>JAABUQ010001805.1_pt1 | contig 44396 bp, 41 predicted proteins | sample 5560001 | NCBI WGS metagenome assembly JAABUQ01 (sample SAMN10711888, study PRJNA513371) | rock metagenome | isolation source: Antarctica rocks | place: Antarctica: Victoria Land, Finger Mt nord | collected 2015-12-18 | reverse complement strand
TAGCTACGCCGCGGCGGCAATGCCAAGGCCCCGTTACGCAACCCGATGGTTTCCCGTGATTATAAACGAAGTTGCAACCGGACTGTCACCCGGCTGCCGCACGCGGCGCGTGCCGGGCGGCCTCGATCGCGGCACGTATCGCGATGGCCCGCACCACGGCGCCGAGGCGCGGGTCGGCGGCGGCGGGGCCGCGCCGCGCCGCGTCGGCCAGCCGGCCCAGCGCCGCCGCCGTCGCGTCCGGGTCGCCTCCCAGCAGGGCACGCTGCACCGACGACAGGTCGTCCAGCATCGCCCCGGCGTGACGCCGCGCCGCGCGGTCCTGCACCGCGTCGCCCTCCGCCTCCTGCAGCGCCAGCAGGCCGTGCAGGCTCACCGGCGCCGGGGCCGAGACGGCGGCGGACGCGGGCGCGTCGGCCTCGTCCAACACACGGAAGCCGCCGGGTCCCGCTTTGCCGCGGGAGCGGAGGGCGGCGGACGCTGTCTGACCCAACGCGGCGACGACGCTCATGACCTGTCCGACCCTCCCGACCCATCCAACTGGCGCATCCTACACCACCACGCCTTTACGGTCCGTAAACGTTTTCCGCGTAGTCTCCCGTCCATGACCCGCAGTTTCGCCCTTCTCCTGCTCGCCCTTTCACTGGCTCCCGCCGTATTCGCCCCGGCTGCCTTCGCCCAGGTGCGGATCAAGGACATCGCCGACGTGGAGGGCGTGCGCGACAACCAGTTGGTCGGGTATGGCCTCGTGGTCGGCCTGAACGGCACCGGGGACCGGCTGGACAGCGCCGTGTTCACCCGGCAGTCGCTGATCGGCATGCTGGAGCGCCTCGGCGTCAACACGCGCGACCAGGAAAGCAAGCTGCAGACCAAGAACGTCGCCGCCGTCATGGTCACGGCCAACCTGCCGGCCTTTGCCCGCAGCGGCGGCCGGATCGACGTGGCGGTGTCGGCGCTCGGCGATGCCCGCGACCTGACCGGCGGCACGCTGCTGGTCACGCCGCTGCTGGGCGCGGACGGCGAGGTGTATGCGGTGTCGCAAGGGGCGCTGGCGACCGGGGCCATTGCGGCGCGCGGGGCGGCCGGGTCCGTCACCCGCAACGTGCCGACCTCCGCCCGCATCGCCAACGGCGCCAGCGTGGAGCGGGAGATCCCGTTCCAGCTCGGAGCCAAGGCGGTGCTGCGGCTCGGCCTGCGCAACCCGGACCTCACTACGGCGCGGCGCATGGCGGACGCGATCAACCGCGCGCTCGGCGGCGGCTTCGCCCGGGCGACCGACCCGCGCACCGTGGCCCTGCAACTGGCCGGGCAAGACCCCATCGATGCCCTGGCCCGCATCGAGGACCTGCGGATCGAGCCGGACAGCCCGGCCATCGTCGTGATCGACGAGGCGAGCGGCACCATCGTCATGGGCGCCAACGTCCGCATCAGCACGGTCGCCATCGCGCAGGGCAACCTCACGATCCGCGTGTCGGAGACGCCGCAGGTGAGCCAGCCGGACCCGCTGTCCAATGGCCAGACCGTGGTGACGCCGCAGACCCGCATCCAGGTCGATGACCAGTCGGACCGCCGGCTCGGCATCCTGCGCGGCGGCGTGACGCTGCGCGACCTGGTGGCCAGCCTCAACGCGCTGGGCGTCGGCCCGCGCGACATGATCAGCATTCTGCAGTCCATCAAGGCCGCAGGCGCGCTGCAAGCCGACCTCGTTGTCCGCTAGGAGAATGCGATGACCCCGACCCAGTCCGCCCCCACCAGCACCAAGCTGCCGCCCCAGCAGGTGGCGCGCATCCAGAAGTCGGCGCAGGAGTTCGAGGCGATGGCCTTGGGCCAGATGCTGGCGCCGATGTTCGACACGGCGGATGCGTCCAAAGGCCCGTTCGGCGGCGGGTCGGGCGAGGAAGCCTGGAAGCCGATGATGGTGAGCGAGCTGGGCAAGCAGGTGGCGAAGGCGGGCGGGCTGGGCCTCGCGCGCCCGGTGATGGAGCAGATGCTGCGGATGCAGGAAGCGCAGCCGGACGGGGCGCCGGCCGCGCGGGAGCAGACGGCGACGGAGCAGTTGCTGCTGGAGCGCCCGGCCCTGCGGCGCACCACGTCGCAGCCGCTGCCGCAGCGGACCGGGGCGTAGGATGGCGACCCCCCTGCTGACTGCCGCCGCCCGGATGGTAAAGGTGCTCACGGCGGAGAACGCGGCGTTGCGGGCGCTCGACGCCTCGGCGGCGGCTACGCTGCTGGAAGAGAAGCTGGCGGCGGCGCGCGGCTTGGCGGAAGCCTCCGCGGTGCGCCCGGCGGCTCCGCAAACGTCGGAAACGGCCGGGCTGGCGCTGCAACTGCGCGACCTCGCGGCGGAGAACCAGCGGCTGCTGGAGCGCACGATGCAGGTACAGGCCCGGGTGCTGGACATGGTGGCTCGCGCAGCGCGGCAGGAAGCTTCGCAGGTGGGCGGGCGCTACATCGCAAGCGGGGTAGCGGTGCCGGACCGGGGGGCGGTGACGCTGCACATGCGGGCATGACTCACCCGCCCGCGTATGGTACGCCGGGCGGATGCACATCGCGTTCGCCCTTCCCGGCCGCGCCGACACGGGCGGCGGCGGCCTGGCCTACGCGGAAGCCATGGCCGCAGCCCTCCGTGCGGCGGGCCACACGGCGGACGTGACGGAGAGCGACGACCCTGCCTGGCCGCCCGGCGCCGTGCCGGTGATCGACGGGCTGCTGCTGCCGCATCTGCTGCCCCGGCTGGACGCGCTGGCCGAGGCGGGCGCGGTGGCGTTGATCCACCATGCCCTCGCCCGCGCCGGGCGGGATGCCGGGCAGCGGGCCGCGGTCGCGGACGCCCTGCGGGCGATGCTGCCGCGGCTCCGGCGCGTGGTGGCGACCAGCCGTCCGGTGGCGGACCGGCTGGTGGGAGAATTCGGCCTCCCCGCGGTCGATGTGGTCGAACCGGGCGCGCCCGGCCTGCCGCGCAACGCGCCGGGAAGCGGGACGTGCCGCATCCTTTCGATTGGCGTGCTGACGCCGCGCAAGGGGCATGACGTGCTGCTGCGGGCGCTGGCGCGGCTCCCTGACCTCGATTGGACGCTGACGGTCGCCGGCTCGGCCGGGCGGGACCCGGACCATGCCGCGCATCTGGCGGCGCTGATCCCCGAACTCGGGCTGGCCGGGCGGGTCCGCCTGCTGGCCGATGCGGACCGGGCGGCGCTGGACGCGCTGTGGCGGGAGGCGCACCTGTTCGCGCTGGCGACACGTTGGGAGGGCTACCCGGCAAGCGTCGCGGAGGCGCTGCGGCGCGGCATCCCCGTCGTCGTGACCGAAGGCGACAAGCCCGGCGGCGTCGGCGCGCTGGTGCCGCCGGGCGTGGGTGCCGTCTGCGCGCTAGGGGACGAGCCGACGCTTTCGAAATGCCTGCGCCGCCTGGTGTTCGACGCCGGGCTGCGGGCCGAGATGGCGGAGGGCGCCTGGCAGGCCGGGCAGGGCCTGCCGGGCTGGACGGCGCAGGCGGCGCTGCTGGAACAGGTGTTGGGGGGTTAGTCTATGCCGTTGCTGGGCTGCATCGCGGACGATTTCACCGGGGCGACCGACCTTGCCTCGACCTTGGTGCGCGGCGGGATGCGGACGGTGCAGCTCATCGGCGTGCCTGCGCCGGACGAGCCGGCGCCGGACGTGGATGCGGTCGTGGTCGCGCTGAAGTCCCGCACGGCGCCGGCGCGGCAGGCGGTGGGGGAGAGCCTGGCGGCGCTCGCCTGGCTGCAGGCGGCCGGGTGCCGGCAGGTGTTCTTCAAGTATTGCTCGACGTTCGACAGCACGGAGGACGGCAACATCGGCCCGGTGGCGGACGCGCTGGTCGCGGCGCTCGGCTGCGGCTTCGCCATCGCCTGCCCGGCCTTCCCCGCCAACGCGCGCACGGTATACCAGGGGCACTTGTTCGTGGGCGGTGCGCTCCTGTCGGAGAGCGGGATGCAGGACCATCCGCTGACGCCGATGCGGGACCCCAACCTGGTGCGCGTGCTGTCGCGGCAGACGGACGGGACGGTGGGGCTGGTGCCGTTCGAGACGGTGGCGCGGGGGGCGGCGGTGATCCGCTCGGCGCTCTCGACGCTCAAGGAGCAGGGGCGGCGCTATGCCGTCGTGGACGCGGTGGCGGACGCGGATCTGCTGGCCATCGGCGAGGCGGTGGACGGCCAGGCGCTGGTGACGGGCGGCTCGGGAGTGGCGATGGGGCTGCCGGAGAACTTCCGCCGTGCCGGGCTGCTGGGTCAGGAGGATGCGGGTGCATTGCCGGATGCGCCGGGTGCGGCGGCGGTGCTGGCCGGATCGTGCTCGCGCGCCACGCTGTTCCAGTTGGGCGTGGCGCGGGACCGGGTGCCGACGCTGGAGCTTGACCCCATGGCGACGCCCGACCCGGCGGCGCTAACCGCGCAGGCGCTGGCTTGGGCGGAGGGCAAGCTGGGCGACGCGCCGGTGGTGATCGCGGCCAGCGCGCCGCCGGACCGGGTGCAGGCCTTGCAGGCGCGGCTGGGCCGGGACACGGCGGGGGCGCTGGTGGAGGAGGCGATGGCCGGGATCGCCGCCGGGCTGGTGGCGCAGGGCGTGCGGCGGATGGTGGTGGCGGGCGGGGAAACCAGCGGCGCGGTGGTGGGTCGGCTCGGGGTGAAGCGGCTGCGCATCGGTGCGGAGATCGACCCCGGCGTGCCCTGGACCTACGCGGAGGGCGGGACCGCGCCGCTGCTGCTGGCCTTGAAGTCCGGTAACTTCGGCGGGCGCGACTTCTTCCTGCAGGCGTTCGAGCGGCTGGCGTGACAGATATGGACGAGGCGGAGTTGCGCGGTCTGCTGGTGACATTGGCGGCAAGCCTGTTCGCCCGCGGCTACTCGGTGGGCAGCGCCGGGAACATCAGCGTGCGGCTGCCGGACGGGTATTTGATGACCCCGACCAACTCCTGCCTGGGCCGGCTGGACCCGGCGCGGCTGTCGCGGCTCGACGCCGGGTTCGCCCATGTCGGCGGCGACCCGCCGTCCAAGGAGGTGTTCATGCACCGGGCGTTCTACCGGGCGCGGGCGGATGCCGGGGCGGTGGTGCACCTGCATTCCACCATGGCGACCGCGGCGGCGTGCCTGGAGGGGGTGGACGCGGAGAACCCGATCCCGCCACTCACGCCTTACTTCGTCATGCGCGTCGGCCGCCGCCTGCCGGTTGTGCCGTACTACCGGCCCGGCGACGCCGCCATGGAGCCGGCCATCGCCGAGCAGGCGCGCACGGCGCGGGCGGTGCTGCTGGCGAACCACGGTCCTGTCGTCAGCGGGCGCACGCTGACCGATGCGGTGTATGCGGCGGAGGAGTTGGAGGAGGCGGCGAAGTTGTTCCTGGCGCTGCACGGGATGCCAGTCCGCATGCTGTCAGCGGCGCAGGTGGAGGATCTTTTGCAGACGTTCGGGTAACGGGCGTAAAACGCTGCCTGCTGGCGGCCAGCACGTCAGAACTCCAGCAAATTGTCCCTGAACTGCTTGTGCGCGTAGCTGCGCCGCACCAGCCCGCGCTGCTGCAGCGCCGGGATCAGCCCGTCCGTCACCTCCGTCACCGTCTTGCGGCTGACGTTCGGCAGCACCAGCAGGAAGCCGTCGCCGCCCACCTCCTGCATCGCCTCGTCCATCTGCGCCGCGACCGTCTCCGGCGTGCCGACCAGGTCCACGCTGCCGCCATGGCTGGTGTAGGCGAGGATCGCTTCCCGCAACGTGCGCCCGCCGGCCTTTTTCATGAAGTTGGCAAGGCTGGACTGATGGCCGTTGGTGGAAAGCTCGCCCACTGGGGCGTCCAGGTCATAGCCGGAGAAGTCGATATTCGTGGTCCAGCCCATCTGCGCCAGCCGACGATGCACCTCCTCCGTCGTGGCGACGCCGCGTTTTGCCGCGCGGGCCTGGGCCTCCTCGTCCGTGTTGGCCAGGATCGGCGTCGCCATGAACAGCACCTTGCAGGCGTCCGGGTCGCGCCCGGCAGCGCGCATCCGCATCCGCACGTCCTGGCGGTAGTCCTTCATGGCCTGCATCCCCTTCGGGTGCGCCACCACCGTGTCGGCATAGCGCGCGGCGGTTTCCCGCCCCTTGGCCGAGCCGCCGGCCTGCGCGATCACCGGGCGGCCCTGCGGGCAAGGGCTGGAGTTCAGCGGGCCGCGGCTCGCGTAGTATTCGCCCTTGAAGTCGATGGTGTGGACGCGGGCCGGGTCGATCAGCACGCCGGTCTTGCGGTCGGCCACGATGGCGCCGGGTTCCCAACTGTCCCACAGCCGCGTCACCACGTCGATGTACTCGGCCGCCATCTCGTAGCGCGTGTCGTGCTCCGGCAGCTTGTCGAGGCCGAAGTTCTGGCCGGAATAGTCGGAGCTGCCCGTCACCATGTTCCACCCCGCCCGCCCGCCCGACACCTGGTCCAGCGTGCCGACGATGCGGGCGGTCAGGTACGGGTGGTAGGCGAAGGTCGAGAGCGTCGGCACGATGCCGAGCCGCGAGGTCGCCGCCATCATCAGGGAGGCCACCACCGACGGCTCCTGCCGCGGCACGGACATGCCGTTCTTCAGGAACATGTCGCGCGAGTCCTGCCAGTTCTGCCCGATATAGATGGAATCCTCGATCAGCAGGTAGTCGAAGCAGGCGCGCTCGATGGACCGGGCGAGGTCGAGGAACATCTCCGCCGACATCCAGTCCTCGCTGATGTTGCCGCTCCACTGCTCGCCCCAGGCCTGGATGCTCGACCCTTGCAGGAACCAGGCGAGGTGGAACGGATTGGCGGGCATGCGGCGGCTCCTTTGGCAATGCGCGGGGAGCGAAGCATGGAGCGTGCCAGCGCCGTCACGCCGGGCTTTCAGCCTGGAGCGGCCCATCTGCCCCGGCCCCAATCGGGCCGACGCCGGAAAAGCCGGCGTCGGCCACGAGGCAGCCCGGCAGCCAGGGCCTTGTCTGCAAGACGACCTGGCGCGTCCAGCTTGCCGAACGAGCAGCCCAATAGCGGTGCAAGCTCTGCATTTGGGCATAGGCGACCGTGCCCTGGCCCGCGCCACGCGGCAGCGAATGGGCTGTCTGGACCGGAGCCTCGCTGCCAGGCGCTGGCTCGAGCTGCGCCAGCGAAGAAAGCTGGACGCGGTTGCCCGTCGGCTGCGGATACGCGGATGACCCGGTGTCGGCCACGAACGCCGGACCGGTGGCGACATGGGGATTGGCTCGGAACGGGAACGGATCACCGTTGCCCTCGCCTGCGAACGCCCAGCCGGCCGACAGGCTCAAAGCAAAACCGGCGGCGGCGAACCCGGCGGCGACGAACATAGTGTTCTTGATCTTGCTGGTCCTCCCTAGATTGACGGCCTGGCTTGCGGCGTTCGGGATTTCAGCTCTCAACAATGCCTCCAGGGCCACCGGCAATCTAAAGAGTGCCCCGGCATGAGAGCGTGACGAAGGTCACGCCATGGTTGTCCTAAGACGCCCCCGCCACCCGCGGCGACAAGTCTGCCGCGCGGCGCACGAAGTCGAGCGGGCCGCTGAAGTCGAGGCTGTTGCAGACCGCGGCCAGGTGGTTGAAATGCGGCGCCTGGGCGAACTGCGCGAAGGCCAGGCGGTGCCCGGCGTAGTCGGAGTTCAGCAGGTCGCGCGCAAACGCCAGTATCTTGCGCCGGCCGTCCGCCTGCCAGTTCTGGTTCAGGGTGTAGAACTTCCTGAGCCAGCCGCCGGACCCTTCCCCCTCGAACGACGCCGCGTTGGGCGTCACGCAGATCTGCCCGCCGCACAGCTCGCGGGCAATATGCATCATCGCCGGCAGTTGCGAGCAGGCAAACACCCGCCCGCCGAACAGCATGGACTGCTGCGGCATCGGCAGCCCCGCCGGGCTGCGCTCCGCCATGGCGATGGAGGCGGTGAGGTGCGCGTTGATGCCCTCCCGGTAGCACACCAGGCCGGCGAGCTTCTGCCGCACCGCCTGCTTCGCGCCGCGGATGACGATGCCGGCGTCGGTTTCCCGCGTGACATGCACCAGCATGTCGGGATCCTGGTCCTGCGGCGCCAGCGACCGGTCGCCCTTCGGGTCGGTGTTGGCGGACACGTGGAACAGGTCGCCGTCGCGCACCGCGGCGACGTGGCGGTCGATGTTGCCGGCGAAGCGCCCGTCGGTCTCCGCCAGCGCGTCGCGCCCGTCCTGCAGCGACCACATCTCCCCCACCGTCTCGTCGCCGACGCGGGTGACGACGCCGCCGATCTCCTTCAGCACGGCGTACACGGCGGCGGGCTTGTCCGCCCAGTCCTTCTGCTCCGTGGGCGGGCGGTTGAACACCGACTTGCGCCGGTTGTCCTCGACGTAGGTCAGGGTGTCCCGGTGCGCGGCCTCGAATGCCATGTCGTACATGCGCGCGCGCACGTCGATGATCGGCTTGAGCGTCGGGTGCGCCGTCACGTCGCGCACGCGCTCCCCCTCGATCCACACCTCGCGCCCGTCGCGCAGGCCCTCGCGCTAGGCGTTTCCCGTGCGGATCATCGCGTCACCCTCGTTGCCAGCCGGCAGCTTGGCCCGGAAGCCAGGATCATCCGAATCTTACCGGGCCGATGGAATCAGCCCCGATGATGGGCGAGCGGCGCCAGCCCCGCCGTACCCAGCGCCAAGCGCCGGTCGGCGAAGCGCCGGGCGAGGTCGGGCTGGTGCAGGCAGACCAGCACCGCCAGCCCGTCCCGACGCGCCAGGTCGCGCAGCAGGCCCAGGATCGCCTCCGCATTGCCGGGATCGAGGCTGGCGACCGGCTCGTCGGCCAGCAGCACCGGCGCGCGCTGGGCCAGCGCCCGGGCGATGGCGACGCGCTGCCGCTGCCCGCCCGACAGGGTGTCGGCCCGGCGCCCTCCCAGCCCGGCGAGGCCGACCCGCGCGAGGCAGTCCTCCGCCCAGGCCACCTCCCGCGCCGGCCAGCGCCGCAGCGTCGCGCGCCAGAAGCCGACCCGGCCCAGCGTGCCCACCAGCACGTTGGCGCGCGCCGTCAGCCGGGGCGCCAGCGCGTGCTGCTGGAACACCACGGCCGGCCGGGCGCCCTCGATGCGTCCGGTCGAAGCGATCAGCCGGGCCATCGCGTGGACCAGGGTCGTCTTGCCCGCGCCCGACGCGCCTTCGACCGCCACGACCTCCCCGGGCGCAAGCGTCAGCGAAACGCTCGACAGCACCAGGCGCCCGCCGCGCTGCACGGCCAGGTCGCGGACGCTGATTGCGGCCAGGCTGACATCCTCCCGGCCCTGAGGGGCCGGGGTCAGAGCAGCGCCGCCCGCAGCCGGGCCGAAATCCGGTCAGCCGCCAGCACGAGGGCGACGATGACGAGCAGGATGGCCAGCACGCGGGCGAAATCCAGCAGGTCAACGGCGTTCTTCAGTTCCTGCCCGACCCCGCCCGCACCGACCAGGCCCAGCACCGTCGAGGCCCGGATGTTGAACTCCCACACGTACAGCACCGTGGACGCCATCTGCGGCAGCGCGCCGGGCAGCAGCACGACGGTCGCCGCCTGCGCCCGGGACGCGCCGGCGGACAGGGCGGCCTCGACCGGCGCGAGGTCGGCGGTTTCCAACGCCTCCGACCACAGCTTGGCGACCGACCCGGTGCTGTGCAGCGCCACGCCCAGCATGCCCGCGAAGGGGCCGAGGCCGACCGCGGCCACAAAGATCAGGGCAAACACAAACCCGTCCACCCCGCGCAGCAGGTCCAGCACGCCACGGACGGGATGGTACAGCCAGGCAACCGGCGTCACAGGCCGGGCGGCGAACAGCACGAGCGGCAGCGCCGCCACCGCCGCCAGCGTGGTGCCGAGCGTCGCGATGGCCACCGTCTCCGCCGCCCGGCGCGCAAGGTCGCCGGGGCCGGAGAAGTCGGGCGGGAACGCCGTGGAGAACCACCGGAACAGCCGCGGCAGTCCCGCCCACAGCCGCGGCAGGTCCGGCGAGACGACCCAAAGGCAAGCGCCGTAAAGGACGGCAGCAGCCAGCAGCCACGCCGCCCACCGGGCAGCAGGCAGCACGGCCACCCGATAAGCGTTTGACGGCTCCGCCGCCTGGTGGGCGTTTGGCGGCTCCACCGCCAGGGGCATCAGCTCCCTTGCAGCTTGTGCAGCACGCGCCCGGCCGCCTCGATGTCGGCGTAGCTGTCCGGCCGGGCGGCGACCCAGCCGGTGTAGTGGGCGGGCAGGATCGCGGCGGCCTGGGCTGCGTCGATCTTGAGCGCCGCGTCCAGGATGGCGCGCTTGACCGCCGGGTCGAGGTCGCGCCGGACCGCCAGGGCGTCGTTCGGCAGCGGGTCGGAGGTCCAGACCACCCGGACCTGATCCGCCTTGACCCGCCCGGCCTCGATCATCGCCTGCAGGTTGCGGTCGTAGTCGGTCGCGAGGTCAACCTGCCCGGTCGCCACCGCGATGTCGTTCGCCGGGTGGGATGCGCCGTCGCGGTACTTGAAATAGGTCTTCACGTCGATGCCGTGGGTCAGGAACCACCAGTTCGGGATCAGCCAGCCGCTGGTTGACCCGGCATCGGCGAAGCTGATGGAGAGGCCGCGGGCGTCCTCGGGGAAATGTTCGATCTTCAAGTCCGGCCGGGCGATGATGACGGCGTTGTAGGTCGGCTTGCCGTTGTATTCGACCGTCGCCAGCGCCTCCGCCCCCGAACGGTCCTTCGCCAGCACGTAGCCCCATGGCCCCATCCAGGCGCAATCCACCTGCCCGTTCGCCAGCGCCACCGCGATGCCCGCCCAGTCGGTCGTTACCGTCAGCTCGTACGGGCGGCCGAGCGCATTGGCCAAGTAGGCGAAGAACGGCTCGTAGGCGCGCTTGGTGTCGCCCGCCGTGGGCTGGAACGGGCCGACCGCGAAGCGGACCGGCGCATCCGCCGCACGCGCCCGCCCGGCCAGGCCGAGCAAAGGGGCGGCGGCGATCAGATGGCGGCGAGAGAGCATGCAAGGTCCTCGGCTGGGTGCAATCGTAAGGCTGGAACCGCCGGCCTGCGCGTCAAGCGGCCTCGTCCACGTCCGGGTCCGCCGCCGGGTCGTGGCCGGCCTCCAGGGCGGCTTCTTCCTCTTCCAGAACCGCTGCCTCCGCCGGGAACACGCCGAAGCGGGCCGCCACGTCGGGCGCGTAGCGCAGCAGGTCCGGACGCAGCTTGGCGAGCGAGATGTCCTTCGCCTTGCCTTCCAGCATCACGTCGAACTCCAGCCCGGCGGCGTCGCGCATGAAGCGGGCGAACTCGAACGGGTTGGTGAAGTCGGCGTGCCCGGTCCACACCGGGGGCAGCAGCGCCTTGGTCTTCTTGCGGGTCTTGCGGTCGGTCCGCACCACCTCCCGCAGCTCCGTCCGCGGCGAGGAGAAGTGGATCTTCGGCCGCACGCCGTCCGGCCAGGTGCGGAGGATCGGGCGCAGCACCTCCATGGCGTCCAGCCCGGTTGGGTTCAGGCACCAATGATGCTGGTAGTCGAAGATCAGCCGCACGCCGGTGTGCCCGTGCACCCACAGCACGTCGGCGGCAGAGAAGCGGATGTCGTCATGCTCCAGCACCAAGCGCCGCCGGACGTGCTCGGGCAGCGTGGGCCAGGTCTCGACCCAGCGTGCCCGGCTCGCTTCCGTGTCGCCGTAGGTGCCGCCCACATGCGTCACCATGACCGCCTCCGGACCCAGTTCCATGCGGTCCAGCATCTCGGCCTGGCTCGCGAGGTCCCAGATGCTTCTCTGCGTCAGCGCCGGGTCGGGGCTGTTCAGCAGCACGTATTGCGACGGGTGGAACGACAGGCGGATGCCAAGCTCCCTGGCCCGCGCGCCGGCCGCACGCAGCTCCGCGTCGCTTTCGGCGACCATCGCATGGAACTGCGGCATGTCCGGGTGGGTCGCGTAGGGCGCGAGGTCGGACGACATGCGGTACATGTCGATCCGCCGCTTCTGCAGGTAGGTGAAGATGGCATCGAGGTACTCAAGCGAGGTCTTGAGGTGCGGGTCCTTCTGCCAACGCCTCGTATCGTTGCTTTTCAGGCCGGGGGCGCCCATCACCTTGACGGGAAAGCCGAGCCGCATCTTGCTGGTCATGCCGGCACCTCATCCTCTGGCCCGAAGCCCAGGCCGCGGATGAACGCGTTCCAATCCGCCGGGCGCAGCGCCCCGCCGGTGGCCCGGCGGTGCCCCGACCCGTACGCCTCGTCCGCGCCCGGCGGGCGGTGGTCGGCGAGGAAGGCGACCAGGTCCAGGTCGCGGGCGCTGCGCACGGCGAAGTGCACCCAGCCCGGACGGTAGCCGGCGTTCGCCGCCAGCACGACCTCGCCCCGCAGCCGGCCGCGCCATTGCTGGGCGATCAGCGGGTGGATCTGGGCGGGCGAGCTGAACCGGATCAGCGCCACCTCCCCCCGCACCTTCGGGCCGACGCGGCGCGCGGCGTCCAGTTCCGCCTTGACCTCCGCCTTCGCCGCGCGGAGCGCCGCCGCTTCCGGCCCGGCGCCCTTGGTGATCTCCCGCGGGTCGTCCGCCGCCATCAGCAGCGCGAGGGCCGGCGAGGCGTCGCCGGACGCGGTGCGCCGGGGCGCGTTGACAAGGGACGCCGCGTCCCGCAGCGCCGTGATGCCGTGGCGCCGCGCCTCCGCCATCTCGGGGAAGCCTGCGTCCTCCGCCATGTCGCCGATCAGGCCGATGGCCGCGATCCACAGCCAGGGCGCCGCGTCCGCCAGCGCGCCGGCGCACCAGTAGGCGAGCAGGCTTGAGGTCGGGATCGGGTCCATGCCGTACCCGGTGATCACCGCGGCGCCGGGCGGCAAAGCACCGGGGATGTGGTGGTCGACGATGACCGTGGGCACGCCGTGCTTGGGCAGCAAGGGCTGCACGCCGAGGTCCGTCACCACCACGCCGCCGGCCGGCACGTCCGCAAGCTCGGCGCGCATCTCCTCCGACCACGGGTTTTCGCCCCGGCCGACCACGCGGGTGCGGACCTCCCAACCGTCCGCGGCGAAAGCCCGGGCGAACAGGGCGGCGGCGGACAGGCCGTCGGCGTCGTTGTGGCTCAGCACGAGCACCGGATGCGCGCGGTCGAACCCCGCGACTGCGGTCCGGAAGGCCGCGCAGACCTGCTCCGCGGAAGACAGAGGAGTGATGGCGTTCATGCCACCCTAATGCGCCGCCCGCCGGTTTGTTTCATCCGGTATGCGTGGAGCGGTTACGTGGGGCCGCGGTCCCCGGCTTGCGGCATTCTCCGCCGGGCGGCATTACGGTCCCTGCGCCGCGTGGGGCGCATCGGGTGCGGCGCCGGAGCGGGATTTGGCGGGTGAAACAGGCAAGGGCCTAGAACTGAAACCATTGCTGGGCCTCTTGGGCGTGCTGCTCGCCGCCTTGACGGCCGAGTTCAACGACGGCGTCACCTCCACCGCGCTGATCGACGTGCGGGGCGGCCTGGGCCTCAGCCAGGACCCCGGCACCTGGCTCAGCAGCCTGTTCGCCACGGGCCAGGTCGTCGGCATGTCGATGGCGACCTTCTGGGCCGTCACGGTGTCGATCCGCCATTGGCTGCTGTTCGTCATGGCGCTGACCTGCCTCAGCACGGTGGCGATCCCGTTCACGTCGAACCTGGGCCTGCTGTACGGCCTGCGCTTCCTCCAGGGCCTGTCCTCCGGCTTCACCATCCCCTTGCTGCTGACGGTGGCGCTCCAGGTGCTGCCGCCGCCGGTCCGGCTTTACGGGCTGTCGGCCTATGGGCTTACGGCCACCTTCGGGCCGAACATCTCGACCGCCTTGGCGGCGCTGTGGACGGAACTCGTCGGCTGGCAGTTCGTGTTCTTCGAGGCCCTGCCGCTCTGCGCGCTGTCCGGCCTGCTGATCTGGTACGGCGTCGCGCAGCAGCCGCCGAGATACGAGCGCATCCGGCAGTTCGACTGGCGCGGGGCGCTGCTCGTCATCGCCGGGTTCGGCGCGTTCACCACCATGCTCGAACAAGGCGACCGGCTGGACTGGTTCAACTCGAAGCTCATCTGCGTGCTCGCCCTGGTGTCCGCCGTGGCCCTGCCGCTGCTGGTGCTGAATGACCTGATGGTGGAGATGCCGCTTTACCGCTTCTCCCTGCTCAAGCGGCGCAATCTCCTGTTCGCGCTCATCACCCTGTTCACCTTCCTGCTGCTCAGCCAGTCGGCCTCGACCATCCCGCTCCGCTACCTGCAGCAGGTCGCCGGCTTCCGTCCGGAGCAATCCTATGTGGTCACGGTGCTGATCGCCGTGCCGCAGTTCCTGCTCCTGCCGGCCATCGCCTTCCTGCTGGACTTCGAGCGCGTCGATGCGCGGTGGGTGCTGTTTTCCGGCATCGCCTGCGTGGTGGTGGCCTGCATCGGCGACTCCTTCCTCACCTCCGTCTGGGACGCCGGCACCTTCCTGCTCTGGCAGGGGTTCCAGGCGGCCGGGGCGCCGCTGGTCGTCATGCCGCTGCTGATGATGGCCGTGAACACCATCAAGGACCCGGCGGACGGGCCGTTCGCGTCCACCCTGGTCAACACGATGCGCGGCGTGGCCGAGCCGGTCGGCGTGTGGATGGTGGAGCTGATCATGCGCTGGCGCGGGGACCTGCACTACAACCGCATCGTGGACCAGTCGGGGCAAGGATCGTTCAGCGTGCTGCAGCAGCACGACGCGGCAAGCGTCGCCGCGTTCCGCAGCACCGTCCAGGCGCAGGCCACCGTGCTGACGCTGAGCGACGCCTTCCTGGTGGTCGCGTGCCTGGCCGCCGTGCTGATGGTGGTGCTGGCGGTGCTGCCGGTCCGCACCTACCCGCCCCGCATCGTGGCCCAGCAGGGATAGGACCGCGGGATGGCCGACGACGAGAAGGGCGGCGAGCCGCCGGCCAAGCGGACGCCGCTGTGGCCCTGGCTGCTGGGCGGCGCGGTGGTCGTCGGCTTCATCGCCGTGGTGCTCGCGATCATCTTCGCCCCGGCCCCGGATGTCTGGACCGACGACGCCTACGTCACCGCGCACTACGCGACGGTGGCGCCGCGCGTGTCCGGGCAGGTCGCGTCCGTGGATGTGGACGACAACCAGCCGGTGTCCGCCGGGCAGTTGCTGGCAACGGTCGACGACCGGGATTTCCGCGCGGCGCTCGCCACCGCCGAGGCCACGCTGGAGCGCGACATGGCGCAGCTTGCGGAGGCCGACGCCTCCATCTCCCGCCAGCCGGCCGTGGTGGACCAGTCGCAGACGCAGAACCCGTCCGCCGCGGCGCAGCTCGCCTTCGCCCAGGCCAACCAGAAGCGCTACCGCAACCTCGCCGCGACCGGCGCCGGCACGTTCCAGGAGCGCCAGCAGGCGGACCAGCAGGTGCAGCAGGCACAGTCGGCGGTCGATCAGGCCCGCGCGTCCACGGAAGCGGCCCGCCGGCAGGTCCCGGTGCTCCAGGCGCAGCGCGCCGCGGCGGAGGCGGCGGTGAAGGCCGACCAGGCGCGGGTCGACCAGGCGCGGCTCAACCTCAGCTACACCCGCATCCTGGCGCCGGTCGATGGCATGGCCGGAAGCCGCACCGTCGAGGTCGGCAACTACGTGGCCCCCGGCGCATCCCTGATGGTCGTGGCGCCGCTCGACCAGGCGTACATCGTGGCGAACTACCGCGAGGTCTCGCTCCGCCATGTGCTGCCGGGCCAGCACGTGACGATCCATGTCGATGCGTACGACATCGACCTCGACGGCGTGGTGGACAGCGTGCCGCCGGCGTCCGGGACGGCGTTCGGGGCGATCCAGCCCAACAACGCGACCGGCAACTTCACCAAGATCGTGCAGCGCCTGCCGGTGAAGATCGTGGTGTCGCCGGGTCAGGGCGAGGCGAAGCTGCTGCGCCTCGGCTTTTCGGTGGAAACCACGGTCCACACCGGGCTGGCCGACGTGGCGGGCGACCAACGGCAAACGCCGGCCCGCGTCACGGCACCGAGATGAGGGTGGCCCGGCTGGCCTGGATCGCCGGGCTGCTGCTGACCGCTTGCACCGTGGGACCTGACTTCCAGCCGCCGGACCCCGGGGCGCCGGGCGGTTGGGGTCCGGAGCGCGCCGACGTGCGGAGCCGCACCACGTCCGGCGAGGCGGACCCACAATGGTGGACCCAATTCCACGACCCGGAGCTGTCGTCGCTGGCGGGGCGCGTGGCGGCGCAGAACCTCGACCTGCAGACGGCGGCCGAGCGCGTCCTGCAATCCCGGGCGCAACGCGCGGTGGTGGCGTCGCAGGGATTGCCGCAGATCAACGAACGCTCCTCCTACGAGCGCACCCGGATCAGCCCGACCGGCAACCCGGCCGCCATCGTCGTCGCCAAGCCCGGCGCGCCGCTTGAGTTCGACGTGTTCCAGAACGGCCTCAGCTCCTCGTGGGACCTCGACCTGTTCGGCCGGGTGCGCCGCGGGGTGGAGGCCGCCACCGCCGACACGCAGGCCGCCATCGAGGACCGGCGCGGCGTCGCCCTCGCCGCCCTCGCCGACCTGGCGCAAAACTACCTGCAACTGCGCGGCGTCCAGGCGCAGCGGGCCATCGCCGAGCACAACCAGGACCTCGCCCGGCAGAACACCGCGCTCGTGCGCAACCGGTTCGACAACGGCGTCGCGACCACGCTCGACATGGCGCGGGCACGCGCGCAGGAATCCACCATCGCCGCCACCGTGTCGCCGCTGCGCACGCAGGAGGCGGCGGCGATCAACGCCATCGGCCTGCTGCTGGGCGAGACGCCCCGGGCGCTGGAAGCGGAGCTGAAGCCCCGGGCCGCCCAGCCGGACGTGCCGGCGCTGGTGCCGGTCGGCCTGCCCGCGACCCTGGTGCGCCGCCGCCCGGACCTGCGCCAGGCCGAGGCCCGGCTGCACTCGGCCACGGCGCAGACCGGCGTCGCAGAGGCGGAGTTCTACCCGGACGTGACCCTGAACGGCAGCGTCGAGCTGCAGAGCCTGCGTCTCCGGGATGCGTTCAGCCTGTATTCCCGCGCCTTCGACTTGGGGCCGTCGGTCTCCCTGCCGATCTTCCAGGGCGGGCGGCTGCGCGGCACGCTGCGCCTGCGCGAATCCCAGCAGCGCGAGGCCGCGATCACGTTCCGCCGCACGCTGCTGCAAGCCTGGCAGGAGGTGGACAACGCGCTCACGGCCTTTGCGGAGGCGCAGGCGCGGGAACGGCAGGTGGCCGACGCCGTGGCGCAGAACGACACGGCGCTCCGCGCGGCCCGGCAACGCTACGCCGAGGGCGTCGTCGACTTCCTCGACGTGAACACGGCGCAGGCGCAGCTCCTGCAAAGCCAGACCGACCTGGCCAGCAGCCGCACGGAGATCGCGACGGGCCTGGTCACGCTCTACCGCGCGCTCGGCGGCGGGTGGGAGGTCGCGGAGGCGGCCGGACCGTCGGGGCCGTGAAAGCGAACAGCCCGCCCCCTCGCCTTGCCGCAGGCCCGTCCGGACGGCAAGCTGCCCCCTCCCCTATGCAAAGGCTGGCCGATGATCGCTGCCGAGTACGACTTCATCATCATCGGCGGCGGCTCGGCGGGCGCGGTGCTCGCGGCGCGGCTCAGCGAGGACCCGGGCGCCCGTGTCCTGCTGCTGGAGGCCGGGCGCGACCTCCGCTCGGCCGAGACGCCGGAGCACATCAGCATCCCCAACCCGATGCGCGCCATCGGCGACGACGACTTCCGCTGGCCGCGCCTCCTGGCCCGGCGCACGGCGGCGCAGGAGCCGCGGCTGCTGTGGCGCGGCCGGGCGATGGGCGGCAGCTCGACCATCAACGGGCAGATCGCCATCCGCGGCATCCCCGACGATTTCGAGCGCTGGGCCGCCGCGGGCTGCGCCGGCTGGGGCTGGGCGGACATGCTGCCGTACTTCCGCAAGCTGGAAACCGACAAGAACTTTCCGGACGCCCCCTACCACGGCGACCGCGGCCCCATCCCGGTGTACCGCGCGCCGCCCGAGGCCTGGGGCAGCGTGGACCGAGCGCTGCGGGACGCGGCGCTCGGCCTCGGCTACGGCTGGTGCGACGACCATAACGCGCCGGAGGGCGCCGGCGTCTCGCCGTTCGCCATCAACAGCATCGACGGGCGCCGGGTCTCGACCAACGACGGCTACCTGGAGCCGGCGCGCGGGCGGGCCAACCTGCACATTGTGGGCCATGCTCTGGTGGAGGCGGTGCAGTGGGAAGGCAACCGGCCCCACGCCTCGGGCGTGCGCGTGCGGGTCGGCGGCGAGAGCCATGCGCCCCGGGCGGCGCGGGAGGTCATCCTGTGCGCCGGGGCCATCCATTCGCCCGCCTTGCTGCAACGCTCCGGCATCGGCCCGGCGACGCTGCTGCAAGGCCTCGGCATCCCGGTCGTCGCGGACCGGCCGGTGGGGGAGAACCTGCTCGACCACCCGCTCGTCGGCGCCCTGCTGCACCTCCGCCCGGCGGCGCAGGTCAGCACGCTGATGCACCGCCACACCAACTGCTGCCTGCGCTACAGCTCGGGCCTGGGCGGCGCGGGCGAGAACGATCTGATCATGATCGCCGGCAATTTGGCCGGCGCGCTGCTGAGCCGGAGCGGCCCCGAAGCCACCCGCGGGCGCCTCGCCGTGTCGGTGTACCAGGCGTTCAGCCAGGGCCACGTCCGCATCGCCAGCCCCGACCCGGCCATCGACCCCGAGGTGGAGGAGCGCATGCTGTCCGACGAGCGCGACCTCCTGCGCCTGCGCGATGGCGTGCGCCGCCTGCAGGCGCTTTGCGCCCAGCCGGCCTTTCAGGCCATCGCCGACCGGGTGGAATACGGCGCGTCCGGCCGATCCATGGAGGACGCGCTCGACGACGCGGCGCTCGACGACTGGCTTTTCGCCGAATGCTCCGACGCGCAGCACGCGAGCGGCACCTGCCGGATGGGCGCCCTCGATGACCCGCGCTCGGTGGTGGACCCGGAGTGCCGGGTGATCGGCGCCGCCGGGCTGCGGGTGATCGACGCTTCGGTGATGCCGGAAGTGCCCCGCGCCAACACCCACCTCACGACGGTCGCGATGGCGGAGCGGATGGCCGACGTGCTGCGCCGCCACGTGTGACCCTTGCCAAGCCGGGCCGGCGTCCGGTGTAGTGGGCGGCGAGACAGCGGGAGAGCGGGCATGCGGCGTCGAACCCTTCTGGCGGCGCTCGGCGCATCCGGCCTGGCCCGGCCGGGCCTGGTGCGCGCCGCCGCGGCCACGACCCTGCGCTTCGTGCCGCAGGTCGACCTCGCCTTCCTCGATCCGCACTGGACCACCGCCAGCGTCACCCGCAACCACGGGCACATGGTCTTCGACACGCTGTACGGCTGCGACACCGCCTACCGCGCCTTGCCGCAGATGGTGGAGGGGCACGCGACGGAGGAGGACGGCAAGCTTTGGCGCCTCACCTTGCGCCCCGGCCTCCTGTGGCATGACGGCACGCCCGTGCTGGCGCGGGACTGCGTCGCCAGCATCCGCCGCTGGGCCAAGCGGGACGCGTTCGGCGGCGTCCTGATGCGCGCGACCGACGAGCTGTCGGCGCCCGACGACCGCACCATCCAGTTCCGCCTGAACAAGCCGTTTCCCCTGCTGCCGGACGCCCTGGCGAAACCCGCCGCCTACATGCCGGCGATGATGCCGGAACGCCTGGCGCAGACCGACGCGATGACGCAGGTGGGCGAGATGGTCGGCAGCGGCCCGTTCCGCTACGTCGCGAACGAGCGCGTGCAGGGCGCGCGCAACGTGTACGCCCGCTTCGATGGCTACAGGCCGCGGGACGGCAGCACGCCCGACTGGTTCTCCGGTCCCAAGTCCGTCCACTACGACCGCGTCGAATGGACCACGATCCCCGACGGCGCCACCGCGGCCGCGGCCCTGCAGTCGGGCGAGCAGGACTGGTGGGAGCAGGCGACGCCCGACCTGCTGCCGCTGCTGCGCCGGGCGAAGGGGATCACGGTCGAGGTCATGGACCCGTCCGGCACCATCGGCATGATGCGCCCGAACCACTTGCAGCCGCCGTTCGACAACCCGGCCATCCGCCGCGCCCTGCTGCACGCGCTGGACCAGCCTGCGATGATGCAGGCCGTCGTCGGCGACGACCCGGCGCTCTACACCGCCCCGGTCGGCGTGTTCATGCCCGGCGGCCCGATGGCGAGCGACGCCGGGCTGGGCGCGGTCGGCAGCCAGAAGGACGACCTGCCGGCGGTGGCGAAGGCGCTGAAAGAGGCCGGCTACAAGGGCGAGACCGTGGAGCTGATCGTGCCCACCGACTACCTGCACATGCGCCTGATGGGCGAGGTGCTGACCGACACGATGCGCCGCGCGGGGATGACCGTGAACTACGTCGCGACCGACTGGGCGACCATGCTGCAGCGCCGCACCAACAAAGGCCCTGTATCCCAAGGCGGCTGGAGCGGCTTCGTCACTTCCTGGACCGGCAGCGACTGGCTCAGCCCCGCGACCCACCTTTCGCTGCACGGCAACGGCCTGGCCGGCTACCCCGGCTGGTCCACCAGCGAACGCACGGAGGCGCTGATCGCCGCCTGGTTCGACGCCCCGGACACCGCCGCCCGCCAGGCGACCTGCCGCGACATCCAGGCGCAGTGCATGGACGACGTGCCCTTCTTCCCGCTCGGCCAGTACGCGGTCACGACGGCCCACCGGGGCATCGCCGGCGTGCTGAAAGGCTTCCCGACGCTCTGGAACGTCCGCCCGGCCTGAACCCGGCCTGCTACTGCCCAGCCGTGCCCAGCAGGCTCGCCTTCAGGTCGTCGGACGGCGGGTTGGCGCCGATGAAGCCGGCCAGAATGCGGGTGGCCAGGTCCGGGTTCGCGAACTCGGCGACCTGCTTGGTGTTGAACAGCACCCGCAGGCCGCGCTGCGTGCATACGTAGGTCAGCGTGTCGCCCACCGCGGCGCCCGGCGTCGCCGCGATCAGGCGCTCGAAGTCGCCCTTGTCGGACGGGGCGCATTCGCCGTGGCCGCAATTCTTGGCCTCGCCTTCCCGGTACTGCTTTTCGATGTCCGCCTTCGAAGCCGTGTGCAGGAACTGCATCATGACCACCTTCGGACCCGGCGACGCCAGGATCGCGCGGGCGTCCCGGCTTTTCTGCGCCAAGTACAGCCCGGCGACATACACCTTCACGCGCAGGATGGTCAGCGTCCGGATGCCAAGCCCGTTCAGCGCCAGGGTCTGCCCGGCCAGGGGGTAGGTGTCCGGCAGGCTGTAGCCCGAGATGCTGGCCGCCCGCCCTGGTTCCGCGAGGCCCCCCGCTCCTGCAAGGCCCAGGACCCCGCACAGCGCCAACATCGCCAGTTTCCGCGTCATCAGCCACTCCGTTCAATGCAGGTCAGGCGGCGGCACGGCCGCGCTGCCGCCCGTCCCTGGCTTTGCCCGCTTTCTATAGAAGGTTGGACCCGTCGCGCCAGGTATTTAGCCCTGGAGCATCATGCGCGGCTGGAAAGCCCGCCGGGTCAATTCGAGATGCGGGCCGCCTCGCCGTCGCCGCGGCCCAGGATCTCCAAACGCGACCGGCTCACGAAATCCTTCAATTCCTGCCCGGCCCGGCGGAACAGCACGCGGTCGAGGGTCAGCTTGCGGGTGGCCGTCGCCTTCTCGCAGTGCTCGTTCATGAAGATGCCGCCGACCGGCTCCTGCTCCGCCGACGGCTCCTGGCTGGCGCAGGTCCAGCCGGCGTCGCCGTAGCGGGCCTTCGCCTGCTCGCCGAACAGGAACGCCTTCTTGCGCAAGTAAAGCCGGGCCGCCGGGTCGGTCTCGATCACCAGGCCCTTGAGCCGCCCGTCGTCGCCGATCAGCGCCGTGAGCAGCACGGGATGGCCGCCGACCTTGGTGCCCTCGTACAGGCCGTTGACCTTGGCGAGCGGGTTCGCCGCCTCGTCGTACTGGAACCGGACCGCGTGCCAGCCGGACGTTTCCGGCGGACATTGGCTGTAGCCCTGCCAGCCGTCCAGCTTGCGCCCGGGGCCGGCGGCGCAGGCGAAACCCAGGTAGCCCGTGCCCGGCATCGCGTCCACCGCCATGCCGACGCGGAACTCGCGCAGGTCGTTGTCGGGCGTTCCTGGCGGCGCGGCGGCGGCGGCCGGGCTTGTCACGGCGAGCGCGAGCAGCAAGGCGGCCGGAATGCAGCGCACCGTCAGCCTCCCTGCTTGGCGGGCTGCGCGGCGTCGGCCGCCGGCGCCTTGTAAACGTTGCAAACGCGGGAGCCTTCGCCGAAGAAGGCCAGGCACTCGGCATAGTTCGGCTCGCCCTTGCCCTTGACCTCGGCCACCACGTAGTCCGCTACGGAGGAAACCTCGTTCGGGCGCAGGAAGGTTGTGGCCTCGACCGGGATATCCTTGCCTAATTCCTGCCGCCCCATGCCGTAGCAGGGGTGGGCCTCGCCGTCGTAAGCGCCACGCTGGAAGTAAGGCATCCCCGTGCCGGGGCGCCCGCACGTCACCGTCTCGATGATCTGGTCGCGGTCAAGCTGCGTCGCGCGCAGCGACAGCGCGTCGCCGCCGTACCCGCCCCCGCCGCCGCCGTGCCACTTGTGGCAGCCGACGCAGTTGGCCCGCTGGAACACGCGCTTGCCCTCCGCCGCCGGACCGTGCGGCGATTCCTGGGCGTGGAGGGGAAGGCGCGGCAAGACGGCCAGGGCGAGGGCGCCGAGGATGACGATGGCAAGTGTCGCACGCATGGCGGCCGGGTCTCCGGAAGCAGCGGCGGGTCCCGCCCAATGACGGGACCCGCGGGGAGGTCAGAGCGCGAAGACGTAGAGCGTCGAGCTTGGCGGCACCGTCTTCAGCTCCGGCGTGGACTCGATGAACCACTTGTCCCAGGCGCCGCCGAGGCCCACCAGGATGGCCAGGTACTGCTTGCCGTCCACCGTGAACGTCATCGGCGGCGCGTTGACGCCCGACCCGGTGTTGAACGACCACAGCTTGTCCAGCGACTTGGCGTCCAGCGCCATCACCTGGCCCGAAGGCTCCCCGGCGAACACCAGGTCCGGCGTGGCCAGCAGCCCGCCCAGCATCGGGAACGGCGTTTCCGCCTTGCCCGCGACCTTGCCCGTGGTCACGTCGATGGCGGTCACGCTGCCGGTGATCCGCTGGTGCTGGCTGGGTCCGCCCCCGGTGTACATCTCGCGCGGCTTGAACGAGTCCGGCTTGGTCGCCTCCACGGTGATGGTGTTGCAGCTTTCGATGACCGGGATGTACCAGCGCATCAGGGTGGGGTTGTAGGCCGTGGGCGGCCAGTTCTTGCCGCCCATGTTGCCGGGGCACACGTCCGTCACCTTGTTCTCGCGCGACGGCGTGACGGCGGCGTTGTAGTGCTGCACCGGCTGGCTCGGGTCGTACTCGACGGGCTTGCCGGTTTCCGGGTTCAGCCCGGCGGTCCAGGTCGCCTTCTTGACGAAGGGCGTGCCCCAGACGAACTCGCCGTTGCCCCGGTTCACCGCGTAGCCGAAGCCGTTGCGGTCGGCGGTAAGCGCGAGCTTGGTCGGACGCCCGTTCACCGGCGCCTCCACCAGCACGTTCTCCGACACGCTGTCATAGTCGAAGGGGTCGTTCGGCGTGTGCTGGTAGTGCCACTTGATCTTGCCGGTGTCGGGATCGAGCGCCAGCGCGCTGTCGGTGTACAGGTTGTCGCCGGGCCGGTGCTCGTTGTCCCAGTCCGGACCGGGGTTGCCGACGCCCCAGACCAGCGTGTTGCTCTCCGGGTCGTAGCTGCCCGTCACCCAGGTGGAGCCGCCGCCGTTCGCCGCGGTCTCGGTGTTCTTCCAGGTCTCGGAGCCGGGTTCGCCCTTGGCGGGGATGGTGTAGGTGCGCCAGACCTCCTTCTGCGTCTTGAGGTCGGTCGCCGCGATCCAGCCGCGGATGCCGAGTTCCGCCCCGGCGACGCCGGTGATCGCCAGGCCGTGCACCACCAGCGGCGCGGCCGTCACCACCTCCCCCTTGTCGGGGTCGGCGACCTGGCGCTGCCAGGAAACCTCGCCCGTGTTCTTGTCGGTCGCGACCAGGCGCCCGTCGAGCGTGTGGGAGATGACCTGGTCCCCCCACAGCGCCACGCCGCGGTTGTCCACGCCGCAGCAGGCGATGGCGCCGGCCCAGTCGTGGTCGGTCTTCGGGTCCATCTTCCACAGCAGCTTGCCCTGGCCGCCATGGGCGTCGATCTTGTAGACGGACCCCCAGCCGTCGGTGACGTACATCATGCCGTCCTCGACGATGGGCGTGCCCTCCAGCCCGCCATGCGACCAGATGCCGCCGCCCTCGACGCCGCCCAGCGCCATGGTCCAGGCGACCTTCAGGCCCTTGACGTTGCCGGCGTTGATCTGGTTCAGCGGCGAGAAGCGCTGCGCGTTGTAGGTGCGGTGATGCAGGATCCAGTTGCCCTGCTCCTTGCCGGCGTTGAGCAGCCGGTCCTGCGTGACATCCGCGGCCCGGGCCGGCGTGCCCAGCAGCCCGGCGAGCGCGGTGCAGCCCAAAGCGAGAATGCGCAGCGCTGTACGATGTGGCGTCATTCAGTCACCCCCCTGATGCCGTATTTTCCGGCTTTGCCATAATTTCGACCCGGGCATTCCTGTTGCGGCCAGGGTCGGGTTAGCCCGTGCCAGCCTGGCCGCGCAAAACGGGATATTCAATGGCTAATCCTGCGATATCAGCATTCTTTTAATTGATCCTGACTTCCTGGCCGGGCCGTTACGCTTACTGCGGCATAACGCTTATCTCGGCATGACGTGCCCGAAAAACGGCCCAGGCGAGGCCGGCCCGGCTGTGGTAAGGATGGGCGATGCCGCGCATCCCGACCCTGACCGCTTGCGCGAGGCTGGCCGCTTGAGACGCACCTTCCGTTCGCTCGGCAACTACAACTACCGGGTCTGGGCCGGCGGGGCGCTGGTGTCCAACGTCGGCACCTGGATGCAGCGCATCGCCCAGGATTGGCTCGTGCTGACCGTGCTGACGCATCGGAACGCGACGGCGGTGGGCGTGGTGATGGCGCTGCAGTTCGGGCCGCACCTCCTGCTGTTGCCGCTGACCGGCTTCGCGGCTGACCGCCTCGACCGGCGGCGGCTTCTGCTCTGCACCCAGGCGGCCATGGGGATGCTGGCGCTGGCGCTGGGCCTCCTGACCGTCGCCGGGGCCGTGCAGTTGTGGCATGTCTGGGTGTTCGCGTTCCTGCTCGGCTGTGCTTCGGCGTTCGACGCGCCCGCGCGCCACACCTTCGTGTCGGAGCTGGTGGGCGATGCCGACCTGTCGAACGCGGTGGCGCTGAACTCCACGTCGTTCAACGCCGCGCGGATGGTCGGGCCGGCCGTCGCGGGCGTGCTCATCGCATCCGTGGGGACCGGGTGGGCGTTCCTCCTCAACGCGGCCTCGTTCGGAGCCGTGCTGTGCTCGCTGGCGTTCCTGCGCGTCGCCGACCTGCACCGGGACGGCAGGGCCGCCCGGACGCCGGGGGGCTTTGTGGAAGGATTCCGCTATGTCCGGAAACGTCCCGACCTGATGGCCGTGCTCGCGATGCTGGGCCTGATCGGCACGTTCGGGCTGAACTTCCCGATCTTCATCTCGACCATGGCCGTCAGCGAGTTCGGCGCCGGCGCCGGGCACTACGGGCTGCTGACCTCGACCATGGCGGTGGGGACGATTGCCGGGTCGCTGCTCGCGGCCGGGCGGGACGTGCCGCGCTTCACGCTCGTGTGCGGCGGGGCGGCGGCGTTCGGGGTGGGCTGCGCCACGGCGGCGGTCATGCCGAACTACTGGCTGTTCGGCCTGGCCCTCGTGGGCGTGGGGGTGTCCGCGCTGACCTTCATGAACACGACCAACAGCCTGGTGCAGCTTTCGACCGAGCCGGCCATGCGCGGGCGCGTGATGGCGATCCGCCTGGCCATCACCTTGGGCGGCACGCCCATCGGCGCCCCGATTGTCGGCTGGGCCGCCGATCGGTTCGGCCCGCGCTGGGCGCTTGGCGTCGGCGCCGCGTCCGGCTTCGCCGCGGCGGCCGTCGGGTTGTGGTTCCTCATCAGCCATCGCGGGCTGCGGCTGCGCTTGGAGGCCGGACGGCTCCGCGTCGGCGGCGGGGCCGACTGATCCTTCGTGGCGCGGTGGATGCAGCCCTCTATGACCTCGACGCAGCATCCGCCGACCCACCCTGGGTTTCAGCGTGTCAGGACCGGCAGCAGCGAAAGCACCAGCAGCAGCGCCATCGCCCCGTTGAACGCCCGGACACGGCCTGGATGGGACAGGAAGGGCCGCAGAACCGTGCCGCAGCCGGCCCAGACGCAGATGCTGGGAAGGTTGACCAGGCCGAGCAGCACGGCCAGCACCGCGACGTTCTGTGCGAACGCGTCGCGCGGCGCGTAGGTGGTCACCGCGCCCACGACCATGATCCAAGCCTTGGGGTTGACCCACTGGAAGGCGGCGGCTTGCCAGAACGTCATCGGCCGTCCACCCGCCGGGCGGCCCGCCATCGGTCCGGCCCGGGCGATGGTCCAGGCCAGCCAAAGCAGGTAGGCGGCTCCCACGTAGCGCAGCACGCCGTAGACCAGCGGGACGGCCTCAAAGACTTTCCCCAGGCCGAGGCCGACCAAAACGAGCATAGCCATGCAGCCCAGGCTGATGCCGGCGATGTGGGGCACGGTGCGGCGGAACCCGTAGTTCACGCCGGACGCCAGCAGCATCGCGTTGTTCGGCCCCGGCGTGATCGAGCTGACGAAGGCGAAGCCGGCAAAGGCCAGCATCAGCCCGGCGCTCACGGCCGCCTCCCGAGTTGCGTTACCATGGCGGCGGTAGTAGCGTTATCTTGTATTCTCATGAAAACAGATAACAGCAGTGCCCGCATCACGCAACACCTGCGCCGCCTGGCGGACGGGCAGCCTCCCGGCTCGCGCCTGCCCTCCGTCCGCGCGCTGATGGCGGAGCTGCGCGTCGGCCCCGTCACCGTGCAGCAGGCGCTGGACGGCCTGGCGCGGGAGGGCGTGCTGGACGCCCGGCCCGGCCAAGGCACCTTTGTCGCGGACAAGCCCGGCGGCGGCGAAGCCCCGTCCGACCTGGGCTGGCAAAGCCTGGCGCTCGGGCCGGCCCGGGCCACGGCGGGAGGCTTGGGCAGCCTGTGCCTGGTGCCGTCCGACCAGGCCCGCGCGCTGAACGTCGGCTATCTGCCGGAGGAGTTGCAGCCGACGGCGTTGCTGGCGGCGGCCTCGGCCCGTGCGCTGCGGCGGCCTGGCGTGTGGGGGCGCATGCCGGCGGAGGGCTTGCCGGCGCTGCGCGCCTGGTTCGCCGCCGCGATCCCGGGCGTCCACCCGCACGAGGTGACGATCTGCCCTGGCACCCAGGCCGCCAACGCCGCCGCCTTCCGCGCCCTGGCCGCCCCCGGAGACCCGGTGCTGGTCGAAAGTCCCACCTACGTCGGTGCGCTCGCGGCGGCGCAGGCGGCGGGGCTGCGGGTCGTGCCCGTGCCCACCGACAACGACGGCGTCCGGCCGGACCTGCTCGCCGAAGCGTTCCGCCGCACCGGCGCCCGCGTGTTCTACTGCCAGCCGAGCCACGCGAACCCGACCGGCGCGGTGCTGTCCGCGGATCGCCGGCCCGGCGTGCTCGCCGCGGTGGCGGAGGCGGGCGCGTTCCTCATCGAGGACGATTGGGCGCGGGACTTCACCCTGGACGGCGACCCGCCCCGGCCGCTCGCCCCGGAGGACCGGGACGGCCATGTCGTCTATGTCCGGTCGTTGACCAAGTGCGCGGCGCCGGGCCTGCGCGTCGGCGCGGTCTGCGCCCGCGGCGCGGCGCTGGAACGGCTGCGCGCGGCCCGGCTGGTGGACGACTTCTTCGTGCCGGGCATCTTGCAGGAAACCGCCTTGCAGCTCGTGTCGGCGCCAAGCTGGCCGCGCCGCCTGCGCGCGCTTTGCGCGGCGCTGCGCGCGCGGCGGGACGCCTTGGCCGCCGCCTTGCGCCGCCACCTCGGGCCGGATTGCCTGCCGGTCCTGCCCGCCGGCGGGCTGCATCTTTGGTGCGCGCTGCCGGACGGCGTGTCCGACATCGAAGTGGAGCAGCGCGCGGCGGCGCGCGGCATCCTCGTCAGCGCCGGGCGCCATTGGCATCCCGCCGAACCCGCCGGCCCCTTCCTGCGCCTCAGCTTCGCCGCCGCCCAGCCTAATTGGGTCGAGGATTGCGTTGCCGAACTGGCAAGCGTGGTCCGCTCGGCCGTTCCGAAGCAGGATTAGAGCGGATGATCGCCTGCCGCCGGTCCTAGATGCGGCTTTGCCGGGCGATCACCGCCACCGGGCCGCCGCCGTCGGGTCCCTGGTGCTCGGCGCCGCCTGAGACGAACAGCTCGGTGTCGCCGAACACGCCCGCCAGCACGCCGCCGACCAGCGCGCGGGCGTGCCGGGTCGCGTTGATGTCGCTGTCGTCCAGCATAGTGTGGCGGCGTCCGCGGATCAGGCCGGTCCGGGACGGCTCGGCCTTTGCCAGCACCGCGGAAACGCGGGCGCGGTCCGTGGCGCCGAGCTGCCCGGCGGCGGCGATGCCCACTGACGCCAAAGCCGACACGGCGGCGCCCACGTCGAGCGGGTCGGCCATCACCGCGTGCCCGATGGCGAGGTCGCCCTGCCACGCGGCGCTGTTGCCTAGGACCATGACCTGGTTCTCCATCAGCTCGACCCCGGACGACGTGCTGGCGCGGGCGGACCAGAGCGAGAAATCGCGGCAGACCACCGCGTCGGAGGAGAGCGCGGCCGGGGCAACCTCCCCCAGCGCCAGCGCGACGCCGAGTGCCGAGGCGCCCCGGGACAGGCCCATGGACTCGTAGGTGTCCCCGGTCGCCACGGCCCGGCCGCGCGCCTCCGCCTCGGCGATGCGCGCATGGGTCAGCAGCGGGCACTTGACCTGCACGTAATGCACGTCCGCGGGGGCAGTGATGGAGGCGTCGCGCATCGCCCGGCGCACGGCGTCGGCGGTCGCCTCGGCCTGCGCCAGCCGTCCGACCTCCTCGGGCAGGAACGGGCGCGTCATCGCGACGCCGACCGCGAGCCTCGGTCCGGTGGCTGCATCACCCGGCGGCGGCGCGGGCCGGGCCTCGAACACCAGCCAGTGCGGCGCGAGGCCCCCTTCCGTGCCGCCCGACATGACGAAGGCGACGGCGGCGGACACCTCCGCGAGGGACCGGCCCGAGGCGTGGGCAATCGCGTCCTTCAACGCCCGCGTCGCGAAGCCCCGGGTGAAGTCGTTGACGCAGCCGTTGCCCTCGGTCTTGCCGAGCACGGCGACGATGCGGGCCGGGTCGATGGCCCCGGCCTCGATGGCGGCGAGCAGGGCGGACACGTCGTCGGGCGCGGCGGCGGGCAGGCGATGCACGGCAGCTTGCATGGCGGCTCCTTCTTGCGGGATCGGTCGCGGCGGCTGGACGGGCCATTGATCTCCGGGGCATAGTCCACGGATGTGCTCCACACCAGGCTGGGAAGGGTGACGCCATGACCGACCCGCTGCTCGCTCCGGCCCAGGCGCTCGGGATCGCGGTTGCGCCGGAGTGGGAGGAGGCGGTGCTGTTCCACCTGCGCCTGCTGCTCCGCCTCGGCGCGGAGGTGGCGGAGGGCCTGCCCGACGCGCTCGACCCCTTGCCGCTCGACCGCCCGCCGGAGCCGCCGTGAGCGCCGCCGCCATCGCGGACGCGGTGCGGGAAGGACGCGCCGACGCCGCCGCGGTGGTCGAACGCGCCCTTGCCCGGATCGCCGAGCGGGACGCGGCCTTGGGCGCCTTCACCGCCGTGCTCGCGGACCGGGCGCGGGCGCGGGCGGCGTCCGTGGACCGGGAGGGACGGCACCTGCCGCTCGCGGGCGTGCCGTTCGCGGTCAAGAACCTGTTCGACGTGGCCGGCCTCCCCACGCTGGCGGGGTCGCGCATCAACCGCGGCCTGCCGCCCGCCACGGCGGACGCGGCGGCGGTGCGGCGGCTGGAGGCGGCGGGCGCGGTGCTGGTGGGCGCGCTCAACATGGGCGAGTACGCCTATGACTTCACCGGCGAGAACGTCCATTACGGCCCGAGCCGCAACCCGCACGACACGGGGCGCATGGCGGGCGGCAGCAGCGGCGGCTCCGGCGCGGCGGTCGCGGGAGGGCTGGTGCCGTTGGCGCTCGGCTCGGACACCAACGGCAGCGTGCGGGTGCCGGCGGCGTTCTGCGGCCTGTTCGGGCTGCGGCCCACCTACGGGCGGCTGTCGCGGGCGGGGACGTTCCCGTTCGTGGCCTCGTTCGACACGATAGGCCCGCTCGCGCGCACCGCGGCCGACGTGGCGCTGGCCTACGAGGCGATGCAGGGCGCCGACCCCGACGATCCGGCCTGCGCCGGGCGGGCTTTCGAGCCGGCGCGGCTGGCGGACGGGATCGAGGGGCTGCGCATCAGCGTGCTCGGCGGCTATTTCCGGGAGAACGCCGGGGCGGAAGCATGGGCGGCGCTGGAGCGGGCGGCGGCGGCGCTGCCCGGCGCTGGCGAGGCCGAGTGGCCCGGCGCTGCCCTCGCGCGCCAGGCGGCCTATGTCGTCAGCGCCGTGGAGGGCGCGGCGCTGCACCTCGGGCGGCTGCGGACGCGGGCGGCGGAGTTCGACCCGGAGGTGCGGGACCGGCTGATCGCGGGGGCGCTGGTGCCGGGCAGCCTCTACGCCGCGGCGCAGCGCCACCGCCGGGCGGCGCGGGACGCGATGATGCCGCTGTTCGGCCGCTTCGACGCGCTGCTCGCCCCCAGCACGCCCTGCCCGGCGCCGCCGCTTGGGGCGAAGCTGCTGCACCTTGGCGGCCAGGACCTGCCGCTGCGCGCCACAATCGGCCTGCTCGCCCAGCCGTTCTCCTGCCTCGGCCTGCCGGTCGCGGCCGTGCCCGTCGTGGGTCCCGGCCTGCCGCTCGGGGTGCAGGTCGTGGCGGCGCCCTGGCGGGAGGATGTTTGCCTGCGCGTCGCCGCGCACCTCGAACGCGCGGGAGCGGCCCGCGCCGCCGGGGAGGACACAGGATGGACGTGAACCTGCCGGACGTGCTGGCGGAGGTGAAGGCCGCCTTCGCCCGCTACGAGCGTGCCCTCATGGCCAACGACCTCATGGTGCTCGACGAGCTGTTCTGGGCCGACGGGCGCACCGTGCGCTACGGCGTGGGGGAGGTGCTGCACGGCATCGAGGAGATCCGCGCCTTCCGCAGCGCCCGTCCGGCGCAGGGGCTGGCGCGCGTGCTGGAGCGCACGGCCATCACCACCTTCGGCCGCGACTTCGCCACCGCGAGCACCCTGTACACGCGGGACGGCGCGCCGGGCCAGCTCGGCCGGCAGCAGCAGAGCTGGGCGAGGATGCCGCCGGGCTGGCGCATCGTCGCCGCGCACGTCAGCGTCATCCCGGCGCCGTAGCCCCGGCGCCATAGCCCGGGCGCCGGCCTCCCCCGCGTACGGCGCCATGCCGTCCGCTTGCGTTTCCCTGCTACCCTGTCCCATGTCTCGCCCGGCATGCCGCGGACGGCGGCATTGCAACACAGGTCAGAGGGAGGCCGGGCATTAGCATCAAGGGATTGAAGGACCGGGTCCAACCAGGCGAGCCTGCGCCGGGGATCGTGGCCCTTGGGCGCCGCGCGCTGCATGGGCTGATCTGGATGCTGGCGCAGAACCTGGTCGCCCGCGCGTGCAGCGTGCTCAGCCAACTGGTCCTGGCGGCGCTGCTGCAGCCGGCAGACTTCGGCATCATCGGCCTGACCTACACCGTCACGAACATCGCCGCGGCGTTGACCAACGTCGGCCTCGACGACGTGGTGCTGCAGCGCGAGCGTGCCCTTCGCCTTTGGCTTGGGCCGGCCTTCTGGATCAGCCTCGGCCTTGGCTTGGCGGCGGGCCTGCTGGTCGTTGCCGTCTCGCCTGTGGCCGCGGCGATCTACAAGGCGCCGGACATGATCGGCCTGCTGGCCATCCTCGCGCTGGGCATGCCGATCGGAGCCTTGGGGACCGTGCCGGCGATGGTGCTCCGCGCGCGCATGCAATTCGGCGTCCTCGCGATATACGGCACGCTTGAAACGGTCGGGCAGGTGCTGATGACGGTTGCGCTCGCCTGGTATGGCTTCGGCGCCTACAGTTTCGTGGTGCCCGGGCCGATCCTGTCCGCGCTGCGCGCCATCGTGTTGTGGCGGCTGACTGTTTCCAAGCCAGACCTCCGCCCCCAACGGACACGGTGGAAGTACGTGATCGGGAACACCACGGTCAACTTCGCCAACAGGGTCCTGATTTCCCTCATCAACCAGGGTTCCTACATCGTGCTTGGCTTGTTCGGAAGCCAGGCGTCTGTCGGCGTGTACTACTTTGGATTCCGGTTGGCGGCCCAGCCCTTGTTCACCTTGGCCGGCAATTTCACCACTGTCCTTTACCCGGCCCTGGTGCAGATGAAGTCCGACCCGGAGCGGCAGAACCGCGCCGTGCTCAACGCCTCCACCTTGCTTGCGTTCTGCGTGATGCCGGTGTCCTTGATCCAGTCGGCGGTCGCCGAGCCGTTGATCAGCCGGTTCTTCGACCAGCGATGGGCCGCATCCATCCCCATCATCCAACTCCTCAGCATCGGGCTTGCCTTCGACGCGATCTCCTGGGTCGCCGGCACGCTGCTCAGCGCCCGGGGCGAGTTCAGGGCGGGATTGCGCTATGTCGTCCTGCAATTGCCGGTCTTCTTCGTGTTCGTGACGCTCGGCGCCGCCTTGCAGCAGGCCGTCGGCGTGGCCTGGGCCGTTTGCGCCTTCTACGTGGTCATCCAGCCGGTTTACGCTTTCTACGTGTTCAGGCGGATCGGGCTGACGGCCTGGCAAGTGGCGCTCCTGCACCTGGAGCCGGCGGTCTATGCCGCCGCCGCGGCCGGCGTGGGGCTGGCCGTCGCGGCGCTGCCTGTTCTCGCCGACGCGCCCCTGATGCGCGCGGTCGTCATCGGCGCCGTCGGGCTGCCCTTGTATGCCGCCCTGGTGAGGTGGCGGGCGCCGGAGGTGTGGGGCGCGCTGCGGGACCGCATGGGCGCCGCCCTCCGCCGCCGCGTCCCCGCTTGAGCCGCGGGCGCAACCCCTCACGCCCACCAGAACTGGAGACGCCGGATGGCGGACCGCATCTCTCAGGCCATTGCCCAAACCGCTGCGTGGTGCTCGACACGGCCGGGGTCGGTCGTCTCGGCCGTGCTGGTCGCCGCCGTGGCGGCTTGGCTGGCCCTGCCCGCGCTGTTCATCCCCTACTCGGAGGGGTTCCAGCCGCAGGTCGTCCTCAACGCCCACGCCATCGCGCTGGGCGACCCCGGCCTCGGCGACAGGCTTTACCCGTTCAACGGGCGGTTCTTCCTGCTGACCCGGCTCGGCACCAGCCTCGCGGTGCTGGGCCTGCAGCGCGTCGGCGGCCTGTCCGGCCTGGCCGCCTTCCGCCTGCTCGGCATCGGGTCGCTGCTTGTGCTGGTGGCGGTGCTGCTGGCGCTGCTTTGGCGGGTTTACCGGGTCGGCCCCGCCCGCGCCCTGCTGTGCTGCGTCCTGTTCCCGCCGGTCTTCGAGTCCGCCTATCTTCCGAACGACAACATGCCCTCCGCCGCGCTGGCCTGCCTGGCCCTGCTGCTGTTCTGGACCCGCCCGACCCTGCCGAGGACGGCGGCGGCGGGGCTGCTGCTCGGGGCGGCCGTGCTGGTGCGGCTCGACGCGGCGCTGATCGCCCCGGCCTTTGCCATCCTGCTGCTGACCGAGGTGGAGGGATGGGGCGCGCGGGCGGTCCGGGCGTGCATCGCCGGCGTGCTCGTCCTGGCCGTCCCGGTGGTGGCATACCGGCTGCTCGGCCTCTCGTTCCCCGACACCTTCGCGGCGGTGGGCCGGGCGACGCTGCTGTGGGACAGGCCGCATCGGCCCTTGCACAACGACGTCCTCACGCTGCTCCATGCCGTCACGGTCCTGGGCGGGATGGTCTGGCTGCTGGGCATCGCCGCATTCGTTCGGCGGCGGCAATGGCGGGAGCTAGGCCTCGCCGTGGCCGTCCCCCTGCTCTACGTCGCGGCCTATCGGTCGCAACTGGTCGAGGAACGCTATCTGCTGCCCTTGTCGCCTTTCGTCCTCCTGACGATGGCGGAGGGGCTGCGCTCGGTGGCGCTTTTGGCTCCTCGGGGGCGGGCGGCCGCGCTGGCCGCGTTGACGGCGGGGCTTGCGGCCTGGCTCATGCCGCCGCCGCCGGGGCTGAAGCCGTCGCTGGCCGCCGACGACGAAGGCCCGCGGCTCGTGCTGGGCCGGGGCTGGAACCCGGTGCCGACGCTGTGGTGGCAGAACCGGCTGCGGGATGGGCAGGCGGCGGTGGCCGCGGGGATCGAACGTGCGGCGGCCCTGCCCGACCCGGTCATCGTCACCGGCTACTGGACGGGAGACCGGCTGACGGCCTTGATGCTGCTGGAGCACGGGTTCGCCGCCGCAACGGACGGGATGCCGGAGGCGTGCCGGGGCATCGCGGAGCGCTGGGTGCGCGGTCCGGCCAACGTGCTGCTGATCCGGACCCACATCCCCTTCCTGCACCACAGCGAGGGGCTGACCTGGCAGGATGTGGGCCTCCCCTGCGTGCGGGCGGCGCGGCCCGGCGCCGACCAAGCGCTGGTTGTCAACGCGGGCGCGCTGGACGGGCCGGCGGCCGCGCCCGGTGCGCCGGGCGCCGTGTTCGCCGCGGCCGGGGGCGGGCCGCCGCCGCTCGTGCCCGGCATGGCGTCGATGCTGGCCGGCGTGTCCACCGCGGTGCTGCCGTTGGCCAGGGTGCCGGCTGCGCTCAGCATGCCGCACTCGCCGGATGAGCAGCAAGCCGCCACCGCTGCCATCACAAACCGTTCAAGCCTGTTGCGGTGAACTCGGGCCTGCCCATCCGTTCGTGTGGCAGGGCACGTCCGAATGCTGCGAGTTGGAACTTGCGGAATCACAAAAAATAGCCAATTCTCTGGAGCGTCATGCAACCGGAGAGTGTAAGTCGGGCTACGCCGCGTGGCCCGTTGGTTTGTCTTGCTAACTATTGCTGCATAGAAATATTGTGTTCAAGGTTTACTGATGGTCAGGTTGCATTATTGACGCCCCAACCCGGACTGGAAGCGTCGAGCGGCCACGACGCGCGACATCAGACGGACTGACGCCGGATGAAATTCAGGCCCGAACAGTTCCATCGCGTGTTCTCACGGATCACGCCGGCAATGAAGCCGCATGGGACGGCGATGCCGAGCACGCGCGTGCTGCTGATCGCCTTTCCGTTGCTGGTTGTCATGCTTTTTACGCCGCACTCCCAAATCATGGCCGCGTTCCTTGCGCTGCGCGGCGCCTGGGCGGCGGTGCTGGCGGCGGTCGTGCTCTACGGCGCGGCCCACGTCCTCCGCGCGGCGCGGCTGGCCTTGCTGGCGGCGCCGGCGCTCAACATGCATGTCCGGACCGTCGTGCTCCTGCATTTCCACACGGCGCCCGTGTCCTTCATCGTGCCGTTCAAGCTCGGCGAGCTGTACCGCTGGCAGCAACTGGCTTGGCTGTCCCGGAACCCAGGCGGCTCGCTGCTGATCGTGCTGCTGGACCGGATGCTGGACGCGCTCGTCCTCCTGCTGGCGCTGGCGGCGGTGGCCGGTTTTGCCGGGCGGATGGCGCCCGGCACGATGCTCATCGCAGGCCTGCTCACCCTGGCGACGGTGCTCGGCCTGTTCGTCGTGCTCGTGGCGCCGGGCTGCCTGCATGCGCTGCAGGCCTACATCCTGCAGAACCACTCGGCCCCGCGCGCCCGCACGTTGCTCCGCTTCGTCGATGCCTCGCGTCTGGCGGTCAGCAGCGCGCGGGAGCGCCTGCGGGGCAATTTCATGCTGCTGCTGTTCCTGTCCGCCGTGATCTGGGTCATCGAGAGCGGCATGCTCGTGCTGCTGGCGCAGCAGGTGGGCGGCCCCGGCTCCTTCCTGCCGTCGCTGTTCGCCCGCACGCTGTTCCCCCAAGTCACGGACGGGACGACGCCGCAGGTGGTCAGCCTATACGTGCTCGCCTGCCTGCTCACCCTGCTGCCGCTCTGGGCGGGCGCCACCGCGCTGTACCTCACGCGCATCCGCTCCCCGCTGCGCAGCGTCCCCGCCTTCACGCCGTCATTCTCGGCCCGGCGGACCCGGCGGCTCCACCTCCGCGTGACGGCCAAGACGCTATGAACCGTCCTATCCCATGAACCGCTCCGTAACCGTCATCTACGACGACCGGCGCACGCCGCCCTCCGACATCAACGCCATCATCGGCGCCACCCGGTTCTCCGGCATCCTGCGCAAGCGCCTGTCGCTCGGCGAGGAGGTCAGGCGCTCCTGCGTGGAGGGCGGCGCCACGGACCTGTTCCACTTGGTCGACGAGCGCGACGCCCACCATCTGGCCGAGCTGATCGAGGACAGCCAGCCGAACCATACCTTCCTGCGCCTGCCGTCCTTCCTGATGCCGACCCGGCCCGGCGGCCTGCCCGCGGCCATCGACAAGGGCCGCTTCATCCTGCAATCCATGCTGCTCGCCCCGGTGTTCGACGACGACGCCGCGGCACTCCTGACCGCGCCCGACGCCATCGCCCTGCTCCGCGCCCGCGGCCCGGCCAACACCCGCGAGCTTGCCATCGGCCTCGCCGCCGAGCATCCGACCATGCTCGACCACTTCGGCTTCGTCGACCTGCGCAGCCCGGAGGCGTTCCTGGCCTTCATGGGCGACGCGACGGAGGCCCGGCACTTCAACACCACGGCGCGGGTCGGCGCGGTGTTCCGCAAGACCTCCTCCAACCGGGCCAAGATGGCGCGGGAGTACGGCTTCTTCCACGTCGTGCCTGAGCGGCTGAAAGCCTTCCTGCTCCCCACCTTCGACTTCCAGGAGGATGAGGAGCGCGCCGGCTACTCGATGGAGCGCCTCAACGTCCCCGACGCCGCGCTGCAGTTCATCCACTTCGCCTTCGACGAGCGGTCGTTCGCGACCCTGGTGGACCGCTTCTTCGAGTTCGTCCATGCGCGTCCCACGAAGGAGGTCGGCGCCGCCGCCGTGCGGGAGCAGGCTACCCGCGACATCCTTGGCAAGATGAACGAGCGCCTGGCGGAATGCCTCGCGAGCGACCTGGGCCGGCAGCTCGACCGGGTGCTGGAATCATCCGGCCCGCTCGGCGGGCTGCGGGCCATGCAGGGCCGGGCCGACGCGCTGGTGCGGGAGGCCATCCGGCGCGACCCGTCCTCCGCGCTGGCCATCGGGCACGGCGACCCCTGCTTCTCCAACATCCTGTTCGACCGGCGCATCGGCATGTTCCGCCTGATCGACCCCCGCGGCGCCCGCACGCTGGACGAGGCCTGGATGCACCCGCTGTACGACCTGGCCAAGTTCAGCCACTCGGCCATGGGCGGCTACGACTTCGTCAACAACGACCTGTTCGACTGCGCGCTGGACGAGGACCTCAAGCTGCACCTGACGCTCGACAACGGCGGCCCGCCGCTTTGGGGCCGGGACATCCTGACGGAGCGGCTGGAGGAGGAGCATCCGCTGTTCGTGGTCCGCGCCTACGAGCTCTCCTTGTTCATGTCGATGCTGCCGCTGCACATGGACCATCCGCGCAAGCTGGCCGGGTTCGCCCTGATCGCCGCCCGGCTCATTCAAGACCTGGAGGCCGCCAGATGATCGCCGGAACCAAGGTGCTGGTCGTGGACGTGGATGGGACGCTGTGCCCCATCAAGGCGCCGGGCGAAAGCTACCGAGACCTCCAGCCGGAGCCGCTGCTGCTGGCCCGGCTGCAAAGCATGGCGGCCGAAGGATGGCGCATCGTGATCCAGTCGGCCCGGGGCATGCGCAGCCACGACGGCAACCCCGGCGAGATCAACGCGCGCGTCCTGCCGGTGCTGATCGACTGGCTCCAGCGCCACGAGGTGCCGTTCCACGAAGTCCACGTCGCCAAGCCCTGGCCCGGCGACAACGGCTTCTACATCGACGACCGCTCCGTGCGCCCGCGGGAGTTCATCGAGAACTCGCTGGAAGAACTGGACCGGCTTTGCGCGCGGGACCGCCTGGTGAGGGACGGGCAGTGCCAGGAGTAGTCGCCGTCACCATGGCCGGCTTCGGCTCGCGCTTCGCCAAGGCGGGCTACACGCAGCCGAAGTACCGCATCGAGGCGCTCGGGCTGCCGCTGTTCGACTGGTCGATGGCGGCGCTGGGGGGGTTCAAGGAAGCCGGGTGGCGCTTCTCCTTCGCCGTGCGCCGGGCCGACGGGTCGGCCGAGTTCATCCGCGAGCGGTGCGGGCGGCTCGGCATCGCGGTCGGCCAGCTTCTGGAACTCGACGCACCGACGGATGGGCAGGCGACGACGGCGCTGATGCTGGCGCAGGCGGCCGAGCCGGGCCTGCCGTTCGCCGTGTTCAACATCGACACCTTCGTCCGCCCCGACCGGGTCCGCCCATCGCTGATCCCCGCCGGGTGCGACGGCTGGGTGCCCTGCTTCCCGGGCGCGGGCGAGGGATGGTCGTTCGCGCGCCTTGGCGAGGACGGGCGGGTGCTGGAACTGCGCGAAAAGGCCCGCATCTCGCCGCACGCCACCGTGGGCCTGTACTGGTTCCGCTCCGCCGCGCTCTACGCCGAGGCGTACGCCGCCTACTTCGGGACGGGCGGGCGTGAGGAGAAGGGGGAGCGCTATGTTGCTCCGCTGTACAACCAGGTCATCCAGGGCGGCGGGGAGGTCAGGATCGCCCAGCTCGGCCTCGACGACGTGGGCCTGCTGGGGACGCCGGCGCAGGTGGAGGAGTTCGTGCGTGCGCCCCCTGCCGCGGCTTTGCGCGCGGCCCAGGATGCGGCCCAGGCGCTTGCGGGCCGGGGCGGCTGATGGCCGCCTCGCCTTCCCTGCGGTCCTGACGGAAGCTCCATGGCAAGACAACAAGTGAGCCTCCAAACCCGGCCTGCACGTGCCGGGGCGCGCAGCCCTTGGCCTTTGCGGGCGCTTGCCGCCTGCATCGGCGCCTACCTGCTCAGCCCCGTCCTGTTTTCGCAGCACCTTGAGGGCTACACGGCGAACCTGCGGGCGATCACGCTGGTTTGGGAGCAGGGTCGGCTGGCAGATTTCGACAGCATCACGCCGATCATCGTGCAGTACCTGTTCGCGACGCGGTCCGGGATCATTCTCCTCCTGAGCTTCGTGGACCGCGCGTTCGGGCATCCGGGCGACGCCGGGTTCCGCGGCCTCGTCATCGCGAGCTTCCTGCTGCTTGCCGCCAGTTCCGTGGTGATCGCCCGGCGTTGGGGCAGGCTCGGCACCGCGGCCTGCGTGATCGGCTTCATCGCCATACCGGGCCTGGTCGATACCGGGTCGTTCTTCAACGACAACATCATTTCCGCGGCTTTAGGCATGGCCGCGCTCGCCGCCGTGTCGCGGTCCGGCGCGGTCCCGGCCTGCGCGGCAGCCGGCGTGCTGCTCGGGGCCGCCACGCTTTGCCGCACCGACGCCCTCGTGCTTTGCCCGGCGATTGCCGGGGTGGCGTGGCTGCAGTGCGGGCGGTTGGCGCCGCTGCTCCGCCGCGGCCTCGCATGCGCGGCGGGGTTCCTGCTCGCATCCGCCGCGGGCTACGCGCTGACGGGCACGACGTTGATCGACGCGCTGCACATCCCGGGCCAGTTCGTGCCGCCGCGGATCGGCATCGCCTTCCGCCTCACGGTCTTCGCGCTGTTCATCGGCGTGCCGGCCCTCGTGCTGCTGAGCATGGGCATCGTGCTGAACGTGAGGCGTCACCTCCTGCAGAGCTTCGACTTCCGTTGGAGCCTGCTGTTCCTCGCCTACCCGGCTTTCATCCTCGGCATCGCCATCCTTCGCCTGTCCACCGAGGTGCGCTATCTCTACCCCTTGCTCGCGCCGTTCTACCTCGTGCATGTCGGGCGCGGGTTGGAGTTCTTGCTGGACCTCCTGCGTGGGCAGGGCACGCCGCGGCGTCTCGGCATCGCGGTGGCAGGCGCGCTTGTCCTGGTGTCCGTGGTTCCTCCCAACACCTTCGTCAGGGACGGGCCGCACGCCACCTACGGCCGGCTGTGGATGCCGCTCGTCTGGTTCCGTTGGCAGGCCTCGGTGGCGGACTCGCTGCGCCGGGTGGACCAGCTTGCCGCGAAGGCGGACGCCGATCCGCTGATGCTCGTGATCAGCACGCAGTTCAACGACGAGTATTTTCTCCGGCTGCGCCTGCTGGAGCATGGCTTCGAGGCAAGGCCAGCCGAAAGCGAGTTTCCCGGCTGCCAGGGCGGCTTCTCCGTCTACGCCAAGCCCGGGCATAGGACGCTGCACATACGCACGGAAAACCAGTACGGTTTCGTATCGGCCGTTCCGAACGTCATCGTCCGGGCCGTGCAGCTCCAGCGCGCGCTGCAGTGCCCCGCGGCGTGGGATTTCGACGACGCCTACCTGGCCTTCGCGGGCGAGGATGTCCGGTCCAGCGCGCCTCCGCTTGAGCCCATGCTGTTCAGTTCCGCCCTTCCACGGGTACCGCCGGTTTCCGCTTTGAGCACCACCTTCGGGCTGCGCACCATCCTGTTCCCGGGCACTCCCGTCTATGAGACGCCCGCCCAAGCCCTGCGCGGCGAATCACGGATGGCCGACATCCACGTCCTTCCGCTCACCCGGCAGGAACTTGGAAGCATCAAGGCCAGCGCGGATCAGATCATGGCCGACTTCGATGCCGACGGCGAGATGGGTCCGTTCACCTACGAGGATTTCAAGTCGCTTTACCGCGCGCGTTGAGCGAGGGCACGATCCATGGCGCGCATCTTCATCACCGGCTCCTCCGACGGCCTGGGCCGCATGGCCGCCCGCCTGCTGGTCGAGGAAAGGCACGAAGTGGTCTTGCACGCACGCGATGCGGCGCGGGGGCGGACGGCGTTGGACGCCGTGCCCGGCGCTGCCACCGTCCTCACCGGCGACCTCGCGAGCATCGCGCAGACCCGGCGGCTGGCCGAGGCGGCCAATGCCTTCGGAACCTTCGACGCCGTGATCCACAACGCAGCCATAGGCTTCCGCGAGCGGCGGCGCGTCCTCACGGAGGACGGCCTGTCCCACGTCTTCGCCGTCAACACGCTGGCGCCCTATCTCCTGACCGCGCTGATCCGGCAGCCGGGGCGGCTGGTCTATGTCAGCTCCGAACTGCACCGGCGCGGCGACGTGCGGCTGGAAGACCTCCAGTGGGAACACCGCCCATGGCGGGGCAACCAGGCCTACTCCGACACCAAGCTGCATGACGTGCTGCTGGCCTTTGCCGTGGCCCGCTGTTGGCCGGGCACCTTGTCCAACGCGCTGGAGCCGGGCTGGGTGGCGACGAAGCTGGGCGGCCCGCGGGCGACGGGCGACCTGGACGCCGCGCACCGCACGCAAGCCTGGCTCGCCATCAGCGACGACCCGGCGGCGGCCGTCACGGGCGAGTACTTCTACCACAAGCAACTCCGCAAGCCGCACGGCGCGGCCCGGGTGCCGGAATTGCAGGACCGCCTGCTCGCGGAATGCGAGCGCCTGTCCGGCGTGGCCATGCCGCCGGGCTGAGTCAAAGCATCGACACCCCGCCCGTGACCGGGATCAAGGCGCCGCTCATGTAGCTGCCGGCGTCCGAGGCCAGCAGCACGAAGGCCCCGGCCAGCTCCGCCGGCTGCCCGGCGCGGCCCAGCGGCATTCCCCGGCCGAGCTGCTCGATCTCCTCCGGGTTCTTGGCGATCGGCTGGATCGGCGTCCAGATCGGCCCGGGCGCCACGCAGTTCACCCGGATGCCCTGCGGCGCCAGCAGGTTGGACAAGGCGACCGTGAAGGAGGCAATCGCGCCTTTCGTGGCGGCGTACACCAGCATCGATTTGGTGCCGGTCTTGGCCTGCACGCTGGCGGTGTTCACGATGGACGCCCCGGGCTTCATGTGCGGCACCGCCGCCTGGGCCAGGTAGTACATGGCGAACACGTTGGTGCGGAAGGAGGTCTCGATCTGCCCGGCCGTGACGTCTGCCAGCTCCTTGTTGACCGTCTGGTGGGCGGCGTTGTTGACCAGGATGTCGAGGCGGCCAAGCTGCGCCATGGTCTGCTCGACCAGCGCGTGGCAATGCGCCTCCTCTTGGATGTCGCCGGGCAGCAGGATGGCCCGCCGCCCGGCCTGCTCGATCCAGCGCGCCGTGTCTTCGGCGTCCCCCTGCTCCACCGGCAGGTAGGAAATGGCGACGTCCGCCCCTTCACGGGCAAAGGCGATAGCGACGGCGCGGCCGATGTCGGAATCGCCCCCGGTGATCAGCGCCGCGCGTCCGGCCAGCAGGCCCTTGCCGACGTAGCTGTGCTCGCCGTGGTCGGGCGCGGGGGTCATTTTCGAGGTGAGGCCCGGCGCGGGCTGCTGCTGGTCGCCGGGGAAGGGCTGCTGGGATGCGCGGGGATCGGGGGCCATGGGGGTTCCTGTCGTGATGCGGGTCGGCGATGCAACGCCGCAGATGCTAGGCGGATTGCCGCGGGCCGTATCCGCCGCTGCCCCGACCTGCTTCACTCTGTTTGTTGAACCCCGATACCTTCGATGGGAGCTGTCTTGATGCCCAAACTGGCCTTCGCGCTGCTTGCCGCCTGCATGGCCGCGGGCGCCGCGCGCGCTGCCGACCCGGTGCGGATCACCGTGATCGCGGACCTGGACGACGACATCTACGACGCGCGCTCCGGCCGCGGCGGCGTCGATGCGACGCGGATGGCGGTGGCTGATTTCGGCGGCAGCGTGCTGGGCCGCCCGGTCGTCGTCGATGCGCTCAACGACCACAACAAGCCTGCCGAGGCGCCAGGCCTCGCGGCCCAGGCCTATGACGCGGGCGCCGACCTGTTGATGGACGTGCAGAACTCGCCGATTGCGCTCGCGGTGGCGAAGGTCGCGACGGAGCGGCGGAAGCTCGCCATCACCACCGGCTCGGCCGTCCCGGCGCTGACGCGGGGGGCGTGCAGCAAGTACGTGTACCACTACTCCTTCGACTCGGTCGCCATCGAGACGGCGACGGCGGACTTCCTGGCGGCCCGGCCGGACGGCAAGCGTTGGGTGGTGATCGCGGCGGACGCCGGGTTCGGGCGCGGCGCGCTGGCGACCGTGGCCCCAGTGGTTGCCGGGCATGGCGGGCAGATCGTCAAGACGTTCATCGTGCCTCCAGCCACCAGCGATTTGTCGGCCATTCTGGAAGAGGCGAAGGGCCTCGACCCCGACGTGGTCGCGGTGTTCAACGCCGGTGCCTCGAACGACATTGAGGTCGCGGCGGTGACGAAAGCCGCCCTGCGCGCGCGCACGACGACGGCGCTGCTGTATTTGTCGGATGTGGACCGGGTGCGCGACGGCTACGCCGGGGTGCAGGCCGCGGTGCCGTGGTACTGGAACGGGGACCCCGCCGCCCGCGCCTGGGCCGACCGCTTCGCCGCCGCGCATGACGGACGCCGCCCGGACGCTGCACAGGCGGCCGACTACTCCGCCACGACCCAATGGCTGCAAGCGGTCCGCACCGCCGGCACCACGGACGCGGACGCCGTGGTCCGGGCGCTGGACGGGCACCAGTTCGAGGACATGTTCGCCCATGCCGGCGAGTTCCGCGCCAGCGACCACGCGGTGGTGCATGACCTCTCCATCGTGCAGGTGCGCTCCCCGGCGCAGCTTCCCGAGCCGCACGCCTGGTACGACGTGCTGGCGACGGTGCCGGCCGCGACGGCGTTTCCGGCGGGGATGGAATGTAGGATGGCTCCGTAGGCGCTGTCACTTCGGGGTTGATTTTTCATTGCGAATAAGCTGCAAAACCGCGGGCTGATAGCTCAGCGGATTTCAGAGCACTCCCTTGATAAGGGAGAGGTCGGCGGTTCAAATCCTCCTCGGCCCACCAATTGCTGATTGTTGCACGGCGCCGCCAGATTGGGCGTTGCGGCTCTTCATCTGGCAAGCACCTGTCGCATGATTGCAAACAAGGTCAGTGACCGTGAAGGCGCTATGCTTGGAGAAGCCGGGTGAAGCTGCTCTCGTCCCTTTCGGAATTCAGATGGATAGATGAAGGGATCACGCCAATGACCCCGGAAACGAATTGCACTGTGGCACATTGCATTCCGCCGATCTTTCCCTGCTACGCAAAAATACTCCACCCGATCTACGAAGACCTTTCTGTCCAGAACGAGGAACTGACGTGGCAGGACGATGCGGCGGCGAACCCGGCTGTTGCGGACTCACAGATTGATCGAGACATTCAGGACATACTCAGCGGCTCGACAGTGGTGTATGGCGCAATCGAACCTGGATCACGCCCGGTTCGTATCCGCTGGATTCAACTTGCTCGGCGGCTCGGCATTCCATTTGTGCCGACGCTCAGACCCCGTTTTAGACCCCGTTTTAGAAGTCATGAAGCGAGTAGCCGTTTGCGGTTTGGGTGAGCGGCGCGATGAAGCATAAGGCGGATCATGGCGAGGGTGACCATGGCCTCCGACACTTCGGGCAGGTGTTCGTA
>JAABUQ010001804.1_pt1 | contig 44403 bp, 46 predicted proteins | sample 5560001 | NCBI WGS metagenome assembly JAABUQ01 (sample SAMN10711888, study PRJNA513371) | rock metagenome | isolation source: Antarctica rocks | place: Antarctica: Victoria Land, Finger Mt nord | collected 2015-12-18 | reverse complement strand
AAGCGCAGTTTGCCATTTCTGGCGTGGCCGTTGCTGACCAGATGTTCGCTGCCGCAATGGGGGCAGCGCGGCAAGGGAGTAAGCATCAGTTCATCTTACCCCTCTCAGACTAAGTTGAGCCATTACCAACGGGGGAAACGTCAGTTGAGTACGGCGGGATGCGCGTGTCGCTAGTGGCCTCTCTAGGCACTGCGCGGGAGTCGATGCACGTTGATGTAGGCTTCGGCGATGCCATGACCCCAGGGCCATCTCCAATCCGGTTCCCAACGCTGCTGGACAGCATGGATGCACCGGAGCTTCTGGCTTATAACGACGAGACCACCATAGCCGAGAAGTTTGAGACGATGATCCGGCGGGGGCTAGTCAACAGTCGGATGAAGGACTTCTACGATCTCTCCCGTTTCGCCCGCACGGTTCCCTTCAACGGGGAGTTGCTTTGTCTCGCGGTTCGGCACACGTTCGAGCGGCGTGGAACAGCCTTCACCATCCAGCCAGTCGTGTTTACTGATGGTTTCGCGGGGGACGCAGGTAAGGCAACGCAGTGGCGAGCCTTCCGCCGCAGCCTGGGCGTGGCATCTGTTGAGGCCCCAGAGCGGTTCAGCGAGGCCGTGGCCGTCGTGCGTGCATTGATGGAGCCGGTCCATGATGCCTGCCGCGAGGATCGTTTGTTGGCAGGTCAATGGGACCCGTCAGCGGGGTTGTGGGATGATTCTAGAATAGAACCAGAAAATAGCGATCTTGACAGTAGACAAAGCCGTAAATAAGCGGTATAATTTGTTCACTTCGTTCCCGAAAAAACACCTCAAAAGGGGGCGGAAGTCAGTTAATTACTGAGACCTATTGACAGTTATAATGGACAGTTGGCGCAGTGGTAGCGCACTTCGTTGACATCGAAGGGGTCACAAGTTCGAATCTTGTACTGTCCATCCCCCATTCCTAGTTTTGAGAGTTTCTTCGCAGACATCTTCTCAAAATATTGCGACCCATTTTACAAGTTCCGAGGCATATTTTCACCCTGCTGTAATGCTACCTGCCCGGAATCCGAATCGCATGCACAAGACATTTTTCGTTCCTGATTAACGCGGTCAGCAGAAAGTAGAAATTGATGAGCGGTTACGTTCAGACATCTGAGAAGTTGTTGCTCGCGTTCCGAAGCGGTGGCCGTTGCGCGAGATGCCGAGAAGTAATCACTGTTGAGGCCACAGGTTGGGACCCTGCCAAAACATTAGGGTTTGCTGCACATATTAAAGGGGAAAACGGCAATTCTGCCCGATATGATGCTTCTCAACCTGACTCTGAGCGCAATGTCTACGGTAATCTTGTATACCTCTGTGGGAACTGTCATTCTGTTATTGATAAGCAGGAGAAAACTTACCCAGTTGCACTGCTTTTAGACATGAAGAACAACCACGAAAAATGGGTTAATGCTAAACTTAGAGAGAGTTCAGTTGCAGTTGGCTTTTCGGAGCTAGACGTAATCGCCAAGGCAATACTCGGTCAGCCTCACAATCCAACTTTAGATTTCACTGTTATCGGTCCTGCGGCCAAGATGAAGAAAAATGGGTTGGGTATTGCTGTATTGGAGCAACTCAAGATGGGTTATGGGAAAGCACCAGAAGTCAAGAAATATGTAGACCATGTAGCCTTGATCGACGTGGATTTTCCCGAACGTCTCAAATCTGGCTTTGCAGAGCAGTACAATACTTTAAGAGCGCAAGGTTTATCTGGGGATACTCTTTTTTTTGCACTGCGCGACTTCGCTAGTAAGGGAAGCATAGAATTTACGGATCAAGCAGCGGCACTTTCTATTCTTTCCTATCTATTCCAGAATTGTGAGGTGTTCGAACGTTGATCCTTCCTACCAAGCATATTTCGGTTGAACATTCATTTCTTGGCGTCGGTGCTCTCATGTTGCAACATCTCAAAAAGCCAAAAACGATTGTTGCCTTGTGGAACGAAATGCGCCCTTTGCCAACTGTCGGTACTTTTCAGCGCTTTGTTTTAGTTCTTGATCTTCTTTACATGATGAATGCAGTTACTTTAGAAGATGGTTTGATTGTTAGACGAACTCGAAGGCTACCAAAGAAACATACGCAAAATGATTAAAGCAGTTCGTTGTGACCAGGAAAGCTTCCGGGATGTTGAATTCACAAGCGGCCTGAATGTTGTTTTGGCAGAGCGTGCAGATACGTCTACTGAAAAAGACTCACGAAACGGACTTGGTAAGTCAACCCTCATAGAAATTATTCGCTTTTGTTTTGGGAGTGGCCCTCATAAGGATGCAGGCATTTTTTCTGTGAAGGTTCTTGGCTGGACATATTCTTTAGAGATGATTATCCAAGGTCAGACACTAATCATCTCACGGCGTACTGACGATCCGCGTACTGTTATAGTTAATAGCAGCTTTGACTATGAGACATTAGAAACCCTTTCGAGTGATCCAGTGGAGACTCAGCTTTCCACGGAGAAATGGCGAGAGTTTCTAGGCAAAGTGATGTTCGATCTCCACCCTACCAGCGACCGTAATTACGTTCCGACTTTCGGCAGCTTAATTGCTTACTTCACTCGTGCGACTAAAGATGCTTATACCTTCCCTTTCGATCAGCACCGAAAGCAACTCGAATGGGATAAACAAGTGAATAACGCCTTTCTGCTGGGCCTTGCTTGGGAAGATGCCAGCGACCTCCAAGACATGAAAGAAGAGAAGGCTGATCTTGAATTGCGTACTCGTCTTCTTGCACAGCAGGTTCAAGGCAACCCAAAAAAATTATTGGGAGTGATGGAAGCTAACCGCGTACAACTCATGCAGAAGCTTTCTCAGGAAGAGCGAGCACTTCGGAGCTTTCAAGTTCATCCAAGGTATCGTGACATTAACGACAGAGTTGATAAACTAACAGAAGCCATACATGCACAAGTCAATGCCAATGTGGCTGACAGCCAAATCATCGAGCTTTATCAAACTAGCGATGTCTCTGATGAGATGGACACAGAGCAACTGACACGTCTTTACGAAGAAGCTGATGTTGTTTTGCCGGAGATTGTGCAACGCAGACTTTCAGATGTTCGGGAATTTCATCAACAGGTTATCCTCAACCGACAAAACTTCTTAGTTAATGAAATCTCACGCTTGCAACGTCAGGTCGTCGCCCGCACCCGTGAGATCGAATCTATGAGCGAAGAGCGTGCCGCAAATATGGTGATACTTGAGACTCATGGTGCATTGGGAGAATATAATCGTCTCCAAAAACTCTCTCTTGATGCTCGCTTCAATCTAAGTATTTTGGAGAACCAAATCAACGAGATTCGTGGCCTTGAACAGCGTAAAAGCCAGTTTAGGATTGAGTTGGAACAGCTTCAGCAACGGATGCGCGATGATTACGACGCGCGTAGCAATCAACGTCAGCAGGCAATAGAGATATTCAACTCCAACTCAGAAATAATTTATGATGTGCAAGGTACATTGATCATCAATGTAGCCGACACAGGGTTCAAATTTGATGTTATTATTAAGCGAGATGGAAGTGATGGCATTGGGAATATGAAGGTTTTCTGTTACGACCTTATGCTGGCTGAACTCTGGTCTGAAAAATCGTCCTCGCCCGGATTTCTTATTCACGACAGCATCATTTTTGATGGTGTGGATGAGCGTCAGGTAAAGAATGCACTGGAATTAGCTGCCAGCACTTCGAAGGATCAAAACTTTCAATATATCTGTACCATAAACTCTGATAATGTTCCTTACAACGAGTTCTCATCTAATTTCGACTTCAATCAATACGTTCGGCTCATCTTGACCGATGACACTGAAGCTGGTGGGCTTCTTGGCATTCGCTTCTAGAGATTGATTTCCAACAGTCTTTTTCTTGGAGCAGAAAGCGCATCGATCGCGGCCGTCAAAAAGCGGCAGAGTGGGTAAAACGGACGTGCCGGGTTCTTAAAGAATCTGAGCGGACGGAAATTAGAAACATTACTGTAATTATGGACGAAACCACGGCGGCTGTTCCTGCCGGGTCGCAAGGCTATCCGCGTCACTTCCCACTTCCTAATCACCCCCTGCTGGGGCATCTGCCGGCGTTTCAGAAGGACCCGCTTGCGTTTCTCGCCTTGTGTCTCCAGACAGGGGCCGATGTCGTCCCTTTGCGTCTGCCGTTCCTGCGGGCGTTTCTGCTGCTGAACCCGGAGGACATCGAGCGGGTGCTGGTGACGGAGCATCGCCAGTTCTTGAAGCCGCAATGGCTTCGCACTCCCGCCGTGCGCCGCCTGCTCGGCCAGGGCCTCGTTACCAGTGACGGCGACTCTTGGCGTGCCCAGCGCCGGGCCTGTCAGCCTGCCTTCCACCCCAGCCTGCTGCCGGACTATGGCCGCACCGTCTGCACGCTGACGAGCCGGATGCTGGACGACTGGACGGTAGGGCAGCCGCGTTGGGTTTTATCGGACATGACCCGGCTGACGCTGGAAATTATTGGGCAGACGCTGCTTGGTGTGAGCCTCGGCCCGGCGGCAGAGGAGATCAGCGCGATTATGACCACGCTGATGGAGTGCTTTAACGCGCGTGGATTTGGCCTGCTGCCCCTGCCGCCGGCGCTTAGGGAGCTGCGGGCAGTCCGGCGGCTGGACGCCCTCGTGGACGGCTTCATCGCGGAGGGCCTCGCGGCGGCAAGAAGCAGGCAGACGCTGCTGGCGCGTCTGCACGCGGAGCCAGGCGGCACGGTGGGGACGCACGGGCTGCGGGAGCAGGTGAAGACGTTTCTTGCCGCCGGACACGATAGTTCTTCCCTGACGCTCACCTGGGCGTTCCTGTCGCTCGCCGCCCACCCGAACGCCGACGCGCGGCTGGCTGCCGAGCTGGCATCGGTCTTGAAGGGCCGGGCACCGACGCCTGAAGATGTGCCGCACCTGCCCTGCACTCAGGCAGTCATTAAAGAAACGCTGCGCCTGTATCCGCCGCTTTGGATGACCGGACGCCAGGCTGCTCAGAGATGCGAGATCGGCGGCCTGGCAGTGCCGGCGGGGGCGCTTGTCATGACCAGCCCGTGGCCGGTGCAGCGAGAAGCTCGATTCTTTCCTGATCCCGAACGGTTCAAGCCTGAGCGCTGGGAGGGAGACGAGACCACTGCCCTGCCCCGATGCGCCTTTTTCCCGTTTGGCGGCGGCCCGCGCGTCTGCATCGGCCAGGGCTTTGCCCTGCTGGAAGCGACTTTAATATTGGCGACGGTCGTTCAGCGCTTTCGCTTGGAAGTCATGGGGCAGCCAGACATTCGCCCCTGGGCGACCATGACCCTGCGCCCGCCGGCGAGTCTGCGGATGCACCTGACGCCGCGTGAGATGACCTGACGCCGCGCCAAATGAACGGTCGGTAGAACGGTCGGTAGAAACGAGGAAATACTTTTGATTGTTGTTGCGAGTGCGAACGGGGATGTTGGGATGGCGGCGGGGATGGATGTTCTTCGCCGGGGCGGAGCGGCACTGGATGCGGTGGAGGCGGCCTGCCGAATAGTTGAAGACAATCTTGACGACCATTCGGTCGGAACCGGCGGGTTTCCGAACTCGGCGGGGGAAGTGGAGCTGGATGCGTCGCTGATGGACGGGACGACGCGCCGGGCGGGGGCAGTCGCGGCTCTGAAAAACTACCCCTACCCCCTTTCTGTGGCCCGCGCGATGATGGAGCATCTGCCACGGCACCTGCTGCTGGTGGGAGAAGGCGCGGCGCTCTTTGCCGCCGAACAGGGGTTTCAGCGGCGCGAGCTGCTGACGGAGGCCGCCGCTGAGGCGTTTCGGCAAAAGAAGTTTACGCTGTCCGGCGAGACGTATGCGTTTGACGGCGTGGATGTGCGGAAAAGCGCCGAACATACTTACGGCACGGTGAACTTTCTGGCCCAGGACAGCACCGGGCGGATTGCGTCGGCGGTCAGCACGTCCGGGTGGGCATTTAAGTATCCGGGCCGGGTCGGAGACTCGCCGCTGATCGGGGCGGGCAACTACTGCGACGACCGCTACGGCGCGTGCGCCTGTACGGGTCTCGGCGAGTGGTCCATTCGGGCGTCCACCGCCCGCACTGTTGTGCTTGCCATGCAGCTTGGTTTGAGCCTTGCCGATGCCTGCGTTTTCGCGTTTCAAGACCTCTTTTCCATCCCCGTTCCGCCGCCGGTTGACCCGGTGATGAGCTTTGTCGCTTTGGACCGAAGCGGCGCCCATGCCGGGTACTCCACGACGCCGGGCCGCACTTATGTCTGGCAGACCAGCGAGATGGCGCAGTTCGAGATGCAGGAGCGGACCATTCTCGCGCCGGGCTAAGTAGCGACTCTTAAGTTCTTGCAGGCGACTAAAACCGCCCGCTCTGCGAAAACTTATAATACGCTGCTTAGGAGGAAAAGAAGGAGAGGAGGAGAGCTAAGAGGAAGCAGCTCTGGCGAGAACCGGGGCGGTACGCCCGGAGCGCGGCAGAGGCGTCAAAGACTGGGGCTGATAGCCCAGGGTGGAGTGGCGAACAACCAAGTGGGCGGGGAAGACCTCCGCCGCCGGGGCGGCCTCCGGGTCGGCAAGCCGCCGCAGCACAAGCTCGCCTGCTGTTTTGCCGATCCCGCTGAAGTCCTGGGCCATTGTCGTCAGCCCCAGGTCATCGAGGCCGGGCGGCACGACATCATCAAAGCCGACCAGCGCAATGTCTTCGGGAACCCGCAAATCGAGACGCCGCAGCTCGGCGACAATGGCAGGCGCCCAGTAGTCCGCCAGCAGGAACACGGCGGTTGGGGCTTCCCGCTCGGTAAACAGCGCGGAGATTTGAGATTGATCTAAGCGCCGCCCGCCGTCGCGCAGTAGGATAAGATGGCGCGGATTGAACTCTAAGCCGGCGTCGCGCAGGGCCTGCTGGTAGCCGCGCAGCCGGTCGGCGGCGGCTTCCGTGGTTTCCATGCGGGTCAGGTGGGCGATGCGCGTGTGGCCCTGCGAAATTAAATGCCGTGTGGCTTCATACGCGCCGCCGTAGTTATCGGTGCCGACGAAGTCTAAATCTATGCCGGGAACCCGCCGGTCAATCGCGACAACCGGCATTCCCCGGCGCAGATGCTGGATCAGCTCGACATTCGCCGGGCCGCCTTCATGCCACAGCACGACCCCAGCAAATCCGCTTTCCTGGGCATACCGCAGGCATTCCGCTTCTTTTTCAGCGGCTTTTTGGTAGGTGTCGGCGTAGGTATCCAGCACCAGCGGATGATATTCCTGGGCCGCCAGGCTCTCGTTGATGCCGTAAAACGTATCGGTAAACAGCGAGCCGCCGAAGCGGCGTCCGAGCAGGACCCCCACGAGATGCCCCTGCGCCCCGGCGCGGGCAGCGCCGGGCTTTCGGATGAGCGGCAGGGTTCGGGGCCGGGCGGCGTAGCCAAGCTGGGCGGCCGCCGCGAGGACATTCAATCGCGTCCCTTCCGAGACAAAAATGCCGTTCTGCCGGTCATTGAGGACAGTGGACACCACCGACTGCGAAACTTTGGCAAGCCCGGCGACATCTTTTAACGTAACGGACTTCAAGGACGGCATGGCACAACAAACTTCTTTCTGCATGAGGACACGTCAGCGTGACTTTATATAAAGATTTCCCAGTGTACCCATCACTCAGTTTTTTTGTCAAGTGCCGCTCTCTGTGATAGAATAGGTTATGAAAAGAACATCATTCCTACCTGCTCTGTTCCTCCTGCCTTTTGCTTTGTCCGGCTGTGGCGGGTCTAGCAGTTCCAGCAGCACAGCCTACAACGGTACGGACAAAACGGCAACGATCAGCAATCCCATTGCGCCGCTTCAGCCGAAAGGGTACAGCATCAACATTGCGCCGTCCGGGGCCGCGACTTACACAGTGACAGCGGTTGTGGGTTACAGCCAGGGGCAGCTTCAATACTCCACCCAAACCGGCAACGGTGCGATCCCGGCAGGGATCACCGCTAAGTTTTTTCAAGACCTGGCAGCGGCTGTCCCGGTATCAAAACTGCCGGTCTACACCGGCGCAAGAGCGGTTGGAGGCGGAAGCCTCTCCCTTACTTACCAAGCGCAGACCGGGCCGATTGACAACCTAGCCGACTCCCGTGAAGCGGCATTGTTGGCTGACAATGACGCCATCACGAAGGCGCTTGGCGTGTCACTCTCTCCGGTTGCTCCGTAATCCCCTTGTTAGAGTTCTTCTCCGTGTCTTTGAAGCGGGTGGCGAGGCGGAGGGTTTAGACCTCCGCTTTTTTCGCTGTCTGCGCCGAAGGCGACGCCGGGAGCCTCGCGTGGAGGCGGGCCAGCATTTGGCTGACGGTGACGAACTCAAAGCCTTGCGCCCGCAGGCCGTCAATGATGGCGGGCAGGGCGGCAACCGTCGCGGGCGTGTCTTGATGCAGCAGAATAATTGCGCCCGGCGCGGTGCGGTCGAGAACGCGCTCCTTGATAAAGTCGGCGCTGGTGTCTTTGTCGTAGTCTTTGGCGCCGACGGTCCAGGAAACGACGACGTATCCAAGCGCTTTGGTGACGCCGAGCATTTTGTCGTTGTACTGCACCCCTGGCGGACGCATCAGATGGGTATGCTGCCCTGTCGCATGGAAGATGTCCTGGTCGCAGAGGCGCAGCTCGTTTGCGATCTCATGCGGCTTCAGCGCCGGCAGGCTCTGGTGATTGTAGGTGTGGTTTGCCAGCTCAAAGCCGTCATCGGCCAAAAGACGCGCCACTTGCGGGTACTGTTTGACGCGCATTCCGACGAGAAAGAACGTCGCCGGGACGTGTTTTGCCTTCAGGATCGCCGCGACCTGCGGCCCGTAAGTCGGGTCCGGGCCGTCGTCGAAAGTCAGGGCCACTTCGGGAACGCTGCCGTCGCCTTCCTGAAGCAGCGCGTTTTCGGGATCGTAATGGTCCCGGCCCTGCCAGTGCCGGACCCATTCCACGGGGCTGAAGATTTTGCGGAGCGGGATCTTGCGGTGGGGGTCGAGCGCCCACCCGGTCAGCGCGGCGGCAAGGACAACAGCAGCGGCCAGCAGGGGAGGAAATTTCCGTCGTCGAGCGTTCATGGCCTTTATTATACGCGATAGAAGACGCGCCGCAGCTATGCTGCCAGGCCGGCAATTACAAGCAAGCCTGCAAAGGCTGCCGATTGACGCATTAAGACTTGACGAAGCGGCAAGAAAAGACTATAATAAAGGAAGAAAAATCCGCGGGGGCTTTTTTCGCGTTTTCCGCCGCAATTCAACCCGCATCGAGCGCCGAGGTTTCAGTCCATGCCTGCCGGGGAACGAGACACGCCCGGACAAAATACGTCTGAGGACACAGCCTCTCAAAATACGTCTCAGAAAAGCGCATCCGAAGAGCCGGTTTATGTCATCTCGATTGCGGCAAAGCTTGCCGGGCTGCCGAGCTGGACGCTTCGAGTCCTCGACAAAGAAGGTGTTGTCCGGCCCAAGCGAACCCTGACAGACCGGCGCTTGTACTCCGACCGGGATATCGAGCTGCTGGCCCGCATCCGGTACTTGACCGAAGAGCGGGGCGTCAACATGAACGGCGTCAAGCTGATCCTGGAAATGGAAGGCGTCACGCTGGAGCCGACGGAACATTAACTCTTTTACTGCTACTTCTCGCAAAGGACACACCCACTTTTGATTTATCCATCCGCCGATACTATTGAAGACCGCGTCAAGAGCCGCTACTCGCTGGTGGTTCTCTCCGCCAAGCGTGCCAAGCAGATCAAAGAAGGAGCGCCGATTCTTATTGACACGGACTCTACCAACCCTTTGACCATTGCGCTGGAAGAAATCGCGGCAGGCAAAGTCACAGCCATTGAAGCGGACGGCGAAATTGTTCCGGTGCCCGCCGGACTGCCCCAGATCAGCGACATCACACACGAAGTCAGCGACGGCGCGAACGGATAAGGAAACATCATGCCGAAATCAGTCGGAATTGACCTGGGAACGACAAACTCCGTCGTTGCCGCCATTGACGAAACGGGAATCCCAATCGTCATCACCCTCGCCGAAGGAAGCCGTTTGTGTCCTTCCGTCGTCGGCTTCTCCAAGACCGGGGAGCGGCTGATCGGCCAGCTCGCCAAGCGCCAGGCCGTGACGAACCCCGACCGGACCATCTCCTCGATCAAGCGCCAGATGGGAACCCGCTACCGGGCCGGCATTGACGGCACGGAGTATTCCCCGGAAGAAATCTCCGGCATGATTTTGGCGAAGCTGCGCTCCGACGCCGAAGCGTATCTCGGCGATGTGGTCACCGAAGCGGTCATCACAGTTCCCGCGTATTTCTCCAACGCCCAGCGCGAGGCGACCAAGCAAGCCGGGGTCATTGCCGGCATTGATGTCGTGCGGATTGTCAACGAGCCGACCGCCGCCGCGCTTGCCTACGGGCAGGACAAAACCGGGGAGCAGACCATTCTCGTTTGGGACCTCGGCGGCGGCACGTTCGACGTCTCGATTTTGGAGCTGGACAACGGCGTTTTTGAAGTCCGCGCGACGTCCGGCGACACGCATCTCGGCGGCGACGATTGGGACATCCGCATTATTGACTGGATGACCACCGCGTTCAAAAAAGAAACCAACATTGATCTGACCAAAGACCGGATGGCAATGCAGCGCCTCAAAGAAGCCGCCGAAAAGGCCAAAATCGAGCTGTCCACGCTGCTCACGGCAAGCATTAATCTTCCCTTTATCTCGTCCACGCCCGAAGGCCCGGCCCATTTGGAGCTGACGATGACGCGGGCGCAGCTTGAAGACATCACACGAGATTTGTTGGAGCGCATGATCGGCCCGACCGAGCAGGCAATGAAAGACGCGCGTCTGGAGCCGTCGGAAATCCAGCGTGTCCTTCTGGTTGGCGGCATGACCCGGATGCCGGTCGTTCAAGAGCGTGTTCGCACCATGTTCGGCCAGGAGCCGCACAAAGGCGTCAACCCGGATGAGATCGTCGCGATGGGCGCGGCGGTCCAGGCCGGCATTCTCAACCACCAAATCACCGACATCGTTCTGCTCGATGTCACCCCGCTTTCCATGGGCATTGAGACTCAGGGCGGCGTCTTCACCAAGCTGATCGAGCGCAACGCCACCATTCCGACCTCCGCCGCCCAGCTCTTCACGACTGCTGTGGACAACCAATCGGCGGTGGACATTCACGTTTTGCAGGGTGAGCGCGATTTTGCCGTGGACAACAAAACGCTCGGCAAGTTCCAGCTCACGGGCTTGCAGCAGGCCCCGCGCGGCGTCACCAAGATTGAAGTCATCTTCGATATTGACCAGAACGGCATTGTCCATGTGTCTGCCAAAGACACAGCGACGGGCAATATGCAGAAAGTGACCATCACGGCGTCGAGCGGCCTTGCCACGAATGAAGTCGAGCGCATGGTGGTGGAAGCCGAGCAGTACCGCAAGGCCGATGAAAAGCGGCGCGAAGAGCAGGAAACCAAGAACAAGGCCGACCAGCAGATATACACGGCCATGCGGATCGCCGCCGACGCTCGCGGGATCGTGGACCCGCGCCTGATTGAAGCCGTCAACCAGGCCGCCGCCCACCTCACCGCCTCAGTCAATGCGTATGATACGCCGGGTGCAAAGCGCGGCATGGAAGAATTAAACACCTCGCTGATGGCCTTGTCCAGCGCCTTTTACGATGCGAAAGCCCATACCAACGGCAATTTGGCCCCGCCGCCTGCCGCGCCCGCGCCGTCTGCCCCTGCCTCGAAGGCGGCAGCGGAAGATTTAGGCCCGGAAACCTCTGCCCAGGCATTCCCCGACCCGGACGCCGACTTCCGCATTGACATGGATACATTGGTGGAAAAGGAAGAAACGGCCAAAGCCAGCAGCAACGAGTTCCGCGACGTGTAGGGAATAAGAAGATGAAGCCCAGCGATAAGAAACAGGTGCTAGGCTGTGTTCTGCTCAGTTTTGTCCTGTCTCTCCTGTTTCCTGAGCGGCCCTGGGTTTGGAGTTCGCTCACACTGCCCTATTTTTGCTGGTCTTTCTGGCGCGTGGGGAAGCAGATTAATCGGTTGTCAAAAACGGCGATCAAGACCATGACATGAATGTCACGGCTGATCAGCGCAGACGCTACGAAGTACCGCTTCACGGCACTGAGGCCGTTTGGATGTTCCTAACCCCGCGAAGCGGTGTTTTGCAGCGTCTGCGCTGATTAGCCGTGACATTCATGTCATGGTTTCCTACTGACACAAGAAGAAAAACTAAAATGTGGAAAATCAGGTCAAGCGCTGCAAACGCCAAACTTTTGACAGCAAAAAAGACCAAAGCAAACCCGTGGATCATTGCAGGCTGTACCTATGGGCCTTGCTGTTTATTCATCGGCGTTTCTCGTATTCTGCCGCATCCCTTTGGCCGCGACTTAGACACTTACCTTTGGATGGCGCTGGGGACGATTTTGTTGATGGTCGGTCTTGGAATGCTTTCTGCAAACCAGCAGCGGCTTGAGCGGCGATTGGACGAGCTTGAGCGGCTGAAAAACTAAACTGCTGCGCTTGTCGTGCGGGGCCGGACTCCCGAATGGAAACTTTGCTGGTATAATCAGTGTTGTTTCTGTTCAAGGCGTTCGGCCTTTTCTTGTTTTCAACCCTCACTTTGAAACGGCACTTGTAATTTATGGCTACTAAACGTGATTATTATGAGGCGCTCGGCGTCCCCAAAACCGCCAGCGTCGCGGAGATACGGTCGGCGTACCGGAAGCTTGCGGCGAAATACCATCCTGATGTGAACCCCGGCGACCATACCGCCGAAGACAAATTCAAAGAGATCAACGAGGCAAACGAAATTTTATCGTCGCCTGAGAAGCGGCAGTTGTACGACCAGTACGGGCATGACGGCCCGCCGCAAGGCTTCGGCGGCGAAGGCGGCTTCGGCGACATCTTTGACATGTTCTTCGGCGCAGGCGGCGGGGGGGGAGGACGCGGTGGCCCCGAACGCGCCCGGCAGCAGGCGACCCAGGGCAACGACCTCCGGTACGATCTAGAGATTACGCTGGAAGAAGCGGCGTTCGGGGTTCCGAAAACTCTGCGCTTGTCCCGGCTGGAAGGCTGCGATGTCTGCATGGGGGCCGGGTCAAAGGCCGGGTCTACCCCGCAGATCTGCCCCACCTGCTCCGGGTCCGGCCAGGTGCGCCATGTCCAGAACACCATTCTCGGCTCGTTCGCCAGTGTCGCGCCCTGCGCCCGCTGCCGGGGCGAGGGCCGGATTATCTCCGACCCCTGCCCCGCCTGCCGGGGCCAGGGACGCCTGCGCCAGACCGTCGAGCGCGTGGTAGACATCCCGGCGGGCGTTGATTCCGGCACCCGGCTGGTAGATCCCGGCCAGGGCGATGCGGGCCTGCGTAGCGGAATGCGCGGTGATCTGTACGTCGTCATCTTTGTCCAGCCCCACGCCCAGTTCACCCGGCGCGGCATGGACATTATGTTTGATGCTCCCGTCTCGTTCGCCCAAGCATCGCTTGGCGACACATTTGAGGTGCCGGTGCTGGGCGGGACCGAGAAAATCACCATTCCCGAAGGCACCCAGCCGGGCGCGACCTTCCGCCTGCGCGGTAAGGGCCTGCCTGATGTGAACTCCCGGAACGGCGAGCGCGGCGAGCAGATTGTCGCAATCAAAGTCAAAGTCCCGACCCGCCTTACCGACGACCAGCGGCGGCTGATTAAAGAGTTAGCGGCAGCATCCGGCGAAACTTTGCACACGGAGGATCGCGGCTTCTTCGGCAAGCTGAAAGGCACGATCTCGCACAAGTAGAGATGACCATGCGCTGGGCCGAAATTCAAATTGATACGAATGCCAATGCCGTTGACGCCGTCGGCGCAGCCTTGTACGCCGCCGGATGCGGCGGCTTTGAGGTGCGTGAAACAGCGAAGCCACCGGCTGTCGCGGGCTATCTGCCTGTAGATGACCGTTTGGAAGGGCGTTTGGAACAGCTTCAAGACGCGCTGGCAAAACTGCCGGAGTTCGGCGTCATCGGCGCAGGGACCGAGCTGACCCTGCGGTATGTCGAGGAAGCCGACTGGGCGACAGCCTGGAAAGCCTACTACAAGCCCATGCGGATTGGAAAGCGCCTGGTCGTCACCCCACCCTGGGAGACGCCGGAACTTGGCCCGGATGACTTAACGATTGTCGTTGACCCCGGTATGGCCTTCGGCACCGGCAGCCACCCAACTACCCAGCTTTGTTTGATCGCGCTGGAAGAGTATGTCACGCCGGGCATAGCGGTTGCCGATGTCGGCACCGGCTCCGGCATTTTAGCAATCGCTGCTGCAAAGCTCGGCGCATCTGTCGTGAATGCCAATGACAACGACCCGCTGGCCGTCAAGATTGCCGCCGAGAATGCCGCCGTCAACGGCGTCTCGGTCGCCGTCGCCGAAACCCTGCCGCCCGGTCCCTACGCTGTCGTCGTCGCGAACATCCTGGCCGACGTGATTATCGGCATGGTGGACCAGCTTGCAGCCTGGACCCAGCCGAGCGGGACGCTGATCGCTTCCGGGATCATAGACACCCGCGAGGCCGACGTTCGGCAGGCCGTCGAAGCCGCTGGGTTTGAGTCGAAAGACACCCGGCGTCAAGGCGAATGGGTCGCGCTGATTTTCGAGCGAAACGATTAAGACGATGCCGATAGAGTTCCGTTATTTCCGTGGCCCGGAAGATGACATGGGCCTTCTACCGTACATTCGGACCTGTTCGCTATGCGGTCAGCCGGGTCGGTGCCTTGACCTCACTCATCTTGCAGTCGGTGAGCTTCCCGAAGAAGAGCGGCGAGGCCAAATTGGCTGCTTAGACTGTTTGCGCCGGGGCCGCTTTGGCTTTGCCCATGATACGGAAGTTGGCTATCTCACGAAAGAGGGATTGGAAACTTACGACGAACCTGCGGATGAACCGAGACGTGTCTTTGTTGTCGCAGGCGATGGCGAAGCTGTCGCCGAAGATATACCATTGATTTCTCCGCCGCAGCCTCAGATTTCCGAAGAAGCCATCGCGGAACTGCGGCGAACGCCGAGCTTTTCGACTTGGCAGGACATCCCCTGGGCGGTTCACTGCGACGACTTCATGGCCTATTTGGAACATAAAGAATCGCCGAGCGTTGTTGTCTTCGAGTGCCTACACTGCGCGACACAAATAGAAATAGATGATGCCGATTAGGAGCTTATGACACGTTTTTTTGTGCGGCCGGACCAGATTGTCGGCGAGTTTGTGTATTTGGACGGCGATGACGCGCATCATCTGCGGGTGGTGCTGCACGCGCAGCCGGGAACGAAAATCGCAGTTTTGGACGGCTCTGGCAAAGAGTGGCCGGCGGCGCTGACGGAACTGGGGAAGACAAAGGCGGCGGCGCAGCTTCGGGAGCCGTTCGCGCCGAATACCGAGCCGAATGTGCATATCACGGTGGCGCAGGCCCTGCCGAAAGTCGGCGAGAAGATGGAGCAGGTGCTTCAGCGCGGCACGGAAATCGGGGCGTCGGAGTTCTGGGTTTACAGCTCAGAGCGCAGCCTGACTCACTTGACCGGCGACCGGCAGGATAAGCGGCTGGTGCGGTGGGGCGCGATTGTGAAGACGGCGGCGGAGCAGGCGCATCGGGCGATTTTGCCGGCGCTGACTATCAGCGGCGATTTGCGGGATGTGCTGGCGTCGGCGTCGCAATACGATCAGGCATTCCTTGCGTATGAAGGCGAAACGGAAACGCTGCTGAAGTCGGCGCTGCAAGAAATGAACGAGACGCCAGCGCGGGTTCTGGTGATTGTCGGACCGGAAGGCGGGTTCAGCGACACCGAAATTAAAGCCGCCCGCAAAGCGGGCGTCCAGACAATCTCGCTGGGAGCGCGCATTTTGCGGACCGAAACGGCGGCGCTCGTCATGGCGTCGCAGATTCTCTTTTATTTGGAGTAGGCTGCTGTTCGTAGACATCCACAACCACATACTGCCCGGCGTGGACGACGGGGCGCTGACGATTGAAGAAGCGCTGCAAATGGCCCGGCTTGCGGTCGGGTCCGGCACGGACACTCTGGTTGCAACCCCCCACCGGGGCTGGTATCTGCGGCAGCCCTCGAAGCCCGAAGTCATCCGCGCACATGTTGCCATGCTGCAAGAGTCGCTGAACCGCGCTCAAATCCCTCTGACGGTCCTGCCGGGGGTCGAGATCAAGATGGGAATGCGGGTCGCTGCCGACCTGCTGAACGGGGAAGTCGGTACCCTCGGCGACGGGCAATGGGCGCTCATCGAGCCGCCGTTCGACGGTATTCCCGCCAATGGCTTAGAACAGCTCCAACGAGTCCTTGATGCGGGGTTCAAGATTGTTCTCGCCCACCCGGAGCGCTGCGCGTCGGTTCAGGCAAGTCTTGATTTCTTAGCTGCCGCCTCGGCGCTCGGCGTCGTGTTCCAAATCACCAGCGGCAGCCTGCTCGGCCATTTCGGCCTCAGAGCGCAGTCTACTGCTCAGGCTATTTTGGCCTCTGGCTTGGAGTGGCCCTTAGTGATTGCCTCAGACACGCATGACCTTTCCGAGCGTCCCCCCAACCTGCTGGCCGAAGCTCGCGACATCGCCGCAACCGTTGTAGGCGCAGACGAAGCGCAAAAAATGGTAGATGCCCGGCCCCGTGCGATGCTTTCTTTACGTTCTAACAGCATGTAATCATGGCACAGCTATAAAACCGGCACTGGAAGTGCCGGTCTACTTTTGCATGGAAGTCGAAGCGACTACGGAGATAGTTTCGAGCGTATTCTTTATCTTCAGTCGCTTCGACTTTCACTCGACAGTAGACCGGCACTTCCAGTGCCGGTTCGGAATTGTGCTTCTCAGCCTCACAAGACTTCGTTCTCGGTGCAGACCAGAAAACCGCAGCCATGTAGGTCGAGAAACTTTTCCTCGTCGGGCCGAATGAGTTCCAGATAGCGGGGTGCGGCGAAGACTTTTGCAATATCCTCGACGCTGTCAAACCATAGCTCGGTGGTGCCGTCATACGCCGGGGGCGGCAGCCCCGGCAGGGCGACATCGAGCGTGTGGCACTGGACATACTTGCGGACATGCTGCTGCACTTCCGGGAGCGACTTGAACAGGGATGCATGGCTGTTCTTGTGGTACGCTACAAACTCATCGTGTGTTAGGTCTTCGCGTTTCCGCAGCAAAATGGTAAACTTGATCATTTTCAGTTCCTTACAGATAGTCTACCACAAAACATTCTCTGCAAAAGTACGGGTTTCACCCTAGAGTTCTCCCCTCTCTCTGCCGATAAGCAGAGTATGGACACTTCTCCTACTACGTCTTCTCCTACTACGTCTTCTCCTATCACGGCGCTGTCGCAGGCACTCGACCTCGGTTCGGCCCGTCTGCAAGCGATCTCTTCCAATCTCTCCAATGTCAACACGCCAGGCTTCAAGCGGCAGGACGCGACTTTTGCGGCGCTGCTTGACTCAGCGCAGTCGAGCGGCAGCGGCAGTCTCACGCAGGCGGCGCCGGACCCGCGCGATCTGACGCTGGACGACGATCCTGGGCAGACAAGGCGCCCGACGTTTACGACCCAGCAGAACGGCTCGATGCGGCTGGATGGCAATAATGTGGACATAGACGCCGAAACCAGCCGCCTGGCGGCGGCGCAGATTTATTACGAAGGTGCAGCGCAGCTTTTGTCCGGCCAGTTCAGCGCGTTGAAGTATGTGATCGCAGGAGGCAAGTAAATGGGCTACATGGACACTCTGGCGATTAGCGCCTCCGGCATGACTGCCGAGCGGCTTCGCATGGACGTGGTGGCGAACAACCTTGCCAATGTCAACACGACGCGGACCCCCGGCGGCGGGCCGTTTCGGCGGCAGCAGGTGACATTCACCCCGGCAGGAACGTCATTCGGCGAGACGCTGGCGCATTTGTCGGACGCCGACAGCGACGGCGGCGAGGAGGGCGGGGGCGACAGGGCAGGCGGCGTCCAGGTCTCCGGCATTGTCCCGGACTCGCGCCCGTTCAAGCGCGTCTACGAGCCGGGCCACCCAGACGCCGACACGCAGGGCTACGTCAGCCTGCCCAACGTAGACACCGTCACCGAAATGGTAGACATGATGAGCGCGACCCGTGCTTATGAAGCGAATGTCTCGGCGGTCGGCGCGGTGAAGTCTATGGCAATGAAGGCGCTTGAAATCGGTCGGGCGTAAGAACCCCTCTTCACCCCGCTACGGAGGCTCTGCGACTAGGGGCCGCCTCGTTCCTCGTCTCCCTCCCCTGTTTCTGAGGCAGGACGCCGCAAGATTAGGGAAGGGCCAAAAGTAAGAATAGCCCCTGCCTCTCGACAAGAGGCAGGGGCTTCTATTTGTTGCTCGTGGTCTTGCCCTTCCCTGATCTTGCGGCGTCCTGCCTCAGAAACAGGGGAGGGAGACGAGGAACGAGGCGGCCCCTAGTCGCAGAGCCTCCGTAGCGGGGTGAAGAGGGGTTCTTTGCTGACTTCTCACCCTGCAAGAAAACCTGTTAATCCTCGAAGCTTCTGTGGAACAATCCGCATGTCTCGCTTTTACCGCTTTGTTTCTACTCTTTTGCTCTCTGTTTAAGGAACCCACCGAATGACACTTTCTTCTTTGCCGGCGCTTTCTTCCGGCGGGCTGTTTGCGACACCGAAAACTGCCGACGCTTCGGCGGACACGGCGGCGTCCAGGCCGTCGTTTGGGCAGATGCTCCAAAGCGCCCTCGGACAAGTCAGCGGCCTTCAGGACCACGCGGGGCAGATGGCGACAGCGTTTGCTCAGGGCAAGACCGGCGACATTCACAGCGTGATGATTGCCTCGGAGCAGGCGACAATGGCCCTTCAGCTTACAACCCAAATCCGCAACAAGGCCGTAGACGCTTACCAAGAAGTTATGCGGATGAGTATGTAGTCTTCCTGAGTATGTAGTCTTCCTGAAAAGGGACGCGCGGAGAGGGCGGGACGTTGGCACTATTTTCGACACTCTGGGACAATCTTCGGGGCTGGTGGCAGACCGCAACTCCCGTCACCCGCGCGATGGCGACCGGTATGGTGCTGATGCTCGGCATCGGCCTTGCTGTGGCCGGGTCGCTTGCGACTTCGCCCGACTACCAGGCCATCTACCACGGGGTCAGCGGCAAGGACGCAGCGGCAATGGAAACGGTGCTGCACGGCCACGGGATTGAGATGCACTACAATGACAAAGAGCAAACTGTCTCCGTTCCCGCCAAAGACGAAAGCAACGCCACCATGTATGTCGCGGCGGCCGGCGTTTTGTCGTCGGACAGCGTCGCCGACGGCACGGAAACCGATGCTGTCCCGATCAGCCCGATGGACTCCCCCGATGTCGTGACCCAGAAGCAGAACACGGCGAAAGAAGTCGCCATGGACCGCAAGCTGATGCGGCTCGATCCCATCGGAAGCGCCGCTGTCTCGATCTCCGCCGGCACGGCCACCAGCCTCTTCGGCAATGATACTGCCCCGACGGCCAGCGTAATTCTCACGCTCAAGCCCGGCCAATCCCTCAGCCCGCTTCAAGTCAAAGGCGTCATCAATTTAGTTGCCCATGCCGTGACCGGCCTGACCCCGGACAATATCACCCTGACCGACCAGACCGGAATGCCGCTCGGCAAAGCCGATGACACCGGCGACCCCGGCCTGCCCGGAGGCGAGGACGCGAAAGCCAGCGAGGTCGCCCGCAAAGACATTCAAGACCTGTTGGACCGCACCGTCGGCCTGCACAAAGCGATTGTGACAGTCCATGCCGAACTCAATTTGGACCAGACTTCTACCGACTCAATTCAGCACACCCCTCAGCCCGGCTTGAAGACCGGCCTGCCGGTGAGTGTCCGCACAAAAGAAGAAGATTACTCCGGCGGGGCGGGCGCAGCCCCAGTGGGCGGCGCAGTCGGAACCGGCTCCAATCTGAACGTGCCGAGCTACAACACAAACGGCGGCGGAAGCGGCGGCGGCAAGTATGCCAACACCGACTCGACCACCAATTTCTACGACAACTCGACTCATACTCTGACGAAAGTCGCGCCGGGCAGCATCAAGAAAGAAACCGTGACGGCACTTGTTGACACAAGCGTTCCCGCCGACACGGTCGCCAAGCTTAAAGACTCCATCGCCACAGCCATCGGCGCGACGCCCGGCGATGCCACCCGCTTCGTCACCGTCCAGCAGCTTGCGTTTGACACCAGCGCCCAAAAGCTCGAAGCCTCGCAAATGCAGTCGCTGGCCTCCCAGCAGCTTTACTCTAACATTGCCCGCGCCCTGGCCGTTGCCGTGGTTGCGATTGTTCTTCTTGTTTTCCTGACCCGCACCGGGAAGCGTCCGGCGGCCCAGCCGCAGCTTGCACTGGCCGGCGGCGGCGCGAACATCGGCCATTTAGAAGATATGCCGGGCGATGACATTGCCGCGCTTCTCGACCGGGGCGGCACGCGGAGCGGCGGCGCACAGTACGACAGGGAGGGAATGGGCGGACAGACACTGGAAGAGCGGCCGCTGACGGTCGAGGACATCCTTTCCGAGATGCCGGAGCCGGAGATCCGCCCGCGCCGCCCGCGTGTCCAGTCTATTGAAGAGCAGCAGGATATGAAAATGGAAAGCATCCGCACGATGGTGGACGCGCACCCGGAAAGCGTCGCCCTGCTGATGAAAGGCTGGATGGCTGAGGATGTAAAGGCCGCGTCGTAGGCGAAGCGAACACTTGACGGAAATAGCACAACAAGAAGCCACGGAATAAATTCCGAGCCTCATAAAAACAGTGTCGCGGCGACACAAGAGTGATACAGCCAACGAAGTTGGTCTTTCGTCGCTTCGACGGTGTTTTGTTTCAGCCTCGGAATTTATTCCGTGGCGGATGATCTGTAAAGAGGAAGTATAACTTATGGCACTTCGCCCGCAGCCGATGACAAACCGCAAAAAAGCCGCCATTCTCCTGGTCGCGCTTGGTCCCGAAACCGCCGGCCACTTGTTCCAGCACTTGACCCAGGATGAGATTGACCAGCTTTCCGTGGAAGTCGCCCGGATGGGCCGGGTCAACGCCCAGCTTCGGGAAAGCGTGATTGAAGAGTTCCATGAGCTGTGCGTCGCCCAGGAATTCATTGCCGAAGGCGGCATGGATGCCGCTCGCGAGATGCTCCAAACGGCGTTCGGCGACGAGAAAGCCGCCCTCATTGTCAGCCGGGTCATGCAGGCCCTGCAAGTGATGCCGTTTGACTTCCTGAAGAAAGCCGATGCGTCGCAGATTACGACGTTTATTCAGAACGAGCATCCGCAGACCATCGCCCTGATTACCGCCTACTTGCAGCCGGCCCAGGCCGCCGCGATTTTGTCCGGGCTGCCCCAGGATCTGCGGGCCGATGTCGCCCGGCGGTTGGCGACACTCGACAAGACCCCGCCGGAAGTCATCCGGGAAGTGGAAAGCGTTCTTCAGAAGAAGCTGTCATCGGTTGTCTCTACCGACTTCTCCCATGCCGGCGGCGTCAAATCGCTGGTGGAAGTGCTGAATTATGTGGACCGCTCCACCGAAAAGACGATTATCGAATCGCTGTCGGAGAACAACCCGGAGATCGCCGAAGAAGTCAAGAAGAACATGTTTGTCTTCGAGGACATCATACTTTTGGACGACCGGGCGATCCAAATGGTGCTGAAAGAAGTGGACACGAAAGAGCTGGCGGTCGCGCTGAAGGGCGTCAACGAGAACACGGCCATTCGCATCTTCAAGAACATGTCCGAGCGGGCGGCGGCGATGATGAAGGAAGAAATGGAGTTCATGGGACCGGTGCGCCTGAAATCGGTCGAAGAAAGCCAGCAGCGGATTGTCAGCATTATCCGCAAGTTGGAGGACGCAGGAGAGATCATCGTCGCACGCGGCGGCGGCGAAGAAATGATTGCGTAGAAAAGAGCCTATGACTTCCTGGCTGGACACACTGGAACCGCTCACCGCCGCCCCGCTGCCGCGCTTGCCCGAACGCGGCCCGCAGGCAGACGCGCCGACACTTGATGTCGCCAGCTTGTACGCCGAAGCGGAAGCCGCGCTGTCAGCGGCCCGCGCCGACGCGGCGGAGCGGATTGAAGACGCCAAAACGCAGGCGGAAGCCCTGCGCGAAGCCGCTTGGCAGGAAGGCTTTTATTCGGGAACGCTGGAAGCCCGCGCCGCTGTCGAAGCTGAACTCCGGGCCGAGTGGGCGGCGCGTCAGGAGGCGCTGCGCCGGGAGCTGGACATGGTCGCCTCAGACATTGCTGTGGCCCGCGAGATTCTTTGGCAGCGTCAGGAAGGCGAGATGGTTGCCCTGGCGCTTGACATTGCCAAGCAAGTCATCAAGACCGAAGTTTCCCAAAATCCGGCAGTTGTTCACGCCGTCCTCGCGAACGCGCTGCGTCGGATCACCGACAAAGACAATGTCCGTGTGCGCGTCTCGGTGTCCGACGCGCCGCGTGTCAAAGAAGCCCGCGAAGATCTTATGGAGATTGTGGACGGCCTGCGGTTTATCGAGATTGTCGAAGACCGGCGGGTCGGTGACGGCGGCTGCGTTGTTGAAACGAATGCCGGGACGATTGACGCGAAGATTGAAACGCAGATCGCCGAAGTCGCCCGCACTTTGGGGGTGAGCGAGAATGAGTAAGATTTTCCCCCCCGCCCCCAATGATGGGGGAGTCAGAGAAGAGGATGTGCCCTCTATGTCTAGTCCGGCTCCCCCATTATTGGGGGCGGGGGGGGCTTCTCCGCTTGTTGACCTCACAAAATACCGCTCTGTTGTGCAGCGCCTCGATACGGTCCGGGCGAATGGCCTGGTCACACAGGTAATCGGCCTGGTTGTGGAGAGCATCGGGCCGGCGGCGCAGATTGGGGAAGTCTGCGAGATACGAAGCGGCGGGCGCAATGCAAAGCCGGTCAAAGCGGAAGTGGTCGGCTTTAAGTCAAACCGGGTCCTGCTCATGCCGCTCGGCGAGATGACGGGGATTAAGCCCGGCTCGGAAGTGATCGCGACCGGCGATATGCCGCAGGTGACGGCGGGAGACTTCCTGCTGGGACGGGTACTGGACGGCCTCGGCGCTCCTGCTGATGGTCTGGGACCGGTGGCAGGGCTTGGCGCAAAGTCCTATCCGATTAACGCAGCCCCGCCGGATGCGATGACCCGGCGGCGGATCACCGAGCCGGTGACGCTCGGCATCCGGGCGATTGACGGCCTTTTGACTGTCGGCAAGGGCCAGCGCATGGGCATCTTTGCCGGGTCGGGTGTCGGCAAAAGCACGATTTTGGGCATGATTGCCCGCAACACGTCCGCCAATGTCAATGTGATCTGCCTGGTCGGCGAGCGGGGCCGGGAGGTCCGCGAGTTCATTGAAAACGATCTCGGCGAAGAAGGCTTGCGCCGCTCGGTGCTGGTAATTGCGACCGGAGACCAGCCGCCGCTGGTGCGTCTGAAAGCGCCGCTTGTCGCGACTGCGATTGCCGAGTATTTCCGGGACCAGGGCCGCGACGTACTCCTGATGATGGACTCGGTCACGCGGCTGGCAATGGCCCAGCGCGAAGTGGGGCTTGCCGTCGGGGAGCCGCCGGCGACGCGCGGCTATCCGCCCAGCGTGTTTGCGCTCCTGCCGAAGATTTTAGAGCGGTCGGGAACGAGCGACAAAGGCACGATTACGGCCTTGTATACGGTGCTGGTGGAGGGCGACGACGAGAACGAGCCGATTGCCGATACGGTCCGGGGCATCCTGGACGGCCACATCTGGCTGTCCCGCGATTTGGCTGCGCGGGGCCATTATCCGGCGATTGAAGTGGGGCGTAGTGTTTCGCGGGTCATGTCTCAGGTGACATCCAGGGAGCAGCGGGCGGCGGCGTCCCATCTGCGCGAGACTTTGGCGACATTCAAAGAAGCCGAAGATTTGATCAATATCGGGGCCTATGCGGAGGGCAGCAACCCGCGCATTGATGCCGCCCGGCGGCTGATTGAGCCGGTACGGGCCTTTCTGCGCCAGGGCGTGCATGAGCAGGCCGGCATGGAGAATACGGTAAATGCACTCCAAGAGATTTTCACGGAAAGCGATCACGCATGAAGCACTTTCGGTTTCGGCTGCAAGCCGTGTTGGAGCAGCGGGAGCGGCGGGAAACGCTGGCGAAACAAACCTACGTCGAATCGCAGGCGGCCCTGACCCGTGCGGAGCGGCTGCTTCTGGACATGCGCGAAGTCCGGCAGGCGCTTTTAGCCGAGCTGTGCCGCCGCCGCGCGGAGATGGCGGCCGGCGGGGCGTTTGATGCGTTCGAGACCAAGATGTACCAAGATTACATGCAGATCATCACCCAGTCGCTGCAAGAGCAGGAAAGCGATGTCAGGGCGCTTGCGACCGCCTGCGAGGCGCAAAAGCTGCACCTCATCGGCACGTCCCAGGACCGGCAGGCGCTGGCGACGATCCATGACCGGCACAAAATAGCTCATGCCCAAGCCGCCCTGCGTGCCGAACAGGCGGTTATGGATGAGCTGGCGACAACACGTTTTTCTCATCAGCAGCGGTCTTAGGAGACTGAATAAAAGCCTCTTTCAGTCCCCTGCCCTGAACGGCAGGGCTTTAAAAGGGCAAGCTCCCACCTTCGTGGGCGACCAACTTCGTTGGATTTTCATGCCCGCGAAGGCGGGGAGTTGCACTTCAAAGCACGGGGGTTCAGCCCCGTGTATTCGATTTCGATACAGTCTTGAAAAAGAAACAACTAGAAAGAACTCCATGGCAGACGAAATTGGGGCGATCACCGCCCGCATCAGCGAAATCCAGCAGCGCATCAATGCCCTCAGCCTCCAGCCCGCCGCGCCGGTCGCCGCAGACGCGCCGGTATTTGAAAAGGCGCTGGCCGCCGCGCAGGCGCCGCCCGGCATCACGCCCGGCTCGAACACAATCCTGCCGAGCAATACGCGGGGCGTCGCCGCTCCCCCGGCGTCGCTTGGTCCCCTGCCCGTCTCGCCGTCGGACATCAACGTCGTTCCGCTTGCTCCTGCCGTTCCGACTACTCCTGCCGCTTCGGTTGCCTCGGCGTCTGCGCTGGGGGATTACCAAACACTGACTGAAAAATACGCCGCTCAAAACGGGCTGCCGCCAAGCTTAGTAAAAGCCGTCATCCAGACCGAGTCCAGCGGCAACCCGCGCTGCGTTTCGGGCGCCGGGGCGATGGGCTTGATGCAGCTCATGCCGGAGAATGTCAAGGAAGCCGGGATTTCCGACCCGTTCGACCCGGAGCAGAACATCGCCGCCGGGACCAAGCAGCTTGCCGGGCTGTTGTCTCAGTACCACGGCGACCTCGATTTGGCGCTGGCGGGCTACAATGCCGGGCCGGGCAACGTCCGCAAATACGGCGGCGTCCCGCCGTTCGCCGAAACGCGCCATTACATCCAGCGCGTCCGCGCCGCGATGGCGAAGTAGGAATAATAGCCGCTTATGAAAATCGTCTTTCCCGTTCTCGGCCTGCTGGCGGTGCTTGGCCTGGCGTATGCCCTGGCGTTCTTCGGCGTGATCCCGGTCCAGAAGATGGCCGGGAAGTCGCCGGGCCTCGCTCATGCACTGGTAGCGCTGCACCTGGCGAAAGCGGAGCCTGCGGCGGCTCGGAAGACGGCTCCTGCCCCAGCAAAAGTTAGCCTGGAGCAGGAAGCGCTGAACGCGCAGAAGAAGCAGATTGCCGACGCCAAAGCCGCGCTTGTCAAACAGCAGGCCGACTTTGAAGCCCAGAAGCAGGCCGCGTCTGCCCCGCCCGCCGCGTCCTCGCCGGTCCCGGACGGCGCGGGCAAGCTCGACGCCATCTACGCCGCCATGTCCGCCGACGACCTGCTCACCCTCTTCGCCAAGCTGCCCGACCCGGACGTTGTCCGCGCCCTGACAAACCTCGACGAGAAAAAGGCCGGCAAGGTCTTAGCCGGCCTGCCCCCCGCCCGCGCCGCCCGTCTCTCCCAGGAGATGTCCCATCCCCAATCCACGAACCGTGCTGTTGCGTCGCTGTAGATGCGGTTTTAAAGCTCGGCAAAAATAATTTTTTGTTTTCTTCACAAACCTCTTGACAATTATTTCGTAAGGCTTCATACTGTTCTCAATGCAGCTATCGCTTGCACCACCACCTATGCCCGGATAACCAAAGGAAACCCTCATCATGTTTTCGTCTTTGTCCCTGCCGAAGTTTTCTCTGCCGCGCCCCACGCACCTTCACTTGGTGAAGGCTTTGCCTCCCGTGTGCGCTCTTTCCCTGCTTCTTTTGCCCCTGCCCTCACGGGCCGGGCAGTGGGTCGTTACCTACACGAACACCGGCACCAGCAGTGTCACCCCATTCAACCCATTTGGCTTTCTGCCCGCTAGTGTTCACCACTGGCCTGCTGGCAGTAGCGGCGGTGGTATTGGCGACAGCGACACGGTTGATGCTACTGCCTCCGGTTCCGTCACCGCAACGCTGACTTGGGTTCCCGCGCAGGGCCAAACTTCGGCGAGTGATCCCCCGCCTACCGTGCCGGTATCTATTGCCGAAACGGGAACTGCTAAGGAATATCCTGACGGGTGGTACGGCAGCGGCCCGGCTCCGCTTCCCGGCGGCTCTGCTGATAATGGCTTAGGCGACTCGCCGTTGGTAAACGGGCGCGGTTACCTTTCTACGGGAACCCACTTAATCCAGAAGGACGGTTCTTCCGGGACGATCACGCTTGATCCGGTGACACTGTCGGCATCGGTGCCGACAAGCTCTTGGGTAGTGACAGGTCCCCCGGATGAGTATGGTGTGGACGGTCAGCCAGACTGGTTCGATGGTGGATCAGCCGGCGTCAATCTCGTTGTTCAAGTTGACCCGTACAAGGTGATACTGGATCGAGATGGAGCACGCGGCGAAACTCAGGACCCTGATGGCACTGTGCATGGAGATACGATTTACTCGTATGGAGACTACATCAACACTGAGGATACTGGATTGGAGAAGCGCACCGATTATTTGAATTGGCAAACATTTCACCCCAATTTGATTGGTAACTGGACCTTTCCGCAAGGGCCTAGCCCTTACTGGGCTTGGACGCCATCAGAGTCGGATGATACGAACGTTACGGGTAAAGTTTCAATGCACTACCGAAACTATTACACGCTAGAGGGCGAGCCAAGGGGCACAGATGATGCACCAGAGACGCGCACCGTGTCATATTCCGTTACAGATCCGCTTGGCGCAACTGCCACGGCAAATTATATCTTGACTGTGCATGATCCAAACGAGGTGGGGCCGGATACTTTTACTCGCGGCATCGAAAATCTACGGATGGCACCTAATGCAGCTTATGGACGATCAACAGTGGATGGCTCTCCCGTAACGGTTTACGCGGAGCAATCTGATTCTTGGAGTCTGGGTATCTCCTCCGATGTTCCCTGGGTTCTGCTCAAGCTTGGTCTTAACGCCTCTGCCTCCTATACTTATTCGTACAACGCAGGAGTGCAGTGTGTTCTTCCAAATGTGCAGGCGGGTTATGGGACTTACTTGGAAGAGTTCGATTCCTATAAGTATCATACTGGAACCATCACACAATGGGATGCGGGTGGTTATGTAGGTACACATCCGTATCATGTGAAAGAGCCAGATAGGCCAAGCGGCGGCTATCAAGCGCATACCCCCGCAGTTTCTTTGCCCGATGGTGGAGTTCATTGATTAAAACTCGCCCAGAGTATAAACACATGCTCTGGGCGGCTTATTGCATTTCTTCGAAAGGAGTCTTTGATGAAAAGATTGGTGCTTTTGTTTGTCACACTTAGCTGTTTCCTTCCTTGCCAAATAGGCAATGCGACTATCCTTAAAGACAATCGCCTGGCAACAATATCATCACCAGAGTTGCTCAAGTTGATACCCTCAACGCCTCTCAGTTCACCTCTGCATCAAGAACTATTGATGCGAGCGAGCCACTCGCATTTAATGGATGTAGCATATAGTCAATACACACTTTTGTGGAAAAAACACCCCAACGATGCAAATGCCAATCTGTTAAGGGGTATCGCTGCGGAATATCTTGGTTCGGACAGCATGTATCCTGAACTGCATAAGTATTATGCCAAGACTCCACAAGCGCCTTTGTTTCCTACAGCCGCCACTTGCTTAACAAAAGCAGTCAAACTTGCTCCTAATTCAGCGGTAGCGAACAGAGAGGCCGGCTTTTTCCTGTGGCAGTATGGTAACAATTTACCAAAAGGATTGGTACTCCTCAAAAAAGCTCTTCAGTTAGCACCTAATGAGCCGCGCGTTCATACGCTTTGGGGTGATGTATATGCGAATCCGGGTGGAATGGAATATGATTTGCAGGAAGCAGCACGTCAATTAGAGCTATCTGTTCAGATCGATCCAAGTTATGCCTTCACACATTATCTGCTGGCAAGTGTTTACAGTCGGCTAGGTCAACCGGAGCGAGCAAAAAGCGAGGAACAGACTTACAGGAGCCTGCAACCATAATAGATGTAGGTCTTCTCAAAGCCCATGACTAAGTTATGGGCTTTTTGTTTTGTGTCCAATGATCAAAGTTAATGGTCATTAGCTCCCAAGCGCGAGGAGGAGCATGGCGGTTGCCATGCTGTTTTGCAAGAAGTGACCGAGCATGGACGGGACCAGCGATTTGCGGATCTCGGCCATCCAGGCGAAGACGCCGCCGAGGACCGCGAGCGGGACCATCTCGCCGAGGCCGACGGGGTGGACGAAGCCGAAGATGAGGCCGGTCAGAATGATGGCAGGCCAGACGCCGACCCGGAGCTTGGCGGCGTTGTAAAAGACGCCCCGGAACAAGAACTCCTCGCACAAAGGCGCGGCCACCGTCGCAAGCGCGGCCAGCAGAAGCTGGACCCAGACCGTTCCCGCGTTCGCGAGCAGCGGGATCGCCGGGTTTGAGGGAGTAGGGCCGGGGATGTGAGCGCCGACACTCTGCCCTAGAAACAGCAGCGGCAGCGCGATTGCATAGCCCCCTACCCCATACAGCAGGTTCCAGCCGAGCCGGTGCGTGTTGAAGCCCAGCTCTTCGCGGATCGAAGCGCGTTTCTTCGCCGCAATCGCAACAAGGACGCCGACGGGGATCGCCGCCGCGAGAAGGTAAGCGAAGAACTCCAAGACCACCAATGCCGCCACCCGGTCCGCCGCCGGCAGCGCCGCCAAAGAGTGCCGCGACGACGCAAGCAGGCCCCGGAAGTAGAACAAGTGGCGGACGCCGAACCCGCCGAGCAGCCAGCCGATCACCTGCGGCATCAGCAGGTACAGCACAAAAACGCCCATCAAATCGCCCGCCCGCAGACGCCGCTCGTCCAGCGGAACCGTCTCGCGCAGGGTTGGCCAAAAGCCGGGGGAGCGCGGGGCGGCATCTCCGTCCGCCGGCTTCGGCTCCAAAGCGCGGACCAGCAGGGCGAGCAGCAGGCCGGCCCCGACCAGACCCATCCCGCCCCAGACGACCACCATCAGCACAAGCGGGCCGAGTGTTTCCAGCGCCTGCGACCGGGCCGTGTCCGAAAAATGCCCGGCGAGTCGCGGGTTTCCCTGAGAGCCGTACAGCACGGACAGCGCCGGCGCCAGCCACCAGCGGATATTCGGCGTCGCCCGCAGCAGGGCAGCGCCGGCGGCAGTCTGCGCCGGAGACAGGTGCGGCCCCCGCGCGACATCCGCCCACAGCCGGCCTTCGGCGGCGTACCGCTGCGCCTCCGCCGGCGTCAGCCCGGCAAGCGACGCGGGCGCGAACGCTTTCATGGGGTCCAGACCGTTTTTTCCGGGTCCCAAAAGCGGGCGGTGCAGCAGCGCCCGCAGGACAAAGATGCGCCGGGCCGCGCCGGGCGACGGCGACCCGGCTTGCAATGTCTCCGCCGATTTCAAGGCTTCTTTCAGCGCCGCCGGGTCCGGGGCAGCCGCGCCGGGCGTGGCATACGAGGTCAGATACGCACTTTTGGCGGCCCAGTTCGTCGTCAAAGTCGCCGCCATCGTCTTTGAGTCCACTTGTCCGGTGAGCGACGACAGATGGCCGCTGCGCCCAGCGGCAAGGTTTCCATGCAGCTCGACGATCCGCAGGACAAGAAAGAGGCCCAGCAGGGCGATGACCCACACCGGCAGGCGGTCGCGGGTATCCGGCACCGGCAGGAGCGGGCCGCGCGGCGAAGGAGGAGCGGTCATAGCGGCTTTCTATTTTGCAGCCCAGCTTGCGCCTGCCGGCGCTTCGCGACGGCTTCCGCCAGCAGCCGGTCTACCGACAGACCATGCGGATACCGCGCCCGTGTCTGCTGCCAGACGGCAACGGCATCGTCCCAGGCTCCGGCTTTCTCGTAGGAATGCGCCAGCATCTTCCAAGTGTTGAGGTCGGTGTCCCGCTGCTGGACAGCGTGGCGGAACGCCTGCGCCGCCGCCGGGTAATCATGCGCCGTGTTAAAGTAGAAGAAGCCGAGGTTGTGGTACGCATACTCGGCGTGCGGGTTGTTGCGGACGCCGAGCGTGTAGTAAGCTTCGGCATCCTGTTTGCGTCCGAGGCTGTCCATCAGCCAGCCGCCGTTGGAGTAGGCTTCCAGAAACTGCGGATCGGCCTCGGTGATAATCCGGTCAAGGGCAATAATGCGCGGATAATCGCCCTCATGCCAGTAGGCGTCGGTCTGGTTCCAGAGCTTGTCTACGACGTTCGACACAATCCCGTTTGCCTGAAGTTTCTGCTGGGCAGCCGTCGGCACCGCCTGGGCAGCAAGGCTTGGCAGAAGAAGCACAAATAGGGCAGCAGGAAGAGAAATCAGTGATTTTGTCATAGGGTGGCTGAGTCAAGAAGCGCCGGTGCAGAAAGTACCGGCGAGTGAGTTATTTCCCCGGCAGATGCACCCGGCGCAGGGCCGCCCGGAAATCCGCTTTGTACTTTTCCTGGTCGCTCGACAGATGAAGCTCCTCCGTGCGCTGCGTTTCCAGGTTCGCCCGATTCACCATCAGCGACAGAAACTGCAAAAAACCTTGCAGCTCGCTCGCGTAGCGGTGCAGGAACACAATCCGCAGCGTGTCGCCCTCCACCCGCACCGGCGGCTTCAGCGTGTACGGGGTCTGGTGGTACACCTGCTCGAACTCGCCGCTCCACACTTCGCCGGGCGCGGCAGACAGCTTGACCCCGAACTCGATTGCTTCCCGGTTGTCTTCAATCGAGACGAGCGTGTCCGTATCAATTTCTTTTAGCGCAATCGCCGGGGAGATTGTCCCATTCATCCGACACCTCCTTCGACAAGAACGCATCGGCAGGGGCTTGCTTCCAGCCCGGAAAACTTCGGCGGCAGGGCCATGAGCAGATACTCGCCCGGCACGATTTTGTCCAGCATCAGCGACTCGACCACGACAATGCCTGCTCCCAGCAAAATCCTATGTGTTTCCGTATTGACCGGGCCATAGGGACCGATGGAAAGATAGTCAATCCCGACTAGGCGCACATGGCGGCGAACCAGCCACTCCGCGCCGCTTGGCGCAAGGCCCGTGTAGTCCTGATGAAAAACGCTGTCATGCAGCCGCTTGAACCGCGTGTTGTCCGTCATCAGCAGCACCCGCTCGGCACCAGGCGGGATATTGGCGTGTTCCAGATCCGCCGCTGTGATCGGGCTGCGCCCGTAAATCTTGACGACCTCCGCCGGGCCTACCAGCACGTTCACGTCTACCGTCTCGACGGCTAACCCACCCGGCACGAAATGCAGCGGCGTTTCCAGATGTGTTCCGGTATGCGCTCCCACCGTCAGCACCGAGAGATTACAGCCGGCGCCGTGTGTATCAAGCGCCGAAACAGACTGCACGGAAAAGCCCCGCTCCGGCCCGCCTCCGGTAATTGTCTTCGGAGTCACCGTCAGAGAAATATCGTGAATGATCATTCAAACCCTAATTCCAGCGTCTCAGCCGCCGTCTTCTCAATCTTTTCTTCTGTCTTGTCTGCCCCTAGTGTACCCGCGAGTCCCCCCGAACGGTGCTTCGCCATGTCTACGCAGTCATTCGCCTTAAACGTCACGCCCTCAGATTCCAGCAACGCCCGCTGCCGCTGCGCCCAAGCCGCCGAGCGCTTCGCGATCCGCAGGTAGCCATCGCTCCCAACCACCCGCTGCCAGGGCGCTTCATCTTCATCCGCGATCTGATTCATCGCCCACCCCGCCTCCCGCGCCGAGCAGCCTACTTCATCCCCCACCTGCCCGTAAGACATCACCTGACCCACCGGAATGAGCCTCACCCGGTCCCGCACGAGTTCAACAAGAGTTTGGTCGTCCATTTATGCTGGTACTTTCATTCGTTGTTCGACCGCTAAAATGGTTCGCTGGAAGGTTTGCTGGCGCATAATTGGATCGCATGTTTTATGGCTTTTACGAAGCGTTTAGCTATATCGGCGTCGGTGAAATTTATAGAAGTTCCGCCGCGTAGTCCGCCGAGTAGTCTGCTCCCCGTCACAACCTCCCTTTTTACAGACTGTGTACCTTCTTTACCGACCAGCATCACTTTGTAGTGTATCTTCTCGTCCCAGATACCCTTGTCCTCAACGACTTCAATTTTATTAGCCTCTAGTTTATCTAGATCAACGGTGATTTTATTAATGTTATGCTCTAGTGAAGCAGGATCAATACTTTCCCAGGTAAAGCTGAGTTGAGTTCCTTTTGCGTGGGCATCGGAGTAGTTTTCCTCATGCACCGCTCTATCTATAGTGCTGGTTTCTTGTCTAGTTGCAGAATGGTTGATAGTCCGAGTTATCCAATCTAACGTATTCTGAAAACTTGCGATGCTTTTATCTTCATCTGGATTAGTGGCTATTAAAGTATGGTCTTGCGCTTGTTGAGCATTGATTGACGAAGAAAGCGGCCTAACACCTGGTAGGAGTACAATAGCATCATCAACTTTGGGCAAAGATTGGAAACGAACATTTTGCACTGTTATTTCCGACTGTTGCCCGTTTAGCATCTTTGTCGGTTCAGCTCCTGCTGGCTGAACAGAACCATTTATGTCACCAATTCTTATTGTGTTAGGCATACCGAGTTGAGAACCAGAGCCAAGCACATTACCATCTTTTTTAATTGTGATGGTTATTCCGTCGCCGCTAAACTCGAACTTGTGCCAATCTATGTTAGCCTGCGGTGCAGCGACCTCATTGCTTTTGCCGACGAAGCAGCCCATCTGCTTGTACCAACCATCGGCTCCCACCCAGCCCATTAAGTCTGGGCCATTAAACAGCCCTATGCCGACGCCTGCTGATCTTAGTTGACCAAACTTGAGATCAAAATCAATTTTCCAGGGTTTGCCAGCAGGCAAGGCGATATGAGTTGAGACAATACCGTAATAAGTAAGCCCCTTTGGATCGGGTTGATTGATATGAATACCTTCCGAACTAATTTGCACCAGTCGCGGCCCAGCTTCAACGATCCAGTGACGACTTACTGAAACCTGTTGCGCTTGTGCCGTAGGAGTCCAGCCTAAAAAGCCAACAAAGATAGTCAATGTGCTGAAAGCAATTCGTTTTCGTCTCATAGCATTCTCACCTACTTGATTTCAGTCACGACATAGCTCTCAAAGGGATTTGAGCCTTCACCTGTTCCAATGAGGACATAGCGATCAAGGTTTTCTCGACTGTGATCCAAAACCTCACCTGCATTGAGGTGGCCGCCAGTGACATGGTTATACATGGCACGGCAAGCGTCTTCTGGTGAAGCCGCCTTAACCTTACACATATAAGCTCCATTAATGTGGTGAATGTTGAACACTCTCATAGGTTACTCATAGGTTACTTGTCTACCCTCCAGACTACATTTTGTTACTTATGCTGGGCTTTCCTAATGCACGGGCTTGTTCAACTCGCTCTCGACTGCTGCAATCACATCGGGGGAAAGGGGGTCGTGGCCGGCGGGGAAGCGACCGACGAGTTGGCCGTTTCTGCCGACCAAAAACTTGGCGAAGTTCCATTCGATGTCTCCGCCGAACTGCGGGTCGGTCTGCTTAGACGTGAGAAACGCATACAAGGGGGCCTGGTTCGGGGTTTTGACGCTGAGCTTAGAAAATAAATCAAACGACGTTTGGTACTTCTGGGTGCAGAACTGGCGTATCTCGGCGTTGGAACCCGGCTCCTGCTGGGCGAAGTCGTTGGCGGGGAAGGCGAGTATTCGGAGGCCCTTGCTTTGGTACTTTTCGTAGAGGGCTTCCAGCGACTTATACTGCGGCGTGTTACCGCAGAGCGACGCCGTGTTGACGATCAGGACGACTCTGCCAGCATAGCGCGATAGCGGTACGGGCTTCCCGGCGATGTCTGGGACGGTGTAGCTGAGGACCCCTTTCGGGGCGATGGGGGCTGCCTGCGCTGGAATAGCGAGGAGCGGAAGCAGAGCAAGACAAGGAAGGATTGGTTTCATGGTAGGCAGTCTTTCACCGCCGCCTGCTTGTTTTCCTGCAAGGCCGCATAGCTTCGTCGGAAAAAGAAACCGCCCGGCACTCATGAAGGAGTACCGGGCGATTAAAGAAGCAGAGCGGAGATTAAGCAGCCTGTGGGGCGGCGCTGCGCTTGCGGGCCTTGAGGACCAGAGCACCGAGACCGGCGGCGACTAGGGCCAGCATCCCAATCTGCGACGGCTCTGGGGCGGCGGAGGCATTGACTTTGACGCCATCAATTAGTGCAGTGGCATCTCCCCCGGAAGTTGCACTGGTGCTGGAAAAAGTCAGGTTCTGCGAAGCAGCTGACGCAATGAAGCTCGTGGTCACAAAATTGTACTGAGTGCTGCCACCGACGGGTTTGATGCCAGTGCCGGAGGTATAAATCTGGTTGTTATCCAGGAGCAAAGACAGGATTGGATCATCCTGAAAACTTCGGCTGTTGTCATAGAAGCTGACCTGGTATGTCTGGCCTGTAGTGAGACCTTTCAAGGTTTGGGTCAGGGTTGTTGTCCCGATACTGTTCGATTGGGCGCCGATGTTGTTCCCAGTTTCCAAAAATGCGATATTGCCACCGTCCGGCGATACTCCGTTATTGGCGAAGGGCGATTGGCCCCCAAACTTGCTGGGACCCGAGAAGGGGTTCAAGCCACTGAAGTTGTTATTCGATGTCCAGCTGTCAATGGTTCCATTGCCGACATTGACATAGCCGGGGTAAGTTACAAACGAATTTGCTTCAAAGCTTCCGTTGGTGATAAGCGACTGCGCCGAGGCCGGGCATGCGGCGAAAGCGGCGAGGCCGAGGGAGGCAAGTGTAAAGAGCACTTTGCGCGAAGTTGACAAGTGCGTGTCCTTTCGTAAGCAGGAGGAAGCTGCTTGGGTCGATACTGCTTAGAGAACGAGGGGCTAAGAAAATAGAGCGTGTTTCTGTTTAACTTGAGAGTGATTGTTTGCATTGATAGTATACAGGCTTGCCTGCCTGCTGTCAAGAGTGGGGAAATGCACAATTATTGTAAGAAATCTTATAATACAGCACAAAGCCATCCCGCCCTGATAATCTATCCCTATCAATACTGCAAAATTCGTGCCAAGTCAGCCTGCTTCAGCGAATGAAGCAAAAAAGCCGGGCGCAAATTGCGCCCGGCTTTTATTCCTGCTTTTGTGAAGATTATTCCTCCTCTTCGTCCAAAAACCGCTCGGCGTCCATTGCCGCCTGGCAGCCGGAGCCGGCGGCAGTGATGGCCTGTTTGTAGACGGTGTCCTGAACGTCGCCGGCGGCGAAGACGCCGGGGATGTTGGTCAGCGGGCGGCCCGGCTCGGTCACAATGTAGCCCTGGTCGTCCATCTCCAAGTGCCCCTCAAACAGCTTCGTGTTCGGCGAGTGGCCGATGGCGATAAAGACGCCGTCGGTCGGGAAGAACGACTCCTCATCAGTCTTTAAGTTGTGCAGGGTCAGGCCCGTGACTTTGCCAAGCTCCGGGTCGTGGATGGCTTTAATCGCGCTGTTCCAGACAAACTCGATCTTGGGGTTATCGAAGGCCCGCTTCTGCATGATCTGCGAGCCGCGCAGCGTGTCCCGGCGATGGATGATCGTGACTTTCGACGCCATACGAGTCAAATAGTTGGCTTCTTCTAACGCGGTGTCCCCGCCGCCGACTACGACCACCTCGCGGCCCCGGAAGAAAAAGCCGTCGCAGGTCGCGCAGGCCGACACGCCTTTGCCGTACAGGGCGGTTTCAGTCGGCAACCCCAGCCACTTCGCCGACGCGCCCGTCGTCACAATCGCAGTCTTCGCCCAGAACTCTTTGTCGTCGTCGGTCTTGATATGGAACGGACGCTGGGAAAAGTCCACTGAAGCCACATTTTCGGTCAAAAACTCGGCCCCGACCCGGCCCGCCTGTTGGCGCATCTGGTCCATGAGATCCGGCCCCATGATGCCGTGCGCGAAGCCGGGAAAGTTCTCGACATCCGACGTAATCATAAGCTGGCCGCCCGGCAGGTTCGGTGCGCCGCCTTCAATCACGAGCGGGTTCAAGTTCGCCCGCGCCGCATAAATCGCCGCCGTCAGCCCGGCAGGCCCGGAGCCGATAATTACGACATTGCGCGGCTCATTTGGGTTCGTCACGGCGGGGTCTACAGTGGAAATATCGGGTGTAGTAGTCACGAAAAAGCCTCTTCTAATTTTCTTCCAATAGTTCAGTTTATTTTAGCACAAGTGTACGATTAGAACAGCCCCATCCCGGTGCAAGTTCCCTTTGCAAGTTCCCTTGACAGACACCTTCGGCTTGACAGGCGCTTTCGGCGTGTGCTACCCTGTGCATATGCCCCTCCCCGCCGGAAATGCCGCGCGTCGCCTGCTCAGCGTGATCCTGCTCACCCTGCTTCCGATGCCGGCGGTCTGGCTGGGAATGTACAAGCTCGACAGCATTCTGTGGACGTTTGTGTTCTACCACGGCTTCTGCCTGCTGCCGGCGGCGGTTTGGGAACGAAAGCTGTGGCGGGGCGCACTGCGCTGGCCGACGGGGCGGCAGTGGGCGGCGCTCGGCGTCGCTATCGCCGTCGTGCTGCCGCTGACCCTTTTTGTCTACGGCAAGATTGGCCGCGTTCTGCTGGATAGCCCGGACCTGCTGCGCTCGGTGGTGACGGAGCGTGGCTTTCAGACCGCCTGGCTGCTGCCGTTCGGCGTTTACTTTGTCGCTGTAAACGCAACCCTGGAAGAATTATTTTGGCGCGGCGTGGTCCTCAACGAGCTGCGCGGCACAGGCGAGACAATTTGGACGGTCGGCGCGATCTGGACAGCCTTCGCATTTGCGGCGTGGCATTACCTGGTGCTGCGGCTGCTGCTCCGGCCCGGCTGGGCGGAGCTGACCGTGGTGGGCGTGCTGGCGGCAGGCATCTTTTTTGCCTGGCTGTACCAGCAGACACGTTCCATTATCGTGCCGATTTTGTGGCATGGCCTGCTGTTCGATTTCGCCTTGGTGGTGGTGTTTCGCGCCGTTTTACAGGGGTAAAGGGGAGAGAAGAAAGAGGGAGATACAATAAATGTGAACAAAGCTCATGTGCTTGTAACTGGCGCGAGCGGAAACGCCGGGCAGGCAACCTGCCGGCTGCTGGCTGAGGCGGGATACACAGTGCGGATGGCCGACGTCCTGCCGCCAATGCCGGAAGACCGCGCCCTGGGTGAGTTTGTCCGCTGCGACACGCGCACGGTCACGGATGTGCAGCACGCAGTCGCCGGGTGCGACGCCGTGATCCATCTTGCCGCCTGGCACTGCGCCCATCAGCCGCCGGTCAGCGACGACACGATCTTTGCCGTCAACGTGGACGGCACGTTTCACCTGCTGGAAGCCTGCCGCCGCGCAGGGATTCAAGCATTCGTCTTCGCCTCGTCAATGGCCTACGGCCTCGGCGGGGTGTACGGCGCGACCAAAGTGCTGGGCGAAAATCTCTGCCAGATGTACCACGAGATGACCGGAGCGTCAGTCGCGATGCTGCGCTACCACGATTTTGTGCCGAAGCCGTACCTCGACTTCGGGACGATGCTGCTGCGGAACGGCGTTGACCGGCGCGATGTCGCGGAATCAAATGCCGCCGCGCTGGAAGCGGCGCTGGAAAAACGCTTCGGCTTGTTCCGCACGGTCGTCCACACCGATCACCGAATGCCGCCGGAAGTGGTTTCTCATTTCCGAACTCTCGGCCCGGCGTGGGCGGAGACGCAGGTTCCGGGTTCGGCGAGGCTGCTGGAAAAGTATCAGCTCGCCCTGCCCGAAAGCGTCGAGCAGCACGACCTCTCGGAGGCCGCCCAAAAGATGGACTGGACGCCAAAAATCGGCTTCACCGAGTTTCTGCACGACTTGTCGGTGCGGGACACGCGCGGCGAGGATGTCCGCGCCCTTTGGGCACCGGGTCAGATTCCAGCAAGATGACCTACCACCCGACCCGGTGGTACGCCTGCAAATAGAGGTCGCCGCCGCCGAGGGCCGACGGGGTCCAGTACTGCCCGTAAGCCGGGCCGTTGTTGCGCCGCCAGTTCAAGGCAAGCGTCCAGTTGGGAGCGGCGACATAGCGGACGCCCAGTGTGACTTGCCGGCCTTCGGCGTCGTCGGAGCCGGGCTTGAACTGCTCCAAGCGTCCCACAAGGCTCCACTTTTCGTGCTGGGGCAGCCGGTAATACGCATCCAAGTACCAGCCGGCCATTTGGTCGCCGGCGAGCGTTCCAAAGAGATACTCGCCACGCACCACCAGGTGGGATCTCGTGTACCGCAAGTCGAGGCCGTTTAAATGCACCGGCGGGTTGCCCGGATCGCTCGGAAATCCCTGCACCGCGCCGTCCCACCGGCTGAAGCCGAAGATGGCCGTTCCCGCGTAGGTCTGCGCCCGAACCGCCGCGCCGCGAATGCGGCTTTGATTGTCCCAAATCCCCGTGCCGCGCCCGCTGAAGCCTGCCGCTTCAAGCTGCAAGCTCGGCGGGCCGCCGGACCAGGCGACGCCCGGCACGCCCCAGTCTACCGAGTGGTACGCATAGTCGCCGCGCACCAGCGGGTAGTCAATCAGGCCCGACGCATAAGTCTCGCGCGGGTCGTAAATCCCGAACGGCAGACGCACGATCCCCGCCGCCGCTGTTCCCGCCATGCCGCCCCATTCTTTCTCGACCGATGCCTGCTGCACCCCGTAGAGGCCGTACCGGTGGGTCCCGTAAAGCAGAAGACGAACCCCCGGCGCGACCGTCGTGCTGGTCCGAAGCGCCGCCGTGTAAAGCTTGGTTCCCGATGCTCCCGAAGCCGCAATCCGGCCCCGCAGGTCAAGATCCAGCTCATTGACGCCGGAGACCATCTGCGCGTGTGCGGCCCCGGCGAAGCTGAGCAGCGCCAGCAGCATGATTGCCGGCTTGAACAGTGTCTTCATACCGCTCATTATGGGTGTTCTGGGGCTGTGCATTAGAGCCGAAAGAAGCGCCTGTAAAACACCGGCGTTTTTGCCGATAATCCGTGCATGAAAACCTTCCTCGCCTGCCTTCCGGCTTTTCTGCTCTTGAACGCGCTCCCAGCCGCACCTGCCTCGGCAGGCGCGGTCAGCGGCACGGTTTCCGACGCGCACGGCGCGGTGCGGAGCGCCGTCGTCTACTTGTCCGGCGGCGCCTCCGCCCCGCCGCTCCCGAACGCCGTCGTTGACCAGCGCGACAAGATGTTCACACCCCATGTTTCGGTCGTCACGCGCGGAACGACGGTGCGCTTCCCCAATGACGACACGCTCTTCCATAATGTGTTCGCGTATTTTCAGGCCAAAAAATTCGATCTCGGCATGTACCCGCGCGGGACGACCAAGAAAGTCACGTTCGATAAAGCAGGCTTGGTCATTCTGCTCTGCAATGTCCATTCTTCGATGAGTGCGTATATCATGGTCGTGGACACCCCCTATTATGCCGTTTCCGACAGCACCGGCCATTTTCGCCTGCCGGCGGTTCCGGCGGGGACCTACACCCTGCATAGCTGGCAGGAGAGCGGCGCGGTTTTGACGCGGACAGTCGCAATCGGCAGCAAGCCGCAGACATTGACGCTTGCTTTAGCCCGAAAATAAGATGTCTCTCAGCCTTCGCACAAAAATCCTGCTGCTGATTGCCGGAACCGCCGTCGGCCTCGTCTCGGTGATCCTGCTGGCCTTTACCCTGCTGATCTCGCGGGAAATGAACCGGGGCGTCGAAGGTGATGTCCGGGCGACCGGCGGCGTCCTGGCCCAGCTTCTGCGCGAGCGTTCGGCGGTGCTGCTCTCGCAGGCCCAGATCATCGCCGACGATCCGCCGCTGCACGGCGCCCTCGGCACAAACGACCCGGCAACGGTGCTGGACACCGTTAAAGACTACGCGCCGAAGCTCGGCGTCGAAACCGTAATCGTGACCGACCGGGACGGCCGCGTCCTGGCCGATACGGACAGCGCTTCTGCGGTGCATACCGATTTAAGGCAGGACCGCGGCATCGGCGCGGCCTTGAACAATCGGGCCTGGTCGGGGATCACGTTCCGCCGAAGCCAGCTTGTGCTGGCCGTCTCGGTCCCCGTGCGGATCGGCAGCATCATCTACGGGACGTTGACAATGTACCGTCCAATTGACTCGGCGGTCGCCGGCAGCCTGCATGAGTCGCTCGGCACGGAGATTGCTTTTCTTCATGCCGGGCGAGTTGTCGGCGCGTCCTGCCCGCTGCCCGCTGATCTGCCGTCGCCCCGCGCCCCGTCTGTGGTGTCACTGAGTGGGGTTTCGTATTTTGCCTTGTATGCTCCGTTGCCGACGACTGACCCGTCGGCCCGCATCGGCTTTGAGACGTTGCGCCCTTACAGCGCGGCCATGCGGCTGTACCGCCGCTGCCTAATCGTTTTCCTCGCGGCGTCTTTGGTTACGCTGCTGCTCGCGCTGGCGGGCGGCGCCTGGACAGCCCGCAGCCTTACGCAGCCGCTTGACGGGGTCGTGCAGGCCGCTGAAACTTTGCGCCGGGGAGAGTGGCCGCCGCGGTTTGAGGCAGGACGCTCGGATGAGATCGGCCTTCTTCAGACAGTCTTCAATGAAATGACGGTCTCTTTGCGGAGCAGTCAGGAGCGGCTTCTTGCGCTCCTTGACACCGACCTGCTGACGGGCCTAGACAATCACCGGCGCTTTCAGGAGCGGCTGGAGCAGGAATCGGGCCGCTGCGCCCAGTCGGGGGAAAGTCTGTCCCTGCTGCTGCTGGATTTAGACAATTTCCATTGCTACAACCAGATTTACGGCCATGCCGCCGGGGATGAAGCCGTGCGGGATACGGCTCTGAAGCTGCAATCCCTGCTGCCGGACCTTGCAGTGGCGTCCCGCTACGGCGGCGAAGAGTTCGCGGTGCTGCTGCCCCAGTGCGGACTGGCCCAGGCCGAAGCCCTGGCCGAGACAATCAGGGCGGCGGTGGAGGACCTCGACTTGGGATTGACCCTCAGCGCCGGGTGCGCGGAGTTTGGAACCCATTCCGCCGAAGGCGCAGGGCTGGTGCTGGCGGCGGAGCTTGCGGTTTCCCGCGCGAAGCAGCTTGGCCGCAACCGGGTCTGCCGCTTCGATACGCTGCCGGGTGCGGACACAAATGCCGATCCTTACCAACTGCACCGCTTCTTGAAAGATGAAAGTCTGTCTACAATTCAAGCGCTCGCGGCGGCGGTAGACGCCAAAGACGCCTACACGCAGGGCCATTCATCGCGCGTCGCCCGCTACGCGGTCGCGCTGGCTCAGTCGATGGGGCTGTCCGAGGCCGAAGTGAACCTCGTGCATATCACCGGGACGCTGCACGATGTCGGCAAAATCGGTGTTCCCGACTCGATCTTGACAAAGCCGTTCCAGCTTGACGCGGAAGAACGGCGGATCATGGAAACGCATCCCGCCCTCGGCGAAGTCATCATCCGCAAAGCCCCGCAGCTTGCAGATACGCTGCCGGGCGTCCGCCACCACCATGAGCGCTGGGACGGCAAAGGCTACCCGGACGGCATTCGCGGCGAGGACATCCCGCAGATTGCCCGGCTTCTCGCGGTCGCCGACACGTTCGACGCCATGACGAGCGACCGGCCTTACCGCAAGGGGCTATCCTGGGAGATTGCGCTTGAAGAAATCGGGCGCAATGCCGGAACGCAGTTTGAGCCGCGCCTTGCCGAAGCGTTCGTCTCGCTGATGCAGGCGGACTTGGGGAAGAGTTCAGAGCACGGGGAGGGTTCGGGCCGGGCGTCGGCGTAGGAGGAGCCGTTGGCCCAGGATTTTAATCCTGGGCGGACGTTCACGTCGGCGTATCATCCCTACTCATATCTTAATGCCGTAATCGGGTCGAGCTTGGCCGCCCGGAACGCCGGATAAATCCCGAAAAAGAGGCCGACACCGACCGAAAAGCCGAAGCCGAGTTCCGCCGCCCAGAGCGGGACAAAAGTCGGCAGGTTGCCATGCGTCAAAGCATTCACTGCCTGTGACAGTCCATAGCCGCACGAGACCCCGATTATGCCGCCGAGGCCCGATACCACCATCGCTTCCACCACAAATTGCAGCAAAATCGCGTTCCGGGTCGCCCCGACCGCTTTACGAATGCCGATCTCACGGGTGCGCTCCGTCACCGAAACCAGCATGATGTTCATAATCCCGATGCCGCCGGTCAAGAGCGCCAGCCCGCCGACCCCGCCCAGCACAAGCTGGAGAACGTTGAGGAACGTGTCAATCTGCTTCAAGATGCCTTCCTGCGTGTCCACGACAAAATCTTTGTAGCTCAGCGGGTGCCGCTGCTTTAAGACACTCCATGCCTGATCGGCGGCGGCTTCCGCCTGCGAGATGTCCGCGGCGCGGGCGGTGAAGCCGTCAATCTTGTCGGAGTTCGAGAAGCGCTTCTGTACAGTGGTTAAGGCCGTGAAAATCGAGTTGTTGAAGTCGCCGCTGAAGCTGGCGTCTTTTTTCTCCAGCACACCGACTACTACGAGCGAGACTTTCGAGCCGCCGTCGGTCGAACACTGAATTTCTTTGCCGAGGCAGTTTGTGGTTGGAAACAAATCGTCTTTGACTTTTTGGCCCAAAACACATGCTTTGCCCCAGCTCGCCACATCGCCAGAGCGGAGGAACCGGCCCGAAGCGGGCGTGATGTTGAATGTTTGATCGAATGTCTCATCAACGCCAGACAATGTCACCTGCCGCCGGTGTATGCCGTTCTGGGCGACTACCGAGGTGTCCGCTTTTGGGCTGACCGAGTCGATGAGTGTCGCGCGTGAGGCGACGGCTCGCGCGTCGTCCATCGTCAGACCCGAAAATCCGCCGCGTGCTACTGTTCCCACTTTAGGCTGATAGGAGGCAAACAGCAGGTTCGCGCCGTTGCTGGCAAACTGGCTTAGAAACTGCTGCCGGATGCCCTGTACCAGCGCGATCATCACAATAACCGACATGACGCCGATAATCACGCCAAGCATGGTCAAAAGCGCCCGGAGCTTGTTGGCCCAGAGCGCGGCGAGGGCGACTTGGATTGACTCGAAGAAGATCATTGGGACCGTCTCCGCCACAGCAGCACGCTCCCGGCGGCGATCCCCAGCAGAAGCAGCGGGAGAAGAAACGCGCGGGAGCGAGAGGCCGTTTGCGCGGCGGTATCCGCTTCGGTCAGCAGGCGCGTTTCGGTCAGCACCGGCGCATCCGCCGGCAGCAGCACCGAGACGGCACGCGGGACAATCTCGACGGTCAGGCTTTGGGTCCGGCCGCCGTCTTCGCCGTCGAACTGCACCGGCTGGATGCGGCGCGGCTTCAAGGTGACTTTCTTTGCTTGATGCACCTCTAAAGCGGCGTCCTGGTGGGCGCGGCCCAGCAGGGCGCTCCCAGCGAGGTGCGCCCAGTGGGCGAGCGTTGCCGCTTTCACAATGCCGATATCCAGCATTCCGTCGTTTGGAGATGCCGTTGGAAGCACAGCGAGGCCGCCGGTGATCTTGCCCATGTTTGCCAGCAGAACGGTTTTCGCCCGGCGGCGCAGGGGCGGCTTATCGTCTAAGTAGATGTCAATAAACGCCCGCCGCCGGGGCAGGTTCTTCAATGCCGCCCCAAAATACGCCCACTTGCCGAGCTTGTTTTTCGCGGCCCGGTTGGTATCGGCGATCATCTGGGCATCCATGCCCATACCGCCCATAATTGCAAAATAGCGGCCTTCAGTAGTCCGGGCCAAGTCAAGCGCATAAGGTTTGCCGGAAAGCGCGACATGGACAGCGTCGGGCACCGTCGTTGGTATGCCCAGGTTAATGGACAGGAGGTTTCCCGTGCCGGCCGGCAGAACGGCAAGGGGAATGTTTGTGCCGACCAGCGCCGACATCGCTTCCATCACCGTGCCGTCGCCGCCGGAAACGGCCAGCAGGTCCGCGCCGTCTTTGACGGCTTGGGCGGCGAGTTCTTTGGCCCCGTTTTTCAGAGAAGTCGCGATAAACTGGCAGGTGTAGCCGTCCCCGGCCAGCGCGTCCGAAATAAGCTTTTTGCGCTCTTCCGGGTCGCTCTGGCCGGACACAGGATTGAAGATCACATAAACAGATTTTAGAGGCTTGGCTTCTTCGGGCTTGGTTGGGGTCTCTTGCATCATGGGGACAGTGTACCCGAAACCGGTGC
>JAABUQ010001803.1_pt1 | contig 44409 bp, 48 predicted proteins | sample 5560001 | NCBI WGS metagenome assembly JAABUQ01 (sample SAMN10711888, study PRJNA513371) | rock metagenome | isolation source: Antarctica rocks | place: Antarctica: Victoria Land, Finger Mt nord | collected 2015-12-18 | reverse complement strand
CACGCCGAGCGCCTCGCACGCCGCGGCCATCCCCTCCACCGCGCGCGAGAGCTGCCAGGCGATGTGGGGCTTCTCGGGGTTGCCGAAGTTCAGGCAGTTGGTCAGCCCCAGCGGCTGGGCGCCCACACAGGCCAGGTTCGCCGCGCACTCGTACACTGCCTCGGCCGCGCCTCGCTCGGGATCGCAGGCGACGCGCCGCCCGTTGCCGTCGATGGAGACCGCTAGCCCCGCTCCGCCGGGGAGGAGGAGCACGGCGGCGTCGGCCTCGTCCGGGCGGCGGACGGTGCGCGACTGGACGAGCTGGTCGTACTGCTCGAAGACCGGACGGCGCGACGCGAGGTTGGGAGAGGCGAGGAGGGCGAGCAGCTTCGCGGCGGGGTCGGCCTCGGCGCCCAGGAGCCGGGGTGGCGCCGGGTAGAGCGGGCGCTCGGATCGCGCGGGCTCGAGGTCGTAGAGGGGACACTCGTCGACGAGCGCCTCGACGGGCAGGTCGCCGAGCACCTCCTCGCCGGCGAGCACACGCAGGCGCCCGGTGTCGGTCACCACGCCAATCGCGCGGGCGCCCGTCTCCCAGCGCGCGCACACGTCGAGGACCTCGTCCACCAGGCTCGGCTCCACGACGCAGAGCATCCGCTCCTGCGACTCGGAGACCATGATCTCGAAGGGCTTCATGTCGGCCTCGCGCAACGGCACGCGCGCGACGTCGAGGTCGAGCCCGAGGCCGCCCTTGCTCGCCATCTCCGACGCCGAGGAGGTCAGGCCGGCCGCGCCGAGGTCCTGCAGGGAGGCGAGCAGGTCGCGCTCGAGGAGCTCGAGCGAGCACTCGAGCAGCTTCTTCTCGGCGAACGGGTCGCCGATCTGGACCGTCGGGCGCTTGGCGGCGTCGGCCTCGCCGAGCTCGGCGGAGGCCAGCACCGAGGCGCCGCCGATCCCGTCGCGGCCGGTGAGCGCGCCGAAGAGCACGACGACGTTGCCGGGACCGCTGGCCGCGGAGCGAATGAGGCGCTCGCGCGGGGCCAGGCCCAGGCACATCGCGTTGACCAGGCAGCTCTGCTCGTAGGCGCCCTCGAAGTAGATCTCGCCCCCCACCGTCGGTACGCCGATCGAGTTGCCGTAGTGTCCGATCCCCGCCACCGCCCGGTCGAGCAGGTAGCGGGAGCGGCTCGAGGTTGGCTCGCCGAAGCGCAGGGAGTCGAGCACGGCGATCGGCCGCGCGCCCACGGCGAAGACATCGCGCAGGATCCCGCCGACTCCCGTGGCGGCGCCCTGGAAGGGCTCGACCGCGCTCGGATGGTTGTGGGACTCGACCTTGAAGGCGACCGCGAGGCCGCCGCCCACGTCGACGGCGCCCGCGTTCTCCCCCGGTCCCATGATGACGCGCGAGCCCTCGGTGGGCAGCCGGCCGAGCAGCTTCTTCGAGTGCTTGTAGGCGCAGTGCTCGGACCACATGAGCGAGAACATCGCGAGCTCGACGCCGTTCGGCTCGCGGGCGAGCTTCGCGACGATGAGCTCGTACTCGGCGTCGGTGAGACCGAGCTCGCGGTGAGTCGCGGGCGCGCTAGGCGGGGAGGAGCTGCTCAACGTGCTCGCGCAGAGACTCGAACAGGCACAGGCCGTCGGCCGAGCCGGTGAGCGGGTCGACGGCGTGCTCGGGATGGGGCATCAGCCCGAAGACGTTGCCCGCCTCGTTGGCCACGCCGGCGACGTCGCCCACCGAGCCGTTGGGGTTGTGGCCCGGCGCGTAGCGGAGGATGATCTGCCCGTGTGCGTCGACGCGCTCGAGTACCTCCTCTGGCGCGTGAAAGCGGCCGGAGGTGTGCTTCACCGGGATCGAGAGCCGCTGCCCGCGAGTGCACGCGCGCGTGAAGGGGCTCTCCCCGCCCACCACCTCCACCTCGACCTGGCGGCAGACGAAGCGCAGCCCCGTGTTGGGCAGCAGGGCGCCGGGCAGCAGGCGCGCCTCGCAGAGCACCTGGAAGCCGTTGCAGATGCCGAGCACCAGGCCGCCGCCCGCGGCGAAGTCGGCGACCGACTCCATGACCGGCGAGAGGCTCGCGATCGCGCCTACGCGTAGGTAGTCGCCGTAGGAGAAGCCGCCCGGGACGATGACGGCGTCGACGCCGTGCAGGCTGCGGTCGCCATGCCAGAGGATCTCTGCCTCGCCGACGCGCTCGGCGGCGAGGAGGGCGTCGACCTCGTCGCAGGATCCGGGGAAGCGCACGACGCCGAGCTTCAAGAGGGTGTCCTCCGCGGGCCATCCTGGCCCGCGTCCTGAAACTGGCTCTCGACTTCCGGTCTCGCGTGAGCGGCCGGGCTCCGCCCGACCTCCTCGATCTCGTAGTCCTCGATGAGAGGATTGGCCAGGAGCCGCTCGCACAGCTCCGGGAGGCGGTCGGGGTCGTCGGTGTCGAGCTCGACGAGCCGGCCCACGTGCACGCGCTCCACCCCCTCGAAGCCGAGGGCCGGCAGCGCGCGCTCGACCGCCTGGCCCTGCGGGTCGAGGATCCCCTCCTTGGGACGGATGAGCACGCGGGCGCGCATCAGCCGCGTGCCGTGCGCTCCAGCCAGGCGGAGAACGGCTCGCCGGTGACGAGCTCGTAGGCCTGCACGTACCTCTCGCGCGTCGCAGCGACCACGTCGTCGGGGATCGGCGGCGCGGGCGGCGCCTTGTCCCAGCCGGTCGAGGAGGCCCAGTCACGCACGTACTGCTTGTCGAAGCTCGGCTGGCCGCGCCCGGGCTCGTAGCCCTCGAGCGGCCAGAAGCGCGAGGAGTCCGGCGTGCACACCTCGTCGCCCAGCGTCAGGCTCCCCGCCGAGTCGAGGCCGAACTCGAACTTCGTGTCGGCCAGCAGGATCCCCCGCGCGCGGGCGTGCTCGGCGGCGTGGGCGTAGAGCGCGAGCGAGACCTCGCGCAGCTCCTCCGCCCGCTCACGCGAGCCGAGCAGCTCGCCGGCATGCTCCAGGTCGATCGTCTCGTCGTGGCCGACCTCGGCCTTGGTCGAGGGAGTGAAGATGGGCTCGGGAAGCTGCTCGGACTCGCGCAGGCCCGCCGGCAGCGCGATGCCGCTCACCGCGCCCGTCCGCTGGTAGTCCTTCCAGCCCGAACCCGTGATGTAGCCGCGCACCACGCACTCCACGGGCAGCATCTCGAGCTTCTCGACGAGCAGGGCCCGGCCGCGCGCCTCCCTGGGGACCCCCTCGGCGATCGAGCGCAGGTGGTTGGGGACGACCCTCCGGCTGCGCTCGAACCAGAACGCCGAGAGACCGGTCAGCACGTTGCCCTTGTCGGGGATCGGCGTGGGGTGAACCACGTCGTAGGTCGAGATGCGATCCGAGGCGACCATGAGCACCCGGTCACCCGCGTCGTACATCTCGCGGACCTTCCCCGAGGACAGCAGGGACAGGTCGGCCAGTGAGCTCACGCGGGGCGATGCTACCAGCGACCGCGGGCGTGATTATGGTGAGTCGGGTGCATCGCTATGCCCTCTCCGCGGTGGGTCGCGACCGGCCCGGGATCGTCGCCGGGGTTACCGGGGCGCTGCTCGAGCACGGGGTCAACATCGAGGACTCGCAGATGGCGGTCCTCGGCGGCCACTTCGCGATGATGCTCGTGCTCGGAGCGCCCGATAGCGCCGACGCGCAGGCCCTCCGCGACCGGCTCGGCGCCGTCGCCGCCCAGCTCGACCTCGCCTCGCTCGTGCTCGAGGAGCTCGAGGCGGAAACGGTCGCCTCCCCCGAGGCGACCCACGTGGTGAGCGTCTACGGCATCGACCACCCGGGCATCGTCCACTCCGTCACCTCTGCGCTGGCCGAGCAGGGCGCCTCGATCACCGACCTGCGCACGCAGCTCGCGGGCTCGAGCGACTCGCCGCTCTACGCCATGCTCATCGAGGTCGCGGGGCCGGCGCCCGACGCCGAGCGGCTGGGCGCGCTCGCCGCGGAGCAGGGCGTCGAGCTCAGCGTCAGCGAGCTCGAGCGGGACGTGCTCTGACGTTGTGGCCGTCCGCGAGGTCCTGCGCTACCCGCATCCGGCGCTGAAGCGCACCGCCCGAGCGCTCGATCCGGCGGCGGAGCGAGACGAGGTCACTCGCGTGGCCACCGATCTCCTGGACACGATGCGCGCCAGCCCGGGCTGCGTGGGGGTCGCCGCTCCCCAGCTCGGCGAGCCCGTGCGGATGGTGGTGGTCGACGTGACCGGGCACCGGAAGGCCTCGGCGGTCCACGGGCTCCTGCTCCTCGTCAATCCGCGGCTCACGGGAGGCCAGGAGACCGAGGTCGCGCGCGAGGGCTGCCTGAGCATCCCCGACCTGACCGCGAACGTGCGCCGGGCGGTGCGAGTCGAGCTCGAGGCGACCGATCCCGACGGAGGCGCCGTGCGCCTCGGCACCGAGGGCTTCGAGGCGCGCTGCCTGCTGCACGAGGTCGATCACCTCGACGGCCTTCTCTTCCTCGACCGGGTCGACTCGCTGGTGGACGACGTCTTCCGGCGTAAGCGCCGGTCGGGCTGAGCGCGGAGGGCCGGCGAGGCGCCGGCCCTCCGGCGTGCTCAGCGGTGCGCCGTCGCCGCCCGTCCGCGCCGGCCGGCCACCAGCCGGTAGACGATGAGCAGCAGGAGCGAACCCGCGATCGCGATCACCCACGTCTTCAGGTCGAAGAAGTGCTTGTCGCTGCCGAAGTTCAGCGCCTTGGCGATGTAGCCGCCGACGATCGCGCCGACGATGCCGATGACGATGGTCACGATGATGCCACCGGGATCGTCGCCCGGCAGGATCAGCTTCGCGATCGCCCCGGCGATGAGACCGAGGACGATCCAACCGATTATTCCCATTGCCAACCTCCGTGCGGCTTACCGCCGCTGTAGGGGACGTAGAGGTGTTGGCGGAGGTATACCCCCCGAACGTGTGTACGACTCAGGAGATGTCGTCTAGACGATTCACGATCTCACGGGCGTAGCGGGTGAAGTGGCGCGCGTCGAAGATCGCGTCGCGGTCGAGGTCGGGCCGCTCGGCGGCGAGGAGCGCCCGCAGCGGAGCTCGCTCGTCCCACGCGCGCTGAGCCATCTCCTGGGCGATCCGGTAGGCCTCGTCTCGGCTCATCCCCCGCCCCACCAGTGCGAGGAGCACGCGCTGGGAGAAGAGCGCGCCATGGGTGAGCTCGAGGTTCTCCGCCATCCGCTCCACGTCGATCGTCATGCCCTCCACGAGGGCGATCGCGCGGTGCTGCAGGTAATCGAGGAGGATGGTCGCGTCGGGAAGGATCACGCGCTCGACCGACGAGTGGGAGATGTCGCGCTCGTGCCAGAGGGCGACGTCCTCGAGCGCGGCCTGGGCGTCGGCGCGCAGCACGCGGGCGAGGCCGGAGATCTGCTCTGACTTGATCGGGTTGCGCTTGTGGGGCATCGCGCTCGAGCCCTTCTGACCGGCGCGGAACGGTTCCGCCACCTCCCGCACCTCGGTGCGCTGGAGGTGGCGGATCTCCGTGGCCAGGCGCTCGAGCCCGGCTCCGGCGAGCGCGATCGCCTGCAGCAGCTCGGCGTGACGGTCACGGGCGACGACCTGGGTGGAGACGGGCTCCGCGTGGAGCCCGAGTCGGGCTAGCACCCGCGCCTCGAACTCGGGGGAGGTGGCGGCGTAGGTGCCGACCGCGCCCGACACCGCCCCCACCGCGACCTGGGCGAAGGCGCGCTCCAGCCGGAGCGCGTTGCGATGGGCCTCGAAGGCGAAGCCGGCGAGCTTGACGCCGAAGGTGGTGGGCTCGGCATGCACCCCGTGCGTGCGCCCCACGCAGAGCGTTTCGACGTGTGTGCGCGCGCGGGCGGCCAGGGCGGTGAGGAGCGCGCGAGCGCCGGGCACGACGATCTCGCCCGCGCGCCGGAGCTGGAGCGCGAGCGCGGTGTCGAGCACGTCGCTCGAGGTCAGGCCGAAGTGGATCCACCGCCCGGCGGGACCCGCGGACTCCGAGAGGACGTCGACGAAGGCGGCGAGGTCATGGTCGGTGACCTTCTCGCGCTCGTCCACCGCCGCCACGGTGAAGGAGGCGGCGCGGATCGCCTCGAGCTCCTCGGCGCTCGGTCCCTCCATCTCCTCGCACGCCGCGACCTCCACTCGCCGCCAGGCGTCCATGCGGGACTCGTCGCTCCACAGAGCGCCGAGCTCGGGGCGGGTGTAGCGGGCGATCACCCGCCCAGTATGCGCGCGGCGAGCACCGCCGCGTTGCGCGCGCTGTCCACGCCGACGCAGGCCACGGGCACGCCCGGCGGCATCTGGGCGATCGCCAGCAGCGCGTCGAGGCCTCCCGCGATCGACGTGCGGCTCGTCAGCGGGACGCCGATCACGGGCAGGTCGGTGTGAGCGGCCACCACGCCGGGGAGCGCGGCCGCGAGCCCGGCGCCCGCGATGATCACGCGAAGCCCGCGCATGCGCGCGTTGCGCGCGTACTCCGCGACCTGACCGGGATCGCGATGCGCCGACATCACTCGTATCTCGTGGAGGATGCCGCGCTCGGTCAGCTCGTCGGCGGCCTTCTGCATGGTCTCCTTGTCGCTCTTGGAGCCCATGACGATGCCCACGCGTGGGACATCGACCTCGAGGCCCTCAAGCTCCTCCTCGACGTCGACCTCGGTGAGGGGGACGGCTGCGGGGCGCTCGCTCACGAGGCGGCGGCGGCTATGTCGCGGCGAAGCTGCATGCCCTCGAAGCGGACCACGTCGGCCGCAGCATACGCGGCGCTCCGGGCGGCGGCCAGGTCGTCGCCGAGCCCGGTCAGGCCGAGCACGCGCCCTCCCGCGGTCACGAGCCGACCGTCGGCCGCCGCGGTGCCGGAATGGGTGACCTCGACGCCAGCCATGCCGAGCTCCTCGAGCCCCGAGATCTCCTCGCCGCTCGAGGAGGAGGCGGGGTACCCCGCCGAGGCGAGCACGACCGTGACCGCCGCCTCCGGGCGCCACTCGAGCTCCACGCCGGCCAGGCCGCTCGGGCGCGTGCACCGCTCGAGCAGGTCGAGGAGGTCCGAGCGCAGGCGCGGCAGCACGGCCTGGGTCTCGGGGTCGCCGAAGCGGACGTTGAACTCGAGCGCCCGCGGGCCCGCGACCGTGAGCATGAGCCCCGCGTAGAGGACGCCGTGGAACGGCGTGCCCCGTCTGGCGAGCTCCTCCAGCACCGGCTGGTGGATCTCTCGGCAGAGCTCCGCCGCCCTCCCCTCGTCGACCTCGGCCACAGGGGAGAACGCCCCCATGCCGCCCGTGTTGGGTCCTCGATCGCCGTCCCCGATCCGCTTGAAGTCGCGCGCCGGGGCCATGGGCAGCGCGCGCTCCCCGTCGCACAGGGCGAGGAGGGAGAGCTCCTCGCCCTCCAGGAACTCCTCCACCACCACGCGCTCGGTGCCGTGCCGGCGCTCGACGAGGAAGGCGTGCAGCGCCGCCCGGGCCTCGGCCTCGTCGGCGGCGATCACCACTCCCTTCCCCGCCGCGAGGCCGTCGGCCTTGACCACGGCCGGGTAGCGCTCGATGGCGGCGAGGGCGGCCTCGACGTGCTCCACCACCGCGTAGGCGGCGGTCGGCACCCCCGCGGCGGCCATCACCTCCTTGGCGAAGGCCTTGGAGCCCTCGAGCCGCGCCGCCGCGGCGGAGGGGCCGAAGCAAGGGACGCCCTCGCCGGCCAGCGCATCGGCGAGGCCGGCCACGAGCGGCGCCTCCGGACCGACGACCACGAGATCGACTCGGCGCTCGCGCGCGAGCGCGACCAGCGCAAAGACGTCATCGGCCGCGATGCCGGCGAGATCGGCGTGCGCCGCAATTCCGGGATTGCCCGGAGCGCACAGCACCTCCGGGCGAGGACGAGAGCGCAGGAGGGCGCGCACGAGTGCGTGCTCCCGCCCGCCCGAGCCCACGACGAGGACCTTCACGACCTCAGCCCGCGCCCTGGGTGCGGCCTGGTCGGCTCGAGTGACGGCGACGCCGCGCTCAGAGCGCCGAGATGAAGTCGTCGATCGGGATGGCGGTGAGGGTCTCGTACTTCGCCGTGCCGCGCGAGCCGAGCTCGAGCGAGATGCGCGCCATCACCTTCTCGTCCGGCGCCTCGACGATGTTCACGAAGTCGAAGTGCCCGAGCGTCGCCCACTGCGCCTTGACGCTGGCCCCGAGCTGCTCGATCTCCTTGTTGACCTCGCGGATGCGCTGCGGGTTGTTCTTGATGGTCTGCACGCCCTCGGGCGTGAGCGTGGAGAGCATGAGGTAGGTGGGCATGGTGCTCGGCGGCCTCCCCTTCGTCGCGGTCCTTTTGTGGGGTTCTACCCGATTCGCTGGTACTTCGGCCCGAGATGCGCCAACATCTGCACGCGGCGAGGACCCGGCGGGGGAGCCGGGACGCCTGCGCCACGCCATCGTCCACAGGAGGAAGCTCGTGAAGACTCGCATCGCCTGGCTCGCCGGGACCGCCACCGTGCTGGTCCTCGCCGTCGCGCCGGCCGCGCAGGCCGCCTCCGTGACCGCCAGCCGGCCCTGCTACGTCTACGACGGTGGCCAGCGTCCGCTGGTGCTCGACGCGGGCGGCTTCGCGCCGAACCACGGCGTTGAGCTCCGCTCCGGCTCCCGGCTCCTGGCCACGGACACCACGAACGCGAGCGGGCGGGTCGTCCATGCGTTCACGGTGCGCGAGCTCTACCGGGGCCACCTCTCGCAGCGCTTCAGGGTGACCGTGAGCGACGGGACCACCTCCGCGAGCACCTCCTTCGCGATCGAGCGCTTCGACGCCTCGATCATGCCGCGCTCCGGCAGGCCCGACCGTCGGGTGCGGGTCTCTCTCTTCGGCTGGGGGCCGGCGACGATGTACCTGCACTACGTCGCACCGCACCACCATCGGGCGCTCCGGACTGTGCGACTCGGGCGCACCCGTGGCACCGCCGGCGGTCAGTGCGGTCACGTCGTGGTACGGCTGCGCCACCTGTATCCGTTCCGCGCGCGCACCGGGACCTGGCGCCTGCAGTTCGACACGCACCGCGCCTACCGCTCGCACAGCGTTCCGCGCATCGTCTACAACTCGCGCATCTTCGCGTTCTGAGGAGCGTCCCGCCGACGTGCCGCGGCGCGTCTACGCCGCGGCCACGTCCGGCACGGCCGGGGCCTTGGTGAGCGTCAGCTCACCGTCGGCGGCGCCGACGAGCACCGTGTCGCCGGGGACGAAGGTGCCCTCGAGGATCGCGAGCGCGAGGGGGTCGACGAGCCGCTTCTGGATCACGCGCTTGAGCGGCCGGGCGCCGTAGGTCGGGTCGTAGCCGAGGTTGCCGAGGAGCGTGCGGGCGTCGCCCGAGAGCTCGATCTCGATCTCCCGCTCGCGCACGCGACGCACGAGGCGCTCGACCTGCAGCGTGACGATCTCGCCGATCTCCGCCCGGGAGAGGGCCGCGAACTCGACGATGTCGTCCAGCCGGTTGACGAACTCGGGCCGGAAGTGCGCCTCTACGCCCTGCCGACCGCCCGGGATGTTCGAGGTCATGATGAGCACGACGTTCTTGAAGTCGACCGTGCGACCCTGGCCGTCGGTCAGCCGCCCGTCGTCCATGACCTGCAGCAGCGCGTTGAACACGTCGGGATGGGCCTTCTCGACCTCGTCGAGCAGGACCACCGAGTAGGGCCGACGCCGCACCGCCTCGGTGAGCTGGCCACCCTCCTCGTAGCCGACGTAGCCCGGAGGCGCGCCGACGAGCCGCGACACGGAGTGCTTCTCCATGTACTCCGACATGTCGATGCGGATCATCGCGTCCTGCGAGTCGAACATGAACTCGGCGAGCGCCCGCGCGAGCTCGGTCTTGCCCACGCCGGTGGGGCCGAGGAAGAGGAAGGTGCCGATGGGTCGGTCGGGGTCCTGCAGGCCGGCGCGCGAGCGGCGCAGCGCGGCGGAGACCGCAGTGACGGCCTCGTCCTGCCCGATCACCCGCTGGTGCAGGCGCTCCTCCATGCGGACGAGCTTCTCGATCTCGCCCTCCATCAGCCGTGACACGGGGATTCCGGTCCACGTCGCGACCACCTCGGCGATGTCCTCGGAGTCGACCTCCTCCTTGAGGAAGCGGCTCGGCCCGTGGTCGGCGCCCGACTCCGCCTCCTCGAGCTGGCGCTCGAGCGCGGGTATCTCGCCGAAGCGCAGCTCGCCGGCGCGCTGCAGGTCGCCCTCGCGCGTGACCCGCTCGAGCTCGCGGCGGGCGGTCTCGAGCTGCTCGGCGATGTGGCCGGCGCCCTGGAGGAGCTCCTTCTCGCGCTGCCACTCGGCGGTCATCGCGGTCGAGCGCTCGCGCTCCTCGGCGAGCTCGCGCTCGATGGCCTCGCGCCGCCCCACGGTCGCCGGGTCCTCGTCGTCCTTGAGCGCCTCGCGCTCGATCTCGAGCTGGACGATGCGGCGGTCGACCTCGTCGATCTCGGTCGGCTTGGAGTCGATCTCGATGCGCAGGCGCGAGGAGGCCTCGTCGAGCAGGTCGATCGCCTTGTCGGGCAGGAAGCGGTCGGCGATGTAGCGGTGGGACAGGGTGGCCGCGGCGATGATCGCCGTGTCCTGGATGCGCACGCCATGGTGGGCCTCGTAGGTGCCCTTGAGGCCGCGGAGGATCGCGATCGTGTCCTCTACGGACGGCTCGCCGACGAGCACGGGCTGGAAGCGGCGTTCGAGCGCCGGGTCCTTCTCGATGTGCTTGCGGTACTCGTCGAGGGTGGTGGCGCCCACCGCCCTCAGCTCGCCGCGGGCGAGCATGGGCTTGAGGAGGTTGGCGGCGTCGACCGCGCCCTCCGCGGCGCCCGCGCCGACGATCGTGTGCAGCTCGTCGATGAAGAGGATGATCTGGCCGTCGGCGTCGGCGATCTCCTTGAGGACGGCCTTGAGCCGGTCCTCGAACTCGCCGCGGTACTTGGCGCCGGCGACGAGCGCGCCGATGTCGAGGGCGACCACCCTGCGGTCGCGCAGTCCTTCGGGCACGTCGCCGTCGACCACGCGCTGGGCGAGGCCCTCGGCGATGGCGGTCTTGCCCACGCCGGGCTCGCCGATGAGGACGGGGTTGTTCTTCGTGCGACGGGAGAGGACCTGGACGACGCGACGGATCTCGTCGTCTCGGCCGATGACCGGATCGAGCTTGCCGTCGCGGGCAGCGTCGGTCAGGTCGCGCCCGAACTTCTCGAGCGCCTGGAACTTGTCCTCGGGGTTCTGGTCGGTCACGCGGTGCGGTCCGCGCACCTCGGCGACGGCCTGGAGCAGGTGCTCGTGGTCGGCGCCGTGGGCGCGGAGCACATCGGCGGCCGCGGCCGGCTCGGCGGAGGCGAGCGCGAGCAGCAGGTGCTCGGCGGAGACGTACTCGTCCTTGAGCTCACGCGCCTCCCGCTCGGCCTCGCGCAGGACCGCGGCGAGCTCGTTGGAGCCGGCGGCGGTCTGCGCGCCCGGACCGCTCAGGGTGGGCAGGCGGTCGAGCGCACCGTTCAGCTCGGCGCGCACGGCGGCCACGGGGGCGCCGAGCTTCTGGAGCACGGGAACGACGACCCCACCCTCCTGCTCGAGCAGCACGGAGAGCAGGTGCTCCGGCGTGACCTGCGGGTTGCGGCGCTCGTCGGCGAGCCGCTGGGCGGCTTGAAGCGCCTCCTGGGACTTGATGGTGAAGCGGTCTGGGCTCATGGGCTGCCTTCTAGATCTTAGTCGGAGGGACTAAGATTATTGCAAGTCGGGGCCGAGGTGGCAAGGCTCAAGCGAAGTACGCCGAACGAGCCCCGCGACCCGATGCGCTCGCTCAGCGCGCGGGGGGCTCGACGCTCAGCCCGAACGGCTCGCCTCTGCGAGTCGAGACGAGCTCGCCGCCGCGCTCGTAGGGGACGATCTCCGCCCGCAGCGAGCGGCGGAGCTCCTCCAGGCGCTGCACCTCGCCCGTGAGCTCAGCAGCGCGCTGCTCGAGCGCGTGCACCCGTCGCTCGGTCCGCGCGAGCTTCTCCTCCAGCTCGATCACCCGCTCGACGCCGGCGAGGTTGAGGCCGAGCTCGTTGGTCATCTCCTGGATGCGGCGCAGGCGCTCGACGTCGCGATGGGAGTAGAGGCGGGTGCCCTTGGCTGAGCGCTTGGGCTGGATGAGCCCGCGCTGCTCGTACATGCGCAGGGTCTGAGGATGCATCTCCGCAAGCTCGGCGGCCACCGAGATCATGAAGACTCCGCGCTCGTCGGAGACCTCGACGCGGGCGCGAACGCGCCGGGCGCCCATCAGCGTCGCTCCTCGCCGGCACCGGCGAAGAGCCGCGCGCGCGGATTGCCGTTCATCACCTTCGAGAGCTCGTCCACCGCGGCCTCCTGCTGCGGGGAGAGCGTCGCGGGCACGTCGATCACGAAGCGGTAGTGGATGTCGCCGCGGCCCGCGCCTCCGAGCCTCGGCGGCCCCTCGCCGCGCAGGCGCTGCACGGTGCCGTGCTTAGTGCCCGCCGGGACGCGCAGGCGCTTGGAGCCGTGGAGAGTGGGCACCTCCACCGTCGCGCCGCGAATCGCCTCGGGGATGGTGAGCGGGACCTCGACCTCGACGTTCTCGCCCTCACGCTTGAACACCGGCGACTCGCCGACGTGGGTGACGACGTACAGGTCGCCCGACTCGCCGCCGCCCGGGCCGGGCTCGCCCTTGCCCGAGAGACGCACCCGGCTCCCGTCCCTTACCCCGGCGGGAATGTTCACACGAAAGCGCTTGATGCTCCGCGTCGCTCCCGAGCCGTGGCACGTCGGACAGGGCGTCTCGATGATCGTGCCGGTCCCGCCGCAGCGCGAGCAGGGCGTCGAGATGGAGAAGAGCCCCTGACCCTGGGCCTCGACCCCGCGGCCCTGGCAGACGGGGCAGACTCGCGGCACGGTACCGGGCTTGGCGCCCGTCCCGTGGCACGTGGCGCACGGCGAGGAGGTCGGCACCGCGATCGGCACCTGCGCCCCGTCGACGGCCTGCGCGAAGGAGATCTGCACGTCGGTCTCGAGGTCGCGCCCGCGCTGGGCGCGCGGACGCGCGCGGCCGCCGGCGGCGCCCCCGCTCGCTCCACCGGCCCCACCCCCTCGGCCGGCGGCACCGAACAGGTTCGACAGGATGTCGCCGAAGGAGCCGCCGAAGGCGTTGGGGTCGAAGCCCCCGCCCGGCCCGGCGGCGAACGGGCCGGTGCCGCGATCGTAGTGCTGGCGCTTCTCCTCATCGCTCAGGACGTCATAGGCGGCCTGAACCTCCTTGAAGCGCTCCTCCGCGGCGGCGTCACCCGGGTTGCGGTCGGGGTGGTAGCGGCGCACGAGCTTGCGATGCGCCTTCTTGATCTCCTCGGACGAGGCGCCCTTGGCGACGCCGAGGGTCGCGTAGAGGTCGGGACGGGTCGCGGCCATGGCGGGGTCCTCCTAGGCGGCGACCACGACGCGTGCCGGGCGCAGCACGAGGTCGCCGTGCCGGTAGCCCTGCTGATAGACGTCGGCCACGGTTCCCGGCTCGGCCCCCTCGACCGGTTGCTGGGTGATCGCCTCGTGCTCCTGGGGATCGAAGCGCTCGCCCCGGGGGGAGAAGGGCTCGATGTCCACGCGCGCCAGCGCGGCGACCAGCTCCGCCTGGACGAGCTTCACCCCCGCGGCGAGGTGCTCCTCGCCGGCGTCCCCGTCCGTGGCGGCGAGCGCCCGCCCAAGGTTGTCGAGCGCCGGCAGGAGCTCGCGTGCGAGCCGGGCGACCCCGCGCGCCTCGGCGGCGCGCAGGTCGCGGGCCGACCGCTTGCGGTAGTTCTCGAAGTCGGCCTGGGTGCGCTGCGCGAGCGCGAGGTACTCGTCGCGCTGGCGCTCGAGCTCGCTCGGCTCGGGCGAAGCCTCGGGGCCCGGCGAGCCGTCCTCCCCTCCAGGCGCGTCGAGGGCCGGCTCGGGTGAGGAGACCGGCTCGTCGGGCGCCGCGGGGGCGGAGACCGGCGTCGCACCGACGGCTTCGCCGTCGGTGCCCGCCCCCGCCTCCGGAACCTCCTCCCGCTCGGGAGGCGTGGAGTCGTGATCGCGCATCGCTTACCGGCCCTCGTCCACGACCTCGGCGTCGACGACGTCCTCATGGGCGTGGGCCCCGTTGCCACCCGCGGCACCGGCTCCGTCCGGCTGCTGGGTCCCCTGCTCCTGGGCCCGCCGGTACATCGCCTCCGAGACCGCGTGGAAGGCCGTCTGCAGCGCCTCGGTCTTCGCCGTGATCGCCCCCGCGTCCTCCGAGGTGAGCGACTCGCGCACGTCCTTGATCGCGGCCTCGATCTGCTCCTTGGAGGAGCCGTCGACCTGGTCGCCCAGGTCGGTGAGCTGCTTCTCGGCCTGGTAGGCGGCGTTCTCGCCGCCGTTCCGGGCCTCGGCGAGCTCGCGCTGGCGGCGGTCGTCCTCGGCGTGCGCCTCGGCGTCGCCGACCATCCGCTTGATCTCGTCCTCCGAGAGGCCCGAGCCCGAGCGGATCTCGATCTTCTGCTCCTTGTTGGTCCCCAGGTCCTTCGCGGAGACGTTGAGGATGCCGTTGGCGTCCATGTCGAACGCGACCTCGACCTGAGGGATGCCGCGCGGGGCCGGCGGGATGCCGGTGAGCTGGAACTTGCCCAGCGACTTGTTGTAGGTCGCCATCTCGCGCTCGCCCTGCAGGACGTGGATCTCCACGCTCGGCTGGTTGTCCTCCGCGGTGGAGAACACCTCCGACTTGCGTGTGGGGATCGTCGTGTTGCGCTCGATGAGCTTGGTCATCACGCCGCCCTTGGTCTCGATGCCGAGGGTGAGCGGCGTGACGTCGAGCAGCAGGACGTCCTTGACGTCGCCGGCGAGCACGCCGGCCTGGATGGCGGCGCCCACGGCCACGACCTCATCCGGGTTGACTCCGCGGTGGGGGTCCTTGCCCGTGAGCTCCTTGACCTTCTCCTGCACGGCGGGCATGCGGGTCATGCCGCCGACCATCACCACGTGGTCGATCTTGGCGGCGCCCTTCTCCTTGGCGTCGTCGAGCGCCTGGCGCACCGGCATGACCGTGCGGTCGAGCAGCGCGGCGGTGAGCTCGGTCAGCTTCGCGCGGGACAGCCTGGTGTCGAGGTGCTTGGGACCGCTCTGGTCCGCGGTGATGAACGGGAGGTTGATCTGCGTCTCCTGCGTAGTGGAGAGCTCGATCTTGGCCTTCTCGGCCGCTTCGTAGAGCCGCTGGAGGGCCATGGCGTCAGCACTGAGGTCGATGCCCTGGGACTTCTTGAACTCGGCCACGAGCCAGTCGACGATCGCCTTGTCGAAGTTGTCGCCGCCGAGGTGGTTGTCGCCCGCGGTGGCCTTGACCTCGAAGACCCCGTCCCCGATCTCGAGCACGGAGACGTCGAACGTGCCGCCGCCCAGGTCGAAGACGAGGATGGTCTGGTCGGCCTCCTTGTCGAGCCCGTAGGCCAGCGAGGCCGCGGTGGGCTCGTTGATGATGCGCTTGACGTCGAGGCCGGCGACCTTGCCGGCGTCCTTGGTGGCCTGGCGCTGGTCGTCGTTGAAGTAGGCCGGGACGGTGATGACCGCCGAGTCGACGGTGTCGCCGAGGTAGGCCTCGGCGTCGACCTTCAGCTTCTGGAGGATCATCGCGGAGATCTCGGGCGGCGAGTACTGGCTGCCGCCGGCGTCCACGCGCGCATCGCCGCCCGGCCCGGAGACGACCTTGTAGGGCACGATGGACTCCTCCTCGCGCACCTCGGCCTCCTTGCGGCCCATGAAGCGCTTGATCGAGAAGACGGTGTTGGTGGGGTTGGTGACGGCCTGGCGCTTGGCCACTGTGCCGACGAGGCGCTCACCCCCCTGGGTGAAGGCGACGACGGACGGGGTGGTGCGGCCACCCTCGGCGTTCTCCACGACCGTGGGCTCGCCGCCTTCGAGGACGGCCATGCACGAGTTCGTGGTTCCGAGGTCGATTCCGATGGTCTTGCTCATGGGTCAGCTCCTGTGCGACGGGTGTACTCGGCTCCAGCGAGAGCCGAAGGAAATCTTAGCGGGAGTATAGAAGATTGTAACCAGGAACAAGCCTGCGCTCCTTCCGCAGAGGAGGATGCGGAAGGCGGGCGAGCCACTCGACCGAGCGAAGTCCGCGAACCGGCGTCCCGACGCCCAGGGGACGGACGTTCCCACCCGAGGCGGGCACGAACCGCGCGGGCGCTCGGCCGGCGAACCACGGCAGGAGGAGCGAGGCGAAGGCGAGCAGCGCGCCGCCGTCGGCGAGCGCGGTGCCGAGATCCCACTGCTTCGTGCCCCCTGCCGCCGCGAACGTCCATCCATCGTCACCGGAGTGTCGGTGCGTGGACGTTCGGCGCACTTCGCCATCGTCGCAGCCGGGCGTTCCGACGCTCACCGGAGCGGTGAGCGGACCCCGCCTGCCGCGTCAGCCGCGCCGGCTCGGGCACATCCGCCGCAGCGCGCAGTTCGGGCAGTCGGGCACGCGCGCGCGGCAGGTCCGGCGACCGTGGCGCAACAGGTTCACGTGAAGCTCGAGCTCCTGCCCGGGCGGCGTGAGCGCCACCATCGCGTCGTGGAGCTCATCGAAGCCCGCCCCGGGGCGCAGCAGCCCGAGGCGCGCGGCCACCCGCGAGACATGGGTGTCGACCGGCACGTCGCGCAGCCCGAAGGAGAAGAGAAGGACGCACGCCGCGGTCTTGCGCCCCACCCCGGGCAGGGCGCAGAGGTAGTCGCGGCCCTCGCTCACCGGCGCCTCGGCCAGCCAGTCGAGCGAGAGGGGCTCGCCCAGGGCACGCAGGATCGCCTGGATCCGCGCCGACTTCACCTTGGAGATGCCGCCCGGACGGATCGCCTCCTCGACCTCCTCCGGCGCGGCGTCGCGCACCGCCGCCCACCCGTCGAAGCGCTCCCGCAGCCGCACGAAGGCGGCGTCGCGGTTGCGGTCGTTGGTGCTCTGGGAGAGCACGGTGAGGACGAGCTCGTCGAGGGGTTGGCCGTGGAACGGAATGCGGGGGATGCCGTAGACCATCCGCAGCCGCTCGCGGATCGCCCGAACGCGCCGGGGCGAAGGCGGAGGCCACGCCGCCCGCGGAGCGGCGCTCACGCCGGAGCGCCCCCGCGCTCGGTGGCCAGGGTCGCGCCCTTCGCCCCCAGCCCGAGCACCCGGCGCCCGCCGACGAGGTCGACGAGCCCTTCTCCCCGGCACAGCGCCGCCACCGGGGAGACCCTAACGCGGACTATCGTCCCGGTCCGTGGTGGCCTCGGAGCACCTGGAGGAGCTGAACGGGATGCCCGTCTTCTGGCGTCGCGCCCACCCGCTCGAAGGCTCGAGCGCCGCACCCACCCTGTACCTGCACGGCGTGCCGACGAGCTCCGACGACTGGGAGCCGTTCCTCGCCGAGCACGGCGGCCTCGCGCCCGATCTGCCCGGCTTTGGGCGCTCGGGCAAGCCAGGCCACTTTCCCTACTCCATCGCGGGCTACGCGGACTGGCTCGAGACGTTCCTGCCCCACGTGGGGCTCGAGGGTCCCCTCGACCTCGTCGTGCACGACTGGGGCGCGGTTGGCCTCGCCTTCGCCCAGCGCCACCCCGAGCGGATCCGGCGGCTCGTGCTCCTCGACGCGGTGCCACTCCTCGCCGGCTACCGCTGGCACTGGGTCGCTCGCGTGTGGCGCCGCCGCGTGCTGGGCGAGCTCGCCATGGGCGCGGCGAGCAAGTGGGCGCTCGGGCGCCTCTCGCGGGAGGCCAGCGGCGACGGCGAGCCACTGCCGGCCGCGATGCTCGAGCGGGTGTGGTCGCAGTTCGACCAGGGCACCCAGCGCGCGATCCTGCGCCTGTACCGCAGCGCTCCCGAGGAGGAGCTGGCGCGAGCCGGGGAGAGGTTATGTGCCCTTGATGGTCCTGCGCTGGTAGCGTGGGGCGCGCGGGACCCGTACATCGGTCCCGCCTTCGCCGAGCGCTACGGCGCGTGCCTGACGCAGGCGACCGTGGAGGTTCTCGCGGACGCCGGGCACTGGCCATGGCTCGACCGGCCGGAGCTGGTCGAGCGGGTCGGAGCCTTTCTGCGCGCGCCGTAGAGAAGCGAAGCGTCGACGCCGCCACGACGAAGCGCCCCGACAGGGGGCGCCTGCACAGGGGGAACTCATGACGAGCCACATCCGGCGCCGGCCCGCGCCGACGGATCCGGTTGCCTACCCGAGCACGGGGAGAGCGCTGCTGCTCGGCGCCCTGCTGGCGCTGACCCTCGTGGCCATGCCGGCCCCGGCGCCCGCCGCCTCGCACCATCGCGCCCCGATCGGCGACCGGGTGGAGCGGGCGATCGCCCGCGCCATCGACCGCTTCCGGGCGCGCAACGGACTCGGACCGCTGCGCCTCGACCGGCGCCTCGCCCTCACGGCCCGCCGCCACTCGCTCAGCATGGCGCGCGGGCACTACTTCGCTCACGACTCCTCGGGAGGGCCGTGGAGCCGGCGTGTCCGCCGCGCCAGCCACGCCAGCAAGGTCGGGGAGATCCTCGCCTACCTGCGCCACACCTCGCCGCGCCGCCAGGCCGCCGCCGTCGTATCCCTGTGGATCAACTCTCCGCCGCATCGCGCGGTGATGCTGGCGGGGGGCTTCCGGCGCCTCGGCGTCGGCCGCGCGCGCTCGGGCCGGACGACGTTCTTCACGGTGGACTTCGCCTCCGGGCGCTGAGGAGCGCTCCGCCTCCTACCCTGCCGGCCATGCGGCCGGGCGCCCTCGACCCGTGGCGCGCCGCTCCCGTCGCCCTCGCGGCGGCGGGAGCGGCGGGCTACCTCCTCGTCGGGCCCGCGAGCGTCGACCTCGCCGCGCAGACCTACCGCGCCGGGCTGTTCGCGCGCGAGGGCTTCGCGCTGTGGGACAACGCGTGGTACGGCGGCCACCACCTCCCGGGCTACAGCGTCCTGTTCCCGCCCGTGGCCGCGGCGCTCGGCCCGCGGCTCGCCGGGGCGCTCAGCGCGATGGCCGGCGCGGCGCTGTTCGCGGCGCTCGTGCGAAGCCACTTCGGGCGCGTCGCCCAGGTGGGCGCCGCGTGGCTCGGACTGGGCACCCTCACCGTCCTTCTCACCGGGCGGCTGGCCTTCGGCTTCGGCTTGACGCTCGGGCTCGCCTCTCTGCTCGCCCTGCAGCGACGGCGGCGGCTCCTGGCCGGTCTGCTCGCCGTCGCCTGCTCCCTCGGAAGTCCCGTGGCCGGACTCTTCCTCGCGCTCGCCGGCGCCGCCCTGGCCGCGCGGGCGCCGCGCCGGGACGGCCTCGTGCTCGCCGCCGCGGCGCTCGCGCCGGTGCTGGTGCTGGCCCTCGCCTTCCCCGAAGGGGGAACGGAGCCCTTCCGCTTCTCGGCCTTCTATCCGGTGCTCCTCGCCGCGGGACTGCTGCTGCTCCTGCTCCCCGATCGGGAGAGGGTGCTGCGCGCCGGCCTCCTGCTCTACGCGCTCGGTGCCCTGGCGGCGTTCGCCATACCGACTCCGGTGGGCGGCACCGTGACCCGCCTGGGGGCCCTCTTCGCCGGGCCGCTCGCCGCCTGCCTGCTGTGGGAGCGCCGGCGCGGGCTGCTCGCGCTCTGCGCGCTCCCGCTCCTGGCCTTCCAGGTCGCGCCCGCGGTGCGCGACCTCTCCGACGTGGCGGGGGACCCGTCGGTCGCCCGCGCCTACTACGCGCCGCTGCTCACCTTTCTCTCCGGCCAGCGCGGAGCGCCCGCACGGGTGGAGGTCCCCTTCACCCAGAGCCACTGGGAGGCGGCCTGGCTCGCGCCGCACGTTCCGCTGGCGCGCGGATGGGAGCGCCAGCTCGACACGGTCTACGACGGCCTCTTCTACCGCCGAGCGCTTCGCCCCGAGGCCTACCGGACGTGGCTGGCGGACCTGGCCGTCCGCTGGATCGCCGTACCCGACGTGCGCCTGGACTCGAGCGGGCGGCAGGAGGCGCGGCTCGTGCGCGCCGGCCTCCCGTGGCTGCGGCCCGTGTGGAGTGGCGCTCACTGGCGGGTATGGGAGGTGCGGGGCGCGGGTCCGCTGGCGCGCGGGCCGGCCACGGTCACGCGCCTCGCCGCCGACGAGGTCCTCCTCACCGTTCGCCGCCCGGGCCGGGTGGTCCTCCAGGTCCGCTACACCCCGTACTGGACGCTCGCAGCGGGCCGGGGCTGCGCGGGTCCGGCGCCCGGCGGATGGACCCTGCTCACTGCCCGCGCGAGCGGACGATACCGGCTCGTGACCCGCTTCTCACCGGGCCGAATCGGAGCCCGCAGCCCCCGCTGCGACTAACGGCGCGCCAACAGTTTGGCCGCTCTGGCCCGGATAGCATGGCCCGCTTCTCATGAAGCGCTCCCTCCGCTCGATCGAGACGCGTCTGCTCCCCTGCGGCGGGCTCGACGCCGGTCGCCAGATCCTTCTCTTCGCCGCGGCCTACATTGGCTACCGCATCGCGCGCGGCGTCGTGACCGGCCACGAGAACACCGCGTCGTGGAACGCGACGAAGATCATCTTTCTCGAGATGAAGCTCCACTTCTTCGTCGAGCCGGGCGTCCAGGCGTGGTCCTCGACGCATCACTGGCTGATCGCCGTCGCGAGCTGGCTCTACCTGAACTCCCAGTTCTCGGTGACCTTCGGCGCCCTGTTCTTCCTCTACCTGTTCCGCAACGAGTCCTACTACTTCGTGCGCAACATGTTCATGATCGCCATGGGCGTCGCCCTCGTCGGTTACCTCCTCTACCCCACCGCGCCGCCGCGACTCATGAGCCAGTGGGGCTTCAGCGACTCCGTCGCGAACTACACGGGGGTCTCGGAGTCGCAGGGGGCGGTGAGCGCGCTGGCCAACCTCTACGCGGCGGTGCCCTCCATGCACGTGGCCTTCGCGCTCATGATCGGCTGGCCACTCGCGCGGCTCGTTCACTCCCCGGCGCTCAGGGCGTTCTGGACCGCATACCCGTTGCTGATCACCTTCGTCGTGGTGGCCACGGGCAACCACTTCATCCTCGACGCCGTGCTCGGTGCCCTCACGGCGGCGATCTCGGCGAGCCTTGCGCACCGGCTCCTGGCCCGCGCCCGCCCGGGAGCCTGGGCCTTCAGCCCGGCGGCCGCCGAGGCCCCCGCCTGATGCCCCAGCCTCGGGTGGCGCGCTCGCGTGCCCCTCGCGGCGAGCGGCGTCCCGGCCGCGACGGCAGCGCGCCGCCGCGCTCGGCGACCATGCGTAACCGGCTGATCGAGTCCCGCCTGACCCCCAACGCGATCTCGCTCACCGGCTTCGCCCTCAACCTCCTCGCCGCCGGCCTGGTGGTCGGGCGGCTCTTCTTCCTGGCCGGCGTGGCCTTCATCGTCGGCTCGATCATGGACACGCTCGACGGCCGCTACTCGCGCATGTCGGGCAAGGGTACACCCTTCGGCGCGTTCCTCGACTCGACGCTCGACCGTCTCGAGGAGGGCATCGTGCTCACCGCGGTGGCCGCCTACTTCGCGGCGCGCGGCAACGAGATCGCGGTGGCCGCCGTCGTCGCCGCGGTGCTCGCCTCGCTCATGGTCTCCTATACGCGAGCGCGCGCCGAGGCGCTCGGGGTCGAGTGCAAGGTCGGCCTGGCCACGCGGGCGGTGCGCGTCGTCATCCTCTCGGCCGGCCTCGTCTTCGCCAAGGGCGCGTCGCTCGGCCACTTCGAGCTGCTGGCTCCGGCCGTTTACGTACTGGCGGCTTTGGCGATCCTGACCGTGGGCCAGCGCATCGCGCACGTCCGCCGCCAGCTGCAGGCGTCGCCGGCGTAGGCCTCCCGAGCGGCGAGCTGTAACCGCCCCGCTCGCGCGGGGTCTTTCCCTGCGCCTGTCCCCCGAAGGAGGCTCCACCATCGTGACCCAGAGCAACGGCAACGGCAGCGCCCATGGCAACGGCAACGGCGCGCCGCGCTACCAGTCCGAGAAGGTTCGCGTGGCGATCATCGGCGTAGGCAACTGCGCCTCCTCGTTCGTGCAGGGAGTGCAGCACTATCGCGACGCGGATCCGGCGGAGTCGGTGCCCGGGCTCATGCACGTGGAGCTCGGCGGCTACCACGTGCGCGACATCGAGTTCACCGCCGCCTTCGACGTGGACTCCGAGAAGGTCGGCAAGGATCTCGGCCTGGCGATCTGGGCGGGGCAGAACAACACGTTGAAGTTCGCGGAGGTCGGCAAGCTCGGGGTGCCCGTGCACCGCGGGATGACCCACGACGGCCTGGGCAAGTACCTCTCCCAGCGGATCGAGAAGGCGCCCGGTCCCACGGCCGACATCTCCCAGATCCTCAAGGACACGCACACCGACGTCGTCGTCTCCTACCTGCCGGTCGGCTCCGAGCAGGCGACGAAGTGGTACGTCGAGCAGGTGCTCGACGCGGGCTGCGGGTTCGTGAACTGCATCCCGGTGTTCATCGCGCGCGAGGACTACTGGGACGGCCGCTTCCGCAAGGCGGGACTGCCGATCGTCGGCGACGACATCAAGTCCCAGGTCGGCGCGACGATCGTGCATCGCACGCTCGCGCGCCTCTTCGCCGACCGCGGAGTCAAGATGCTGCGCACCTCCCAGCTCAACGTGGGCGGCAACATGGACTTCTTCAACATGCTCGAGCGCGAGCGCCTCGAGTCCAAGAAGATCTCCAAGACCAACGCCGTCACCTCGATCATGGACCACGAGCTGCCCGCCGACGACGTCTACATCGGGCCGAGCGACTACGTGCCGTGGCTGACCGACCGCAAGTGGGCGCACATCCGCGTCGAGGGGCAGGCCTTCGGCGACGTGCCGCTCAACCTGGAGATGAAGCTCGAGGTGTGGGACTCGCCGAACTCGGCGGGAATCGTCATCGACGCCGTGCGCTGCTGCAAGCTCGCGCTCAACCACGGCGTCGGCGGCCAGCTCGACGGACCGAGCTCCTACCTGATGAAGTCGCCGCACGTCCAGCGCCCCGACGACCAGGCGCGCGCGGCCACCGAGGCGTTCATCGCCGAGCACGCGGGGCAGCCGGGCACGGCGCCGGCGGGCGCGCCAGCGCCGCCCGTGGAGGAGACCTCCGCATAGCCTGGGCCGGGTTGTGGCAGCGGCTCGCGGGCGCGCGCGTCGTCCTCGAGCCGCTGGCGCCTGGGCACGAGGAGGAGATGGCCGCCGCGGCGGCCTTCTCCGAGGTGTGGGAGTGGGTCGGTTACCCCGGCCACGAGCGCGGGGCATTCTCGAGCTGGTTCGCGGCCGCGCTCGCGTCCGCCGAGGAGGGCGTGGAGGCGCCGTTCGCCACCACCGACGCGCGTAGCGGCGCGGTGATCGGCTCCACGCGCTTTCTCACGCTGCGCGCCGAGCACCGCGGGCTCGAGATCGGCTGGACATGGCTCACGCCGAGCGCCTGGCGCACCGGCGCGAACGTGGAGGCCAAGCTGCTGATGATGGAGCACGCTTTCGAGCGGCTCGGGTGCGCGCGCGTCGAGCTGAAGACCGACGCGCGCAACGCGCGCTCGCGCGGCGCGATGGAGGCGCTTCCCGCGCGGTTCGAGGGCATACACCGCAAGCACCGGCTGCTGCCCGACGGGAGCTGGCGGGACTCGGCCTGGTACAGCGTGATCGACTCCGAGTGGCCGGGGGTGCGCGCCGAGCTCGAGCGGCGGCTCGCCTGAGGATCCCGACACTAGACTGGCCTGCGTGCCCCAGCGCCTGACCGTCGCCCAGGTCACGCCCTACGCCTGGGAGGCGCCGCACGAGGTGAGCGCTCAAGTCGACGGGCTCTCGCGGGAGCTCGCCGAGCGCGGGCACCGCGTGCTGGTGGTGGCGCCCTCGGACTCCGGCGAGCTCGTGCGCGAGTCGCGCCGGGCGATTCGCGCCGCACGCGAGGAAGCGGACACCCTCTTCGTGGACGGCTCTCCCCGCGTGCTCGGCGTGGGAGAGGTGCTCACGCTGGCTCCCGGCCGGCGCCGGCCGGCGAGCCTGCCGCTCGACGTGGCGCGCACGATCGAGGAGCTCTTCGCGGTGGCCCCGCTCGACATCGTGCACGTCCACGAGCCCTTCGCGCCGAGCGCGCCGAGCGCGGCGCTCCGCCACTCCCGCGCGCTCAACGTCGGGACCTTCCACGCGCCGAGCGAGCGCACGCTCTCCACCCAGCTCGCACGCCGGGTCGTGGCGCTCCTGCTCGGACGCCTCGACGCGCGCACGGCGTCATACGCCGCGACGCGCGATCTGATGCAGCGCTTCTTTCCCGCCGCCTACCACGTGGTCGGGCCGGCGCAGTCCGACCGGCCACCGGCCACGGAGGACTTCACCTTCGCCTTCCTCGACGAGGAGGAGCGCCCGGCGCTGCGTCTCTTCCTGCGCGCCCTGCGCCGGCTGCCGCCCGAGCTGCCGTGGAGCGCTGTGGTCCACACGCGCCGGGGCGGCGCTCCCTCCGGGGCGCTGCGGGAGTCGCTGCGCGAGCGCGTGCGCTTCGTGGGCGGTGACGGGGACGCGGGCGATCCCTCGGCGTGCGTCGCCGGCGCGCAGATCGCCGTGAGCGCCTCGACGGGGCTCTCGCCGGCCCCGGGCACGCTCCTCCGGGCGATCGCGGCCGGCGCGGTGCCCGTGGCCGCGCGCATTCCCGTCTACGAGGAAATCCTGCGGGAGGGCGAGCGCGGTCTGCTCTTCGAGCCCGGCGACGTGGACACCCTCGCTGCTCAGCTCACCCGTCTCGCCGGCGACGCCGAGCTGCGGCGCCGCCTGGGCGCCGCCGCCGAGCCGCTGCGGAGCTCACTTTCCTTCGCTCGACTGGCCGACGAGTTCGAGGAGGTCTACGACGAGCTCGTCGCCCGCCGCCACGACGACCGCGACCGGCCGGCGGTCCGGGCTCGTCTGAGGCGGCGCGAGCTCGTCGACGTCGACCTGCACATGCACACCGACCACTCGCCCGACTGCGCCACGCCGGTCGAGGTGCTGCTCAGCGAGGCCAAGGCCAAGGGCCTGGGGGCCATCGCCGTGACCGACCACAACGAGGTCTCCGGCGCGCACGAGGCGCGGGCCAAGGCGAACGGGATCAAGGTGATCGTCGCCGAGGAGATCAAGACCGCGAACCAAGGGGAGGTCATCGGCCTCTTCATCGAGGAGAAGATCCCGCGCGGGCTCTCCCTGGCCGAGACGATCGCCGAGATCAAGCGCCAGGGCGGCCTCGTCTACGTCCCCCATCCGTTCGACCGCCTGCACTCCGTACCCGACTACGAGCACCTGCTCGAGGTGGTCGACGACGTGGACGCCATCGAGGTCTTCAACCCCCGCGTGGCCATCGGGGAGTTCAACGAGGAGGCCGTGCGCTTCGCGGCCAAGTACCGCATCCCGGCGGGGGCGGGCTCCGATGCCCACGTCGCCCAGGGGCTCGGCTCGGTGCGCATCCGCATGCGCGCTTTCGACGGTCCCGAGGAGTTCCTCGAGTCGTTGCGCGAGGCGGACATCATCCGCCGCCCGGCCAACCTCCTCTTTGTCCAGGCGCTGAAGTTCCTCCAGACGACCGCCATGCCGCCTCCCGCCCGAAGGGCCTCCCGCGAGCGGCGCGTGCGCCGGGCGGCGCGCAAGTCCTGATGCACCGGCAAGGACACTCCTCCCGGCCGTCCAATCTCAGCGGCGTGCCGACCACCGACGACGAGATCCGGGAGAAGTACCTCGAGCGCGCGATTCGCGAGATCAACGGGCTTGCGCGTGAGCTGCAGGGCTGTGAGCTCTGTCCGCGGGGAAGCTTCTCCCCCGTGCTCGGATCGGGCCACCCCCAGGCCGACGTGATGCTGCTCAAGCACGCGCCGCGGCCCGCGGAGGTGGAGGAGGGCGTCGCCTTCTACGGCCGCTCGGGGAACGCCGTGATGAAGTCGCTGGCGCGGCTGCGGATCGACCCGCTCGTGGTCTACGGGACCCTGTGCGTGAAGTGCCCGGTGCCCGACCCGGCGCTTGCCGATCCGGGATGCGTTGCGCGCCTGGCCGAGGAGATCGCGATCGTCCAGCCGAAGATCGTCGTGGTCATGGGTTCTGACGCCCTCGAGGCCCTCAACGACGTCTGCCTGCCGCTCAGCCGTCCGCTCGAGCCGCGCCTCGGCGAGGTCCAGACGCTCACGCCGTCGATCGACGCGCTCTACGTGCCCAACGTCGACGAGGCGCTCGACGAGGAGCCGGCCAAGCGGGCGTTCTGGGGGGCGTTCCAGGTCCTCGGCCAGTGGTATGCGGACCTGCCGCCGTACTGACGCCGGCGGCCGGCCCGTGGGCTAGAGCTCGAGGACGATCTTGCCGAGCTTGCCGCCGGTCGCGAAGCGCTCGTAGGCGTCGAGGACGGAGTCGAGCGCAAAGGTCTCCGCGACGGGCACGCGCAGGGCGCCGGCCTCCACGACGGGCAGCACCTCGCGCTCGACTCCGCGGGCGGCGAGGGCCTTCTCCTCCAGCGGTCGCGCGCGCAGGGTGGAGGCGAGGATGCGGCCGCGCTTGCCCATGAGCGCGGCGAGGTTCAGCTCGGCCTTGGCGCCGGCGCCGATCCCGATCACCACGATCCGGCCGCCGGTGGCCAGGGCGCCGACGTTCTCGCCGAGGTTGATCGCTCCCACGAGCTCGAGGATCACGTCGAACGGGCCGTGCTCGCCGAAGCCCTCGGGCGCGATGACCTCGGCGCCCAGCGCCGCGACCGGCTCGCGAGAGCCCTCGGAGCGCACCGTCGCCGTGACCCGGGCGCCGGCCGCGCGGGCGAGCTGGATCGCCGCGGTGCCCACTCCGCCGGCGGCGCCGTGGACGAGCAGCCGCTCGCCCGCGCGCAGGTCGGCCTGGGTGAAGAGGGCATCGTGCGCGGTGGTGAACACCTCGGGAAACCCACCGGCGGCCGGCCAGTCGAGGGCCTCGGGAACCGGCATGAGGACCCGCTCGTGAACCACGCAGAGCTCGGCCTGGCCGCCTCCGGCCACGATCGACATCACCCGGTCGCCCTCGGCGAAGCGCGCGGCGCGCGGGCCGAGGGCGGCGACCTCGCCGGCGAGCTCGAGCCCGGGGATGTCCGGCGGCGCGCCGGGCGGGGCGGGGTAGCGCCCGCGCCGCTGGAGCATGTCGGCCCCGTTCAGGCCGGCGGCGCGCACGCGCACGAGCGCCTCGCCGGCGCCGGGCTCTGGATCGGGGTGCTCGGCGACGAGGACCTCGCCGTCGCGGATCGTGGCCGCGCGCATGGGCGGCGATTGTATTCCCGGCGCCCCGGCCGTGAACCGGCAGACGAGCGGGTGCGCAGGAACCTGTGTGAGAGCGGCCTACCAGCGTTTCCTGAACCTCGAGAACCAAATCCATCACCAGCTCGTGCTACACAGCATCAGCGGGCTGCGGATCGCGATCGGAGCTGTTTTCCTGGGCTTTGGAGTGCTCAAGTACTTCCCGGGGATCAGTCCGGCGCAGAACCTGACCGAGGCCGCGACGCACATCCTGTTCCTCGGATTGGTCCCGGGCCACGTGGCGATCGTGATGATCGCCACGCTTGAGTGCTTCATCGGGATCTGCCTGCTCTCAGGCCGCTGGATGCGCCTTGCGATCTGGCTCCTGGCGATCGAGTTCGTCGGGATCCTCTCGCCGGCGATCGTATTGCCGGGCCGCCTGTTCGCCGGCCCGCACCACGCCCCGACGCTCGAGGGCCAGTACGTCCTCAAGGACATCGTCCTGGTGGCGGCGGGCTTGGTCGTCGCCGCCGGAACGTTCCGTGGCGGACGGCTGGTCCGCAGCGATCTTGCGCCCGCCTCGCGCCGGCGCGACGACATCGCAGTCGACCTCGCGGGCCACAAGGACAACGGCAAGCTGATTGGTCCGCAGAGACCGGCTTGAGGGAGACCCGGCTGGGCGGGGGCCGGGAGTGTCCTGAGCGAAACGACGAGGCGGGGTCGAGCCCGACCCGTCAGATAGTCCGCGACCGCGTTCTGGTGACCATGAGCCTCTTGCCCTCCTCCCCCTGGACCTCTGGGGAAGAGCACTGCTTGCGCGTCAGCGATGCAGCCACGCCGAGCGGACCACGTCCATCGTCCCCTGCTGGACGCCCGCGGGACCGGGGCAGGTCGCCTCGGCGGCAGGATGGTCCGCGCAGGACTCGGTGTACGTCAGCGCCAGGTCGCCGGCTGGGGTGAACAGCGCGCCGTTGTTGTCGTAGAGGAGACTGCCCAGGAGCTCGTTGTGGGGCGTGGTGGCGAGGACCGTCGGCGGAACGGAGATCCGGAAGCTCCGGCCGCTGTCGGCGGAGCGAGCGACCGCCAGCTGCCAGCGCTGAGGCGCGCCCGCCGGCGTCGACCTGCTGTCGTTCCATGCCACGGCCAGGCGGCGGCCGCGGAGCGCGACCGTAGGGACGGTCGCGCGCCCCCACGGTCGCAGAGGGGCGTCGACCGGGGCGGCGCGGCGGTGCCACGTGCGGCCGAAGTCCGACGAGGTCCACAGCGCGACGTGCTGGGTGTCCGTCCGCGCCACGACTACCCGCCCCCTTGCGTCGGCGGCGAGCGCGACCGGCCATGTCCCGTCGTTCAGCGGCCCGAGGCCCGGGTCGCCGGGCAAGGGCACATCGGCGAAGGAGCGTGCGGCGTCCCCGCTGATCGCGACGTGAATCGATTGCTGGTCCCCCGGCGCGCTGCAGTTGAAGTCAGCTAGGGCGGTGTCGCAGGCGACGTAGGCGAGGTAGATCCTCCCGCCGGCGGCCGCCAGCTTCCCCATCACCGAGTTGGTTTGGGTCACCTCCTCGATCGCCGGCTCCACTAGCGTCGAGGAGATCGCGCGCGCCTGGGCGTGACCGAGCGCCGCCTGGTCGGCCAGGGCGCAGCCGTCGTAGCGATCCACCCGCGCCACCGAGGCGATGTCATAGGCTCCGGTCAGCGGGTGGTACTGCATGAAGAGGTCACACGGCCCGCTCGCGGCCAGCCATGGGCGGTCCTGGATCGGGATGCCGGTAAGCAGGGAGACGCTCCAGGTGCGCCCGTTGTCCGCGGAGACCGCGAGCGTCGTCCCCAGCTCCCACGCCGAGACCGCGTAGACGAGGGCCGGGCGGTTAGGACGGGCCACGGGGGCCACGGCGACGTCGGTGTCGTAACCGCCGGGGTGGTCCTGGGCCAGCTTGCCCGGCCCGTCGGGCGCGTGCGCCGAGGACTCCGCGGCGCGCAGCGGGTCGGCGATCCAGCGGTAGGTGCGTCCGCCGTTGGTGGAGCGCCACAGCGGCGTGTAGTCGGGCTCGAATCCCGGCGCGGCGGGATCGACCTCGCAGATCCCGTGCTGGTCGACCAGCGCGCAGTGGTTGCCGATGGCCCAGATTGCGCCGTCGGGGCCCTGCGCCATCCCCGGCTCCCATGCGTATCGCGAGCGACGCGCGGGGTCGCGCGGCATGACCGTGCTCACCGGGCGGGCAGTTGCCGGACGCCCGCGGTGGCGACGGTGATGCCGCGGGTGGTGCGTGCAGCCGCCGTGTTCGGGCTCGCACCCGTGCGGGCCGTCGTGGTCGATCGGGTGGCGGTGCTGGGCCGCCGAGACGCTCACCCCGGCCGACGCCGCGAGGGCGACGGTGAGTAGCAAAGCTAGCTGGGCGTGTCGCATGAACCGGGGGGTGCGGTCAGCCGGTGAAGTGTGCGTGGTGGTGACGGCGTGTGGGGTGCCTGGGTACCGCCGGCGCGAAGGCGTCGGGACTCATGCCAAAATCCCATGGTGTCGGCACCTCCTTGATACCCGAGCGGACCCTACGCCCGCTCCAGCACCGCCACGCACTCGATGTGCGGCGTCTGCGGGAACATGTCGACGGCGCGCACCCGGCGCAGCGCGTAGCCGGCGTCGACGAGCTGGGCGGCGTTCGGCGCAAGCGTGGTCGGGTTGCAGGAGATGTAGACGATGCGCTTGGGCCCGGTCTCGATGATCCGGCGCACCACCTTTTGCGAGAGGCCGGCGCGCGGAGGGTCGATCACAAGGACGTCGGGGCGGCCCGCCTCGGCGGCGAGCTCCCGCAGGGCCAGTCGCACGTCGCCGGCGAAGAAGTGCACGCGCTCGATCTCGTTGAGCTTCGCGTTGGCGATCGCGTCGCCCACCGCGGACTCGACGATCTCCAGGCCCCACAGCTCTCCCGCCCGCGGGGCGAGCGTGAGCCCGACCGTGCCGATGCCGCAGAAGAGGTCGTAGACCCGCTCGTAGCCCTCGAGCGCGGCGTACTCCGCCGCGACGGCGTAGAGCTGCTCGGCCATCTCCGTGTTGGTCTGGAAGAACGCCTGCGGGGAGATCCGCACCCGCAGCCCACCGAGCTCCTCCTCGAGGTAGTCCGAGCCGGCGACCAGCTCCGTCTCGCCCTCCGTCGTCGTCTCGCCGAGCGCGTCGGTGCGCGTCCACAGCAGCCCGTCGCAGTCGACCGCGGCGACCAGCGCGTCCACGTCGAGCTCCCCCGGCGCGGTGACGAGGCGGACCTGGATCTGCCCGCTCCGGCGCCCCTCGCGCACCACCAGGTTGCGTAGGAAGCCCTCGCGGGTCCGGCGGTCGTAGGCGCCGAGGCGATGCTCGCGGCAGAAGGCGAGCACCTGCTCGCGCACGACGTTGGAGCGCTCGGAGGCGAGCAGGCAATCCTCGATCGACACGATCTCGTGCCAGCGACCGGGGGCGTGGAAGCCGCACACGAGCTCCCCACCGGCGCCCGTACCGAAGGAGAACTCGAGCTTGTTGCGGTAGCGCCACTGCTCCACCGCGGGCACGATGGGCTCGAGCACGAAGCCGTCGAGGCGTCCGATCCGGCGCAGCGCCTCCTCCACCTGCTCCTGCTTGACGGCGAGCTGGCGCTCGTAGGGGAGGACCTGCCACGGGGCGCCGGGGTGCTCGGCCCGCGCCGGGATCCGCTCGGGGCCGGGAGTCAGGATCTCCTCCGCCCGCGCCTCGCCGTAGGCGCGCTTGGCCTTGGTCACGCGCGCGCGCACGCGATCCCCGGGCACCGCGCCGGTCACGAACACGACATATCCACCACCACCGACTGCGTCGCCGGTGCCTGTGCGCGCGACCCCGTTGCCGCCGAACGCCAGCGAGTCGACGCTCAGCTCGAGCTCGTCGCCCTTGGACGGACGTCCGGCACGCGATGGAGGAGAAACGGCCACGGCACCAGCATGGCATGGCGGCCCGCCGCCAACCGTCCGGCTACTTCTCGAGCGCCTTCTCGATCGCCCCGAGCACCGACTTGCGGTTCGCGTGCCGGCGCTCGTAGTCGCGGACCTTGCGGAGCTCCGGCGGTGTCAGCGTGCCGAGCCGATCGCCGACCTGCGCGGCGGTGAGGTCGTCGTAGCCGAGGACGGGGAACGACGTGCCGACCCCGACGGTGCGCCGGGCACGATCGGCCTCGCGCAGCACGCGATCGGCGGGCGGCAGGGTGCGGCCCCGCCGGACGAGCTCGGCGACGAGGTCCTCGGCGTCGTGGCGGGTCATGCGGCCGCGCTCGACGGCGTCGTCCACGACGTCCTGGATGCGCTCGCGGGTGAGCGTGATCAGGCTGAGCGACGCCTGCGCCCCGCGGCTGAGGACGTCCGGGACGTTCTGCAGAAGCGACCCGTCAGCCGGCTGAGCGGTCGAGGCGGCGGTGCCCTGCGGGCTGGGGGCCGGCGAGCGCCCGCCCGGACGTCTCCGGCGCGCGCTCGTCGACTTGGCCGCGCCCGAGCGCGACGAGCGCTTGGCCGTGCCGCCGGCACCCGAGCGCTTCTGGCCCGCCCCCGAGGACGAGCGCTTCGATGTACCGCCCGACGCCTTGGCCTGGCCTTGCTTGGACCTGTTCGACTTGGGCTGCGGCATCGTTGGCTCCCCCTGGATGAACCGCGGGCGAGGCTACACCAATCGCTCCTGAGCGGAAAGTCGCTCGCCGGGCGGCGCACCGCACACCTGGTCGCGCCCGCCCTCCTTCGCACGGTAGAGCGCCGCGTCGGCGCGCGCCAGGAGCTCCTCGGGGTCCTCTCCCTCCCACGTCGCCCAGCCCACGCTGATCGTGAGGGGCTCCCGCCGGTCCGAGCTCTCGAGCGTGCTGGCGGCCACCGAGGCGCGCAGCTTCTCGCACGCTGCCCGGGCGCCCTCGCGCTCGATGTCGGGGAGGAGGACGAGGAACTCGTCGCCGCCGTAGCGGCCCGCGTAGTCCTCCTCGCGGAGGTGGGCGTGCAGGCACTGGGCGATGCGCGCAAGCGCGGCGTCGCCCATGGCGTGGCCGAGCCGGTCGTTGACGCGCTTGAAGCGGTCGAGGTCGACGAGCGCCACGGAGAGCGCCCGCTCGTGGCGGCGGGCGCTGGCCACCAGCCCCGAGAGCTGGCGGCCGAGGAACTTGCGGTTGTAGAGCCCCGTGACCTCGTCCACGAAGGCCAGGTCGGGGAGCTCCACCGCCCACTTGCGCAGCGTGTCGCGGAGCTCCTTGCTCTCCCCGGCCGCGCGCACGCGCGCGGCGAGCTCGGCGTCGTCGTCCGGGTCGCGCAGGATGTCTTGGGCGCCCATGCGCAGCGCCTCGAGCGCGTCGTTGAGCTCGATGCCGGCATCGACGATGACCACGGAGATGCGCGCGAGCTCCGGGTCCTCGTGCAGCGCGCTGAGCTGACCCAGCCAGCGGCGCCCGCAGAGCGCCCATTCGAGGAGCACGACGTCGGGCCGCTCGCGCCGGCACGCCTCGACGAGGTCCTCGGCGTGATCCACATCGACCACCTCGCAGAGCATCCGCTCGAGCACCGCGCGCACGCGTGCGCGCAGGGCCTCTGAGGCGTGGAGGAGGAGGACCTTCACGCCGATGCCATACCCCCGGCACGGCCGTCCAAGCACGTGCCGGGGCGCATGCCGCCGCGCGCTACGCAGGACTTCTTGCTCGCACCCGTAATCCGCAGGGCGATGGCCAGCTTTCCGTCCAGAACCTGCACGCTTTGGCCTGGAACCGGGCGCCTTCGCCGTCGGAGGGGAGGCTCTGCGGCTTCTGCCGGACGGGAGGGAGACCCATGATCGAAGCACTCGGGCCACCGCGCACGCGGAGAGAACCCATGCCTGAAGAGGAGGCGAGCCGCGTGCTCGCGCAGCTCATCCGCCACGTCGTGCACTCGGTCGGGGCCCAGCGTGGCGCCGTCCTGCTGCTCGAGGACGGAGAGCCGTTGCGACTCGTCACGGTGGGCGACAGTCCGGCGCAGGACACCGTGGCCGCCGCGGCGGTCACGCAGATGGAGCGCGCCCTCTGCACGGCGACGCTGCGCCACGGGCGCCCGCTCGTGGTCGACGACGCGAGAGCGCTCGACCCCGCGGCGAGCTTCGGGGCCGGGTGGCCGCCCCACGCGGGCGTGGCCGCTCCCGGGCCCGGGAGCGGCGGCCCGGTGGGAGCGCTCGCCGCGCTAGGCGTCCGCCCGAGCTGGCTCCCCGGCCCCCGCGAGCTCGAGCTGCTGGTGATCGGCGCCGACCTGCTCGCCCGGGCGCTGACGGCGCTGGTCGCGCCCGGCTCGGTCTCGGCTCAGGTCGGCCGGCTGCAATCCGAGCTCGCCGCCCACGACGAGGAGACCCACGAGCACTGTCGGGAGGTGGGGGACCTGGCCTGCGCGGTGGGACGGTCCTTCGAGCTCGACCCCTTCGAGCTCGCCGAGCTGCTCTTCGCGGCCGAGCTCCACGACCTCGGTAAGAGCGCCCTGCCGCGCGCGATCCTGCGCAAGCGCGGTCCGCTCGACGAGCCCGAGTGGCGCCACGTGCGGCGCCACCCCGGCCTGGGGGCGGAGATGCTCGCCTCGGTGCCGGGGCTGGCTCCGGTCGGCTGGGTCGTGCAGCACCACCACGAGCGGTGGGACGGAACGGGCTACCCACACGGCCTGGCGCGCGAGCGCATCCCCCTCGCCAGCCGCATCGTCGCCGCCTGCGACGCCTACCTGGCCATGGTCCGCGACCGGCCCTACCGGGCGGCGCGCTCGCAGCCCGCCGCGATCGCCGAGCTGCACGCCGGCGCGGGCACGCAGTGGGATCCCCACGTGGTCGAGGCGCTCGTCGAGGCGCTGCGAGAAGCGGGCTGAGGCCTCTCAGCCCGCCTCGACGAGCAGCTCGAGCAGCGCCTTCTGGGCGTGCCGACGGTTCTCGGCCTGCTCCCAGATCCGCTGGCGAGGGCCGTAGAGCACATCGGCGGTGATCTCCTCGCCGGGGTGGGCGGGGAGGCAGTGCAGCGCAAAGGCTCCGGGCGCGGCCCGGTCGAGCAGCGCGTCGTCGAGACGGTAGGGGGCGAGCGCGGCACGACGCTCGGCCGCGTGCTCCTCGTCGCCCATGCTCACCCACACGTCGGCGTAGACCGCGTCGGCGCCGTCCACCGCCTCGGCCGGATCGTGCGTGAGGAGCGCCGCGCCGCTCCCGGGCTCGAGCTCGTACCCAGGCGGGCTCGCCACCCGCACCTCGACCCCGGCCCGCCCGCCGAGCAGCGCGAGGGAGCGGGCGACGTTGTTGCCGTCGCCGACGTAGGCCAAACGCACCCCCTCCAGCGCGCCGTGGGCCTCGCGGAGGGTGAGCAGATCGGCGAGCGCCTGGCAGGGATGGTGTGAGGCGGTCAGCAGGTTGACGACGGGGACGCTCGCGTGCGCGGCGAGCTCCTCCACGAGCGCGTCGGGACCCGTGCGGATCCCGATCGCCGCCACGTGGCGGGAGAGCACGAGCGCGGTGTCGCGCACGGACTCCCCGCGCGAGAGCTGCAGCTCGTCGCGACGCAGCACGATCGGGTGGCCGCCGAGCTCGGCCACCCCGGCCTCGAAGGAGAGTCGCGTGCGCGTCGAGGGCCGCTCGAAGATGAGCGCGACGCTGTGCCCGCGCAGCGCCTGCGAGGATCCCGGCGCGGACTTCAGGGCGAGGGCCCGGTCGATCAGGCCCGCGAGCTCCTTCACGGAGAGCTCGCCTCCGGTGAGTAGGTGGCGCGCCAAGTCGGGAAGTGTACGGTCGCTCCTCGTGGCGCTGCGGGTGCTCACCTGGAACCTCTACCACGGCCGGGCGCGTCCGCCGGCGGGACGCTCGCTGCTCGGTGTCTACGCGGCGGCGCTCGCCGGCTGGGAGTGGGACGTCGCGCTGCTCCAGGAGGTGCCGCCGTGGTGGCCGCCGGCGCTCGCCGCGGCGTCCCGGGGCGAGCAGCGCACCGCTCTGAGCTCCCGCAACGCGGCCCTGGCGGCGCGCCGGGCGATCGCCGTCCGGGCGCCCGATCTCGTCAAGTCGAACGGAGGGGGCGCGAACGCCATCATCTCGCGAACTCCGATCCTCGCCCATGCCCGGCGGCGCGTGTGCCTCTGGCCGGAGCGACGGGTGGTGCACGCGGTCGCGCTGGCCGACGGGACGTGGGTCGGCAACCTGCACGCCACCGTCCACGACGACGCCGCCGCGCGCCGCGACTGCGCCCGGGCGGCCGGCGCGCTGCTGCGCTGGGCGGGGCGCGCGCCTGCGGCGCTCGGCGGCGATCTCAACGTGCGCGACCCCGCGGTGCCGGGGCTCGCGGCCGCTGGCGGGCACGGCGTCGACCACGTCTTCGCCCACGGCCTGCGGGCGAGCGGACCGCCGGAGGTGCTCGAGCACGGCCCTCTCTCCGACCACGCGCCGGTGCTCGTGAGCCTCGATCTCAACCCCGGCTGACCTCCTCGCCGCCGGCCCGCACGCCGAAGCCGCGCAGCACGAGCAGCGCCTTCTCCCCGAGGCCGCCTCGCGAGGGCAGCACTCCCAGCTGCCGCGCGGCGTCGTAGAGGTCGAAGAAGTTGCGCACGCGCAGCAGCCGCTCGTCGGCCACCTCGCAGTAGAAGACGCAGTGGAGCACCACGAAGCGGCGCGTGGGCGGCAGGCCGCTGACCTGTCCGCGATGGGTCCCGCGGAGCCTGGAGGGGGCGGCGAGGTAGCGGCCGTCGTCGAGCCGGGCTCCCGCCCGTTCGAGGCGCACGTCGGGGAACGCGGTCCACAGGCGCTGGGCGTGGACCCCGAGCGCCGAGACGCCCTCGAGCGGCTGGGCGGTGAGCGGGTCCTCGTAGTGGAAGTCGGGCGCGCAGAGCGGCTCGAAGTACTCGCGGCGGTGCCCCGACCAGGCCGCCTCCCAGGCGTCGACGAGCTCCTCGACGCTCACCGGCCGGCCGGCGCGGCGGGGGCTTCGAGGTCGGGCAGGCCGACCTCGGGGGAGGAGGCCTCGGCGTGGAGCCGGCGAGGGATGCGTCCCGCGCCGCGCGCCAGCCGGCCGGCCTCCACCGCCCCCCCGATCGCACGCGCCATCGCGACGGGATCGTGCGCGCGGGATACCGCGCTGGCGCACAGAACCGCGTCGCAGCCGAGCTCCATCGCGAGCGCGGCGTCGGAGGCCGTGCCCACTCCCGCGTCGAGCACCACCGGCACGCCGGCGCGCTCGCGGATGATCGACAGGTTGTAGGGGTTGCGGATGCCCATGCCGCTGCCGATCGGCGAGCCGAGCGGCATGACCGCGGCGCAGCCGACGTCCTCGAGGCGACGCGCCAGGACGGGATCGTCGGTGGTGTAGGGCAGGACGACGAAGCCGTCGTCGACGAGCACCTCGGCCGCCTCGAGCAGCTCGAGCGCGTCGGGCAGGAGGGTGCGATCGTCGCCGATCACCTCGAGCTTGACCCAATCGGTCTCAAACGCCTCGCGCGCGAGCTGGGCGGTGAGCACCGCGTCGCGCGCGGTGAAGCAGCCCGCGGTGTTGGGGAGCACGAGCACGCCCGCGTCGGCGAGCACGTCGAGGATGGACCCGCGCTGGGCGGGCTCGACCCGGCGCAGGGCCACGGTGGCGATCTCGGCGCCGCTGGCCCTCAGCGCCTCGGCCATGACCTCGAGGCTCGCGAAGCCGCCGGTGCCGAGCAGGAGCCGCGAGGAGAACGAGCGCCCGGCGATGAGAAGGGGATCGCGAGCCACGCCGCTCATCCTCCCTGCATCGCGGTGAGGACCTCGACGCGGGCGCCGGCCCGCAGGCGCGTCGCCTCCCACCGGCCGCGGGGCACGACCTCGGCGTCCACGGCGACCGCGACGCCGCGCGCGGCGGCGCTCACGTCGAGCAGCGAGAGCACGGCGGCGACGGTGGCCTCCTCGGCCACCTCGCGGGGAGCGCCGTTGACGTGCACGGTCACGCCGCGAGCCCCTCCGGCACGCGGAGGAAGCGCTCGGGCCCGAGCGCCCGCGCCGCGCTCGGGAGCGGCTCGCCGAGCAGGGCGGCGGCGAGCGCCTCGCCCGTGATGGGCGCGAGCAGGATCCCGTTGCGGTAGTGGCCCGTGGCCCAGAAGAGGCCCTCCAGCGCGCCCGGCCCGAGCACCGGCGCGTTGTCGGGCGTACCGGGGCGCAAACCGGCCCGCGCCTCCTCGACCACCCACTCCTCGACGCCGGGCAGGACCTCACGCGCCGCACGCAGCAGCTCGAAGAGCGCGCCTGCGGTCACCTCGGTGCTCCAGCCACGTTCCTCCACCGTCGCGCCGAGCACGTAGCGCCCGTCGCCGCGGGGGACGATGTATCCGTCGTCCATCCGCAGCACCCGGGCGAGCAACCCGGGGCCGGAGGGGTCTCGCAGGCGCACGAGCTGGCCCTTGACCGGGCGGATGGGGACGGCCGCCTCGGCGGGCAGTCCGGCCAGAGCGCCCGACCACGGCCCGGCGGCGACGACGGTCCGCTCGGCGAGGAGCTCCTCCCCGGAGACGAGCGCGACTCCCTCCACCCGGCCGCCGCTCACCAGCAGCTCGCGCACCTCGGTGCGGGCGCGCACGACGCCCGCGCGCGAGACCGCCTCGGCGAGGGCGGCGGTCAACCGGCGCGGGTCGACCGCGTGGTCGTCGGGAACGTCGAGCGCCAGGCGCAGCGTAGGAGCGAGCCCGGGCTCGCGCCGGCGCGCCTCGCTCGGACGCAGCCGCTCGGCGCGCAGGCCGAGCGCGCGGCGCACCTCGAGCTCGCGCTCCAGCGCCTCCGCCTCGTCGCGGTCGCGCGCGACCATGAGCGAGCCGCAGCGCAGGAGGCCCGGGTCCCGGCCGCCCGACGCGCGCACGAGCTCGCGGCACCAGACGGGGTAGAGCTCGGCCGAGGCGAGGTTGAGCTCGAGGAGCGCCTCTTCCCCGCGAGCGGCCTCGGCGGTGGGGGCCAGCATGCCGGCGGCGACGCTGGACGTCTCGCCGCCGGGCTCCCCGCGCTCGAGGACCACGGTGCGCAGTCCGCGCCCGAGCGCCGAGAAGGCCACGGAGAGCCCGGCCACGCCCCCGCCGACTACGGCGACATCCCACCTCTCGTGCTGTGCGTGCGGCAAGTTTCCCTCCCTGCGCCGGCATTACCCGGGTCAGGTTCTGACGGTCGGCGGAGGAGTCCGCCCTCTCAGCCCCGACGGGGCTCCCGTGGCCTCCATGCTAGCGGCGTCCCTTGCCAGACTGTGCCCTCGTGCCCGCCGCCCTCGACCGTCGCGCGCGGCTCGCCGCCGCCCGGCTCTACCTCGTGTGCCCCGCCGGCTTCGCTCCGCGGCTCGGCGCCGCGCTCGCCGGCGGCGTGGACGTCGTGCAGCTCCGCGACAAGGAGCTCGACGACGCAGGGCTGCTCTGCGCCGCGAGCGAGTTCCGCCGCGCGTGCGACGCGCACGGCGCGCTGTTCGTGCTGAACGACCGGCCCGAGCTCGTCCGTGCGGCGCGGGCCGACGGCGTGCACGTCGGGCAGGACGACGCTCCGGTCGCACGGGCGCGGGCCGCGGTGGGCGAGGACCGGCTCGTCGGGCTCTCCACCCATTCGAGCGCCCAGATCGACGCCGCCACCGGAGTCGACTACTTCGCGGTGGGTCCGGTGCACGCGACGCCGACCAAGCCCGGGCTGGCGGCGATCGGCCTCGAGCCGGTGCGCCACGCCGCCAGCCGTGCGCGCGCGCCGTTCTTCGCCATCGGCGGCCTGGAGGTCGAGAACCTCTCCGAGGTGGTCAGGGCCGGAGCCGAGCGCGTGGTGGTGGTGCGCGCGATCGTCGAGGCGGAGGAGCCCGAGGTGGCGGCGCGCGCACTGCGCGCCGCCCTCCCCTCCGCCGATTCGCTCACGGGAGCGGGCGTTGGGCCAGCGTAGTCGCAAGCGAGCGCGGAGGAGCGCCCCGGCGACCCCGCCCGCGCCGCCGCCGCGCCCCTCTCCGGCGCCGGCGCCCGCGGCGCCGCCACCGGGGGAGCGCGCCGGCCGCGGCGAGGCCCGCAACGCCGCGGTCCGGGAGAAGCTTCGGCCCCTGCGGCCGGGGGAGCGGCCGGGCGCGGTCACCGTCGCGGCGCTCATCACCACGGTCCTCGCCGGCGGGAACGTGATCCTCTACGCGGTGGGCTTCAAGGTGCACGGGCAGCCGCCCACCTTCCGAGGCATCGCGGTGCTCTCCGTGCTGCTCGGCGCGTGCAGCTACGGGCTGTGGCGCGCCCGCTACTGGGGCGTGCTCGGGTTCCAGGCGCTCCTGAGCCTGACGATCCTGTTCGCGGGCATCTCGCTCCCGCTTGCCCGGGGGCTGAAGGGCGTGGCGATCTGCCTGGGAATCCTCATTCCCGGAGGCTTCCTCTTCTACAAGCTCGTGCGCGCCATGGCCCGGATCCAGATGCCCGAGCGCCGGCGGCGGGGATGAGCGTCGACTGGGAGGCCAGGGGGCTGCTCGCGGGGCTGGACGACGAGGCGGCGCGGTCCTCGCGCCGGCGCCTGCTGGAGGACCTAGCCGCCGACGGGGTCCCGCTCGCGGAGCTCGAGCAGGCGGTGGCGGAGGACCGGCTCACGCTCCTGCCCGTCGAGCGGGTGCTGAGCGGTCCGGGCGAGCGCTACACCCTCAGGGAGCTCGCCGAGCGCTCGGGCGTCCCGCTCGAGCGCCTCGTCTCCTTCCGCCGCGCGCTCGGCCTGCCCATCCCCGAGCCGGAGGAGCGGGTCTTCACGGAGGAGGACCTCACCGCCGCCAAGCTCGATCGCCGGTTCGAAGGCGCCGGACTGCCGGAGGAGGGACGGCTTGAGGTCGCGCGCGTGATCGGACGCAGCATGGCCGGGGTCGCCGCCGCGATGCGCGACCTGACCGCCAAGGCGATCGCTCGGCCGGGCGACACCGAGCACGAGCTCGGCCTGCGCTACGCCGACGCGGCGCGGGCGGCCGTCCCCTCCTTCGGGACGCTGCTCGAGAACGTGCTCTCATCCCACCTGCGCGACCAGATCCGCCAGGACGTGATCGCCCAGGCCGACCTCGCCTCGGGCGAGGTGCGCGGCTCCGTGGAGGTCGGCGTGTGCTTCGCGGACCTCGTGGGCTTCACCCGCCTGGGTGAGAGCGTGGAGCACGAGGAGCTCGAGGCGGTGATCGAGCGCCTGGGCACTCTCGCCGCCGAGGTCGCCGAGCCGCCCGTGCAGCTCGTGAAGATGATCGGCGACGCGGCGATGCTCGTCTCCCGCGAGCCGGCGGCGGTGCTCGAGGCCGCGCTCACGCTGGTGGACGCGGCGGCCGCCGAGGGCGACGGCTTCCCCGAGCTGCGCGCGGGGGTCGCGCTCGGGGAGGCGCTGACCCGGGGCGGGGACTACTACGGGCGTCCCGTCAACCTGGCGAGCCGCCTCACGGCCATCGCGCGGCGGGGCAGCGTGCTCGCCGCCGAGGAGCTGCGCGACGCGCTCGCGGACTCCTACCGCTTCTCCTTCGCGGGCAAGAAGCGCATCAAGGGGCTCAAGGGCGAGGCCGCGGTCTTCCGCGTGCGCCGGCCCTCGGAGGAGCAGGCTCGGAGCGCTGACGGGGTCCGGTAGGCTCCGGCCGCGCATGGCCGACTCGTCCTACGACTGCGTCGTCATCGGCTCGGGGCCCGGCGGCTACGTGGCCGCGATCCGCGCCGCCCAGCTCGGGATGAAGACAGCGGTGGTCGAGAATGACAAGGTCGGCGGCCGCTGCCTGAACTACGCGTGCATCCCCGCCAAGGCCGTGCTGCGGGTGGCCGACGTTCTCCAGGAGATCGAGGACGCCGACTCCTACGGGATCGCCGTGAACGGCCACTCCGTCGACTTCGCCAAGGTCGTCGAGCGCCGCCAGAAGGTGGTGGGCACCCTCACCGGAGGGGTGAGCGGGCTCTTCAAGAAGAACGGGATCGAGGTGATCGAGGGCCACGCCGCGGTAACTGACGACGGCAACGTCAAGGTGGGGGGCAACTTCGACGGCACGGAGGTTCAGGCGGGCACGGTGGTGCTGGCCACGGGCTCGGTGAAGAGGCCGCTGCCCGGCACCACGTTCGGCGGTCGCGTCATCGGCACCGAGGAGGCGTGGGGGCTCGAGGAGCTCCCCGGCTCGATGGCGGTCGTGGGCGCGGGCGCCTCGGGGGCCGAGATCGCCTCCGCGTACGCGCGCCTGGGCGTCGAGGTGACGCTCTTCGAGGCGCTCGACCGCGTGCTGCCCACCGAGGACGCGGACATCTCCAAGGCGGCGGGCCGTGGACTGCGGCAGGGGATGCAGATCCACACGAGCACGCTGGTCGAGAACGTGGAGCCCGGCGAGTCGAGCGTGAGGTTCACCCACGGCGGTCAGGAGGCCGAGGTCGACTGGCTGTGCATCGCCGCGGGCCGCGGGCCCGACGTCGAGGGCCTCGGGCTCGATGAGGCGGGCGTGAAGCTCGGCGAGCACGGCCTCGTCGAGGTCGACGGCGCCATGCGGACCTCGCTCTCCGGCGTCTACGCGATCGGCGACCTCGTGGCCGGTCCCGCGCTCGCGCACAAGGCCTCCGACGAGGGGATCATCGCGGTGGAGGACGCCACCGGCCTCTCCACCCACCCCCTCTCCTACGTCGACATCCCGCGCGCGACGTTCTGCGCGCCCAACGTCGCCTCCTTCGGACTCACCGAGGAGCAGGCCCGCGCGGCCGGCTACGACGTGGTGGTGGGCAAGGTGCAGTACGGCGCGGTCGGCGCGGGAACGGTCTACGGCGACCGCACCGGAGTGGTGAAGATCGTCGGCGAGAAGCGCTACGGCGAGCTGCTCGGCGGCCACATCGTGGGCGCCAAGGCCACCGAGCTGATCCAGGAGCTCGTGAACACGCGCGCGCTCGAGGGCGGATTCTCCGAGGTGGCACGGATCGTCCACGGGCACCCCACCCTCTCCGAGGCGCTCATGGAGGCCGCCCGCGCCGCCGACGGATGGCTCATCCACGGGTGAGCCTGGATCTCAGCCGCCACGGCGGCGGCGAGGTGGAGCCGCCCGCGCAGCCGCTCTTCCTCTACGACCTTGCGAGCCCGGCCTGCTACCTGGCCGCCGAGCGGGTGCTCCACGCGCTCCCGGTGCTCGCCGAATGGCAGCCGGTGCACCTGCCCGAGGCGTGCGACGAGGAGCTCGACCGCGCGGGTCTCGAGCGCCGCGCCGCCGCGCAGGGCCTCCAGCCCGTGCGCTGGCCGGGTGCCTGGCCGCCCGACTCGGGGCTCGCGATGCTCGCCGCCACCTACGCCAAGCAGATCGGCCGCGCGGTCGCGTTCTCCCAGGCGGCGTTCCGCCAGGCGTTCGCGGGCGGGCGCGAGCTCGCCGACCCCGACACGGTGCTCATCGCCGGGGCGGCGTGCGAGATGCATCCGGCCGCGCTGCTCAAGTCGGCCGAGCTGCGCTCCGTGCGTGCGGCGCTCGCGCGCGCCAGCGACGCGGCCCGCGCGGCCGGGGTCTCGGCGTTGCCGGCGATCCAGCTCCCGGGCGGCGAGCTCTTCCAGGGCGCGGACGCGCTCGACGCCGCGGCCGGAGCCCTCGCGGCGTGAGGGCCAACCGCGCCTATCGCCTCATCGTCAGCCGCGGGAGCCGGCGCCCCGCGTGGCTCGCCGGCGAGGAGCGCCGCGACCGCGTGGAGGTCGTGGCCGTAGAGGAGGGTGAGGTCGCCTTCTTGTGGGAGCTCCCCGCCCAGCAGGCGAGCCGGCTCGTGCGCGCCCTGCGCACCGACCTGGCGCAGATGGAGGCCGAGGAGTTCGCCGCCGCCTGGGGCCAGGAGGGCTGACATCCCGTCTCTCTGAAACCTTCTATCCCCCAGGAGGACCGAAGGCTTCAGTAGACGCCGGCGGCGGCACGCGCGCTGCCCTCGAGCAGCACCCGCACGACCGCCTCCGGGTCGTCCCACATGGGAATGTGGCCACAGTCGGGGAGGACCACCGTCCGCGAGGCGCCATCGAGGCGCTGGCGCGCCACGAGGCGGTCGAGCTGGCCCCAGACGACGGTGACGGGCACCCGGAGCGCCCGGGCGTCGAGGAAGCGGCCCTGCCGCATCGCGGCGTTGACCGCCTCGAACCCCGGAGCCCGCGCGTAGGCGGCGACGAGGCGACGCGCCGCGCCGGCGGGCACACGCTCGGGGTGGCCGACCGTGCTCGCCAGCACGCGGCGCCGCCCGGCGCGCGTCGAGGCGAGCCCGAGCAGGAGCGGCAACGCCGCGCGCGCGAACCGATGGGCGAACGCGCCGTTCGGCGCGAGCGGCTGGGCCCACAACCCGGCCGGGGAGAGGGCCGTCACCGAGCGCGCGGCCGCGCGCGCGCCGAGCTCGAGCGCGACCCAGCCGCCGAGCGAATTGCCGGCGACGTGGGCGCTCTCCACGCCGATCTCCCGCAGGAAGGCCTCGACCGCCGCGGCGAGCGCGGCGGGCGTCGGCACCGTGCCCTCCGGGAGCGGCGCCGAGCCGCCGAACCCGGGCAGGTCGAGCGCGATCACGTCGCGGTGAGCGGCGAGCGCGTCGAGGATCGGCTCCCACACCTGCCACTCCCCGCCCAGGGGGTGGATGAGCACCAACGGCTCACCCGCGCCGCGGCGCTCGTGGCTCAGCACCATGCGCCGGTGCGGCTCAGCGGTCGAACGCGCGCTTGGTGACCGCGTCCATGAGCCCCGTCGGCCCCTTGGCCCCGAGGCGCGCAAGCTGGCTCTTGCCGCCCGGCTCGAGCCGGTGCTCGTCCGACTTGATGGCCTCGACGATCTTCTCGGCCCAGTCGCCCGGGTCCTGCCACTCCCAGCTCGACGGGTCGGTGTGCTCGGAGAGGAGCTCCATGCTCCTCGTGCTACCCGTCCGCGGGGCTGCGAACGCACGATGGGAGCGCGTGCGCGCCCGGTCCTCGGGCGGAAAGGGAGACCGCCCGGGGCTGCTAGCGTCCGCGCCGTGAGCCCCCGCACGCTCACCGGCGCCTTCGCCGCCGGCCGCACGCTGCTCGGCCTCGCCCTGCTCCTCGCGCCCGAGCGGGCCGCGCGCGGGTGGGTGGGCGACGAGATCGAGCGCCCCGCCGCCCAGGTCCTCTGCCGCGGCCTCGGCGCCCGCGACATGAGCCTCGGCCTGGGCACGCTGCTGACCCTGCGCGACGGCGGCCCGAACCGGCGCTGGCTCGAGGCCGCGATTCTCGCCGACGGCGTCGACGTCGCGGCCACCCTGCTGGCCGGCAAGCGCATACCGCGCAACGGCCGGCTTGGGACCATCGCCCTGGCCGGCGGATCCGCCGTACTCGGCGCGTGGCTCTCGCGCCGCTGATCCGAGCCCATCGCCCGAGCGCATCAGTGGGAGACATGGGCCTCCCCGCGCACCAGCCGACCTCCCGCCCCCGCCGGTGAAGATCGCCGTCGTCGGAG
>JAABUQ010001802.1_pt1 | contig 44460 bp, 47 predicted proteins | sample 5560001 | NCBI WGS metagenome assembly JAABUQ01 (sample SAMN10711888, study PRJNA513371) | rock metagenome | isolation source: Antarctica rocks | place: Antarctica: Victoria Land, Finger Mt nord | collected 2015-12-18 | reverse complement strand
GTGGAGTAGGGTTGTGGTGAGGAGGGAGGAGGGGGGGGGTGAGGAGGAGAGTGGGGAGGAGGAGAGTGGGGAGGAGGGGAGTAGTGAGGATGGGAGTGGTGATGATGAGGAGGGGGGGGGTAGTGAGGAGAGTGAGAAGAGTGAGGAAGAGGAGGAAGAAAAGGGAAAAGGGGCAAAGAAAGGGAAGATGGGGAAGAAGGGAAAGGAGGTAGAGGAGAGTAGTGATGAGGAGTATTTTGATGAGAAGAGATGTGAGTGGCGGCCTAAGGAGGAGCTGAAGATGAAGAAGGGAAAGGATGTGGTTGAGGACGGTAAGAAGAGGGAGAAGAAGTAGAGTGGGTGTCGGGGCTGCGCTGGGTCCTTGTCGGCTTTCGTGGTGAAGTATCGATGTTACCGGCCTAGACGCTACCACTTGTCCCTCGAAGACCAAGGCGATCGAGTCCGATGAAGACTAGGTCCATAGATTGTTACCATGCCATGGAGTGGAAGCATTCGAACAAAGGATCTAGACTCGAATTTGGTGGTTGATCATCAACATGATCCCTACACTTGTAACGATGATTAAAAAAGCAGGCCCGGGTTCTCATGAGGCAAGACGTTTCCTCAACCCACACGTAAAAATGATATACTTCGTCAAATAATATTGAAAGTAGTTCGAGTCCAAAATGTCTCTGAATCCCGATGTCGGCCGCATATGCATTAGCGTCGTCTAGCCCTCTTTGCTTCCAAAGTAGATGCCATGGGGAGTTCCGGAACCTCTAGAGAACCAAGACTCACCATTGCAAAGGGCTAAATGTACCCAAGATACAACTCAACGTTGACACCAGCAAGTACCTTAGTATTTGCCAGAAACCCTAGCTCCGGAATGAACCCTCTCTAACCATTTGGTTGGAGACTCTGGTACCTAGCTATATATGCCTTAATAGTCAAGGCTTAGGTTCCTTTCGATGCCGTGTTGAGTCTTGTGTCACCTGGTTCAAATCCTGAACATAAGAGGGGGGAATATCTAGCAAAAATCTCCTATACCATTCAGCGGACAGAAATCGGCATAGAGATCAGCCAGAATGTCGGGCAGAGGCAAACCCGGAGGTGGGTTTGTCCAAACGTAAGCAGAATAAACCATCCGCTTTCTTCTTGGACTCTTGACCACACAGCGGAATACTTACCTCCCGCAACAGTCACAAACCTTCAAATATCAAAATAACGCTCAACCTCCGTACCACAATCTCCAACCCAACCATATCGCTCCCAGTGCCATCCTCAGAAAGTGCAGACTCGACTCCGAGCAAGCTGCACATCCATATCCACGCTTCCATAAAGCGCAGCACCCGACCCAACCTCCCCATCACGCTCTCAACTTGGCGCACGCCACTCGAGCGCCACCTTAACCCCAATGATGATTCTGCTTCTCCTGTCTGGATCAATTCATCCCTCACTTACTTCCGTAGTACAACCAGCCCCGACAAAGTCGGCGGACCGCCAGAGCTCGGCTATGTTGTCCACCGCCGTGGCGGCTTCGCCCGTAACCTACATGAGGATTGGGACTTCCTCACCATATCTCCCGCCAACAGCGGACGGGAGGTAGTTGTTGAACACTTGCTGCCATTAGAGAAGCTGCGGTTCTGGCATCTCAAGGATGATGGGTATAGGGATGAGGTGAGGCCGCACAAGGGAGAAAAATTTGTGATTGTACCGAGTGAGGGTGCGTTGGGGACCTTGTGGTGGAGATGGGGAGACTTGGACGAGGAGTTGGGAGGGAAGAAGTTTATGAGTGATGAGTGGTATGATGGGGAGAAAGGGGATGAGCAGGAAGAGCTGAAGGGGGTAGAGTGGGTTGAGAGCGAAGGGGAGAACGGGTTTGGACTGACTATGGAGATAGCGAATGAGGCCGAGATTCAATTTGTGTAAAGTGGTGCCCAACTCTCTCTCAGCATGTACCAGCTCGTAAAGGGATCGATAGAAGACGCAACAGTAATCTCATTGTTCGCCTCTGTCTCGTATGGCACAGTGACTATTGCTGGTGGCGCAGGAACTGGAGAATCAAGGCCCGAGGCTGGCCTCGAGCTTATGAAGCCGCACAAAGTAATACAGGCGTAGGCTCACTCTCAGCTTTTCCCAGTAGTGGTCGACTTCCTATTGAATACCCACATGTTACTAGAGGGTTGGTTTTAGATCCGTGGAGATGCTGAGCAAGCCTCCAATGCCTTGCGCCATGGCTAAGTAGAATACGGATTATGTAGATTCTCATGCAGCTCTGTAGCTGGCCGTGATCTTTCAGACGCTTCAGAGCTATTCAGCGATCGAGAACCAATAACGAGTACTACACCGCACATAGCCTACATGTAGCATGAAGGACTTCCGCAGGAGGGCGAATAGGACCGGAAACGGTGATTAGGAAAAAGGGAGCACACGTCGCTTCAATAAATGATCGGCTTGAATCTTATCTCCGCGACCGCACGTGACTTGCAATCACACTGGGCATTCGGGGTAAATGTAGAACACTGTAAGCCTAAGCATTCGGACAATGGCGATAAACTGGCATGGGAAAGGTAGGATGTATATGCCCTTCGTGCCCAATATTTACAGACGAGCTTGCCCCGCAGCCTTCAGATCGGAGAAAGAATTACTGAACGCTGTTTCATAAAGCCATCATTATCAACAAAAACTAGCTCTCGAGCACCCTGATCATGGATATGCATCACCCCACATCTCGCCCTCTTCTTCGACCCTATCGGCGATCGTTGCCACCCGCCTACCCTCCTCCTTCTCCTTTCGCTTCCTTTCTTCCCTCGTTACTAGCCGGCTCGGGGTCATCGGCGTAAGAGGTGTGAACGGCATGTAGGGGCTATAAGGTGTCATAGGCACGCTAGTCTTTGGAACCCCGAGATGGCGGTTCTGTGGCTTGCTCTCAAGAACTGTGGCTTTGATCATAGACGGCGGTCGATCGTTGTGCATCCTATTCGAGTTGAGGTTTCGGAATGGTAGCGGAGCGGTATGCATGGATGGTTGGATCATAGGAGCAAGACCACCTCCCGTCTTGATAGCAAGAGGAGGGGGTGTGCGCTTCTGTCGTGTAGGGTCGCGGGACGAAGATTTGGTTTCGTAGCTTTGCTGAGACCCTCGACTGCTTGGCGGGAGGATGGAAGTGCGAGGGAATCCTGTGCGTTTTGGGCTCAGTCTCATAGCACTCAGGCGCTCTTCTTCCCGGTAGGCATCTCGTTGAGGCGGTGTTGGTGGAGGCGGACCTGGGTCGTAATGTCTTGGGCTCAATGGCTCGGATTCGCCATAGGTGCTGCTGTACTCTGGTACTATGCCAGGTGAGCCCATTGGGGGAGAAATCGGAAGGTTTCGAACACCGCGTTTTTTGCTGAAGCTTCCGAGTGATGAACGTGAAGATGCCCGGCTGCTTGTGGTAATGGGAGATGGTCTTGTGTGTTTTCTGGGAGAAGTTGAGATGGATATACCAGGCGACTTAATACCAGGAGAAGGCGGGAAGCTTAGTTGACGAGTGCCTGAGGCAGTCCGGAGGTGCTGGAATTCTGGAGGGCTCTGCTGCTGTGGGAATTTGTTGAGCGTAGTTGACGACTTCTGCTCGTCATGCTCCATGACCGCCGCATACAGTCTTTCCATCACTTCCTGATTCTTTGCCTTGTCATCCTCGACCACACTCTCATCGAATGTTACGACACTGCCTTGCATTGAAGCCTGCTTGCTGTGCCCCTTGTTGTTCGGAAATGCGTAGCCAAGATCGCTCTTCTGCGGGCTCGGCCACATCTCCCTTGTATCCACGGTACTGCTTGGGCTTCTTCCGTATGGAAGCTTGCTCGCTGGGCTTATAGGTGAAGGGTCGAAGGCGTTTGGGACATTCACTTTGACGGGCTTCATCATCTCCATAGCGAGCGTTCGAGGTGAAGCCTGAGCTCCTCGGCGAAGACGACGACCGACGAGTAGGATTGCTGTGCCGATGCAAATGACGAAGAGTATGTATGATCCGATTATAGCTGCAATTTGCGCCGGAAGATACCGCTTATCTCGGATCGCATTGGCAGAACGTGGAGGCCCGTCGGCTGGAGCTGGCGCTGGGGCTTCGTCGATACTGACGTGCCAGATGCTGCTGGGGAATGCGGTCGTTGCAGCAAAGAGTAAAAACCCAAGGATTTGAGCTGGAAGAGATAGGAACATTGTAGTATTTCAGAGCCGTTGACGCATAGCAATGCTTAATGCTCGGCGAGTTCATGCACGAGTCCTTGAAACAAGAGGGAGGCACAGGAGATAAGGACGGCATGGTGGAGACTGGCAGCACAGGCGGCTGCTGGTATTTAGTTTGGAGGTGCATGCTGTGGAAGAGGTGATGGGGGATGTCCATTGGCTTGAGCGATGTGCTGGTAGCTGCATCTAAGCGCTGGGGATAACCTCAAACAGGGAAGGTGCCTATTTTCAAGTATCTTGGCACAGCGGCATTAGCGCTATGGAACAATTAGCTTGTTCTGCCTCTGCCCATTATAACCATTTGCGAGTCTGGATCAGCTTACGCTCTCTCCCATCACACTGACAGTGTGCCACCGGTGCCTTCATCCTTCGTGTTTTTATTTGAATCAGAGATCTCCAGGCAAAAGGATAGATCTTGGCGGTTCACTCGAGACGGCAACATGTTGTGTCGTGCCAGAAGGTGATCTCTCCCTATTGATCACTAGACTGGGATTACCGATAAGTTGCATCTGGTTGTTGATTATTGCTTCCGTGAGCCTCAGTGCCGTCTCTATGGCTAGAGCTGGTACTCCATGGCCTCTGTGATAGTACACAACCCAGTCTTGGATCTGATCTTCCGAGGCTTCTGATGACGGTTTGTCAGCGGTCTAGCACAACCATTAACGGCCATGCTATGATATACCAATAGCTCTCAGCCGATCTTGTTGTGCTTGGAGTTCCGGCTCGTTACTGCGATCATGTCTGTGCAGCCAGTTTCTCACTCTCGCACGAGCGCGTTGGAACAAATCTCTTACATCTGGCATCTACTGTAATAGTCAATCCATGCTGATACATGTTTCAGAACTGGATACTCACATTGCAATATATCACTATGAAAGTCGTTGTTGTTACTAGATTGCACTTGCTGCGTTCTGAGTTTTGCGGTATTTCTCTTTTGACGCGCCTCACAGCACTTTCATAACACGTCCTTAATATTGGATTTAAGCTCTTCGTGAACTCATTCTTTCATATCACTTGTAACTATTTACTGATATATTACGTCTCCAGGCCGACTACTGACTCTGTTCGCCAATTCTGGAGTAGTATATCTCGAAGTCTAAGTACTGAATGTGATAGTAAAATAGCTCGACTGCACCCTCGATTGCGCGGTAGTACGTATGCTGCTCCACCCCACCGAAGGGCCGACCATCCCATCTCACATGCTGGCGGTCTCCAGCTACACGCTACAGTCTCTTTTCTATCAATTGGTGGTCGCGAACCTTTCAGTCATGAATCTAACGTTCGATTTAATGGTCTCTGAGAAAGTCACTCAGTGCTCGTTGAGGGATGTCAGGGCCCGGTTGCTGATTTGGTGGTTCTGGAGCAATCGCTCAACCCGCTGACGGGAACAGTATCGACTGCATCCTTGATTCTGCAAGCCGCACAATCCATTGTGCTGAGTGTTCGGTCTGCATCTCTTCAGCGTAATATAAAGTGGCCAGGGTAAGTCCTGCCATATAATCATGCAGTCGCTGCACGACCGGGAAGTTGATGCGGCTGAAGTGAGCTTGACGAGCCCAGATCTACCTACCAAATCAACGAACAGAGGTAGACAATTCTCCATCTTCTAGTCCATTCGCTGCGGAAGCTTGCCGTTGATTGTCGAAGAGATCGGAGTTCCTGATGGCCTTTTGAGCCTGCTCTTGGGCTGACCAGATGCCGACCTAGCTGCCTTTTCGACAGGTTTAAAGTCTCAAATTGTCGTAGCCGCGATGCGGAGTAAGGCCGAATTCTGATCGATATTCCTGTATAGTACATCGGATAGATGCCAGCAACAAGTGGAACTCTACCTTTCCTATATTACAAGACCAGCAATGTCCGAGACACCGTGAAGTGAACTTTTGGGGAAGATGTTTCTGAAAACAAGCTAACAAGAGATAACGTACTTGAGAGGTGGTATTAGGGTCAACCCCATCATGCACTCTATAATGATGATCAGTAAATAGAACATCAGCGAGCCCAATAAGTATTACATACTCTGCGATATGCTCAATCCACCCAGACTTCTCGTCATTCAAAGCAAACACTCTCTCACACTTTGCACATACTCGTTGATGCTCCATGCAAAACCGTATTTGGCTGAGGCTTCCCTGATACACTTTCGGCCGATGATCTAAGCCGGGACTTCTCTCCATGCATAGGTTGAAAGCATGCGCGGTTTTCAAGCTGTGAAAAGACTGTACTTTTGGTGCCATAATGGAGTGCTGCCTGTAGAGATCGTATGGTTGTCAGCGCAGACCGAACACTTATGCTCGCAGCCCCACGACATTGGCGCTGAAACCCTTCCATCCAAGGAGCACCAGAATACTCTCTGCCCCCTCTTCCATTTTCTCGATATTCTCGATGAACGAGATCTTCGACTCATTTCGCAAATTGAAATGGGAAAGCGGCAGTGGATGATCCGGTTTCTCAGCGTTGGTTTCAATGCAATTCACATAGGACGAGTCTACATCAGGGGCGTTGGATCCCACTGCCAGTTCAGCGTCGGTCATGCGACGGTACCACGCGCTCCTGTCGTTGCCCAACATCTCATGTACCCCGAGTGCAGCCTTGGAGTGCCGGGTTGGTCGAATACTTGCCATGCTTCGACCAGACCGTACATGGTGAAATTATGTTTCCGGTGACTTGGCGTTTCGAGAAACATTGGAACGTGGTGGGCAGGTACTATGCGTGAAGAACGATGGAGGCTGCTTAGATCGGTGATCCTTTAACAAGTAGAGGGGTTGTAACGGAGCCAGCGATCCACTTTGCTTCACAATGAGGATCAGAAACTGCAGGAGGCTCGCAATATACGACCGCTTTGGATGGAGACATGATGGAGTAAGATCTGAGCTTGTAGATGTGGAGAAGATATCTATGAACGCGGCCCTCGAGAGGAAAATTATGCACCCAGAAGAAAATGATTGAGCTTGCATCCGACGTATAGGCCTACATTAGGACCAAATATAATACTTGAGGACCAGCATTGCAGTTCTCCATCTTGTACGTCTCGCCAGGGAGAGCTACACAGTTGTTCCCACAGTCCACACTCAAGAGTCAAGACCAAGCATCTTTTCACCTGACATTCCAGTATCCGTCATCCTGTCTGCTCGTATATCCTTCACCAGATTATGCAACGATAAGGAGGTCGAGAGTAGTGGCGATGAGGTCTCAGACTTAGCATCCACGTCGGCTGTGGTGTGAGAAGATTCTGATTTGTGGGCGGTTGAAGGTATAGTTCGAGGTGGGCGGAGATACGGCTCTCGATATTTCTGAGGAACAGGTAGGGAGTGAGCGACTCTCCCGATCTTCCTTGGTAATTCTGTCATGACTGTTGCCGAAGACCTCCCCATGGTCAATCATCTTCTGACACATTTGACTTCTTGTGTCTCGCCTCTCTTATTGGTGAGAGATATCGTGCATCTTATAGTATATACTTAGGACTTCTGATTTTGAAGGTGAAGGTTTATATAACTAGGGAATCCACAACGGAGAAGTAAACCGTCGTCGCTTTCGCTTTCGCGAATCATTAGTCTGTCTTAGATACTCCACAGGCCCGTAATCGCACGTGGAGCGGACTGCGGCTCACAAAAGCAAACGACCGCGGCTCGCACAGCAGCTTTGCGAATTAGGTTATCGTTTCTTCCGAGCTTTGCGAATATCGTGCTCATCCAACAAGGCAATTAATATTGTCGCAAACAGAGCATGGGCAATCGGGGAGGGAGCAGCAATCTTCGCATAGCGGCGAGACGAACGCAACGCTGCAGCGCCAACAGTTCCAGCCAAGCAGCGGTGCTTCCCAAAGGAGCAGTGGGCTCGACTGGCCATATATACTTCGTTGACGAAAGGTATCTCGAGTCCCGGAAGGAAGAGCGTCCAGCGCAGATGTAATGCAGTCATGAGATTGAAGAAGTTGAGACCGGAAGCAAAGCTTGGGATTGTACAAGATGCAACAAGACCATGATGCTGTAGAAACCCTACTTGGAGCGGGTCGCGGCTTCATTTGTCCCTGGAGGTACTTATGATTGTCCGAATTGGCGGCCATGAGGTGCTGTTCGGCTGTCGCCTACGGTCCGTGGATGAAATCGCGCTGCCCTGTTGTCGAAGCCGTGCGAGAAGCATCCAATATGTCAGATCGGTTCGTATAATCTGTTAGGTTAAATAATATACCATGTTCCTAAGCCAACCGAGATTGGACTTACTGTTCCTCTCGTCGAGATGATGGAGGTACATATCGAATTCTAGAACGATGAGGTCGGCGGTGTCGGTAGTATAAGATGGTATTTCTTGTTATACTACTGTAAGAATTCGTTCTCGTAGTGGTCTGGCAACCCCTTTGAACTGATCAACAGGAAATCGCCGGGAAAAGGTCTGAAATTGTGGATAGCGAAGTCTTCAACGCAAAGGCATAAAACGCCTATTGTATCTTGCGTGGGGCATCGGGCCTTAGTAGGCTGTAGCTTGTCTGCTGTTAATGGCTTGAAATGCTTTGTATAGTCGTTCTTCTTCACAGCTCATCTGAGGTATGCTATGATGATCCATCGGCTCATAGTCCAGGTCTAATCGTGTCAAATTGACCTATTCTAATACACATCAAGAGTCAGGGGATCACATACCTTTCCCAATCCGATATCATCGCACAGGAACCCTCCTCCCGGTTTTCGTTCCGCCTTCAGCATCCAGAATACGCACCACACTTGCCAGTCGTCGGAATTTGTCTTTATTCCCATCAGCTCTATTTTCTGGGGCGCGGTTCCTGGGTCATTGTCGTTTTGACCGTTAGTCCATAGCTGGTGAATTCTTTCGTCCTATACGATTGATTGACATAGGATCTCCTTGTGGAAGAGGCAGCTCTCTTCCTTCTCATTTTGTGCCTGGACGGGAGAACTGCTGTCTTTGTGGCTCTGGTCTTCTCTTTCCATCTCCGCTACGTCTTTGAACTCGATGTTCGTTGATCTCTGTCATTCGTTGTAGCCTATACTCGAAGTTCATACCCGTTTCTATTTGGTTGCCAGGTAGCGCAGCTCAAAGTAACGTTCATCCTTTGCAATGTCGAGCTTGGGCTTATCTCCAAGAACTTCCTCCAGCCACGTCACTGGCCGTCTTGGGGTTGTACTTCAGTCTGGCGATGCTAGATGATTCTGGAGAAGGTGCTTTTGTGCCTCGAAGCCATGAATATCGTGCTTCGATTGGCGCTGAGCCGTCTCTGCAGGAGAGATAGCTTAGTGGTAGCCATGGTGATTATAAGAGATATAATATTGTTTGATGGGCGTGCCGCTGCGACTACCAAAGCACCCAGCGAGCTCGTCGAAGACAGACGAGGCTGGCTCCGTAGCGCAGGGGCCATCAACACTGCGAGCGCGACGTCTTGAGCGAGAAAGGATCCAACATTCAGCTGGCGATGCTATGATAGTGTCAGTAAACGCGACACTTTGGAGAGCGAGCTCAAGATCTCCAAGCCTTGAAAGAGATTCATGGACTGGTCAAAACGATCTGTCCATCCGCGTTTTTCTTGCACATTCCCTGGTAGGAGTGTATCCACTCGCTTTGATCTTCCGGAGCCACGCTGTATCTGTCTCGATGGGAAGCAGGTAATTTTCACTCGGCGCTGGCGCTGTGATGCGCATTGGCATAAATGACAGAAGAGACAGGTCTCTGGCCATTATGTATGATCCGAGAAAATGTCCGTAATCGGGACTGAGATGCTAGCCTGGCCTAGTGCTGCGACGGCTATATCTAAGGGAGACAGAGGGTGCATAATGTCTTGCCTTATTTGGCACAGCCAGGGTCGACGAGAGTGTGCATCCTGTCGTCGTACTCGAGGTTGTATATCTCACAATACCCGTTGGGTGTCTGTGTATACTGGTCAACAGGCTGTCAGGAAGCTATAGACAGTAAGGAGGTTGATCCTATCGTCAGCTCATCCATGAATAGAGCTCCACATAGGTCTGATAAGGTCTTTAGAAACGTAGGGTTCGATAGGCTAATGAGCTCTTCGCCGTCCAGAATAAGTTGCATACATAAGGTAAGAGTAGTTACGTCGATTATGTGTAGTGCTTCCGCCATTTCTTTTGGACCAAGTTGGATATGCTACCGCAGAGTCCGCACAAACAATGTACGTTTTCGGTTTCGGTAGTTGACTGAATGTTCTAAGATATCGTAGCCTTGGCCACTTCAAATTTCGACATCTTTAGGACAACGATGTGAGAAAGTTTTAAGAGGATGGCAGGCTATGTCCACCGTGGTGGGTTCCTACCTACTGTGTCCGTAACAACCTTCCCCCTCCCGCTATGAGGCTGCTCCGGTTAGTATGATGGAGGATAGAATGCAGTGCACCGCGGTAGCCAGAGTTGGGATCGGAAACTGGCATACCTAGGGATATGATGTGGCTTGCACCGACGTGAAAGAGCAGACAAGCGCAGATAAAAAGATTAGACAATGCATAGGAACACAACAGGGAGAAGGGAGCTCGAGTTCGGCAATAATCCACGCTCGATGTTGGTCTTCCATTTCTCCTGGTCTTTTTTCCCCATCACACGATATCTACGGCTAAAATGTGGTGATCGTCTTCGCTGGTAGTATATAGCCAACGAAGATGAAGTCCACTAGCGATCAGGGCAGAGCGGTCGTTGGAGCCATCATGTGCAAAGATTTTGGCTTTGACCCTGAGGAGAGCGGCGATATGAGGCTCTTTGATTTTGTGGTATGAAGGCATGACCCAGTGAGTAGCGCTTCCTCTGGCCTGTCCGTCCTGAGAAGAGGAGAAAGCACTCACTTCTGATGGGTGCCATTCTGCGAGTGAACTACCGCTGCAATCCCCTCGAACAAATTTTGGAAGGCCGTGTCGTGGCTTGTGATACCGTATATTCGGAGACAGGCTCGAAGAACGATGAAATCATGTATGTAGTATATAATATGTACGCAAGAAAGTTTGAGTACGAGCGTGCAGAAGAGACTCTCGCCTCGCCAAAAGCAACTTGCAAGACCGAGTCACATAGAAATCTGGATGCTGTCGATGATTGATGATCTGGAGCTTTCACTTTCAGATTTATCATTAATTGAACATAAACAATGATTAGCCGAACGTTCTCTAAACCATTCTAAACAGTGTGATGCTTCGCTCGCACATTTCTGCGTGTCTCCAAGAAAAACAATACTCTCTCTGAGTCTCTCCTGTCTCAAAGGCATCGTATCGCTGTGCAGGATGTGTTGGTGATTCGCCTGTACGTCCCGCAGCTCGGACGTGGGAATTTGCTCGGTTGTCTTGGGCCATGGCTTGCTGAAGGGTCTGAACGGCCGGAGTGGGGGGTGGGAATGGTACCCCGACTGGTAATGCTGCAGCGGCAAGGTAGCGTGTATATATACTCTATGGGGCTAACAAAATCAGGTGTGCCGACGACTGAAGGATTCGTGATAATGAGCAGCAGCCCGCTGTTGCCACGGTGTGATCAACGTTGTCTTCATACGCACTTTTAGTACCAATGATTCTCTGAAAGGGTTGGCTCAGCTCAGTGGTGAAAGAGCGGAGAGCGTTAATATCACGGCGGTCAATGCTCTCCAGGGAGGGCGCAATTATTGAAGGGTGTGCAATGGAGTGAGAAAAGGGAAGAGATCGTAAAAGGAGCAGGCGGTGAGGTGGTAAGTAAGGGCAGACCATAACAGCAGCGCGAACATACCGCCCAATTCGCTCGAGAATGCACTCCATCTCGCGATAACGCTTCTCTTGCCTAATGGAGAGCGGCGTCTACAGTAGATTCCAAGTCATCCGCATCCGGGTCAATGATGAAACCTGGGGCAGGCCCGTTGGCTCGTCATTACAAATACTTGCTGAACTTTCAGTAGCTGAGCGCAAAAGCAGGGTCCGCTCTAGATGGACGCTCTGACGCTCCTTGAGGCTCCCAATCTTTTCAATGCGTATTGCCAGATTGGCAAAAGAATTTCGTATTCAAATCTTCTTGTTTACTAGGAATGACAAATGACAGCGGTGCTGAGGCGAGTCCCGTTCTTCAGTTGTGAGCTGGAGATATGTTGAGTCAGCTGATTGACATGGCCTGAACCAACAATTAGAGCCCACCACCAAATCCACAATTGAATAGATCATCGCTTGTTCCTTATGCAAGCTTGGTACCATTCAATGGCCATCGGCGGTAGAAATCAGCCAAAACCGCGTTGCCGGTGACGGCGTGAAATCGGCATTACCTTGACCAGGGCACAGGTCGCGATGACGGTTTAATGTTGGCAGCCGGACTGCCAGGTTAAGATTTCCAAACGACACATGGGTGAGTCTTGCTGGTTTTCTGTCCGAAATATCAGTTAATGGGTGTCACAGGTTGGGCAGTGTTGTGAAGTCCGAGAGCGATTGATTTTTGATTGTTCCGGTCATTTGGATTGAAACCCGTTTAAACCGCCACAGGCATGCTGGACATGATGAGATTCACCATGTGGAGACGGAAGCCCACTCTCTTCGTATGGTGTTACTCGCTAGGACCTCAGGATTCTCTGCTTATGCGTCTTGTGACTTATGACGGAAGGTATTCCTTTTCATCTTGTCCGGAGTTGACGCATGCATTTATTAGCTGCAGCATACGCCTGAGGGATCTTAGACTGCTTAAGGACCTTTACTGGGATGATGCCAGATTTAGTGCCGCAAGCTGTCGTCTCGCCGACTTCAAAACTCTCAAAAGCTTAAGGTATACGCGCACTTTCGGCAGGAAACGCAGGATCATCCTTCTTGAGGCTGATGCTAAATGTAATAGCCGTCGGAAGCATGACGTAATAAATGCTACTCATATTCCCATTGTCGCATTTGCTGGTCCTGAAGGTAAGGACGACTGGAGTCCCTGGAAAGTATGTATATAGAATAGAGTATAAGTCCCTTACTGCTCATTTTCGGGCCAGAGCCTTGCTTCTGGCGTTGTATGATGCTTTTTAGCTGTTGACTGTTGCCTTATCGGCCTTCGAGGCAAGACAGAGATCATGTTGACACTCGAGTGAGAGGTGGTCGCTTATCACATAGATGATTCTTGAAGTAGCGCCTGTGATGGTGGGCGGTGGCGTAAGAGCCATCGTTGAGAATCAAAGGTCGGTAGCCATGCTTTCTTCTGATAATCAGCCTGCCTCAATCTGCAAATCAACGGCATTGCTGACAAGGCACCATGAGTCATGATCGCAAAGCGTTGAGGTCACTCTCTAGTTGAACCTACGATACCCATATCTTCACTCTGTAAACATACTAGAAACTACTATTGACGTTGGCTGATATATGCTGGCGCAATTAGTCGAGGGGTTTCCTTGTTCTCGAGCTTCGGTCTGCATACGCTATCATCAACTTTCAGGAACTTTGCAGGGACTTGTAGCCTTCAGCTCTTCATTCTCCTTGCGCAGGCTGCAATGCTTTTGCAATTCGAGAAGCGAGTTCTTTGTACAGTCCTCTTTTGCCATGGCTTCCTCTTCCTTCGCGGACTTACGTCCTACGATGAGTTCGTTCTCAAAGTCGCTTGTCGGCGACCTTGAGCTTCTCTTCGTGGTATTTCTTCGTTCGAGTCTTCTTCGCTTGTGCAGCCATTACCTTCTGGGCGTAGCCCAGATTGGTCTGTCTCTCATCCCTCACTAGTTATTCATTCAGCTGCAAGACGTTGCCTCTTCGCGCGCAACTCTCACTGCTTGTCCAAAAGTGTGGCGAGAAGCCGATTGGTCTCCTCGAGCAAAGTGATCTTGGCTGCTGCTTGCTTAGCATCCTGTTCGAGTTGTGACACTGTGAATTCCAGAGGGTATATTTCATTTCTTCTTGTCTGCCGAATCGCCAGTCGTTGCTGCAGTGATTGCAGCTGTAATTTTGATACCGAAGGCCTCCTTCCAGCCCGGGAAGATCCAGCACTACGTGCATGTTGGCCACATCGCTTCTCGTTATCACCATTTTGGTTTCGTACACCCTGGTAGCTGCTTAGAGGATATAAGCCAGGGCTTGATTTCATATATATAAGGCAATACAGTGGCTCTTTCTCAGCAGCCCGCTCAATGGGAGTAATCTTTGGCTTTGAAGGATCACTCTCTTTGGTCGAACTTGGACTCGTTCAACTTGAGAAGTAGCTTGATCCTGTATTCTATAGACTCTTGAGCCTATTGTTCATACTTGGGGTCGCGCATAGAGCTATAAGATTCGATCTCGCATGTGCTTGGGGTGGAAAGTTGTAATCCATGGCCCAAAAGAGGTAGAGGAGGAGGAGGAGGAGGAGAGGGAGGTTAATCCTGACGAGGAGGAAAAGGGGGGAAACCTCAGCTTGTAACGAGTATTGACGCCGTTGAGATCTTTGTCTTTCACCGTACTCGACCGCTGCAGGACTACGACTTGATCATCAAATTCCTTGACCACTTTATCTCGATCACAGACTAGTTGCTCGTAGACCAGAATGCAGGGATAAAATTGATCGAAGAGATCGAGGACGTAAGCGACCATAGCGGTGATATCGATGAATGTGCCCTAGTATTGAGTGAGATGAGAGTCTAGCTTGTACTGTGGCGCGGTCGGTGCGTGTCATTGTACTGCTACGGCCATTTGAAGATCTAGGCAGTTCCGGAGGGGAAATGACACCTATAAAACTGGTTCGCTGCGAACACTTTCATCATCGCCTTATAGCTAAACAGGTGCGATTTTGACCTCCGAGAGACCTATAGGGAATCATAAAACCTTTGGGATAATATAGCGCTTGGCGAAGATGAGGGGGCACCTGTTCCAGCGGTACACAAACTCCGCCGGCGCTAGAGACGGACTCGTCAGTGGACGTTGTAGTGCTGGGCCCGACGACGGTAACACGCCAGACGCCCAAGCGTCGACCCGATCATTCGAGTAGGGTCGGCAGACTTCGACTTGAAAACATATTGTCCAGGACGACCGGATTTTATTGCATCTGAGGCAACAAGGGGGTTCCAGTAGACTTTGGTGAATTTAGATCCCACCTTTGCTGGTACTTGAGCTTCGATAGGTCCGCCATCTGTTCAATTGGTTCACAGATCTCCAATTCAGAACGTTTCCTTTTCATGGCTTCGTCAGTGGTGAACGCAACCTCTGGAAATTGCGCACCGGTTGACGAGGCCATGAATCTGCTTCAGAAGTGACAAAACGAACCTGCCGCAATGATAGAGGAAGTCGGGATACTCCGAAATTTGCGCTCTTCTTTGGGGTTTCTTACGTCTCATACTGGAAGAGAATGTCTGATCGATCTTGGGTAGTGTTGTAATAGAAAATTATATGTAGTATATAGATAAATTGGGACATCGACGCGACACAAGCTTTGACCAGTCCTTAAATCCAATCGTGAGAATGCAAGCGTGAGCCCGCGACTTAGAGTATGGAGCATCGTCTTAGCACGAGAGCCGAGTGCCAGTGAATGAAGAGGCAATGTTCCAACTGGGAGAATATGTCTTATTCGATCCCATCGAGCCTGAAAGACACTCCGATTGTCGATAGCGCCGAAGCTGCCGCACGCAAAGCTTTTGTCTCGTTTCATGTGGCCTCTGGCGGAATCCTCCTGGCTATGTCGGTATTCCATTGCTCGATATGCAGAGACACCACGGTCAGTGTGAGCACATTCGATGCTCTCAATGGTCGGGCTGGTCGAGTCTCGTTGTCGTACACGTTACCGAGCGATCCAGCTAAGCTAGTGAAAGATCAAAATCGACAATTCCGGATACTTGAGGATTCGAAACATTCCGAATGCTCATCAAAGGCCTTGCCCAGTCGCAGCTATAGCATCCTCGAAGGACTCTAAGTAGCCTGCTCCGGAGATGGAATCGGCTTGCAGGCCCGCTTTAAATTGCGAGAGCAGAGCGACAAAGTCTTGTGGTGTAATTGATTTCCGTCCGAGTATCATCGCCGTGCTTACTTGATCACCATGGCCCGCTTCCTTGGACTTCAGCGGATACTCATTCTTCACCCAAGTCCTCATCGGCCGAACGGTATCGGATAGAGCCATCATGATATACTTAGAAATAAGGATCTGATGCGGAATTTCGGTTTCTGGGGTTTGAGAGGGCCTCCTCACTTCGATATCAAGATCTGCACAACTCCAGTATGTCGACAGATAGATCGAGAGAAAAGCGGTCACCATTCCGATCCATCGACTCGTCCGATCGATGACAGAAAAGGGCGACACAAGAACACCTCCTCCCAATTATTACCAAACCCAGTTGAGTCCCCAGGATATCTTGGCCCTGCGATACCATCGATTGCTCTTGAAACGCAAAGCCCGAAGCGCAGGGTAAATCGTCGCAATCCGATCGTTGTACAAATCATATGGTTAACAGCCAAATAACCCTCGGTACGCATCAAATCATCCCGGCCAGACTGGTAGCCATGGGCCTGCAAGCGAGCCATATACACGTCAAGGGTACCAATGTTGACGCGGGAACCGGGGATCACGCTGGCCAGCCAGCGAACAATCTGCTCTTGACTCCGATGCCAGAGACCGAGATCATAATCCAACATCCAAAACGCAGATCATTCAGCAATAGCGTAATGGTGTAGATCATGCTTGTGCGAAGTCCACAAAGTAGATCCGTTGGGATCGGTTGCCCTTGGTTTCTGGACCGATCCCCTAACATGGCCGGTAGAGCTGAGACCATCTAAGCACTGTGATCGCATCAATTTCACTTACTCTAGATCCTCAAGATAGCAGTACATACTTTGAGGTTTGGGCAATTCGGAAGTCTTTGCACGACACGAGTGGCACGTTAAGGTCTCTCAGAATTTGCCGTGTAATTGAGCCTTGCATGGCAAAGACCGGGCAAAATAGTTTGATAAGTGAGACACTCTGGTTCTTGAGCATAGTTTTCGCTGTCTTCTGTTTCATGTCCCACAATAAGCGTGCATGCTCTTGTTGCTTCCATTCTAGCGAGTCGGATTTGTCTTTATTGATGACGAAGTAAACGATGGGGGAGGCATAGAACTTCAATTCTGCTTTGTATCGGTCAGATGCCTTCGACCCCTTCAACCTATAGTCAGGAAGCTCTTGGTTCTCTCGCAGGTTCGTAAGAACGATTTCCGGTTCGCCTTTATTACACTGGTATCGTCGCATGTAATACGATCAAGCTAATAAAAGGCCGTATTGGTGCATTGCGATGTTTGAAGAAAAAGCGTAGGTCCATTCGATTCGAAAGTACCATCCAAGCATGCCTCAGGCTTCTATGTCAGCATATCACTTGGCGTGAGCACTGGACAATCTCGAAGTGTGATTTTCTCAAGTTTTGAAGGGTGTAGAATGATGTGATCCGTGAGCGGTGTTGATACGTGATCTCGAGCGAATTCCTCGCTACATTCAGCCTGATTTTTGACATCCCACCATAAAGCGTGCTTGTACCTGCTTCTTTAGTCCGAACGGGTCAGACCTATCATTGTTGGCGATAAGATCAGCTATGGTCGAGGCCTCAAGCTTCGGTACTCCTTCATGTCGCTTGAATGTATATAGAATATTTGATTTATAGATCCGCATCGTCGCTGTGAGGCAGCGCGTCCCATTCGGTAACGTGGACTTGTGCTAGGTAACACCTCCTTACGTGGCAATGTTCGAAGAGAAATCCGCGATTAGAGTATCAATGTCCGGAGACTTGTCCCAGATGAGCTTGTCCAGTAAGTGATTTTGAGTGAATCGTCACAACATCTTCAAATGTGCAGAAGGGATGAGCATCCCAGCGCAGCGCATCTGGGTTACCCTTGTCGCCAACGCAGCCTCGAAAACGGGTCCTGAGCTTTGACATAGCACTTTGGCCGTGCTCATAGATAGGACACTTGAGCTTTGCTCGTCTCTTTTTCTGGGCAATATTTGCGAAGTATAGGGTTTTGATCTCGCCTGTAGTGATGATACATTCTTCGGTTTCTTGGGGTTCCTTCCCAGCTTTGGCACTTGGCGATCGTCTTGATCAGTCGATCACGGAATGGTCTCTCGGTTTTTGTCTCTCAATCGATTTCAATGACCGAAAAGGCCGCAGACCGTCCCACTGTTCGTTGTAGCTTGTATACGCATCCGTGCTCCGACTCGTTCGAAATGCAAGAGTGGCTCTCGCTATGCGGTGGACCGAGTGATAAGTGACAATTGGGGCTTCCCAGGCTCTTATACCATTTCGCGCAAAATCGATAGGAAGGAAGTCTGAGTCTTCCCACTCTACGTACCCCTTTGAGGGTATGGCTGTCTTCCGCATAATCCTATCCAAAGTCTGTTGGGGCAACGGCTCGATCGGCTTAGGCCAGGGGCGACGTCGTTCTACTCCTACGACTCTGATGTGAAAGTCCTCCCCAGTGGTGGTACCTATATTCGGGCCTGTCAGCTCTGTTGTGTACCGAGAATCCATTCTGTACTAACCCCTTGGGCTACTCTCCGTTGGTGGCAGATATATAGTAAGCTGCAAGATATGCATCGTCGCGAATATCAAATTGACAGGCGACAGAGCTGCATAAAAAACGAGACATTGTGAAGATTCGTAGCGGTTTCGATTTGAATCTAGGAAGCTGATCCCGTTCTGCAGGTTGAAAAAAGAGCGCGGGACCGTCGCGCTAAACCAAATTTCCTCTTCAAATGCTCCATGACCTTTAAGGTGTGGGGTGAGGCAGAAGTCTCCGGAGCGCTCACGAAACGACCTCGGTAGACCCAGTCGGATGATGGCTGAGCTAGGCCTGGATACATTCGGTGTTGAACGACGAACATGATCGATGGGTAATCGTTCATTTGGAGTCCATTTTCGACCATGTCTTTCATGAAAGTCTGTGACCTGGATAGAAGCATGGGCTCTATCAATTTCCCGGGAAGAGACCAGCTTGACTGTTGCCCAGCTATATTTGTGGATACCACTCAATTCCCGCCAGAACCCAGCTCCTTCAGTCGTTTTGGTCGTAGAGAGAAACTTCTATTTCCAGTTTCCCTAGAGAGGCGTACACGTCCTAGAAAAGCTTGCAATCATCTTGATCGCGAGCCTGACGACTTGGAACTCTGAATTCCGGTTTCTCATGACCTTCGGCGCTAGATTCAGCATTAGTCTGTCATGGAAGAGTAGGCAAGAGAGTAGCCCGATCTTTGTGAGTACGATGAAGTGGTTCTCAAGGTTCCAGATCGGCCAAGCTACGTTGTGAATTTGTTTGCTGGTAGCTAATATAGCGGGCTCGCATCTGTATACGTGATTTTCTCTTCATTCGGATACTGTCGGACATTCTTCGCGGATAGTAATTCTTTATATATGCTCCGCTTGTCTGTTTCGGGCTCTCACGTTGTGGGAATCTCTTCCGGCTTGCGCTGTTGACTGAGCTGTATGCGTCTCTGCACTCTTATGTGCAGGTCTCGACATGACCCTCGAGCTTGAGCATCAGACCCAGCTCCATGGCTTGGTGGAATTGGACAGACTGAAGACTGATAGTATCGCTCTGAGTCTTGTTCTTCGACCTCGACTCTGGAGAGCTCATGCTCATCCAGAATAACCATTATGTCTCTCCGTGCTGCGGACCATCGCTCCAATGGATCGCCTTCACTGGCGTCGACGAGTATATATATAGCAGATGAGCTGATATCTCCACCTTCACAAGCTCAGTCAGCAAAAAATTATAAGTAAGGAAGGTTTAGAACTTGCCATTTGGATAACCAGGCTTTGACTGCGTACGAGGTTGTATAGTCAATGGGCGTATTCTATGCTGTTCGGTCATGTCTACGTCCGCAAAACATACACCTTGGTCTTCCTCGAGTTCCAGGTTGATGTAGGACGGGAAAAGGGCATTGAACGGGTTGACAATCCAGACAGGTGAATTGAGCTAGGAGCTTCTCCGTGCCTCCCGTTGAGGACGGGAATTTATCGCACATAGATTCGTCTTTGGCGATCCTTGGACGGGAGGAATGATTCCGACAAGAATATATAGAGCAGGACTGTGGGGCACAAAGCCAGAATGTGAGATTTTCCATTGAGGGTGAATTATCGTGTTCAACCGCGGTATATCCATCTGCAAGAAATCAAAGCCACATTTCACGCACTGCTCTAGACGCTTCAGCGGCCGGTAGAAGGACATTCAATATTTGTTCAATTCGGACGAGCTGTTTCATCTGCCAATAGTCCCCGAGTGGCGGTATTTTGCAGCTTCTTGTTGCGGCTGATGGCCGGGGCAGCAGCATAACTATTCAAGCACCACGGTTAACCAGTCATTAAGGGAGTCTGCTGCTGCCACCTAATCTTCTGCAGTTCGGTGGCAAAATGCAGCGGTGCAGAGGACCGAAAGGCGTTCGAACGATGTATTCAGGAGCCTCCTGCCACAACTTTCCAATAGCAGGTTCTCCTTGGATTGTGGAGAAGAGCGAATCATCTTAGCGGCCGAGCAGACTCATCGCGGGGCTCCGCGTTTGCTTTGTTGAGTTCGCTGGTAGGAAGGGGCAGGGTGGTTTCTCGGCGTTTCGACGGCGAGGTGCATGGCCTCCTTGTCCTCGTCGAGGGGAGACTGGCACTGGTTGCCGGATTCGAAAAATGGGCCAGGAAGTATGCCGTCGTCATCGCTATTGTCGCTGGGAGATGAGGCTGGAATCACCTTGAAACGTGAATTGACCGAAACGTAGGGGGCAAAGTTGGACCACCACCAGAGTCAGATCTGTGGGGGTAGCCCAACGAGCTTCCTAGTAGATGCAGGCTTGGACCATTTCTTGAGAACTTGTTGAGAAGACTTTGCAGTCGCTTGCCGGAGTTTCTTGATCTATATATCGGGAAATTTCTATATAGAGAGTCATTCAAGGATTAGAAGTATTCAACAAGTGTGTAGTATAGAGTACAAGGCTTAATCATGGAAGGATCGTAAGCCGTAGGAGTTTGCGTGAGCTGTACTGCTAGTGTTAATGACTGGTATAGTATAGAAGGTGGAGGTTGTACAAGTGCGAAGAAAATCTCAAACAGGGTGTGACCAGAGAGTCCTTGAGTAGCTGGCTTCGATGACGAAAATTGGTGAATTGTTGAGTGTACTGATAAGGGCTTCAGTATTCAATATCCAGTCATCATAAGTGATTCATGCTGCCTTTGATCTCACACAGTGAACAACTGAAATTTGAGAGTAATTCTCGCTGCTCCAACTTCTCGATTATGTCGACTTGTTCATGAGCATCTTACTTCTATAAAGAAGGCCAATCTTTCGAGAAATGGCTTAGCCTTGACCAATGTTTAAAATGCACTTAGATAGCCGTGATTGAACGAGAAAAGATCAAGCTGTGGAGTTGGAAGTCCTGCACCAGGACATGCGACCTTCTGGAGCTGACGAGAGATTGGTTCGCAGCCTAGATTTATCTTGCCAGTTAGTCGACAAGCCCATTTGTTCGCCAGATTGGTGTCATGTTCCAGGCTCCAATAATCGCTTTATGATCCATGGCGGGAAGACAATGCAAAGCTTGAGACAGATGAGACAGAGAAGGACAACTTGGTTTCCGGGGATTCATTCTCCATAGTAAAGCCATTTTTACCGCTTTTGTCAACTGAATATAAGGTAAAACTTGCACTGAACGGAAACAGGAGCATTTGCCTCACGAACTTAACGCCTCAATGAAGCAGATTGCAGGCCTTACCACTTGAAAGGCTCTCAGAGACCGGGCTCGACTCGTCGAAGTTCTCTGCAGTGAAACTGTCTCTTTCGAATCCGATACTCCTGGGCCTGGCAATTCTCACTCCGCAAGCTCAATTAACGTTTGGGTTGGCAAGATCCCTTTTCGCAGCTGGTAGGCTCAGCAACAGTTTGCTGTATCACAATAGTGATAAAACGCCGGATCGATGGAGGGAGCCATCATTGAATCTTTGAAACAACCCTGGTCTCGGCTCCATCCCAAGCATTCAGTACCTCCGTAACTACAATGCTCTCCACTTATTATCCGATCGCGCAAGCCGCTCGCACGGGACTTGTACTTGGTATCGCTAGGTGATCGTAACGATTGGTCGATTATGTATAAAACCTGCTGAATACATAAAAGGTCAGCGTGACTGATACACGAGAGATAAAATCCGGGGAATACAGGATGTAATCCAAATTGCATTCGGGGTTGCTTTCGTGAGGAAGTGCGTTAGATGAGGTTGTAGAGTATGTACTCCTGCGCGTTGTTCTCAGAATTGGTCAAGATCACGTGATTGATCAGTTGTCCTGAGTCAATTCATTGATTACCCCAACACCCGAGTGGTTTCCTATGCTTTAAGGTCATACTTTCTTGAACATGAGCCTTATCTTGGTTCGATTGGTGCTATTGAATAAGATATCGAAGAATTAGGTCGGAAGAGTGTGTGAATTGCAGGATTGTTGCTTTGGACGTGGTCGATGGTAGGTGGATCGATTCGACGCCTTTGGGACAAGGCATTTGAGCCGATTAAGGAGGTAGCCTAGGCACTGAATATTTGATGGACATGATAGCCAAAGAGCCGTTAGCACTCATGGAAATCAGTCCGAGAAATATTCTTGTAGCATCGGAGTAAGCCTAATACATCCTCCACCTCCTACCACATCTGCGCATACTCGAATCAGTACGAGCACATCACCTTTGATGGCTCATGACCAGTCTCCTATCTAGTTAATATGGAAAGCCTCCACCCTAGCACTTGCCTCCTCCTCATCCTCCCCACAATCCACCTCCCTCAATGTCCCTTCGCCGATCTCATATACCACCCCATGCACATCCAGTCCTCGCTCCTTCATAGCCACCACCACCTCCGCATTCCGCTTCACCACCCCAACGCCAGCCCTCACATTCTCCTCGATCATCTTTTTAGCGATATCCCCTTCACTCGCTCCCTCAGCCTTCCACTTCTTCACGTTCCTAGCCCTCAATTCCCTCAATGGACTCAGCCAGGTATCTAGAACACCCAGCCTAGTGTTGCCCAGTGCTGCCGCTACGCCGCCGCACCCCGAGTGGCCGCATATGACGACGTGCTGCACCTTGAGGTGCGCAACGGCGTAGGTTATCACGGCCTGCGAGCTGAGGTCCGTAGACTGTAGGATGTTTGCAATGTTCCTATGGACGAAGACGGAGCCCGGTGGGAGGTTCAGAAGAGTGGACTCGGGGACTCGGGAGTCTGAACAACCGAGCCAGAGGATCGAAGGGGATTGGCCCTTAGAGAGTTTGGGCAGGAAGTCGGGGTCGTTGGAGTGGGTCTTTTCGGCCCAGGATCTATTGGAAGACAGAGCGTCGTGGAAGGCATCTACGTTGGTCTTTCGTCAGCGAGGCCTGCTATAATGTGTGAAGAAGGCTGAGTGAGGACTTCGTGCTTTAGGTGAAGTAGAAAAGCAATGCGAATCCGAAGAAGAAGCAAGGTTAGGTTTGCTGTAGGGTGATGCTGGATATCTGGCAGTGTAACGAGGATCAGACGGAATGGAGAGGCGTAATTGGCGACGTGTGAAAGGTAGCAAGCGAGAATGGAAATGCATTAGTCGTACTTTTGGTTGACATATTGGCAATTGCAAGCTGAGTCGGCTTTGGGAGAAATCCAGATAAGATTGCTTATCGATAAGACAGAGATAAGATCACCTTTGCTTCTTCTTGCTCTACTTGTTCTTGTCAACTGTGAAAGAAATGTCCTTCGACAGCGCTGTCCACGGGGCTTTATACTCGTTCGTACTTGCGCACACTCGCTGCTCTTTTGCCGCAAAGCCACAGATATTGAAGAGGGGCAGATGCAGCGGCGCTGTGGGGTTTTAAGCGCAAGTCAACGAGAGGCTTGATGCTGCATTCCCCGCAAATCTATCATGTATCATGCAGCCATAGCAATGTTTTTCTGAGATTTGAAGCAGGATGAGGCTTTCCCAGCATCGTGAAGGACGCGCTCAACGTCTGTATGGCCGCCGGGAGCCGGCCGTTGACTTGATGTCGGGTATACCTGCCACTGCAGTCTGTTAACACTGCCTCGGCAAATGCGGGGGATGATATTGCTGTGCGGAAATGCAAGACCACCAGCTTGAGCAGCAACCTGAGGTCAGCGTTGGTGATCTATACGCAAGGTGACTTGAATTGTCGACTACTCTCATAGTTGCACCTGTAGACAGCAGATCCGCGAGAATGACCGTCATGCACATTGTCCTCATCGAACCCAAACAAGGCGTTGGACAGGATGCCATAAATGATGTACGTCTCCGCGGTCCGCTCGCCCAGTCGCCTATCATTAATGTACATTAGGCCTGCGAAGGAATGAGAGCGCTTCGGACGAAATGCGTCAATCCTAGCACTCAAAAGCCCTACATCAAGAGCTTGACTGGTGGCAAGAACAACAGCATAGAAGCGTTTAAGGTAAGGTATACCCATCATCGAGTTCCCATTCTCTTGATATGCAGCTCCCACATGCGAAACTTTCCTAGGGTATCTCAACGACCGTATCGAAGGCTGACTTCAACAGGCCTCATACACCTATGGCTTCATAGTCGAATTCGAGAACGAGGAGGATCGAAGATTCTATGTGGAGAAGGATCAGGCGCATGCGGATTTTGTCAAGAGTATTGCAGATGTGGCGGGAGGCATAGCGGTGTTCGACTATGAGCCTGGTGTTTTCTAGATATTCCCTGCGCTGGCACTGATGGGTGCTAAGTAGCCCCTGACAGCCCCTGATGCATCAGCCTTCTGTATTCGCTTTCAAGTCCCTCGTGTTGGACGTCCTTATTGAACTAGTGGAATCCTGTGACGGCTTGCCTCTTCTGCTTTGGGGCTCCTGCTGGCCATTCAGCCCCTCAACATCCCCTTAATACTTTGGTTCGAGCGCGCCAAGCGATCGTTGCTCTATGGGATTACCACACTGCCAGCTCATGGGACTGTAGTGGAGGCTGCAGATAACAGTGTCACCAGTTTATAACATTCATTCTCGACGATCTCTGAGCTAGGAACGCCGAATGCAATGCCGCTGACGGATGTCGAATATATTCTGGACTCTGTGCTAAACCATGAATGACTCTCCACAACCACATTGCTCCTCTGAAAGCTTGTCAGCACAAAGCTCAGAAGGATTGGGAAGAGATCTACTTACTGATATTCGGATTCCTAAAGACGAACCGCTGGCTCAACTTGTCCTCCACCCAATCCATCTCACTCCCGATGATGCTGAACAGGGCTTTGCTGTCAATGAGCACCTTCACACCGTCTTGTTCTACCGCTTCATCGAATGTTCCAACCTTATCAACGTATTCAAGGTGGTATGCCAGTCCCGAGCATCCCCTGTTCTTTACCCCCACCCGTATCATCTTCGGCTCAGGCTGAGATAGCAGGTTTCGGAGTTGGACTGTTGCAGTAGGTGTAAGTGTCATTGCAGCTTTCCTGGCTCGTAACTTCGGTCGCTTGGGTTTCGTTGTACTCGGGGGTTCGTTTTGGGTAGTAGTCTCAGCAACAGGCTTCGTCTTCTGAGCTTCCCCTTCCGAGATGCTGACGCTCTGCTTCTCCTCCACTCCAGATGCTGGAGGTGCATTCGGCTCGCCCGTGAGCCGCGGCGGTCTTGTGCCGTTGACTTCTGGCACCGTTCCCGCTATGGAGCTGTCTAGAATCCCGGCATTTCGCGGTGGCGATAGGACAAAGTCAAAGGAGTGAGGGCGGTAGGACGTGGCCGTCTGAAGTTCTCGCTTCGCAGCCTTTCGAAGCCGGCTGTAGGTTGTGAAGGCTCGAGGTAGATGGAAGACAGCCGGAGGGAGGGTGGATGAGGCGAATCTGAAGATATTTTGTGACGAGGTCATAGACAGAGAACAGCGTTGTATGGACATGTTCCGGAGTGTCTGCAAGGAGGGCGTGGAAAGTGAAGAGGTGCCTGTCAGCGCATAGCCTATTTGTAAATCTGGAAAATATATTGGATTTATTATCTGTCAGCCAAAGGGTATCAGTGCTTGATCATCAATATCGGGTCCTCCTTCGGCCCGTCCACCCGGTCGGCCAATCAGGATCATATAAAGACTATCCAACGACGAGGAGCCTCCAACACCTGCATCATGCTCAATATTGTTTGTAAGCGTACAAAAGCTCTCTCAGCTATCCATCATTCTTTGTTGACATTTTCACGGTACAAGACAGGTTTCAGCCTCGGAAGTTTCTGCCTTGCAGATTAGCATCTAGCTGATCGAAGATTTAAGAAGATGACTATGCAGTAATGATCATTCTTGCAGCCACAGGAGATATAAGGATATAATCGGAAGGGCTATAGCTCGGAAGCTACCTTACTGGCCAATGTTGCGATGGCCGCACTACGAGCAAAGGATCCGGTTCGGGAATTCACCTCATGAAGGCCGGCACTTGGCATGCCATACAGTATTAAAACAGCATAGAGAGTCACGTTGACTTACACATCCCCCGAGTACAATGGAGGTCTCGCCACTTACGCTGCAAGCTCGGCCAAGTTCGTTCCAACCGAAGATCGCTCTATTGTATGACGATCTTTTCCATGTATGTCCGCTATGCTCGGTATGAGTTGGCTCGCTGAGAACGCGGTCCAGGAAGAAGGGGTAAATCAGGTCGATTCGGAGGGCTTTTGGCTCGAATTTTTCCTTCTTAATCCAGACAGAGTTAGGCTCCAGCAGCGAGTTGATAGCCTGAGGGCAGATGACCTGCTGCATTTTCAGGTAGTCTCTTGGGAACGTCATGTCAAGGGGATTGGAGCTGATCGTCCCGATGCAGCATGAGTCCCAACAGCTATTCATCAGAGCCATACAACATGTCAAGGCGGCCAAATCGCCTTTGGATGAGAATGCCCTTGATGTATGCGAACAACTGTCTTCTTCTTGCGTCTGTATTAGCAACTTACTGTTTCAGACTTTGACAGTCTTCCTAGGTGCTGTATTAGCCAAGAGATTCACCAACCCGAGTGCCGACATCATCACTGTGCTCGCTGGATTGGACGAGGTTGATGCTGTCTTTTTCGACTTTGCCGGTGCTGTTGAAAATACTTTGCGGACCGGACGATCTTGTATGTTCCTATGATGTTGTGATCCACCATATACTAAAATACCTTCGCAGTTGAGATCCGCGAGAAGGCAATCAAGGTTGCGCTGTCCCTCATCTCCGGGGCATGGCAGACGAGCTTGGTCTCTTACTTTACACATAGGGATCTATTCCCAGCGTTGATGAAAGTACGTTCTATGCGTCTCCCTTTCCTACCGTTATCCATGCGAAAGTTTAATGAATGACCGACTTCCATATCCTACTACAGTTGCAAGATACCGAGTAAAGGAGTCATCATGTCTAATTGACATTTGATTGGCCGGTCTCGCTCGAAGGTCAATCCTGACATCTTGTAGCATATCCAAGAAGTGCCAACAAACCCGGCTGTCTTCAAGCCTTTCCTCTTGCTCGGCCTTCTGGCCAATTACAATAAGTTTGAATTTCGTAATCCATATCGACTTCGCCTCGAGGACTTCGTCAACGAGACCGCAATTCAGAGAGTCGCCTATGGTTTTGGGGCCACCTGCTCCCTCTCTCGAGATCGATATGTAGCTGTTCATGAAGATGTCGACGAAAGCTGGAGCCTTGGGACTACGCTCTCATACATCGGTCTCGGGGCTTTAGCTCCAAGTAAGACCACACCACTATCTCTAAATGACAACGTGGCAAAGGGAGCTTTCGCAGATCTGTACGATCCTGAGTCAAATCCTTTTTCTCTATTACAAGCTGACAGCAACCAGACCAGGCCCGGAAGCCTCCATCCTTCTCTCAGCCTACGACTTCGCGACCGCGAACCCCCTCTTCATCAACATCCTCCTCACCCTTCCCCCTTCCTCGAAAGGCCAAGAACCGCCCCTCTCCTCCTTCCTCTCCTACACCTCCTACCTCCTACACCACGCGCACCGCTCCGACCGGTGTACCCTCTACGCCCAACTCTCCCTCACTATCCTCCGCCTCATCCTCGAAGACGCCCCCTCCGCCAAAACCCTCTCCACCTCCCCACCCCTCACCATCCGTCTCTGCCGACAAATCCCCCCCTTCCTCCCTCCCTCACCCAAACCCCGCTCCCCCATCGAAGCAATCCTGGACATCATCACCGAGGCCCTAACCCACAACCTCCGCCTCCGCTTCCCCCTCGCCCTCTACATCTCCACCCTCACCCTCCTCCACCGCACCCTCACCCACCTCATCCGCACCTCCACCCGCCTCCCATACCACTGGCCCCTCCTCTGGCAAACCCTCCTCTCCCTCCTCCGCTTCCTAACAACCTACGCCCCAAACATCCAAGCGCAGAACCCGCCCTCCGCGCTCCACGACCTGCTGCACCCCTTCCTCGCAACACTCGCCCTCGCAGTCAGCGAAGGCTATGTCTTTCTCCCTTCCCCCGAAGCCTACGACGACCTCTCCTACAAGCTCGTCGAAGCAGGGCACGTCCTCAGCAAATTCCAATCCGTCTATCTCCCCTCCTCGTCCACCACAACCACCCCTTCCACCACCACAGCACAAGCCCTAACCACCCTCCTCCACGTCTCCACGCACTACCACACCCTCCTCGAAACAGAAAAGGCGGGCAAGAACCTGAGTCCCAAAGAAGTCAGTAGGGTTATTAGGAAGGGATACGAGACGTTGAGGGTGCCGGAGGAGGGCAAGGAGGGGCTGATGGCTGGGGAGCGGTGGCGGGAGGGGGAGGAGAGGGTATTTTTGAAGCGGGTTGGGAGGGAGGCGGTGGGGGATGGGGGGAGGGTGGTGTTGGGGCGGTGAGGACACGGGAGGAGGGTTGTGCTGGGGCGGTGAGGACACGGGAGGGTTTGATGGGTTGGTTTGGCCTTGAATTCAGGAGTCTGTTTTCTCTTCTATTTTCACCTGCGTTCCCTTATTTATCTGTTGGGGAGGGAGGGTGATCTCTTTTACTGTTAGAGTATTGATTGGTCTTGAACGGTACTACTTTTTGAGGTTGAAGGAATTGGGTTTCATTCTATGAAGTGCTAAGCTGGAGGAGTAAGTTGATTCCAGAAAATGCTACACTATGTGAAAATTGTTGAGGCTATGCTATGCCGCTTCGCTCCCTGAAGGCCAAGAGCTTGATCGCTGCAGCCACTAGCAGAGCTGCCGCTGTATGCATAGCACAGCTCCATCGCGACCAACGTAATTACTACCGTCCACCATCGAAAACCCACGCTACCGCCCCTCCCCATCCCCCTAAACCTCCCAACAACCACAACTAATCCCCCACCACCCCTCCTTCTCCCCGCCCCCAGCCTCCATCACCACCTCCACTGCTTCACACCTTCCCCTCACCCCTCCCACCCTTCTCCCTACACCCCCCCAAAATCAGCCAAAAAAACCCCCCCAAAAACAAAAAAACAAAACAACAAACCCCCTTCCTCCCACCCTCTCCCACACCCAGACCCCCTTCGCCGTTCTCACTTACTCATTCCCCTTCGCCGCAATCTCCCGCTTATAATCATCCCCCGCCTCCTCATACTCGACCGTGAAGAAGCGGCCCGAGTTCTTGCCCAGCCAGGACGTGATCTTGGCCAGTTCCTCGCGCAGGCGGTTCACGGACTGGGAGTCCATGTTTGTTTGGGCGATGAGCTCGGGGAGGGAGGCTGCGGTGGGGGGGCTGTTAGCTTTGGGGCGAAGGAAGAGGGGGGGTGGAGGGGGAAGGGGGAGAAGAGGAGGGAGGGGGAGGAGAAGAAGAGGAAGGAAAACTACCAAAGAGACGACATAGATGCTCAGGCCCATAGATGTCGCTAGGTTTCTTATCGGCGAACTTCCCCTCGCCGCTCTCCATCTTCTGGCGGACCTGGAACCACTGCTCGCGCTCGAAGCGATACAGCAGGATGCGCCCGAGCGTCTGGTCGAAATACTCGCGCAGGCCGGCGATGACTTCTTCGAGGAGATCGTGCTCCACGGAGCCGGGGCGGCGGCGCAGTTTCTCTTCCTCGAGGTAGGCGGTCAGGATCTCGTTGACGGGGTGCGGGTGCGGGAGGGGCACGAGGGAGAGGTTCTTGGTGACGTATTCCCAGTCGTCGACGAGCAGGGCTTTGATGTGGTCGGGGATGGGGAGGCGGACGGCGGGGCGGGAGTGGAATGCTTCTTCCTGTGAGAGAGGGGGGTTTAGCTTGCCATACTTGAGTTCGGAATCTCCGTGGTAGCCTGCGGGGATGTCCGATGGGCCAGGGGATGCGGCTTTGCGTGCTCGGGGCTTTCGAGCTGCCTGAGCTGTAGGCTTTGGGGGCTTCTTTTCGGCCTTCGCTGCTGGCTCTGATGGACCGGGTGATGCGTCTTTGCGTTCTTCGGACTTGGTGGCTGCCTGCCTGTTAGGCTTTGCCTCCTGGACTTCTTTGGGCTCTGAGATAGAAGCGGGCACGGTTGTGCGTTCGTCAGGTCTCGTGGCTGCCTCCGTCTTGGCTTTTGCAGGTTTCTTCTTTGTAGGCTGTCGCTTTCTCTGGGCCTTCGGTGGGGCTTTGTTGGTGGGCTTGCAGGCCTTCTTTGGTGCTTTGACGGTTTGACTTGCAGCAGCTTTAGCAGTTGGCTTACGAGATCTGCCAGACTTGGTCTTAAGCTCCAATGACGAATTGGGCTTACGTTCTTCGTCGTCCTTAGTTGCTGGTTCACTAGGCGGAGTTGTTTCTTTGGCGGGCTTCTCATTGTCGATCTCCTCGCCAACGAGCGTACTGACAGAAGATAGACCGGATTCCGACTCATCCCCAGCGCCGTCCAGGCTAAGGGGAAACGAGTGAAAGTTTTGAACCAAAATAGAGGTCTTGCGGCGTTTGGCGGAGACGAACTCCCTATCGTAATATCCAGAAGTGTATCCAGAGTCGTAATCCGATCCAGCGGATGTATCCAAAATGAAAAAATCGTTCAAAAGAACCTGGAAACCAACCTTCTCCAAATCCATATCACGCCCACGCTTGGTGCCCCGCCCCGTGACCGGCACAGAGGAGTGTCGCTCTTCACTCCCACGGATCGAACTGAAGTCGGAACCGGCGGTCTTCTTCCTAGAGGCTGATTTGGGCGCAGCACGAGTCTTATCCATTTCGCGCTTCAAATCTTGCTTCAATGAATAGGCAAGCTCTTTGTTTTCCTCGGAGAATTTGCGAAGGCGGTCTTGAGGGACCCAGTCGTCCCATCTGTAAGGCGAGAAGGATTAGTAGAGCGTACATATGCACAGCCAAAAAATGGTGGGGCTAGAAGAAACGCAGAAAAAATCATCGAAGATTTGCGAGGTGTGATGTATGAGATGCCCGCAGAGGAAATTTCGCAAACGGAAAGAGGGCTCGCAAGAATCACCACTGTGATGTCGTGCTAAGTTGGCAATCTCAGAGCACAGAGATACGAAATGAGTGTATAAGAATCACTTACGTATTCTTCCATCCTTTGTAGTGCACGCGGTAGAGCATCGGAGACTTCTTGTCATTCGGCTCGCTGTACTTGTGCTCAAGGACCTTAGCCTCGTAGAGAAGCTCATGATGGAAGCAAAGAGCACGCTCGTCCTTGGCATAAGCTGGAAGATTTGCAGGAGCCATGTCGGATAATTTGAGTGGTGGGTTTTGAGAGTTGCTGGGAATTGGTAGATGTGGTTGGTCGGAGATGCAGAGATTGCTGCCGGAGCAATATGAGCAGGGAAAGGAAGCGTGAAGTGAAGAGCAATGCTGAGTGTTGCGTAACGTTGGTCACCGTCAAGTCAAAGGTGATTCGAGATAGAAGACGTTGCTTGCGGATGCTGTGTAGTGTACAGATCGATGTTGACGGTGGGTGAGGATAAAGCAAGGGAAAGGGGAGAAAAGGGAAGAGGAAAATAGCTGAACCAGGATTTCACAAGTGGCTGGCCCAATCTTGATCCTATTGTCAGTGAATCTACGTGTTGACCGAGGAGGCAACAATAGAGAATACTTTATGCTGATTCATTCACATCTCGCGTAGCGCGGACTAGCGCGTCTTGGATTCTAATATTGGAATGATAGTCGAGTAGGCATCCATCTTATCAGTCACAGCTTTGTAGGGACTAATATACGAGGCTATTTGATGGGCTAAGCTCTATAATAACAAGCCCGGCAGACTTCCAACACTGTCTTATGTTCTGTCCAGGCCCAGGAGCATTATTGCAGCACACCAGCGTTGCCAAGGCAGAGGCAGCGGTAACGCAGTCAATGAACATTAGATACAGAGCAGATGCCAGACATAGGCACAGGTAGACGCATCATCAGAATCTCGGACGCCTTTCATCAACAAACAGCCTGCGGTCCTGCTTGTCGACCTTCCGTTATCCCCGTCCGTTCCTCTCGCCATTACCTGACGGGAGGCCATGTAGAGGTTTAGACGTCAGGTCTGTTCAGCTCGTAGTACATGAAGTCACTGGTAATGAAATCCAGCATCATCGATCGCTCCTCTCGGGTCATCTCTTGAAACCGTCGACGCCACACGCACCACTGTCGTCCATGGTCCAATTTTCCTATGATATCAAGAGCAAGCTGGCAAGCAACATCTGGCTTGCCAAGGAGGAGATCCAAAGACTGCTCTATAAGCTCCTTTAGACCTGTAACGTCCGCTGGCGCTTGTTGATCGGTTTGCATGGCTGTATCAGTCGTGCTCTGCACTTTCTCTGCAGGTTCAGTGGATTTCGGATTCATTGCTGGAGGCGCTATGGACTTGTGTAGCGACGCTGAGTAGCTTTTCATATCGTTCTGAGAAGGAGCTGGGAGTGCGACATTTTTCTTTCGCTGTCGTTTTTGTACTGGGCCTGGACGGCGTGGAGGGTTTGAAGGAGATGGGCTCTGATACGGTTCTGGGCTCTGCTGGCGTTTGATCATTGGCTGCACCGATCGTACCCTTTGCAGTGAACAGGTCTTCGTCATGTTCACCTGATGTATTGTTGTTTGTTGGATAGTCCGTGTGATCCAAAGATGCACTGTCAGCCTCGTGCTGGTAGCTGTGCTGGCATATACATCTGTAGTTCAAGCGCTATTGGTAAGCTCGCTTTAGCTTATGTTGCTGATGTTCGACGGACTCACTGCACGTTCTTCCAAAAGAATGTGTAACTGAACGATAGTTGCGAAATCTGTCTTACGAGACCTGTCAAGAACGAGAACTTAAGCCTTTGATACTCTCTGTGCCGAGATTCTTGCTGAAGGGCGCAGAATGTCGTTGTCACTGCGACTCGGGCAGTCGCGAGGCTTCTGTGAAGAACTCGGAAGGAGCTTCGAGTGTTACCCGGAGTCCCAACTTGTTCTGATTCGGATGCTTAAGGTATCTGAAAAGTCTTGGACCTTTGAAATAACGACTTGGTTTTAGGCAGGACTCTCATTATTCCAATGTCGAGCAAATAAGGCACAGAAAATGACAATGCGCTTCTTCCCTTATAAGCCTTCGCTGAGCGTTCAGTCCAACGGCTTCGGTTACTTTGTGCTTCAGTATGTGCCTTATTCGAGGTACATGAGAGACTTGAAAAAGACTACGCGGATCTCCTTGATCATGCATTTGGAACGACGCTTGGGTCACGTCCATTTGTGCGCCAGTCGATGGTTGAAAGTACGGTCCCTGAATACAATATCGAAGGCTGTTACCATTCTTCTCTATCGACGTTATTAACATGAATTCGGCGCGTCAAATCACGAGCAGCGGTGAGCATCTTCATCGCCATGACGAATGTTGCTCTTCTTTAAGGCAATACAGCACTGGCGGCTTCGAGGTACTGTTCGTTGACCACCACTTTGTCTACGACTTCTTTCTTGGCTCCCATCTGGCAGATGCAGACCTTCTCGATATGGATATCTTTGGCCCATTCATAGGCTCCAAATTCTTCAAGTAGAGCAGTAGCATCAAACTTGCCGACACCATGATTGCTCTTGCCGTGACCAGAATCCTTTGGTCGGTTTCTACTGCCTTTAGCATACAAGGTGTTCACGATGGTAGCATGTAGCAGTAGAGGACGCTTGTCTGGCACTAGGAAGCCCCTGGAAGTGAATTGATTGCAAAGAGCCTCACAAAATCCCCGTAGCCGGAACGTAGGGTCTCCTGGCGAGGTGTACAGGATCGAGGTTTTCACTGGGTTGTGCATGCTTTGGAGGCCTGTCAAACTGACCATCAGTGGCTCTACCAGCGCATCGGGCCCGGCGACTTGGGTGATAGTACCGGATCTGGTTGATCCATTCCTTGTTTGCAGTAACGAAGTCATCGATGGAGCAGCTTGGTCAATGGGAAGTCTTTCGCCTTCCAAGGTCGGCAACACGTTTTGCGTTGCAGCTGCTTCAAGCAACTGGACCATATCAAGAGACCCCAAGAATGCTGAAGCGGCTCTTACCTGTTCCTCCGTCGGTAGGTTCATAACCCCGAGCGTCAGGTGGATAGTCCCCACCGGTCGTATTGCCTTCGCAGGAAGATCATGTTTATTCGCTACTGTTGTAACGAAATGCTGGAAAGAGGCCTGCAGCTGCGGGTTTGAATGCTTATTGACGAGCGGTAGACAGAGAAAATGTGTAAATTGCTTTCCGGGCATCTTATTCGTACCCTATAGCCGGATGGAGGCGTGGCGCACGCGATAGTTTCGACTAGCGATTCAGGAGAGGAGGTACTTGTACTTTTATCGAGAAAGAGGCGTGACTGTACTCCGTACTCCTTGGCTAGCGAGAAACGGGCAGAAACGCGAAGGACAGTAACTGCACGTATAGTAGCGAAGTGAATGAAGACAGGATAGTCGTGTCGCTGCACATCGAATGTGATGAACTATGTGTTTGGCTACCGCTATTCCTCCCTGCGCGGAGATCAGTCCAAGAACTTAATGTTGAAATATCAAAATCGGCTTTTGACGTTGTGGAAATTCGATCTGAAAGAGGGATGGCGCCAAGCCCGCATAACCGGAAACGAGCAGGGGTTCCTTGACGTCAAAAGGGAAGGCATTGAAAAGAACGTAGCACAAGATGCAGGTTGTATGCAGTATGCCGATCTGATGGACTAAACATAGTACAACTCAACGTTGGTGGATTCATGATCACGGTAACACACTACGATAGATAGGTGGAGGTGCTTGATCGAACGTCATTCTGTGGCTTTAACAGCTGAAGTACACAAACAATTTAGCCAGTCCCCTCTCCGCCGCCGATTTCCTCATGCTTTGTAAAAACAGTAGCCTGCACTGTCTAGCTGGGATCATGATAGAAACGCTTCAGCGCCTTCTCAGCCTCTTGGTACTCCACCTTGACGACCTTCAGTATCGTCTCGATGCGGCTGAGGCACTCCTCTTTTGACAAATTGGAGGGATTGCCGGCCTCGTCTTTACGAGCGCCATAGTGCTGGACCTTTTCGCAGGAGTCTTTAATCTTGGTGAGCCCCAAGGTTGCCGAGGAGCCTTTGAGGAAATGGCCATCGGCGCTGAGTTCCTTCAGGTCCCCGTTCTTCCTGTACAAGGAGTTAGCGTCAGAACGTTGGATCTGAGGAATACTTGGTAAATGAAAGAGACCACAGCAACGTGGGGATAACACAATGAACCAATGCATCACTATAAGAGAAGCCAGCCCGAGTAGGAAACTTACAAGCTTGCGTCCATCTTTTTGAAGGTTTGCTCCGCCTGCTCAAAAAAGCCGTAGACGATGCTCTTAGAGAAGTCGCGTTCCTCCTCATCATCGTCCATTTCAAGGATTTGTTCGAAAGTAGCTGTATCAATCATGTCTCCGAGGTCTGAAATGCCAGCTGAACCATTCTCGGACTAATCCGTCAGCCGCTGGTCAGCCCTCCTGTATGCATGCATATGCACGATGAGTAATTTTCTGGAGCGATGCAGTGGACATACATGATCCTCCCCTACCTCAGATCGGCCCGCCATGTTGTTATTCTTTGTTGTGTTTCCTGCGCAGACTGTAGAGTAATATTATGTTGCGTGCTGATGTCGTGTTATTTGGAAGTATGCCGTAGGGTGAGCGTTGTCACTTCAGGCGCGAGATTCAGGCGCGGTCTGCACTGATCCCTTCTAGCGTTCGCTAGTGCTGAACGTGATCTTGTAAATGGGACGTATTCGCAATGCCTAAGTGGGGTGCGCATTTGCTTAGTTTAAGTGATTTATCAGGGCACACGAGCACTTCTACGTCAGGTATCAGTACTGGACGCCTGCCTGAAGGGACGAGGGACACTGAAAACTTACCGAACTAGAAGAGCACCAGCAATGCCTCCCTGAGGTTATCCAGAAATGCCAGAGGTGCTTTGAGGGTGCGGAATAGAGTGCAGTGTCAAGGATAAAGGAAAGGATGGAATATGGATAGTGTTAGCGGGGATCAAGGGCAGATATAAAAGCGCCCCGGGATTAAGCGAAGCTGACAGCAAACGAGAGAGCTCTTGGGGATCGATGGAGGTTTGGAGGCTGAGAGAATTATATTGTCGAAGCTGGAGCATTTGTTCTTCGTCACGCATGCGGCATAGCCTGTTCAGGATCCGCTTCCCGCGAAGACAGCCGCCAAGATGGCATCGTGTTCTGTCCCATCTCGTGGGGAAAGTGGAACAAACAACACGCTAGCAAAGCACACGCAGAAGGTCCAATTGATAGAGGGGAATGAGATCATAGGCTCGGCAACGGGAGGGTTCGCATCACGTTTATTTTAGGGAGGTCAGCTTCTAATTCCAGCAGCTCTGGGATGACTGGACCGATCATGTTCTACTCCATACAAGGATCACCTCGTCGAAATCAGACCTTCGCAGCGCTCTTCCGCGGCCGTAATATTGGAGCGTCCATATCAAAACCCTATTCAGAAGGATCATCATGGAGTCCGCCCGTTTGAGATTGCCTCTCACAAGAGATGAACGCGAAAGCTCGAGTGCTCTTATCTACCGACTGTCCAGACTCAGGGGTCACACAGAAGAATCTTGACGCTACATGTATTTCTAGCTGGACAAAGGCGTTCGCAGCCGCATTTGATGCCACACGATCTTGTATACTTTTACAATGGGACCAAAAGCGGTAATCGAGCTGACGGGAGACGAGCGTCATCGCTGATGTCGTCGTGCATTCGCCTAAAGGCCCGTCCCCCGCCCTCGGTAGCCTAAATTTCATATAGACGCGGTCCAGAACGTCGATATTGAGTTGCCGGGAGACCCTTTGACGATCTCTTGCTCCTTTTGATGCATTATACCGAAAATGGACTAAACGGTTTAGCAGCGCGGAGGATTAACGGAGCGCCATCACACGTGGATGTGCAGTTGGAATGCTGCTGGAGGCTAGAGCATGCCTGCAATGGACCCAAGAATACCTACCGCAGTGCTTCCTATTAGCTAGTCGCAGATGCTGCAAACAGATAGCAGACAATACAGTCAGATAAGGGAACAAAGCGCAGAGCCCAGTCTAGAACACTTCCTGTACGTATCGAGAAATAGTCTAAGTTAATTGTACACGAGAAAAGCAGGGAGTCGAAATACCAAAGGCCTTCTAGAATGAAATGATGTTCGACTGAAACACCGTAGAAGCCAACACCCATGATGCTATGCAGAGGTCAGGGTTATCGGACAAGAGGTCTCGATACGTCGAAGGGAAAAGAAATCATCAGGCTGGGAAATTGTTGTTGGTCGCAACGCTTGAAGCTCGGTTGTGATGCAGTGTACCTGACGTTTGATCATCTCCGAATCAGCCTTCAGACATCGTCCCAGCAAAGCGGAGATGGATTATAGGTAACAGTGTCCGTGTCGATTCTTGCGCAACGCACTCTGAAAATTTATGACTGGGTGATCTTGTGAATGGACTCGGCAAGGCGCTTGACGTTGGCGGAAGTGATGCCGGCAACCGATATCCTGCCGTCCTTGGTCGCGTACACGGAATACTAGAATGTCGGTCAGTGGAATCATCGAATGGATCCTTGGGCTACCAACCTCTTTGGCCAGCTTCTCCATTTGTTGCGGAGTGAGACCAGTGTAGGCGAACATGCCGATCTACAACAGTCAACAAAGTGCGATGACCAATCTTCCGATGTCTTCCGTACCTGAGATGTAATATGACTCCAATCATGCTTGCTACCGAGAGCCTCGAGATTCTCCTTCAGGAGAGCCCGCATTCGGATAATACGTTCCGCCATTTCCTTGACTTCACCGAGCCACTGCTCATTCAGAACAGGGCTATTGAGGATCTCGGAGGCGATTCGGGCACCGTGCACTGGAGGATTGGAATAAAGTGGTCGGACGAGGATTTTGACCTGCGAATCCACGCGTTTCTTCTCCTCTGCTGATTCGCACACGATGGAGAAGGCGCCGACGCGCTCGCCGTAGAGTCCCTGAATATTTCAGTACCATTGCCTCGCGGTGACCGTGAAGCGTTACCATGTTCTTTGCGAAACTTTGCGCCAAGCAGATTTGATGACCCTCCTGCACGAAGTGCCTGACGGCAAATGCGTCTCTTTTGGTATCCCCACTTGCGAAGCCTTGGTATGCCATATCGAAGAACGGATAATGCCTCTTCTCCTTGACTACATCGCTGATCTTCCGCCACTGATCCTCGCTGGGATCAATACCTGTGGGGTTGTGGGCGCAAGCGTGCAATAGCACAATACTTTCTTCGGGCGCGGCTTTCAAGTCTGCCAGCATACCATCAAAGTCCAGGCCAATTGTATCTTTGTTGTAGTATCTGTACTTCTCTACCTCTAAGCCGGAATCCTTGAAGACAGCGTTGTGGTTGGCCCAGCTAGGTGTCGGAATGAAGATCCTCTTGCCGCTGGGGTAGAAACGAGCGAGAAACTCTCCACCGATTCGTAAAGCCCCAGTACCAGATATAGACTGCGTGATGACAAGCCTGTCGTCCTTGATGGCGCTGGAGTCGGATCCGTACGCCAGCATGGCAGCAGCCTTGGTAAAGGACGGTACGCCTGTGATACCGGCATATTCCTTGTCGAGATCCGAGTCAACGATCTTCCGTTCGGCTGCTTTGACGGACGGCAGGACGTAAGGCTTTCCTTTGTCGTCGCCTAGGAGCTTTCTTTAGCTGTATGGACTGGATTGCTCAGGGACATATCACTTACGGTAAGCACCGACGCCGAGGTTGATTTTTTCTGAGAAACTGTCTGCCTTGAAGGCTTCGGTTATGCCTGTACTGACAAATCAGCATTCTATATACTGTGGTCTTGAAATGCTGCCCAAATCACCAAGAATCGCCTTGAATTCACCATCAGCATCAGCCTCGGACCTCGTTGTGCGATTCATGACTTACATCCTGTTCTTGTATTAGCTTGAACTCAATTGAAGGGGTTCATATTTGGAGTTCGGGGAAGCAGAGGCACACTGGAGGTCCTTGTGGCAAGCTTGCCCAGGTCGAAGCTGGCCTTGTAGCTACGATTCGGGATGACAGACGGCCAGAGACAGCCTGCCGTGAGGCCGAACGCAGGGTCGAGATCATTCTCGTTTATTAGTGGGACGGAGGCAAGGGATTGTTATCAATAATAATGAGTAGCTATCATCATGAAGCTCGACTCGACTCGTGTCCTTGAAGCTCGCAACAATTTACAGTTCCTAGCGCGTCTTGGCGTGATTTTGGCGTGAACCCCTGTTGCGCTTTCCGATACATACACTATTGAAGGTACCTTATTCGCAGTCAGGTTCGACTCCAGACACCACATCCCCGAAGCCCCACGCTTCGAGCAATGAATGCTAAAATGCAGATGGTTCAGAAATGAGAAGGTCCCGCGCTTACCAAGACCGACGCTCTAGCAGATTCAGAACCTGACCGCAAACGTCCGAATCTAGTCTCGCTTTGGTGGTCTACAAATAGCTAAGGGCCTCTGGCCTTGAAACGATTGCTCCGTTGACATGCACTTCGCTCTTCCGCCTCGAAAAACATCACACCCACCTCCATATGCGCTGGCCTCACGATCTAGCTCTATCCGACGCAAACAGCTTCAATTTGGCGCCGTCATCGCTTGCTCTGCGTTGTTTCTTGTCTATCTCGTCTCGAGACTTGTTTTCCCCTCACCTGGAGCTCCGGCTGGAACGCCAAAAGTCGTTATTGTCACAGTGCTTGACCGTGATGGCATGAGCAAAGAGTATATCAGGAAGATCGAGGAGAACAGGAAAGACTACGCAGCCAGACATGGTACGTGGGAGAGGACGTCAAGGCTCGAACAGACAAATAACCATGACGACAGGCTATGATACCTTCTTTCCCGCTCACACAGACTATGATGTTGGAAACTCTCCAAAAAGCTGGGCGCTCGTCCCAGCCCTTCGTCATGCGATGACCAAATACCCTTTGACCACCTACTTCCTCGTCATCTCCCCACACGCCGTCATAATGAACCCATCTCTTTCCCTCGAATCACACGTACTAGAGAAGAGCCGGCTGGAATCGTTGATGCTGAAGGACAAGCCTGTGGTACCACCAGACAGTGTTATCAAGACGTTCTCCCATTTGAAGGGTGATAAGATAGATCTGGTGCTCACTCAAGACGGTGAAGGGCTCTGTCAGGGAAGCTTCATAATTCGCCATGGGGACTGGGCGAGGTTCTTCCTTGACACATGGTTTGATCCATTGTACCGAAATTACAATTTCCAGAAAGCAGAGGGACATGCTTTAGTAAGCAGTCGCTGTTCTCATATTTATTTTACTACTCTTCGACTAATTACGAACTCTAGGAACACATTGTGCAGTGGCACCCAACCATTTTGACAAAGCTGGCCTTGATACCACAGAACCTTCTCAATTCATACGGCGTTGATATATCGAGTAGAGGTGGAAAAGAAGTCATGTACAAGGACAACGACTTTTTGGTGCGGTTCCCCAATTGCGAACTCGATTCGAATCGTAATTGCGAGCATGAAATGGAACCATACTATAATCAGTGGCGGACTATGTGGGTGAAGTCATAAGAATTAATTGTTCAATAGATGCATTGCAATATTAATGATACCATGAACAGCAGCAGGACGCTCGATGAAGATTTGTTATAGTTCTAGGTATAATAGTCTGTTGTGGCTGGTGACCTTACTTTACCACAACCAGGTTTTACACGGTCTGATATACGATGTAGACGCCTGCCTCCAATAGCTTTCACCTGTTCTTGAACGAGAACCTAGCAGATGTAACAAACTTGTTTCAAAAGACGTGTGTCTGTGTAAGGTATAAGATCTTTAGTTGCATTCCGAGTATTACTGGATATTTTAGCCCCCCAAAAGATACACGCCCGCTGATCAGCCCTCGAAATAAAGTAGGTATGTATGCAGTCATGGTTTTTCGTTCTGAATACCTCATAGGTCAACGACCATCGGTGACGATTTGGAATATGACGCCTCCAGCTACCAGTCCGCCGAGCTCAGCAAAAGCGAGCTCAGGCTTGTAGTACCGGTGTTGATCTGAGATCTGTCGACCAGATGATTGACATCACAGATAATTCCTCAGAGGGGACGAGATGGCTCTATGGTTCGGTCGAGCTATTCAGTGCCTACCGAAAGACACCTCGGAAGGGCAACGGAGCACTGAACACAGATCTGGGTTTGGGAAGGAATAGAAGGCGGCCTTGAGGAAACATTTTCATGTGCGGCTTTGGCGCTAGGTCCTCTTTGGGGTTAGCTGCCACGAAACTATCAACCTTGCATGGGCTCGACTTCGCTCTTGTCTATTGCATCTGAGAGCTGATCCCATTCGTACCCTTCACACAGAGAGCAGCATCGATATCTTGTTGCCATCATGGCAGACGCCATATCGATCCAAGAGACCAACAAAATTCGCGTAGCTCTGGGTCTGCCAGCCCTCCCAGTGCCTGGAGGTGGACCCACCTTCAAGGCTTCCATAGACGAGGCAAGTTCTTCAGAGGAAGACGTTGGTAATACGCTAGAATCAAGGCAAGCACAAGGGTACGATAATTGGAAAAGGTTACAGGAAGAACAAGATGCTAAAGCGAAGCGAGAAGCGAAGAATGAGGCCATCAAGAAAGCTAGGGACACCGCGCGCAAATACGCAGTACTATCCGGCAAAGGTCTTGGCGAAGTTGACAAGAAGAATGATGTTGACACGAAAACGTGGCTGAAAGGAGCGAAGAAGAGGCAAAAGAAGTTCGAGCAAGAAAAGTTTCGGAGGCTGGAGCAGGAGCTAGCGGAGAGGGAGAACATTCCCGAATACACTGCCGAGGATCTTGCGGGAGTGAAGGTCGGACATGGATTAGCCGATTTCGAGGGCGGCGAGGAGCAGGTTCTGACACTGAAGGACACCACGATCGAGGCAAATGAGGAGGATGGCGATGAGTTGGAGAACCTCGAATTGAGGGAGCGGGAGACGATCAACGAGCGGCTGGAAGTCAAGAAGAAGAAGCCAAATTATGATCCAAACGCGGTTGATGAGGAAGGTGGATCAACGATACTCAAGCACTATGATGAGGCCATTGATGGCAAGAAACGGAAACGATTCACTCTGGACGGGCAAGGAGCTACGGCAGAGGGGCGTGAAGCCATGAAGCAAACCATTGGTCAGAGACTAAAAGCACAGCCCATCAGCCTAGACATCGTCAAAGATGACATCCCCATCTCGGATTATAATGCCGCTGCAGAAGCCAAGATACGGAAACCGAGGAAAAAGAAAGCGAAGACGACAAGGCAAAGGGCAGCCGACGAAGACGACCTTTTCCCCATTGAACTGGCTACCAGCGCCCAACAAGATGATGACTCCATGGACGTTGACGGCACACCCGATACCTCTAATGGCACTGCACTCAAACCTAAACTAGAGACCTCTTCTTTCGTCGATGACGATGATCTGCAAGCTGCTTTGGCGAACCAGAGGCGAGCTGCATTGAAGAAGCGAAAGCGGACAAAACCCGAGGACATCGCTCGACAATTTCGAGAAGAGGCGTCGGCTACCCCCGGTGGCAATGGAGAAGATGACAAACAAGGCGAAGAAGGCGGCCTTGTGATTGACGAGACGTCAGAATTCGTCGCTAACCTACAGCGGGCGCAAGAAGAAGAGAGGAATCGACCAGCGCCTCAGAAGCCCGTTCCAATAAAGGCAGCAGCTCCGGTCAAAGATGAAGACGAGGACGGAGACATCGATATGGGCCGGTCATACAATGACATACCCGATGATGAGGAATTAGAAGCCCAGACTAAACGGAATGCTTCGGCCCCTGCAACGCCTGGCCTCACTGGCACCGGCTTAGAGGATGAGGCTACACTGGATCAAGGCCTCGGTGCAACACTATCAATGCTGTCTCAGCGGGGCCTTATCAAGAAAGAGAATGAAGGCGACCTCAATGCCATCCACCGCGAACGCCAACGATTCCTCGCCGAAAAGCAGAAGCGCGAAACAGCCGCCGAAGCCAAAGCCCGTGCCCAACGCGAGCGCGACCGTGCGTCCGGTCGTCTAGACCGCATGTCAGCCCGCGAGCGGGAAGAACACGCGCGGTGGGAGAACAAGCAGCGGGATCAGCAAGAATCCAGGCAGATGGCAGAGATCTTCAACCGGGAGTACAAGCCCGATGTGCAGCTCAAGTATGTGGATGACTTTGGGCGGTCGATGAATCAGAAGGAGGCGTTTAAGCATTTGAGCCATCAGTTCCATGGCAAGGGTAGTGGGAAGCAGAAGACGGAGAAGCATTTGAAGAAGATTGAGGATGAGAAGAAGAGGGAGGCGCAGAGTGCGTTGGACTCGAGTCAGGCGACGGGTATGAACAATGCTATGGGGGCTACGGCGAAGAAGAACAGACAGGCGGGTGTGCGGCTGGCTTAGGCTTGGGGATGGAGGGAGCGCTCCTTCATTGAGCCTGCGTAGTTCAGAATGAGCATTGACCCTTCGGAATGAGCAGCTGTACTGTTAGCTATATTCTATGCTGCTACCATTCTGATGCCCTCATGTGGACTTTGCAGTCTTAAAGGACACTGATGTCTATAGCCTGTTCAACTTCTTTTTCCGCAACATCTCTAGTGAGAAGTAAAAAGTGAACCACAAAAGCGCATGATACACCGTCCGAATACTCTACATACCGTATACATGCTATCTCCGCCACAACCGTCCCAGCAGACCCTTACTTTCTTCCTTTGGCTTCTCTTGCTCCTCCATAAACCCTGTATCCACATTGTCCCTGCCTCTCTCCGAAACGTCCTCATCATCCGCAGTACCTGCATCCAGAACCTCCCTCGGCCTCTCCCTCACTAAATCGCCCGTCTCCCCATCCCCAACCACTACCCCCGCAACCTCCTCCCCCTCCTTCTCCGCCCTCTTCTCCTCCTCATCCAACTCCTCATCAAAAGCCTTGACCTCCTCCCCATACTCCTCCTCCCCCACCACACCCCCCTCCCTCCCCTGATAAAAGATCCCCTCCTCCGGCAACCCCAACCTCCTCCTCTCAGCCTTATACCTCTCCCTCACCTTCTCCGTCCCCAACAACCTCCACCTCAG
>JAABUQ010001800.1_pt1 | contig 44470 bp, 32 predicted proteins | sample 5560001 | NCBI WGS metagenome assembly JAABUQ01 (sample SAMN10711888, study PRJNA513371) | rock metagenome | isolation source: Antarctica rocks | place: Antarctica: Victoria Land, Finger Mt nord | collected 2015-12-18 | reverse complement strand
CACCCGCCTCCTGTCCGCCGCCCAAATCCCCTGGCTCACCCTCCGCCGCGCCTGGCTCCTCTCCCACCTCCTCTTCGCCGCCTGCATGGCCCTCACCTTCGTCATCACCACCCCCACCGGCGCCACCGTCCTCGTCGCCTTCGTCGGCCTCTCCTGGGCGCTCTCGCAATGGGCCCCCTTCGCCCTCATCTCCGCCGAGATCAGCAAGCGCGAAACCGCCGCCCGGCGCTCCGGCCGCGGTGGCGCCGCGAGAGAGGACCAAGCGGGCGTGATTCTGGGACTACATAATGTGGCGATTGCGGCGCCGCAGATCATCGCGACGTTGGTGAGCAGTGCGATCTTCAAGGGGGTGCAGAAGGAGAGGGGCGCCGCGGGCGATGAGAGCGTCGGGTGGGTGTTGAGGTTCGGGGGCGTGGCGGCGTTGGTGGCGGCGTACATGACGAGTCGGATTGAGGAGCAGGGAGGGGGTGGGGGAAGGGGAAAGGGGAAGAGCGTGAGGGATGAGGAGAGTGCGGATGGGGAGGTCTGAGGGGGGGAGGGGATGGATAGTGGATGAATCCATGGTGTGGAATAGACAGGAATGCATGCATGGGCGGAGAGCGCTGCACTTGTGCATAGCGGCGAGGTTCACTCTAAGCGCTGTCTTTCTATACCCTAGCTGCTGGGCCTGATAGAATGTTGAAACGAGTGAAACAGCAGGATTCGCTGCTTTGGAACTGTGACTCCAGACAAGCCAAACAAGCTCAAGTCTCTGAAGAGAGTACTGATACTGGACTTGCTTCGCCTGGTTCACCTGTCGATTACGAGGGGCTAATCGTAGGTACGGTTGGTATTCGTATAGGGAAAGATTGGTAAGAAGTACAACACTCATTCATGTTCAATCCCTGGAACATGGCCGTATAGACAATTACTTGCGTTACCTACTGTACTGGAACCTCCATAGCGACGATTGAATGAAGCTAGAAAACTCAACGCCGTGACCATGCGATCCCCATCCCCATCCCCATCCTCTCCACCTCCCCTTTCCCTATCCCTTTTCGCCCTCCTACGTCGAGCTCAACGGCAGCTTCTGCATCGTCTGCTTAAAGACCTGCAGCGCCAACTGCGGCGTATAAAACGGCACCTCATGTCCCGCGCCAAAGACCCTCAAAAAGCTAAAATTGTCCACCGTCTTGAACGTGCCGCCCTGCGCACCAGCCACATTATACGGCGCCAGCTCGCTCGCCGCGAACTGGTTTTGGCCGGAGAAAGAAACTGCATCCGCGGCCGCGAGCCCACCGTACCAGTTGCAGATCCAGTCGGCGTCGCCGGCCCAGACGACGGTGGTGACGCCGGACTTGACGACGTCGGAGAGCTGGGCGAGGAAGGAGCGGGCGTTGTCGCCTGTTGTGGCGAACTTTTGGTACGGCGCGTTGGGGCATTCCTGGTAGGCGGACTTGGCGCCGATGGCCTTGACGACGGTGGGATCGGATAGGTATTTGGTATATGTTTGTGGGGGATTGGGGTCGTTGGAGGGGGCGCGGATGTCATAGACGTCGAAATCGCCAGATTGGGAGAGGGGGCCTTCGATGCCGTTGTAGCAGGTGTTGACGCTGTTGACGCAGTCGGTGTTGGAGCCTGTGCTCTGGCATTGGGTAAGGGCAGGGGCGCATTGGGTGTCGTAAGTGTTCAGGTAGGAGTCGTACTGGGATTGGATGATGAGGGCGTGGTAGCTGTTGTTGAAGCTGAAGTCGACGTAGGCCTTTTCTTGGAGAGTGGCGTCGAACCAGCCGTTGTTGATGCCGAGAGCGACGAGGTTGATGTTTTGGCCTGTGACGCTCTTCGCGGTGATGGCGGCGTTCTGCTGTTCGAAATAGTCGGCGAATTCGGGCCCGTAGTGGCCGCCGTACGATTCGGTGAAGATTCCGAAGTCACGGTTTTCGTATTGCGGGAACTGGGTGTAGAAGGCTTGTAAGAGCTTCCATACGTAGGGTGCTGCGGTCACGGTGGAGGTGACTGAGTCAGAGCCGTAGCTGAAGCCGACGCCGATGGGCTGATCGATATACAGCATATTCGCGTATTCATTGAAGCTGTAGGGGTTTAGGGAGGGCGTTGATTCGCCGTTGACGAAGTGGCACGGGCCGTTCTCTTGGAAAAGGCCGATCATGCTGTGGTTCGGTCAGCAAGACATTCTCAACAGTAAGAGCGGCAAGCCCTCACCTAGAGCAACCAGGACCGCCATTGAACCATGTTGCCAGTGGCGCCGTGGTTGGGTTCGACCGTGCTTCGAAGCTGTCGTCATTGTTAGACCAGCGATTCTGGAGACGGCAAGACGGTATTACGTACAACCAGAACCACATATTCATGTTCGTCCCAACAGAGAGATACCCAGAGTACTGGTTTACACCAGGTGTAGTTTCGCATATCCCGGAGTTGGTGACAAACTCCATCTTGGCGCCGGTTGCAGCATGTTCGAAGACAGTATAGTTCGTTCCATCTCGCTCAACAAAAGAGCGCTTATCCTTTGAGCTTGAGTCTGGTAATGGAGAAGCAAGAGTAAGAGCACCGAGGGAGAAGCCTGCGAGCAAGGAAGCGGAGCAACGCATAGTGAAGGATATGCAAGCTGAGAGAGTGCTTAGGAGATAGAGCGTGTAAGGGGAAGCTGGAAGCACGGGGGAAACGAGGGAGATTTATACTCAGTGAGCAAGTTTGAGATAACCATACAGGCCTGGGAAAGCGACGAGACTTTCTGACCGTATGGTGCACTAGGCATGGCTGGCCATCGCGAGCTCGGCGGGATGAACGGTGAGGGGATCATGTCTGGAGAGGAAGGAGCAGACCAGTGCATGTCCTGCAGAGGGGTTTGCGTGGGCATGCAGATGAACGAGAGAGACAGCAAGCGCGATGCAAGATATGAGCTCCGAGACCATCGTCGTGACCATCAGGAGCATCCTAATTGGGATAAGTGGGCCGTCTGCCAGGTACGCCTACCAACGGTCACAGACCCTTGATTGGCTTACGGTTGCAGCCAATGCCTTGCAGCGAACGCTCATCTTGCCTACTTCGCGAGACAAGCGCTGACCAGTGTCGACCATCGTAGAAACCAGGAGTTCTGCTGGCGATTGCATGACTTTGCAGACCAAGATGCTCTCTCCCTTATCATGTTTTGCGGATCCGGTTGCGAAGGCCTGTGCCCCATCATGACTCTGACGTTCTGACCCATACCAACGGCGGCGCGTGGCAAGTGCAAGGACCCGTACGGAAAGGCTAATCGCAGGAATTTTGAGCATGTAATAGGTCCCAACAAGGGCCGGAGTCGTTCAGCCAGACCATTATTGTACAACGAGCGGGAAATGAATCCAAACGGAGGTTGTTCTTACAGAGCTGGAAGTCTGGAAGGAAGATGGGGCCGCCAAGCACTGGACCCGAACAAGCCGAGCTAGTGGAAGATCTCCACTCCCGTCTCTTCCTCCGTCTTCTGCGCGTAACCTACAACTGCTTCCTTTTCTGGTATCAATTCCGTCGATGATGCCTTTGATCGCGCTTGCTGCTCTGCGTGGGATCCTTCCGTTTGTCTCCGATCCATTGAGCTACTGTTCTGCTGTCATGTCAAGATAGATGCTTATCAGTCCTTCAGTATGCATCGTGTCTCGTCAGTTTGATCAGTAAATGGACTCAAATCTGATCGACGGTCGGACCGGCTTCCTCTTCTTGTTGCCGAGGCTTCTCAGGCTGGTTTTCCTGGAATGCTCTCTTCCGCCGGGTGCAATGGTGAACAAAGTCAGGAGTTTTGCAAACTACGAAGTAGTAGGAGTCTAGGCAAGGCAGAGCTCAGTGTTTACACGATAACAACTCGGGCGCTCCGAGAGCTTCAGGCCTATGGATAAGACGCCATTGAGTCTTTCCAAGTCAAGTTAAACAAGAACCTGGATGTCTTGCGTGAGCGTCCTGGAAATTGGCCTGAGTGTGGCAGATGTAACAATGCAAACGACTATCTACGGATCGAGAATGGCGTTCCGTTGGGGGAGCAAGAGCAAATAAACATGGTCAGGGCGTTGCAGAGCCTTAGATTCTTCCGAGCCACGACTGTAGGAACGGCATCAGTTGGTTCGGAGATCTGTCTCCAGCAAGCAGCCGTGTTGTATTGACTACATTCCGGCAAGAGGTTTCGCTCACGGTCTGGACACAGACTGCAGACGTCCGCGTGATTTTCTCAAGGGCGCGTTAATGCCCGGCTATTCAGCTGAACTTGATTGATTCCTCCGCAAGGCTAGCCGGTTAAGTCAGGAATGTATCACAATCCCGTCGTACTCTAAATGTGCGCAGCTGCTACGTACGGTAAGTGGAGTGTCTCATGTATTGCTGCTGTGCCTCTCAATGTCTTTGACCTGTACGACCCATAAAGGGTGGCGGCTCGGCTCCACGAGGGTTATTTTCACTCATCTCTTGGAGGTGGAAGGTGGCGAATGTGCTGGTAAAGGTCTAGAAGGACTTTTTCTGTGAAGTCACAGTATTTGAGTCTCCATCTATTCAAGTTCTTTAGACAGCTCAAAGGGTTTCGTTCTGCATGTCAGACTCGTCCTGTATACTATTTACACCGATCCGTTCTCTTCCGTAGCAAGACAGTCAGCATTTTCTGCATGTTGACCACATGCTGTTTGCTACGGGCTATACGACAAGGTGATAATACACTTCGAAAAGACTACATGCGGGCAAGATAATCACTGGGAGCACCGTCATACTCCTTCTCTGTCCACTTAATTTCAAGTTCCCAAAGTTGCAAGAACTCTTCCCGCCTTCGGGTACTTGCTTCCTTCTCTACAAGCGCATTATTCGAGACCATGTTTCATTCGAGCTGCACCGGTAGAAACTGCTCTCATTGAACGGTCGTCAAGGCCGTGACGCGTCCTGACGCAGCCTTTCGCCGCTACTCTTTGGGCGTGGCGGCCGTTGCGATTGTCGGGACTCTCTCGGTTGCGTAAGCATGCTACATCGAATTTTCGAGCACCCTGCCATATATAGTGCACGCCACCCTGAACCCATGGGCCTCGAGGAAGTGTATAAAGGGAGGAGATCGCTTACCGAGGAGTCGGACTTCCCTCCAGCGGGCAACTTGAGACGTTCTGTACTGAGCCAGCGCTCTGATCCATTTTACAAACTTGGCCATGGCGCTTCCTCAACAAGAGCTGCCGGACAAGAGTCCCCTGGATTCGAATCCCGGTCCCGATGAAAACTATCCTCCACTCACGGACGCGGGCCCAGGACCCATCGACGCCTCGACCGTTGCTAGAGACGAGCCTCTTATGGTGAGGGACCTTCAAAGCTACTTACAGTCGCCCTTGGGGTCCGTCAGTACGGCTGTCGAGCGGCGAGAGTCGGAGGCGTTTCTGTCACTTGGTCTAGACACCGAGGGGAAAGTGCATAGTAAAGGTCGCGAAGACTCTTTCACTTGGAGGTTGCTCCGCCAACCCGCTAAGGTTATCTGGAACGACTGGTGGATCAGAGAGCTCGTTGCATCTGTAATCGCGGCTTCTATCATGGCCGCTCTGTTGGGTCTCCTTTACCAACACCAGAACAAACCGGCAGCGCAGTGGCCTCTATTGTCCAAACCGACTACGAGTGTTGCAATATGTTCGAACATCATTAGTGCCTTGATTCTATTCATCGTTGCCGAATCGATAGGCCAATACAAGTGGTATTTCTTCCGGCAGAGGTGCGCTCTGAACACCATGGAGCTCTTCGACGGGGCGAGCCGTGGGATAGCAGGCTCTGCACTTGTCCTTGTATCGAAGCAGAAATGGTAATTGTCAAATATTCCCCATACCGATTTCAACACTGACTCGGGGTCTAATAGGAGCCTCGTCTCCGTCGGTGCTGCGATTACCATTCTAACCTTGGGGATTGAACCATGTTTCCAGGAGCTAGTTTTTATGCCTGTGGGGTCATTTACAGACCCCAGCCTACCGAATCCGATCATTGGCATAGTTCGCCAGTATACCAATCCCTGGCCCACTGACCGGGACATGTTGGGAGGAAACGTTTACAAAGGCGAATTTACCCTTGAGAAGCCACTAATAGCTGGGGCTTACCAAGGGCTGTTCGGGGACCCTACTAGCATGACTGCGACCTGTGTCACTGGCAATTGTACCTGGACATCGTTTAAGTCTCTCGGCGTGTGCAACCAGTGTCTGAACATAAGCAATTCAATTCAGGTCAACAATATGTCCGCTCCAGTCGGCCAGCAGGATCCATATTTCCTTGATAACGGACTACAGATGACAGACTCTACGAAGCTGATCAACTCTTCGACGTCTCTCAACCTCTCCCATATCGGCTATATTCCTTGGAGTCTACTCAACATATCTTTCATGAGTTTCGATGCGGCTTACGAATGCTCACTATATTGGTGTGTCAATGAATACAATTCTTCGATGCAGAACGGGAGGCTATTAGAAAACAGAACGCAGACCTGGAGTAAGAACAACCTCACGTATCAGGATCCGAAATCCATAGACAACATGACCCCTACCTGTCAGTTGGAAGCAAGATTGGGTGACGAAATCGAACAAGGTCTTAGTTTGTCCCCCGGAAGCTGCGATAACGACATCGGGTGCTGCTTCATTGACCTCTATACAAATGGCACTGGCGACCCAGAAGGCCACTTCAAAGTTGACTACATGACACACTTCACACTCAAAACCTTCCTCGAAGACAGTTTGGGTGGGAACATCTCATTACCCGAGCAGACTACCGCATACTACACTCCTAAGGAGATGAAGGCATTTGCAGCACTCCCCAGACTATCTTCAACCAACGGTGGTTCTGACAACATGAAGCAAGCTATAGCGAACATGACGCTTGTCAACATCCCAGAGCTCATAGATAACGTCACCAACAGTATCACTACCCGGATGCGTCAAGCCATGGGGCCGCATGACCCAGACAATGCTTGGAATGGCACCTCACACCAAGCGCAACAAATGCTTCAAGTCAGATTTTGGTGGCTTTTGTATCCGGCGTGTCTCTTGCTAGCCGCCTTCGGGTTCTTGCTAGCTTCGATAACTATCAATACGAGAAGCAAGACAGTCCTCTGGAAGTCCAGTATGACTGCTTTACTATTCAGTGGCCTCGCAGAAGAACATCGTACTGAAGCAGCGGACCATGACCGGCTGTCGGAATTGGACGACCTAGCAAAAGAGCTCAAAGTCATGCTGGAAAGAACAGATAAAGGCTGGCGGTTGACTTGAGATCCGGTCAATCTTAGCTTGAGATCTCTTGTTGACCTCTTGCTACCTGCCAGTATGCCGAATAATACCAATTTAAGGTACGCGGCGAGTCGTCGAGGCGGTTTGGTCATTGCTCTGGTTCTGCGCTTATCCCAGTTTCATTTTCATAACCTCAATGTAATTGTCTTGCCCTCGTTTGGTCTTAATCGGCCTCTACCTTCTTTTCCATTGCCGACCAAGCGTACTGGACTCAAGAAATCGAGAACATGTGGGATATTCAATTGTGATAGTTAGGCAGCCTGTACGATCGCGGACGGTTGCAGAAACAATCAGCTCTAATGTACTCATTTTTCTTTTCCTATGGATCTCATGTGGAAGAGTGCAAGCCCCTTCGAGGTTCTTACCCTGACGAGCATTTTGTCTGAGGTGATATTCTCCCTTTCCACTGGTTTCCACTTGGGGTAAGTGCAAGCCCCTCTAGAGGTTTTTGAACCCCAAATTGGCAATAATCCTCCACTGACCGGGCGACCTGAGCTGGTTATCTCCCTTCTCACTGAAGTGACGCCGCGAATCTGAGCTGATTTCTCTCGCTGTACCTCGAACCTGAGTGAGTTATCCAAGGTTTATGAGGGTCTCCCATCTTACGGACATGCCGGTATGGCTATATAATTCTTGTCTTCTCCTGCGCTCATCAAACTTGACTCTACACATATAGATATATGAAATAACAATCACACACATCCAAGCTCAATACTTTGTCTATTAAACTACCCACGTACTACTTACTATATAGCCCAACATGTCCCAGCAATGCCAATCTTTCATGCCATCGATGCCAGCATCTTACCGTGCCTACTTCGATCAAAGCTCCTTCAACCCAGGAACCCTCTCCACGGTGTCGCGCAATGACAACCCCAGAGCCCTTCCCAACGCCAACGGCAGGCCACGATCTCCAGGGTTCGACCTCTCGCGACAGGAATGGAGGCCGTATATGCAGCAACTCGCTCAGCTGCCGCCAACCCAGATAAGACCAGAGGAGGTGAGCATCGTGGCGCCGCGCCATGGATCACCACCGCGGTTGAACAACTTCATCGCCAGGATGGAGCAATCGCTGAGCAGCGATTCCTCCTGGATAGACGAAGCACCAACGCCGCCTGCGTCGCCGCCGCCGCCTCCTAGGACAATCGTATTGGGTTCGCCCAATGTCTCGCAGCTCATCGACCAGGCCAATGGCTTTGCCACTTCGGCGCCCAAACGCCGGAAGGTCGAGATCGGACGTGAGGACTCAGGTCCTCATATCCCCAGTTGCAGCCGGCCGGTACTAACGGTGTATGATACGTTGGTACGGATGGTGCAAGATGGCGTCTATGCACGGGCTCAAGACGTCGACCGTGCCAACGGCTTTGCCCCTCCGCCCCCCCAACGCCAGTACAGCGCAATCGAAGGAACGGCACCCCGTCCTCACGTCTCCAACCACCGCCACCCCTCGCCGCCGCTCCCCGCACACCCACCCGCGCAACCGTCCTACCTCACGCGAGCGAATCTCCTGCCCTGGTTCTCCGCCCAGGGCATCGATCTCCGCCCGGAAGAAGCACAAGTCCTCGACGCCTTCCTCGCCCAGCGGTACGAGTCCACCCCTCTAGAGCCAGCGCCGGGCTTCACCCCCCCCCCCCACGGATTCTCATCACCCCGCCGACGACGCCGCCGCTGATCCGAGCGCCGACGCCGGAGGAGCGCGTGCAGATCACGATCGCGAGCATGTTGGCGGAGAGGGAGAATCCGTTGCTGGAGCCGTTGCGCAGTCAGCTGTTTATGCTGGAGCAGGCGGGGTTGGGCGATATGGAGTTTGATGGGGGGGTGGCGACGGAGTTGATGGGGGTGTGTCCCTTCTGGAGCTGATGAGTTGGGTTTGGTTGTTGAGACGCGGGATGGGGTGCGGAGCGATGAGTCTGGATGATGGGTTGATGGTTGGTGTTTAGGGTTTTTGGGCGTGTATAGTTGCGTTTTGCCATTCTTCGTGAGTTAGGCTGAGATAACAAATGTACAATTGCATGTTTAAATTCTGCCATGCCGACGTGACTGTTCTCTAGGGTCAGCAACTAAAACGTATAAACCGTCGAGCAGGGAATCAACAGCATCGCGGTCTACACAGTCGAGGAGAGATCTAGCACCCACACTCTTCTTCCGTATTGTCATAGTACCCCTGGAAGTCTTGATTGGGGCAGCTTCTTGCGAACAGCTACCGGAAACCTGTGAGAACGTTGAATATCTGCTCAAAACCGCTGCAGTCCGTATCGCTCCATGCGTTCGTCCTGCGGGCTTTCCCATGGACAGGACGACTTCCATTAAACGCCATTGATTTCCGGGTAGCATTATCGAGACGATGCCCTGCCAGCTGACTGGCAATTACAATGCCGCTTTTTAGGTATTTGTACCAAATGCGATGTTCAATTCAGGACCGGATGATCCTAGGGTTAATCCAGTATTCGCACAATTGCTTGGCATTGTGTCGCAGAGGATCAAAGATCCAAATGCAAAGCCGGGATGACGAACCTTGACCCACGACTAAAGTGCTATCTACTTTATGAAATTCATAATTATTATTGGTAAATTAGTGATAATATGCTATTCATGCTCGCTCGTCCACCCATTGTCACAGCAAATCCCATTTACGTAAAACAACACCCAATTCCCACTATTCCCCCTTCCTCAAAAGCAGTCCCTGTTCATCTCTCAGTACCCTATTCACGAATGGGGGTTTCGCAGCGCAAAAAAGCGACATTCGGTCAAATTACGTACCTTGATCTCGATCCGATTTGATGTGTTTTCGATTTTAGCGAATGAACGTCCGAGCTGTTGGCACTAGAGCAAAGAATGGAGTCAAAGCGCTTGACAAGCGGCTTTGCTAACGATTCAAGGGCTAGGTATTTCTACGTTCCCGAGCTATTGTTGCGTGCCCGAATCTGCTTCGGAGTGTTCTGCTGCTTCAATTAACGGGATGTAGCGGTCGCGAAGAGGGATGGTTTCGAATTCTGGGTCATACCTTGTACAGCTAGAGAAGTGATCCATAAGACCCCCATTCTTGAAACTGGGACGGAGATGGGAGAATTAGTTGCGAAGAAGCCTCCGTACAACCCAGCCGAAAATCCGTACAACCCAGACGAAAATCAGTAGAGGCTCTAGATTTCCCGGCCCGAATTGCGTGCAGTTCGTTCCCCTGCCCTGGAAAAATAGCCGGGCTATTTCCTAAGCGCTTGGCTTTCACGCGGATCTTTGGGACTAAAGTTGTTTCCCCCCCCCTCAAATGGTGCCGTCGTGGTATAGTAATAAACCTTGAAATGTGTGAACTTTTGCTAACTCGAAGCGCTCGAGTCCGCTGAAAAAAGGTAAAGAGGCAAGAAGAACCAGCTGTCATCCGCCAAGCACTGTGGCCTGAGCTTGCGTGGGTGAAAAATTACACGCTTCCCAGATCAATATGTTCCACCTTATCCCCCCCAGTACTGTGAATTGACCATGAACACTTTTACGTTCGTATGTATGTCTCAACGTGTAGCCGCCCAGATCTGTGTGAGAAATATTACACAGGGCCCAGAGTCGCATGGCTCGATTGCCAGACATCAAGGCTCATAGGAGTGTTGGCCGAGTCTACGTAGGGGCCCATGTGTCTATAGCGGACTGGGACTAAATAGATGAGCTCGAGCGGATGAGTAGAGTGGTAAAAGTAGGACAGGCGATTCTGGTGGCAACCCTGCTGGGAGGATAAGGAGAATCGTTGGCCATTGTATAGCCACGGAGTGAAGATACCGTGGTGATACATCTGCACTTTGGCATTGTACCTCCAAAATCGCATCTTGTGCCGAGAAAGTCTTGAGGTACATTAGATGCGGAGTACGGAACCACGTGACTTTCGGCACCGATTCCATGATATCGCTGTGGTGCGGTTCGACTGTCCGATGTCTCAATGTGAAGTGTGGAAAACGAATCTCCGAGTATTGGCTGAAAAATTGTAGCCATGCTCGATGGCCGTACGATAGTATCTGCTCCCATGGGAGAAGATGATATCATCAATCGGCTCGAACAACCGTCGGAGATCCTCGGGGTGCTTATCAATGCGCAGATATTGAGCGCTTGTATGCACAGAATTTGGAATGACCACCTAACCCCAGTTTTCTATTTGTGGCTTATGAAGTGGCTCGAGATGTGCTATAGTAATTTGCATCTGCGTTCGTTCCGTAACCGGTAGGGAATTGCATGGGGTGTGGTAAAGGTGCTGAACTATCATGTACTGTGCTGGATACATTCGGATTGTGTGTATAGAACCCAGTGTTGATACCCAGGCCCTCATGAGAGTTGGGGTACAGAGCCATCAAACCAGTTCGGCTCGATACCGAATCGGACTGGGTCTGCTGGAAAGAGGAACTCTGTAGCTGCTGCTGCTCGATCTGGGACATCCGGCGAGCCAGATGACCAGTGTTGTATTGAGACTGCGGATGCATGGCAGGCTGATGCTGGTGGAAAAGGTGATGTCCTTCTGACTTGATAGCAGCCTGTGTCTGCTGCTGGGTTTGGTGTGGATACTGAGGGTATGCCATCGGGGTAGACGGTGGTGGAGCGTACGATGGTGTATTTGGTATGGAAGCATAGCTCGCGTTAGATGCCGATGTGGGGGTGTGGACATGGCTATACTGTGGGTAGCCGCCGTAGTACACCGGAGATGTTTGGTCATGATGTGCAAATTGGCCATGAGCAGGGGTCTGCAACGCACTAGTTGACGTCGAATATGGCCTCATTGTCTGGTACCCACTCGCGAGATAAGGGAACGTAGCCTGTTGGCCGTCGACCTGGTCAAAAGTACCATCTCCAGCGTCATCAAAATTCTGGACCTTGAATTTGGGCTGATTCAACAAATCATCCCTGAGCGGGAGGTCTTTTAGCTGGGAATCATCTCTCGGCGTGCTCAAGTTGTACTTGGCATCTTCAAGAGAGTAGTAGGATACAAGATGGTGTTGAACACCGTTGACAGTGACAGTCATCGTTTTTTTCAGTAAACCACCCTCTTTGAACTCGTACGAATCCACAAGCGATCCCACCAAAAATCGGTCAGCGTCCTTATCAACACTCTCTTCAGACTTAATAGCAGGAGTGGTGGGAGATCCACCCGACAATGAGAAGTCTTCCGTGATACCTGATTTGGAAGGTGCAGCATAAGGCTCCCCCGGTTTCACTGGACGCTGGCTCCTTTTCGTCGCTCTCTTTTTCTCCCCTGGCGGAAATGGACTGTTGAGCTGACGGTATATGAGGAAATTGGTCAAGATGCGACTGGGACTCCAGGGTATACCGTCTGTCCATCGTTTGATGCCCGAAGTCCCTTCTTCGTAGACAAAAACATTGCCGCTAATAATCAAGGAGTTTCGTTCCCTGTCATGAGGTCTGCGGATGCAATGAGCAAGCATACCGCTCAGAGCGGCTTCAAAAATTATCAAAGCGTCCTTGGTCGTCTCAATGTGCCCCCTCCATGTTGGAACGCAGGCTGGGGTGGCGCGCCCTGCGCTCATAACGCCCTTCAATAGCACGATGGAGGCCGAGGGTCGTGGTTGTGGAGCGAACACTTTAAGATAGTCATGGATCTTTGTCTGGAGCACTGGGCTCGAAAGTGAGCCAGCACAACAGACGTCGTTCGACCGGAAGGATGAGCTGATATCGGCCGGGGGGTTTGCTTTCGTACCGGTTCAAGCGATCGGGAAGATCGTCAAATCAGACTTCGAGGATTTGCTGGGGTTCACCACCTTCGACGAGTAGATGTGGCTGTTGTGGATTGGAGGGGGTGGTGGGGTGATTTTATGCACTACAAAGAGTGTTGATGTCGTTCCCTGCCGATGATCTGAGATTCCTCTGAGAACGAACTGTACAGCGTACGTGAGGTTCTCTTCTGTATAATTGCTATGCCAATCCCGGTACAGGATTGACTTTCATCTCCACCGGAAAGAGCAGGGACGAAAGAGGGTCAAATACTTTTTGCCAAGTGGGAGAAGAAAACCTTCGAAGTCGACATCCGGGTGGTTCCTTCCGCCAGCTCGATGAAAGGATAATTTGAGGTCACGACGAGCAGACTATATCATTTTTTTCAAAACAAGCGACGAGCGAAGGAAACAGGTAGGACGTAGGTCCGCCCAAGCCGAAATGGCTATCCCACTACGGAGTACTACAGCACCATGGGTAAGCGGGACCTATGCTCGCGTTTGTTGCCGGTAATAATGATGCGGTAGTACTTCAGTAGTGGGGACTCGCTATTATTGGTGACCAAATCTCATTTATTGGCAAGTCCGTGCGGCTAGGCGACTTGTATCAGGTCTGTTGCCCCCAGGGGCAGCTACGGGAGAGCGATGAGCCAATGGCGACTGTTGGGCGAAAGACTGATGACTGCAATCAAGGGGAAATATCTTTGCACGCAAGTCCAGAGTCCAGACCGTGCAGGCTAACAACGGCCTGTTTCCGATCGCAGCATCGGCAAGCTTCATTCCACTTACGTGTGAACCGCTAGCATAACCCCATTCCAGCCAGCGACGCTGTGTTCGACAGACGATTGACATTTTTGTCCTCCCCAGCGGATCGGGTACAGCTACATGTCCAGTCAGCCCAAGCTACTAAGGCCAGCAAAACTATTGGGAAGGACGACTCGGCAAAAACCCCTGGCTGCAGGTCGCAATGCCGATTATGACTTGGGGAGGCTTAAGGAGCTACCTATGAGCGCTGCACGGTGCTTGGAGCTCTTACAACCGACCCTTGTTTGGCGCAGGCGAGCAATTGCAAGGTCCATCCTCGACTCTTGAGGCGCAATCCACTGTCTCCTCAACAATCGTACAAGATCGCTGAGAAGCTGGCTACCTCCGTAGTTGAGAATGAACCAGCATGATACCACCGTCAGCCATCTTCACATGTGGCCAACGTCCCCTGTCTACACCTACAGAGGAATCTAATTGGTGAGACCCTAGGACCTCACGAGTTATTAATACCTAGCCACAGAGCCCTGGAAGCCAGGCACCTGCTCAACGGGAGCCAGAATTTCGCTGAGGAGCCGAGGTCGAGGGCCACACCGAGTGATTCATAGATTGACAGGCTGTGAGTGTCGGCAAATGAATAGCAACGGTGTGTCGATCTTGGCTGTTGGCGTTCTTTTTGATTTGCTTTAGGCAAGACCAGCTGCAATCAGCCACCGAATTCTGCGCCCACGCCTTTCAGCCAGCCCCAGAACAAGCCAGTGAAGGGATCTGAGTGCCCGAAGAGATCTTGGGTTGCAGAGGGGCGCCAATCACCCGGCCACCCCTGGACTCAAAGTCTCAAACACAGCCTCGACAGCCTAAAGAGAGCCATCGATTTGCTAGAAGCGGGGAATAATGCCGGGCCTAGACCATTTTTGCTCTCTTCCACGCTCGTCACCATCGCGATCTGGTCGAGCTGGTCGTTTCAGCATACAAGATGATTGTTCATGTGTGGCGTGGTGGTCTTGGCCAGTTTGATGAGCACGTATTCTGTATTACCGGTTTCGTCCCGAAAAGGATACATGAATAATACAGCTGTGGAGATACAGAGCCCCCACAATATCCATTTTGATCTTGCAAAGTCGGGACGAGTTGAGGAGGCAACAAGCCGCGATTGAGAAATCAGGCCGAGCCGAAGGACTTCTTTCCGCGCCACGCCGTTCGAAGTCCACGTGACGAAAAGATATATGGACATTGATTTCACCTCACATGTGATCATACGAGTATAAGAATTGTATCATTCATTCGTCTTTACGATATAAAACCACAGTCCTTGAAGTTTTGGGCATCCTGAATACTGTTTGTGTACTTTGGCGTCGGTGGTCGCCAGGCCATCATGAGGAGCCGTGAGAGACCATAATGATGAGAGTCGTCTACGATATCTGATCTCATGCAGCACCTGCTATCTTGAGTTCGGGTAGATACTTCACAGGATCTTTTTTGAGCCCTTGTCTCTTCCTGACATTATCGTACTTCTGCCTTGTTTTTAGGCTGCATGAGCGTTGATTTTCCATTAAACATTGCATGCTTCCCCGAAAGTATCGCGGGATCGACCGAAACTTTGGGCCAAGTGTGGGAGATCATTTTCTATTTCGACGTTGCTCTTCCGACCTCCACTTCCCCTTTCCGGCAAGGAAGGCATATCAACAACGTTCATCGAGCCCACCAGATGAGCGGTAGTGACACACAACGATCGGTACGGTCAGGTTTGCTCTACATGTGCCGCGGTGAGGCTCTCTGATAATATTCACCAAAGCGGGAAATGCAACGAAAGGCAGCAGAGGAATGTTCATACTGTTTACCACCCTGTTCCCTGCTTTCAAATGCAGGGACTACACGACGACAAAGAGATTGAACGACCCGTGAACATCCTTAGCCCGCTTGACGTGCATTATCACGTTCACAGAGTGACCTTCCGGCCACGCGATAATGTCGACAGCAGCATTAGATGTTATGCAATGCAGGAGCGAAGTCATTAAAGTTCAGAACGCAATGTACGCCATCTTTGCTCGAGACGTTATCGTGTTGAACCCCGGTATTGCCTAGCCTTCCGATGAGCCTGCCAGTTCAGTATGCCGCAGTCAAAGGATCTTCTTCCCAGACAGTGTTCCGCGCTATGGTTTCAATCGGTGAACAAGTTAGCTCGAGCTGACGACCTTCAATGATTATCTAGAAGGGCGACTGCAGACAAGATCGTCAAGACACGTCGAATGTTGTGGAACATATCATCGGCACTACGGCATACCACCGGGATACTGTCCCTGTCTCGTTTGACTAGCTACAGCTGTCACTTCGGCAGCCATGGCCTTGTTGGGGGTTTAGGCAGTGCAACGTCAATCATCTGACGCGGCCAGGGCAAAGCTACCCCCGAACGGAAAGATTTGGCTTCACCTCAACTGACCATTTCGACGATCCTGGCTCGAGGGAGGCTGGCGCGCTAAACCAGGACCTTCGGAATAGTAGGAGAACTGCATTACTAGAGTACCTGATGTGCTCTGGAGAGAAAACGATCCTGGTGACTGCCAAGTCTTAATAATAGAACAGACTCGACGAACAGCCCTTTGGGGGGGGGGAGAAAAACACGAAGGATTCATGATCGAAACTCTATGGACGTCGAATACTGGCGATCTCTTCTCTCCCGATGCTGCTGCGCCGTTTGCCAAAACGAAATCCACTGTATGTGAACCAGGAGCTTTTTAAGCTTTCAAATAACGGCTATCTACTTATGTACGGATTACCGTCATACTTCCCAACGGCCTGACTTTGAACCACCTTCTCTTACCACTAATTAGCAGGTACCGGTCAGCCATCGATTTCAGCGTGTGAACAGAATCTCCGTCCCGATTTTCGCTCTACTCACTTTTCAGACAGTTGTAGGCTGACAATGACGCGCTCTGAGCTTTCAAACCAAGCTTGTCAGCGTCAGCCCTCCTTCAAGTGGTGAACATCAAGGGTGCCACTTCAAGACTGCATTGTTCCCCATGGGATAGCAGATACGGTCATGATGTCCAAAAAACCTCCGCGCGATCAATACCGGTCTGTATGTCGACTTGCTGCACATTCGGTGTAGATGACAATACCTATCGCAACCACATCCGTCCCCGTAGCGGATAAGACCTACTGGGGTAGTCTGTTGTAGGGAAGCTCTTTATACATATACAGTAGCCGCGACTGCGATTCCTTACGTAGTTCTTTATAGTCCCTTCGAGCAAGCTCGAGTGGTCCAGAGGTATTGTAAAGTAATCGCAAGCTTCTGCAAATATCCGTTCTCCATCTTCGCCCAAAGCGAAGTGGATTTCAGATGATGTCAGAAACAGAGCGGTGGCAATCCGGTTCTCCATACTCTTTCCCTACAGGCCAATGCTAGACTTCCTCGCTGAACGCATTCTTTGCAGATGAGGACGAGGCATCAATGGTACTCACCAGCACTCCACGGTGAAAATGAAGGTTTGTCGACGATGAAATCAGGGCTGGGTGGAGAACTTTTGGCGGTCCACTCATCTGGATCTACGAAGTTACTCCCATCTGATAACACATAAGCATTGTTCCATCTTTGTTCTAGTATGATCGGGAATTTCACATCTCAAGAGACTGCATTGATGCACTACACTGGTAGTACCACCAGGGATATATGTGTTCTCAGCCATAAGACCGCCGCGAGGGTCCATCGCATTTTTGAGGACGTATCCGATGACGTTGCCCGGGGCCTCTTTATTATTGCATGGCTGATAAGGTCTGTGAGCTGTCCATTTACCCTGAATCTCTGCAACACTCTGTCTTACCTTAATATTTCTGTCAAGCTCGGCAGCAACCAGTCAAAGTACTGCCGATGATGTATCGATCTCTTTGACTCAGGAATATTCATGAGCAGATGCTTGATCTACGGTGTAGCTGCAAGTGGTCCGAGCCTCCTGTGGGCCATATGATACAGTGCAAGAATAGGGTGTGGTTCGCCCCTGGAAAGATTGTTGAAGTCTACGGTCAAATCGACCCTGCCCCTCAAATCTAAGGTGTAGTGTTCAAGCTAGGCCGACATATCGACATCGTCCTCTTCCTAGCTTCGAAGCAGCTCGACAAGCTTCTCAGCCTCTTCGTTAATCAATGCCTCAGGCTTCTCCAGAGCTAAGTCGTGCGAGTATTAGATACTGGACAATAATAGATGAATGATAGAAGCGCAGATATAAAGCGAACTGAAGCCTTAGAATTCGCGCTGGACGCCTGATTCTACCCCTCACGCCTATGTGCCTGGAGAGCAAGACCTGGCGGCAGCAATTATCGCTCGTGTCTATGTCCTCGCTGGCATTCTCATTCCAATAACAAAATGTGTCCTGGAAGACCAACCAGCTCAGTAAGCTGTTAAGGATGGCGTTGTTATTGGCATAGCGATATAGTGGCATTGTTCGGCAGCAACACGATCTTCCAGCTGTTCCTTTCGCCATTATCGCGCATCACAGGTCCACTCCGCCTCCGCTTGACAAAATTGATCCACATTCTATGGCTGACTCCATCAAATGATCTCACTTGATACTATGCGAGACCCTATAGTTCATGCCCGAAGAATGTCGAGTGGGATATCAGGCCGGTCAATGCAGCAGCGTCCAGCTCTGTGGATTTCTCAAGGCATTCTGGAACAGGTCGGCGAGATGTTGATTCTCCAAACGATAGCTTAATGGCAATCAAGAAGCCCGCTTTCCAGGAAGATGGATGCCAGCGTAATGCAGATTAGGAGCGGTGCGTTCACGCCATGAAATGGGGGACGAGGACACAATTCGTGCCACCAGCGGGACTCAGATATCCCGTGCTTTCTGTGCCCTTGATCTGCCTTCTACACTACGATTCGTCAGCGCACCATTCTGTCCACAGGTACAGCATCTGTGATCTCATGTTTTACTACTACGAGGCATCATTGAGAAGGCCAACTGCATTAACGACCTCGGCAACTAATTATGTTTTCACTCGCGATGACGTTGATAACAATCGGTATGTTTCTCCCATGTCCCAAGCTTCTCTCATTTGTACATTAAGCCACTTATAGCCGACCCTACGATTTTCTGAACAGGATCAACTTACAACACTTTTTTTGGGGCGCGCTCTTTAGGTACCATGTTCACCCCAATATCTCAATTGGAGATCCGCATCTGAAGGTAGCAGACGTCGGCACAGGCACAGGGTTAGCACTGCATGTTTGACATGGCGAGCTCATCCTCACGATCAGCTAGAATGTTGGTTTACAGACTTGGGTGGCCGGCTAGCCAATCCTGTTCAGTTCGATGGGCTGGACGTTTCGTTCAATGTCCCACCGCCGCTGGCATGACTTCCTCCTAATTCAATTCTGCGTCATTGAAACGTGGAAACGGACGTCCCGATCGATCCCGTCGCTCTCTACGATATTGTCCCTATTCGCAACTTTGCCTTCATCCTGCAAAATGACGATATCCTGAGTGTCCTTGATCATCTCATCAAGCTGATCAGTATATTTCTTCCCTAGTCATTGCATTCTCTCCCTGGCTCACAATGCTAAACACGGTCATCTCTACAGGGCCAGGCGGCTACATCCAGTAGGCGGAACCCTACATTGCCTCGTTTCAGATCGAGAAGACAAACCCTCAAAACAAGACCGACGCATTGAGACAGCTATTGAAGCTCTCGACAGGGGGCAAGATGTCAGGCTGAACCCGACATGGCTCCCTAACTTTGCTACCCTCTGCGAAGCGGGTGCTCTCAGGGGTATCCTTTCCAATGCCCGTGACACGGTGCCACATGCTGCTCTCGCAATCCATGACTCAATCCTCAAGCTAAACGCCCGCACGACACACAATGAGGCTCTAGCCGCGGATTAGAGCGGGGCTCATGCCGGAAATCACACCGGAGAAGACCTCGGAGGGATCGTGCTGGGCGTTCCTAGGTGGACCGTCATTGGGAGGAAGCCCAACGTCTAGACTCTAGGGTGAACAGGCTGGCTGTGACGCACCGCTAATCCTACCGTAGCGTCAAGATCACGCAAGCACATCCCTACGATGTGCGGTAGGATCAGCAAAATCCCCGAAAGCACTATTTAATCCTACCGTATAATAATGCTTACGCCAGTCTCGCAGCTCATGTAAGAGGCTCTGCTGTGTATCCTTACGAGGCTCGGACGAGCGGTCCCAGCCCATTGCATGTTTTCCATGTGAATATACTCTACGATGTACATTCGGGGTAATTCCGCTGTGTGGACCCTACCGCACATCCTTGCCCATTCGAACGATGGGTCCAGCCGCATAGCGTTCGCTAAAGAGCTCCATGAGCATGAGGCTCGATGCCTATTGGAGCAGGTTGCTGTGCCGCAAGCCTGGATCTAAAGCTCCCTTTTCTTTTTCTTTGAAGCGGGCTCGACGATTGGAAGTCCTCTTGATCACGCACATCAATACACTACAACTCGTGTTCATGTTTGAATTGTTTTGCAAAGATCTTCAAATTTAGACCAGAGCGTAAGATTCCAGTCTTTGACCAAAAGTTTCAGGAATTTGAGACATAGATTCGAATGGATCTCGTATGTGGCCAAGGATCCTGCTCCGCAGGATACTGCGGCGGCGGTGGTTAGGTACGAGTATCACTTCCTGATAAAATCTCCTCCGTGATAGGGTGGTGCCACAAGCTCTAGCGCCCCGTTTCATATGCCATCCGAAAGACCTGAATACGGCCGCACCTTCGAGAATGCGAGGCAGTCCCAAAAGCGTGTGCACAGGCTACAGTAGGATAGAGGATAGCCGCTGTAAATTTCCATGCCTTATGGAAAAGCCTCTCGAACCTCCCGATGGTTCTCCTTCCCGGTCCTATCTGGTCAGGCCAGCCACAACCTCGCTGATGATCTCCACCACCTCCTCGGTCTTGGTCACATTCGGGCAATGCCCAGTCTCCAGCTCGAACGTCTGCACCTCCCGACCCTCAGCCCTCATCAAATCAACCATAGACTTCTGACACTCAAGCGGCACAGTCATATCCTGACTCGTATGAATATACGTCACCGGGATCTCCCGCCACGCGCACTGTGCCAGCTCCTGGTACATGCACCTACCGTTCCAACGCCCCAGCGACGAGACATACTCCTCAGCCTCCGCGTCCTCGACCCCTGGACCCACCAGCAACGCCTTCGGGTCGCGAACCACGCAGCTGTCGTCCGCGGCAAAGTCGAAGGCTAGGGGGATGAGGTGCTCGTGTCCGAATTCCCGGACCTTTCCCATCATGGAGCCGCCTTCGGGGAGGGCGAAGGCACACATGTAGATGAGGCTTGCCACGCCGCTGGGCTGCTGGCGGCGCTGGAGACTCAGACCGTGGAGAGCGTTGGTTCCGACTTGCCCTCCGTAGGAATGCATGATGGCGGTGACGGTATGGCCCGCGTCGATGAGGCTCTCCACGTACCTTCGGACAAATGCCGTGTCGGTGGCTAGATCGGCGTTGGGAGGCCTCGCACCGTTCATGGAGGGAAGGCTAGGGACGTGCACTTCGTAGCCGAAGGACTTGAGGGAACTGGTGAGCTTGGAGTAGGTGCTTGGTGTGTGCCAGCCTCCGTGGATGAGGACTAGAGTCGGCTTCGTAGGGGGCATTGTCAAAGGGTTGGTGTGTTGGGTGCCGGTAGGAATGTATGTTCTTGGATGTGAATGTTGACTTGGAAAAGAAGGGAGAGAGCTGCCAGGATGGAATACGGGGCGTCAAATTTATGTTCTACGAGAGACCTAACCAACGATGAAGCCGGTAAAGCATTGCTCATGTGCGGTGCAGCATGCATGGGAAAAGGGCACAGCTTTTCCTCCTTCAATACACCTTCTTTCTAGGTAACCATTCCATACACACCACCCTACTTTACTCACACACCACTCGCACCTTACAAAGCATATCCACCCTTAACATCTAACCCGAAATCCTAGCCCCTAACCATGCTTCCGGCGGCCTTTCTAGGGACAACGGCATTGAGCTCATCCCAACCTAACCCGTTGTTTGACACGAAACTCTCCTTCGTATCAGAAAAAAGCTTGTTAAAGACGAGGAAACTATTCTAGAACAACTGGCCGCAAGGAAGATGCTGTAGTGAGGGGTGTTTTGTGAGCAAAGAAGGGTGGTGTGCGCGGAGTGGCTACCATCTATGATCAGTCCAGCTGCTGCCTGCTCCTTGCGTTGTTTACTATGTCTACCATATCCTGATAAGAAAAGGCTATGATACAGACAGGAAGACAGCTGCAGACCAGAGACGTATACCTCTCGACCGTTGACCGAACACTAGGGACTGTAGGGGTATCTGGTAACATCAAAGTCTTAGCACTTGCTTCTTGAGGAGCGGTTTGAAGGATTCTCTATGACGGGAAGAGTATCACTCCGCGAAAATGTGAGGGAGAACCTTATAGGCCAGGTTGAAGATATCAAGTGATACAATCCGGACGTTGCTTGCAACATATACACTGAACAATGAGCCGATTGTTTGGATTCCCCGGCTGGGTTTGAGGCGCTCACCAGACTCCAAGCATAGAGGCCAGTGAGATGAGAAGTTTGAGAGGTGTGCATAACTGAAGCATCCGTGCTCATGCTGTTTCCCTCCCGCTCCTCTGTTTGATCCTCGTGTCTATCGCAGGGAAATTGGCAATCTTACCTTTTTAGGCATATGTAGAGATTTGAGGCATGTTTGTGGCATCGTTATCTTTGTGGAGACTTCTCTACCTGATCAATGCTATGCGCTGCTTCGTGTTCTCTTGCTGCTTCCTTCCGGTCTCTGGAGTACGCTACTAATTCCCTTCAACGGCCTGTCGCAATGGGCCATCGCTGGTTCATCAGTAATGACTTGGGGGACTTACGCGAAGAAGCAACTCCAGCTTTCCCCAAGCCTCCCCTCACACCATGTCCCCGTCGCCTTACATTCCAACTTCACGAGAGTGCGCGTAGCTGAATTCAAGCGGCCATGGATCACCCAGAGGTAGCAACACTCATCTCTGGGTACGTCCACCGACTCTATAGCTGATCTTGCTAAACCTGAATCCCTTTGCCCATGTAGTGATAAAATCACAAGGGTATTGCTACTAATACCTACTAACGCGATCTGCAGCCAGCGTCCCCACTCGGGTATATCACTTTCTTCAAGACCCATGCTTATAGAAGTTGCGTCTTCGCGTGGATCATTGGGGAATGCGTGGAATGTTAGATTTGGGCTCTGCATGGGCAAAAGGTCGCACTGATGATGGTAATTTCGCAACTTCCGAGTAGAGGCACGATATGGTGCACTCGATCCTTGGTGTCTGTGAAAGTAAAACAAGGAGGGAATATCGATGGGTGGGATCATCAGTGAAGACTCATAGCGAAAGAGGGAAATTGTTGAAGCATTTGCCTCACTTGAGCGAATCAAAGGGGCGCACTGGATTAGCCTGGTGATCTGATGAACTCCTGAGAAGTGCACCGTGGGAGAGGGATATCCGCGATTGTGGTAAGTAATGAGTAAAATGATGAGCTTATGGGAAAGTATGTGATGCAATACTGACCGTTGATTGAGCTGCTCTTCATGTACCTTGTCAGCAATGATTTCTATCTCTTGACTCTTGAGTCTACTATGCCAACCCAGACTTGGGTTCGGTGGCAAAATCGCAGGCGCTCAGAGAACAGCTTCTAAGGCGTATATGAAGAGAAGAGATTCACGGGATTTGAGGAGTAAACCACCATCAGGTCATCGTCATACCAGGCATTGCTCCAGGCATCTCGAAAGCTCCGCCCCTCCTCCTGAGACCTTCATCTAGCCTCATATTTTCACGCTGCCTTCTGCGATCCTCCTCCACCTCCCTTCGAGCTTCTTCTCTGACATCCCTCACATCACTGCTGTTGACAGGCGCAACAGTCTCCTCTTCATCCGTAGGCGGTCCACGTGTATTCTGCTTTCTAGGCCAGAGGCTTGGCAAGGCAACTTGCTGTACTCGCGGTTCTACGCATCTCTCATCGATCCACGAGTGTAGGCGGCTTTCCACTAGCTGCGCGATCTTAGGTATGTCCTGGAGGCGAGACCTCGAACCCACGAGCGATCGCACGGACAGATCGAGACGGTAATCAGGAAGGAAGCAGAAAGCCAGCGTTGTCGGCGTCGTAGACGATGGCTGTGAAGGAATAGAAGAGGCATTCTCCGCCGAAGCAGGGCGGGTCGTAGAGGGGAGGAACGATATGGAAAGTGTGCCTGAGAAGCGGACGACAGATACCGAAAGCGCAATGGGCAGAATCGCGGTCATAGGCTTCGGGTAGTTCAGTATAATCTTCGTTTCCACTGCTAGCGTGACGAAATCGCTGAGATCCACATCCATATGTGCTTGTAAACGTCCGCCTTCTGGACCGCTGCCATCGTCTTCCACGGGATGTACCCGGCAGTTGCTCAGTATGGGAAAGTCCTCACCCAAATCGATCTCAGTGACCTTTATGGCGGAGAGGAAGTCGGGTTTCTGCGGGCCATTCAGGACATCTGTCAAGGAGGTGAGGATGGCCTCGTCTTGCTGAGCATCCTTGCGGAATTGAGCTATAGTCTGTGCGATCAAGACGTTGAACCAGTCCAAGGACTCGGGTTGATGTGAGTTGACGTTGTAGTAAGTCTTGGAGAGTATGGTGTTGGTGGTCAGACGCTGGGGGTTGCGAATAACGTTGGAGGATGACCTCTTGCCATCGTGTTTCTTCGAGGCTGCAGAGGCAGAGTTTATAGGAAAAGAGCGTCCGTGTCCGGAAACACTGTTGCTGCGAGTAAGTGCCCGGTTTGCGGCGGTAGTGTCTGCGGAGGGAGCCTCGCCGAAGATGAAGAACTTGATGAACGCCCCAATGAGGATGACGACGGACAGCTGACCGAGTAGGAAGCCTTGGGTGAACGAGAGCCTAGAAGTAGGTAAGCAGAAAGACCTAGCAATGGGCGGTAGGGTCGGAATACGAGGAGTGCTGCGCTGGAGGCACCTCAGATGGCATGCTACGGTGATTTGCCTATGAGGCGTGCTTTGAGGATAGTCATACTATCGACGCTTCAAAGGCCTCCATAGATTGAATCCCATGGCTTCCATGTGAAGTTCCCTAGGAGGGTGAAGTGCAATCGCTGCAGTTCCTCAAGAACAGCCGCTTTGCGGACTTCCCGTCACATGCCGCTGAATTCGATCTACCACCACAAACCCCTTTATATAACGCGTGATGTCTTTCTTAAGTTGGGGCGTCAGCCAGACCAGGTTTGCTGGTAGACGGCTGTTATGAACCACTATGGGACCTTTGTTTATCAATCTTGATTATTTGAAGTTTGTCATTATTTTGGCTACCATACCTCTATTCTGGAAGAAGACTCGACAATGCAGCACTCGTCCGTAGACTGAGTGTAGATACAGAAGAAGTGAAAGAAGATGAACCGCCATAGCAACATCCTATCCTGCAACAGACGCTACTCATCTACCCAGATACAATTTCCGTCCTCCCCTACCAGAGCTGATGGAAGAATGGTTTCTTACGTCGAAAGTAAGCTAGCCATCCAGCAGGCACATGGACGTTCTTCATCTTGCTCCCCAAAACGCCTTGCTCCCTTAAGAAAGCATTCTTTGGTATGGTGTACGCGGTCAATGTGCAGTCGAACCAGTTGTAATCATCTTTCGGAAGCTGCTATGACTTCAAGGAATCCCGTGCACTCTGGCTACTAGCGCTCATCGGTTGGTTTGTTGTCGGCAGAACGCCAGTCTTTGGTTTCGAGCCCTGTTTGACCTTGGCAAGAGCATACACTATCCCACTAACGAAACCAACGCCGATAGCGGACACGCTAGGAAGGGTGACGGGGGCGTCGAAGAAGATCAGCCCGCTCAGCGCAATCGGTAGTTTATTGAGGGCGCCGACCATGGAATACGTGGTAGAGGAAGTGACACGGACACACCACGCCGAGGTGTAAGAGATAAAGACGGAGGAGAGACCGGAAAAGACCATTGCAATGATCAGGTTATTGCGACGGTCTACCGGGAAATTTGCGTTGATATTCTCGGACGACCAATTTTCCAAGAATACGGTGCAGGCTAGGAGAATGGGAATCGAAAGTACATTATTGTAGAACATGGCTAAAACGAAGGAATTAGCGCCCTGGTCTTCGGAGATACAGCTCATAGCACTCACTGTCAAAGTCCTTGAAGTTCGTTAACTTTATCCGCTTCCGCATGCCCAACACGTAGGCGGCGCTGCAGATGCAGTTGAACATCATCCACATGTAACCAGCATTGAGCGTTGAGACTTTGGCAGACGCCTCTTCCGATGCGTGTCCAAAGCGTTGCAACGCATGCTGCACATCTGCCCATGCTGCAATGACGGAACTAAGCACCATCAAGCCGAAGGAAAACAGCGCCATTCCTGTGACGGATCCACCGAACCATAGCACCTCTCCGTATGCGATCAGAATGATGGTCAGATTCTTGAATATTGTGTAGACTGGAATTGAGAGGAACTGGAGCGCCTTGGTGCTGGTGTAGATCGTACCGATCAAAAGCAGTGAGACGGGAAACCCTAGAGAAGTCCGATCAGCCGACTAAAGGCGCTGGCCTGAGGGCAAGCTTGGGCATACATTTCCTTGCCTCGTCTGAGTTGAAATCTCTGTAGGTAATTACGCCGGAGGTTTTGCAAGACTGTATGGCTATTACACAGACAATCGACTGAATCCTGATCAGTTGCTGATGTCCATTTCCCCCCATCCAGCCTTTAACGTACCTGCACAGCGAGCAAGAAGAAGTTTAGGTTGAAGCCTGTGCTAGAAAGGACGAACTTGTTGGTTACGGTCATCAAGATTGAGGAACCGCAGTAGCTGAGTACTGGAAATATGGGGTTGTTGACTGCTGAAGCCATGGGAGCAGCCGGCGCAGGGCGCGGTGATATGATGGGTGACTCGAAACCGGTGCCTCTCCGCTCGCCCAACTCAATCGTGATGTCGTCTCGCTTTTTGTCGTCTGCCATGGCGGGAGGTTACACAGGCGGAGTATCGTATAGAGGGGGGTATCGCAATCTCGAAGTCGGAACGCGCGGTCAGATTGGGCAACTTCCAAACAGGGCAGTAAACGAGCGTCGATGATCAATCTCCGCCCAGCGTAGAGAGGCTGGTGAGAGCAGCGGTCTTATGAAGAACCCAGTGGCATAAACTCGGTCTCGGATGTATTGAACAACATCGGTAAGAAGATCCCAGCTGCCACTCTTCATCTATTTGGGATACCTCACTAATGCTAAAGGAGGATGGCGTTGTCTTGGCGGATGCGGGAGGCCTCGTTTAAAGGGTGGAACGAAGAACACGGGTACGACCAGCAATGGTGAACTCTTGAAGGATGCTATTTCAACCTCAGCATGCGCAGCCTTGATAACACGAATCCTACCTCTTCCAGTATTGCTCCATCCTCATGCGCATCGTGCGCCTCCTCCTTCCATGGCGCCCTTAGACCCCACCGTCGCTTCCACTCTTGACTCGCATCTCTCCTCCCACAACGCCGATGACATCGACGAGGATGCCCTTCTTGATTCCTTGGACGACGATCCCGCCTTCGACACTCTCCGCGAGCAACGCCTTCAGCAGCTCCACGCCGAGCTTACGCGCGCAAAGCATCTTCAAAGCCAGGAATATGGCCATTACACTGAGATCAAGGATGAGAAGGCGCTGATGGACATCACGACAAGCACGAAATGGTGCGTGGTACACTTCTTCAAGCCGGATTTCGGAAAATGCGGGGTCATGGACTCAATGCTTGAGGTGGGTGGGGTGCATATAGGGCTGTCAAGAGTTGGAGATCAGAAAGCACAGGGCTGATGCAGTAGGGAGTATGGTAGACACTGGCGCCTAAGCATTACGATACTCGGTTCTTGAGGATGAACGTTGAGAACGCGCCATTCTTGGTCCCGCGCCTGAAGATACAAGTCCTGCCTTGCGTACTGGCTTTTGTAGACGGAGTGAGCGTGGACCGTATTATCGGTTTCGAGGGGCTTGGTTATAGCTCCGATACCATTACAGCCAAGGACCTTGAAGCAAGGCTACTGCAAGCTGGAGTTCTCCTGAGAGCAAAGGTCCTAGGCAACGGAGACACAAGCGTGAGACAGCCGCGGTGGGAAGAGCGCAATGACGGCGACGACGATGACGAATGGGATTGATGAAACAGTGGGACTATTAGCAAGCTGAGCCTGAAAGATTACGAGACGGATTCAATATCACATAAGAGGTGAATGCTTGGCGATCACAGAGTCTCTTCAATAGCTTGTGTCTGGCAGCAGAAGAGGCTCCGCCAATCGGGGTGAACAAGAGATGCATTAAGAAATATTCGATTTGTACTTCATCACGTATGCTGTGACACTGATAGTACGCTTGCTTCCCCAACCGAAGTGAAAATCAGCCGCTGAGCCATGAACGCATGCTACCAGCCCAACTCAAAGCCATGTGTGCTTGAATTACAAAAAAGGAAGTATCGTAGCGCGTGCAGGAAGCGTGGAGGGTATTTGCCGCGGCTGTAGGAGATTGCAAGGCCGGAGAAGCATTGCTCAACGCCCGATGCCCCGTATCAGGCCGCTTTGCTGATGAATTGGTGTGATATGATGGCGTGCAGAGATCGTTGGTGTGTCTGCGTGAGGGTCGAACGGGTGTGGAGGGTACTATCTGGAAGGGTTCATATATCCACACTCTTCATACCATCAAGGCCATCTACCCCTAGACCTGTTGTCGCAGATTTGCTCTTGTTCTCGTTGTTAACTTCATCTTCCAGCGGAATAGCCTCGGTAGGCTTGTAAAGACTTTCAGGGCGGCTGCCAGGTGCTATGTCGAATCGCTCTGAAATGGGCGTTGCAACTTCTACCAGCTTGACGTCGGAATCATTTGTGAAGTCCTCCCCAGTAAAAGTATCTTTTCGTCCCCCGGTGTAAATCGGCTTTGGTGCCGGTACTTCAGAGACTTGGGCAAGAGGGCTTGGTTTAGCCTTGACGCCTCGCGGACTCGACGACAAGGGTCCTCGGCTGGGCAGTCGCTGCGGCGAGCGTCCTCTTTCTTCAATCGGACTACCGTATGGAGAGCCTCTATTAGAAGAACTACCGGGCCGCTGCGTATTGACCGCGAGACCAGGACTTTGCTTCCTCTTCGGCAACGGGCGACCGTACTTTTGATCCATTCGCCAACGCAGTATGTCCAGGTATGCCGGCTCTACCCCAGCGGCACGGAATTCGCGAAGCTTCAATTCTTGCGATTCGTCATCCACGAAAACCTTCTCGCTACTCATATCATCTGCAACCGTGGCGAGAAATGCTGCCCAAGACCGAGCGATAACATACTTGCAATCATAGTCTCGGCCGAAGATGATGATCTGACCCCATTTTCCAACAGGACCGGGCGCAAGATCGACGGCTATGTTGTTTCCACCCCAGTCTCGAGCGAGCGGAATCCAGCCAGGGTGCGCGTACGCCTTCTGAATTGCCCTAGGCGGCTGTGAGTCTTGTCGCTCAAGGAGCTCTTGGCGCCAGAAGGGGTTTGTAGCTGTTTGAGACGATGTTTGTGAAGCAGTTGAGGGCGCGCCGCCGAAAGCCTTGTGAAGGCTGTCGCGACTTGCGGTGGTCGTGAGGTATTCCTCGTTGACAACTTTCCAGTTCTTCAATTCCTGAACTATCTCTTCACAGTCCAGTAGCATGCAGCCGAAGATTATGCCTGTGGGTCGGCCACCCCGCTCCTGTCCGTCATGGATCTGCAAAGATTCTCGAACCTCCATGGGTAACGAACAGTCCAATTCGTGTTCTAGTTCATTGACATCATTTTGAGTGCATCCCTCGGATAATTGGTCCCAGAGTTCAGTGTAATTATCTTCTGTCCATCGATCGATCCTTTTCCACGAATGGGCAACTGGGGGAGGAGGGGGCAGCCCTTCCTGGAAGCTCTGCATCTGAATTTCGCCCGGAGTTGCGTTCTCGAAGGCATTTTGGTCACCGAGCTGTTGCCGTTGCATGGCTGATCTCATACCTGGCGAATAGAAGGAATTAGGGGATTGCATCGAACCGACACCCGGCGTGCCAGGCCAGCCGGCAGTGCCATTCTGCAATGGTGTGGAAGAGCGAGGACCGTTTTCGAGGTAAGGAGAGCTTAGATCGGCTTGGGAGTCAACAGCACTGGTTGCGATAGAAGTGAGAGGAGCGTGCCGGCTCTGATTAAGCGGCATATGTGCGCCTGTCCGGTACGGAGAGTCGTGGGAGGCATGACGATCATTCTGTTGAGACGAACAAATCAGCATTGACTTTACCAGGGAAGTAGTATCGGCCGCGGCGATGTGCTCGGGATTTCTCCTCCCAGTACACATTGCCTGAATTGATTGTTCAAGTATTCTTAGCAGGTGAAATCAAACGCGCGCATACTTACTGAGGTCAGAGTATGCCAGAACGTGCGCCAAGATGCCCCAAGCCTTCAATCATCACCAGTCAGCTGACAGCTTCACAATGCGAAGTTATAGGGGCAACAAACTTACCCCGGCGCCATGGTCGAAGAAGGAGTTGTTCAGTAGTAGGTATTCACCACGAAATCTCCGCGTTGTAGGGATCTAGGGAAAGCATTTGGAGTTTATGAAGAGGCAATCGTCAAGGTCGGTTACCAGGTCGCGGTGATTGTTGGCAGGTGCAGCGGTGCTTGATGCGGTGGAGCAACAAAGCGTTAGGTTAGGGGTCGCGTCTGTGATGTTGCAGGGGTCCAGTACATGTTTTGAAACTCCCGTCCTTTAAGATTATTCTTAGCGTGGCGCAACTGCAACCGACGTCTAATCGACGTCACCTCTTGCTGCTGCCAATCAATTTCTGTCAAAGCCGTTGCTGCTAACGTCGTTCTGATCTCATCGGCTTGCTAAATTGAGAACAATCAATGGCCTGGGCTTTGAGGATGCTTTGAGGTCTGGATTCGCATCCCGAATACTGGTATTGTTCACCGGCACAAGCTTATACAACTTAAGCCTCTTATGCAGGTACCGGGGCAATTTCGCCAACGCAGGTGACTGGCGGGTTCTTCACTACTAAAGTACCGTTCTGATATCGACTGTACCGTCACACAAGAAAATGACAATACTCTCTACATAGCCAGGACATTGACGCCAGAGCTGAACCCACCATTGAAATGGGAGTGGCAGCGTTCAGCAAATCGCGGCGCTTTGCAGCTAAGAAGATCCTATAGTTAATTTAGATGATCACTTTCAGTCGATACTCATGAATGCGTTCGCGGAAAGATCTATGCTATTTGCTTCGCATGCCTCACTTGCTGCGCATCTTATCAAGCTATTGAGCAATACTGCCAGGCTCTTGACAAGGTCAAGATAGCTTTCAGGGGCTTGCCTAGCGAACAAGCATTTATCTCCTTCATAGACCTCATGAGCGGAAAGCTGATCGGAAAATTTGCAAGTAGAAGTTCAGTGCTAGAGAAGCGAACCGTCAGATCCTATTGCTTCGTCAGCTGGAAAACCCAACGATAAATACCACGGGAAGTGTGACCTTTTCGTACCTCTTTCAACCTAATCGTTCGATCCTCGTGCGCGCAGGCTTAGTGCGCCTTTTGAGCTTCGCTCCCTTTATGCCCCTGTAGCCAGCGCAGCGCGTCAATTAGAAATGCGAGCACGGGCCGAACGGAGCGGCTACAGTCCTCATGGCATGACCTTTCAGCAATTAGAGGAGTCCGAACAGAAGAAGGGTCGTGCCAAGGTGATACACACCATTTTCCACATAGTTCAAGGTCTGTATGCAGTTGTTGATACGCAAGTCTTTACGCTGCGCTTCTGATACGTTTTGGAGTCCGGGATAGCAACGAAATTGCTCCTCGGCGGTAAGGTGTATCGGAAACCACCCATTGGGATTGTAGTAATATGCAGTGGTCGGGAAGTCTCTTAGGTGTTGCATGGTGACGGCGCTGTAGATCTCGGCGGCACACGCTGTGTATACGCGGTAAAACATTGGAGAGGCATGGACGGCCTCGTGGAGGGAATTCAAGTCCGGGATCGCTTTCAATATCTCGATCACGATCTCGGTGCTGAGGGCTTTTATCATAGCCATGGTCACACGGGTCGGATGGTTCAGCGGAGCTTGTATGAGGAGATGAGGGGTCGACAGAAGATGCGCAGCGAGAGGTCCGTGATCCGAAGTGTGAGATGAAAAATTCTGGCTGTGCGAAAGGCGCGCTCGAAGGAAGGGTTTGTGAAGTAGCCGAGCCATGATCGGAAAGAGGTTGGTGGGTCCAAGTACCTGGCTCTCACGCTAACAGGAACCGTTGCCGAGAGCCTCCTTGGTTGTCGACTCTCGTTTCCTTGGAGAAGATGATCCATTTCCCCTTTCTCGAAAGGAAGACCATCGATTTGCTCCTTACCCTTATGTTTCCAAACAGCTGGAGAGTATTCTTATGGCATTACAATCGTGGGCAGCCGTATGCTCGCAAGTTTCTGCAGCCGCATGCTAGCAACATTCCGTGATCCACTTTTTGGACCACGATCGGAGGCTCCTGTCATAACTTGACGAAACGGAGAGTGTCAAAAACTGAGGAGAAAACCGAAATCACAAACTGGTTATATAGAGTATACTGGCCTTCCTGGCTACGTTACCAGCCCCTTTTGAGATATATACGGAGCCATGATGGGTCGAACAACAAAGATGATTTGGTTCGAATTGCACTTGAGTAGGATGAAGAACACAGCATTCGATCGTACTTATCATTCGCGGCTATGGCGTCTAATAATGGCGTCTATTCTGATCTACTTCACCCCGAAGCTACCCGTGTTCACCCGAAGGACCTGATCATCATACTGTAGACACTCTGAGGCTGGAAGACGGGACTTCAACAGGTTCGCGTGTCTCTGGCTCATTCCAGAAGTCTCAGATAGTGATAGATGAACACTAGAAACCTGGCTATCATTAGGGTTTCACGTTCCACCACTCAATGACTTTATTCAATCAAATTCGTTGCTCACTATAAGAAGGTCATTGAGATGGAAGGGTCTATCAAAGCTGCCTTTCTTGGCGCTTAGCTTACTGGGATCAGGGCAATAAATTCGCTTTAGTCATTACGCCGGCTAATTTAGCTGCCTCGACAGAAGACCACAGAGCGATGGGCAGTTATATCGCCATAGGGAGTGGGCGTAGGCAGCCATCAGATTAAGATCTTCTTTCCCTTGTCCAGGTTGGCAATCTCCCGGTCCAGCTCTGCTCGTTTCCTACGAGTTGATGCATCTTCTCCTGCAATGAATTCGAGCTGCTGCTGCGTGAGCTCGCTTACAAAGCTTGGAGAAAACAATTTCACTGGGCTCATGGGTCCAGTAACCAAGTGATAGTCCGCAGCCTGCATGCAGACGACGTCGACGAATCGTTTGCGTGCTACCATGTAGTACGAATGGAGGATGTCATGGATGTCCTGGACTGTATGCTCGAGGTTGCTCGCACGCGACGATTCCACTATGCTGTCAAGCTTGACGATCTGGCCGTGCTCGTCAGAGTCGAGTACCTGGCTCTGCATATGAGCTCTGATCCGTTTCTGGCGACTACCCAGTTTTAGTCAGCCAGTTCAGTGTATGTAAAGCCGAGATGAAACTACCTTTTCTCGAGGTTGTCCGCAAAGTAGTGGTTCAACGTGAGAGGATTCCCAAGCCGCTCGACCTTCATGACAAAGTCGCCGTGATTGATCGCTTGTTGATAGCGTTCCAGTAACGGGTCGATGAGTACTGAGGTCAGCCCACTGCGGACTCGATGATCAGGGCAGATAATCGACAACAGGTCCATCGTGAACGCGTGGACGAGGCAGATTATTTCGTTGATATAGCCTTTAGTCAATCTGTCCCAATTCCCCGATTGCTTCCTCCACACGATGGTAAGAAGCGAAGCGTCAAATGTACCCAGTTCAAAGCCCCGAGAGCGTCTGTCTTCACTTTCGAGCCACGCCAAGATGCCTGACTGCGGTGGCTCGCCCAGACGAGTGTCGAGATCCAGAATATCCTCGAGCTCAGTATGGGCCTTGACGTAGATTTCAGCTCTGACTTCTTCCCTATCTTCGAGACTCAGTCTCGAGAGCCGCGACTCCCCGACGTTGGATTCAGAGGTATTGTTCCCTTCCGTAGCGAACTCCTTCGTGTGACCATAGCGTTCAACATCATCCGAGAAAACTACGTTTCGATTGACAACGACGGTTGCAAGCTTTAGGCTGGGTGAGCCGTCGAAGATATCGGCGCCGCCATACTGAGCCTTAAGGGCAAGGGAGGTCAAACTCTGATAGCGCATTGCCATGTCCAGCAGATACCTATGCTAGTGATCTCTACCCTCTCGGGAGGGCCCAAGTTCGTTCAGCTGACGCTTGCAGTCCTTGAGTCTTCTGTTGATGTCGGCTTTAACCTGCATAGAAATTAGGCTCAATGGAGTTCAAGGAGCGGGTGCATTCTTAGTTACGTTTGGAAACTCCCGACGAACAATCTCGGTCAGAACATCCGTCAGCCGAGAGCGTAGAGCTTTAATTCCAGCTTTGTCTTTACTGAGCTTGGACCAGGGGCTTTGTGTGCTGAAGAAAATGCTTTCGTTGAGATGCCTGTCAGCTGATATATCCCCCAGCTGCCCCTGTCCAAGGTTCCGAACGATGTTCCAACCCAGGTTAAGCCTGTGGCTTTTACCATCCAGCAAGTCGATGACGTTCTGCTCCGCACCTTTATCGACAAGGTCTGGCTTCGTCAGAATACCCAAGGTTCCTTTCCCCTTTTCATCACATTCGGCTGCCATGTCGAGGATCTCCTGCGTCGCGATGTCGACATTTGCTGGTATGACAGCGAGGATTACGGATCTTGGGTTCTTCATATAAGATGTGACCATATTGCGTACCATGCCGATATCGGTTATTTGTTGTAACGCCTTCGGTGACCTTCTTGAAGATTCCTGGTACATCGACTACGCTCAAATGATCTCGCTTGGGTCCACAAATCTCGATCTTTAGTACGTCGTCCGAGAACGTTTTCTGACCTGCACCGAGGCCCATAAGATCGTGAACCTTATATGGCATTAGCGCAGTACTATAGCCTCTTGCATGTGTTGTGAACATGGTATTAGGGGCAAATACCAGAGAGAGTACCTCTCCAAACGTGTCGCGGCTCAAGAGTTGCAGCTTTTGACTTTTCCAACGTCGGAGTTTCTCAGCATGTTCGGGAGCAGCACTCTCTGCTGGTATAATGGAAATGGAGGTCTTGTCCACTGGCTTTCTGCTGAACGTTATTTGCGTGGCAAACCTCGTACAGAGGCCGCTGTCGCGTGGGAAGGGCAGGTTCGTAAGCCCTTCCAGTACGGAACTTTTTCCACTGGCTCAATGGTCAGTCGAATGCAGCCGGATGAATTCCAGAGCCAACCTAGACTGGTCTCCTACGACGAGTAGCTGATTGTGGAGTCAGTCTTTCTACTACATCATTCAGTAGGTTGGAGGGCCCACCTGAGGAAGTGCGACATAGTCACCGACGTTGAGCTCGAACAGCTTGTCGATGGTCTCAAGCAGACTGGAGTCCGCGAAGCTGCCGTCACCTGCATTGCTTTACATTGCCGTAACCGGTTCCTGAGACTCCAATTTCTCCATAGGATGTGAGTGAATCTCTGTTGTCGTCGGTAGAGACAAGAACTATCAGAAACTCCATTGGGAAGACGGCAAATAGTAACTCCAAGTCTTTTTGCACTCTCCCGTCCGGGGCAGGGATGGGAAGCAAACACAAAGCGGTGAGTAAGCTAAACTCGAGCGAATCCGGGCGTTAGCCACCTGGACGGGACTTAGCATGTACGACGAAGGGATGTCATATTATTCCTATAGACAGTACTATCACATTCTTCGAAACGAATAAAGCTAAATGAACTACAGTAACAAGGGAATAAGCTGTACGAGATTACTGCCTTTTGAGTGCATCTCCGTATAGATGCTCAGCGTGACAAGTGGACATGGCTCAAAAGGTAGACTCGGGAGCCTACTTCCATCATCCCAGAAGGTTCGAGCAACCATCCCCGAAAGTGGCAACTAGTGAAGCAGCAATCTGTTGGCATTCCCCAGGAACCATATCGTTAGCTATCTAGGTCCCCAAAGCAACAAGCCAGCGAACCACATGATGGATGGGGTGATCGCCCCTGGAGAGTCATAGGTGATCAATCAAAATAGCCAAGTGAGAGAAGTTGGCAGTGATGTAAGGAAAAGACTCAAGGGTATGAATCACAAGACGTAAATGGCCTTTGGGAAGCTGTAGGAAATCGTACAACCCTTTTGGCAGGGATTCAAAATTGGTTGACAACTGAAACATTTGATTATCACCATCGAATTGCACGTCACCCAAGGATTTGCGAGTCCTTCAAGCTGAACTCTTACAGAAAGTGTATTAACAGCGAAGTCCCTACCATGGCTGGAACTGCTTCCATAAGTGTGAGTTTTGTCTATGGGATATCACCGCAAGTGACCTGTAGACATCCATGTCCGTGTTCTCAGCATGTCGAAATCCCATGCCTGGAAGCGGTAAGGTAAGCTCGGTAAGGTAGCGGCTAGGGCGGCTAGCTTTACGCCAAGTGTCCTATTTCTGTCCCACCGAGGCTGTGGCCAGATACAGTTCTTTGATAAAGTAAGGTACATGGCTTGGCTTCAGGCACCTCTCTGCACTTTCAGATGCCTATACTATTGTGCTGATAAAATTGGTAGCGGTGTATCGGTTGACTTCAAGTTCACCTCACCATCACCTTGACCTCTTTCGACTCGGACCCCTCTTAGAATGGATATGGACAACATGCTAGGCGGAGGTGGAGGTGGAGGAGGCGCAATGGGACAATTCCCCCTGGAACAATGGTTCTACGAGATGCCAATCTGCACAAGATGGTGGACGGTTACCACGGTCGCAACCTCGATATTGGTCCAATGCCACATCATCACCCCGTTCCAATTATTCTACAGTTTCCGCGCCGTATTCGTCAAAAGCCAGGTAAGACATCTCGAGATCTCCTTTGGCGCCCAGCGAGATTGTCAAGGGGCCACAGCAGGTAGAGGCTAACAGTATTCGGTTCAATAGTACTGGCGCCTCCTAACCACATTCCTCTACTTTGGCCCCCTCTCCCTCGACCTCCTCTTCCACGTCTTCTTCCTCCAGCGCTACTCCCGCCTCCTCGAAGAATCCTCCGGCCGCTCCCCCGCGCACTTCTCCTGGCTACTCCTCTACGCCACCAGCATCCTCCTCTGCCTCTCCCCCATGCTCTCGATGCCCTTCCTCGGCTCGGCTCTCAGTAGCTCACTGGTCTATATCTGGTCGCGGCGTAACCCGGAGACGAGATTGAGCTTCTTGGGGCTGCTGGTGTTTACGGCGCCGTACCTGCCGTGGGTGTTGATGGCGTTCAGTTTGGTGCTGCATGGGAGCGTGCCGAAGGACGAGATCTGTGGCGTTATTGTGGGACATGGTATGCTCTGTTCCATGAAAATATTGGCGAAAACTGGAAAGACTGACTTGAGGTGTAGTATGGTACTTCTTCTGCGACGTTTACCCTTCTCTACACAACGGCCAGAGACCTTTAGATCCGCCTTCGTGGTGGAGGAGGCTCTTTGAGGGACGACCGCAGGATACCGGAACGACGCCGATCAACCATGAGATTGCGGCGGCAGCGGCTCCGGAGGTGAGATAGTATTTCTGTACGACGCACGAGATTTTGGGAATTGCATGGACGGTGTCAAATGGGTGTAGTTCTACAGCACGAAATCTGATGGTTTGAGCGTTTCGGCATAATGATAAGGTGCATTCTTGAATTTCCGACTGGCATATACCCGACATCTATGCAGGATCAATTCGAATATCTTACATGCACCAAATGATCTAAGTATCTTTAGCTTCTATTCGCAAGACTTTTCTCATGAAGCCCTATTCTTCGAGTCCTCCCTCAGCTTATCAATGATCTGGTCTATCGTATCCATATCGCCCGCATCGACCTCTCGACTTGGTCGTACATCCTCAGGTAGTGACTTGAGAGCCTCGTCCAGCCCAGGCTGATAATTCCTCATTTCGCTGGAAAGAGCGTATATGGCTTTCCGCCTTACTGGTTCGCTGGGATCATTCACAGCCAGCCGTACGATTCTCGGTATAGCGCCCACGGCCAGCATCTGCCGATCCTTCAGTAACCGCCATTCTCACCAACATCTGACTGAAGACGTACCCTTTCTTGGGCCTTGACATTATTCTGCACAGCGGTCCCTAAACACCAAGCTGCCATTCTCCGCATGTCCGCCTCTTCACTGTCCAATTGGCCCATCAGCGGTGTCCACAACCCCAATGACTCCATGTTGTTCGCATTGTCGATGTTTTCAATCAGTTGCTCGAGGTTGTCGAACGCGACAAGCTTGTTGTCTAGCGAAATATCCGGGGAACGTATGGCCTTCATTGACTCTTGCATCAGCTGTGCATCGGATGGACCGCCCATGAGGGCTTTGAGAGCTTCAGCATTGAGGGAACGGCCGGCGGGTGAGTCGTCTCTCTCGGTTTCGGCGCTGGTTGAGGCCGGATCGTTGCGTGAGGCTTCGGAGTTTTCGATGCTCCATTTCAGGAGGTGGTTGAGGTTTGGGTCCATGTGGAGAAGTTCGAGTAAGATTAGAGTAAAAGATGCAGAATCGGACTAGAGAACTGGAGCCGTTGTGAAAAGGAAAGATTCGACCGTACTTTGATGCCAAAGTGCCGTTGCGACTGCAGAGATTCAGCCCCTGGCGGATATGCTGGCGGCCTTCGAGCGTCTTCGCGCACGTTCCACGCCTTGATCAAGGAGAATGCGGTCCTACCGTGGGGCTTTGGAGACCAAAGAGATGGAAGGGCAAAGGACCAGATATTGACAAATTTACTTTCTCTGCAGTATGTCACGCCTTGCACTTGTTGTTGCTGGTCTAGAAAAAGTCTGGTTCTTCGGCGGGCATGGCGGGGTTTACCAGCGGAAGGTCAAGGGCCCGCACGGGACGCCAAGACTATGGCTTAGCGGTATTCCACCCCGCTGTCCCCGCCATCTCGTTTCTGGTTGACCCAGCGCCAGGAAAGAGGCGGTGGAGACACCATCATCGACTTGACTGTTGCTGCGCCCCTCGTAGAACATGAATACTTGATAGCGTGAGGCACGGGTGCCAGAAGGGTACAGCGGAACTTCGGGAGCTCGTTATCAGAGTGATTCTGGGTTGATTTGACGCGCGTTGGAGGAGTAGAAACCTCGGTGCCTAACGATCGTGGCGGTGTGTTGCGTAAGCCGTGAAGGATCGATTGTTGTGAAGGCAGCAACGCATATGTAAATTCAAGGAAGCTACCCTGAGCAAGAGTAGAGTGAATTGCAGGAACGAGCCCAGTTGTTGATGGTCGAGGCTTCCTATTTGTCGGTCAGCTAGAAATTTAGCCAGCCTCGCTTGCCGCTAGACCCACAAGGAGGCCAACAGCCAGACTACCGCTCACACTGCACCTACCTCCCTCTCAAGGACAGTGAACACCACTACCCACATCCAGCCTCCATCCATCTCTCTCAGCTGTGTCTCCATCCTACAGCTCTCTCCTGCAATCTCAGGCATTCTAAACCGCTCTTTCGAACCTCACAACCCATCGCCATGGAGGGTAAGCTGTTCCTCCAGAATCTGCACAAATCCATCTCCGCCACACGTCGATAGCATGCTAATACCATTGTCACGCCTACAGAAGAAGTTGCAGCCCTCGTTATCGACAATGGGTACGTATGGCTCCAGCTCGAGCACGCAGGGAACAGTGGCCTTCAGGAATAGTCGCGCTTCTCCAGGCGTTGGCTTGCTCTCGGCCATCCTATACCAGCTCCCGGGAGGATAAAGCTGATGATGAGGCAGGTCGGGAATGTGCAAGGCCGGTTTTGCCGGTGACGATGCTCCAAGAGCAGTCTTTCGTGAGTTGCCATGCGCTACCACGATTGCCCAAAGACCTTAGTACTGACGATGCATAGCTTCCATTGTCGGTCGACCTCGTCACCATGGGTACCGATGCCGAGAGCCACCTTCTCCGGCAATGTGTTTACTGATGTGGCGATAGTATTATGATTGGTATGGGTCAGAAGGATTCCTACGTTGGCGATGAGGCACAATCCAAACGTGGTATCCTGACGCTCCGATACCCCATCGAGCACGGTGTCGTCACGAATTGGGACGACATGGAGAAGATCTGGCATCACACTTTCTACAACGAGCTGCGTGTTGCTCCAGAGGAGCACCCCGTCCTCCTTACAGAAGCCCCCATCAACCCGAAGTCCAACCGTGAAAAGATGACACAGATTGTCTTCGAAACCTTCAATGCCCCGGCTTTCTACGTCTCCATCCAGGCCGTTCTTTCTCTTTACGCTTCCGGGCGCACCACTGGTATCGTGTTGGATTCTGGTGACGGTGTCACCCACGTTGTCCCCATATACGAGGGTTTCGCCCTGCCCCACGCCATCTCCCGTATCGATATGGCTGGTCGTGACTTGACAGACTATTTGATGAAGATTCTGGCTGAACGCGGGTACCCGTTCTCGACCACTGCTGAGCGCGAGATCGTACGTGATATGAAGGAGAAGCTTTGCTACGTCGCGCTCGACTTCGAGCAAGAAATTCAGACCGCCAGCCAGAGCTCGAGCTTGGAGAAGTCCTACGAACTCCCTGACGGCCAAGTCATCACCATCGGCAATGAGCGCTTCCGTGCTCCGGAAGCTCTCTTCCAGCCCAGCGTGTTGGGCCTTGAGAGCGGTGGTATCCACGTAACCACTTTCAACTCCATCATGAAGTGCGATGTCGATGTCCGAAAAGACCTTTATGGAAACATCGTCATGGTCAGTTTCATTACATCAGTTGTCAGTCGACGAGACAGCTAACATTGCGATAGTCGGGTGGTACTACTATGTATCCTGGTATCTCGGATCGTATGCAGAAGGAAATCACGGCGCTTGCGCCATCGTCAATGAAGGTCAAGATCATCGCACCACCAGAGCGCAAATACTCCGTCTGGATTGGTGGTTCCATCTTGGCGTCTCTTTCCACCTTCCAGCAGATGTGGATCTCAAAGCAGGAGTACGACGAGAGTGGACCGTCCATTGTCCACCGCAAATGCTTTTAAGGTTTGTGGTTTTCAAAGCGCAACATACAAAACTGACTGGGATAGCATTTTGCATTATGTCTTAGTCTGGTGAAAGTGTCTCATTGGTCGTGCGTGCAAGCGATTAGATCACGTTAACACGAGCTGCAAATGCCGGTATGAGAAAAAGTGGTGGTCGATATCGATCGGCAAGTGGCGACAATGATTGTATTAGAGGCAGCTTACTTGTGGCAGAGGTTGGGCGATCACTTGCTCCTTTTTTTAGACTGATAACTGCGAAAAGAAGTAACCTTATCATTCGCGATCATTCACGTTACTCTCGTAGAAGTATTGAAAAGCCGGAAATGCATGTCTGCTAACATCTACATTTTCTCTGGCACTACCCTATGTCCTGCTATCGTGCACCTTTCAAGGGTCAACGGCGCGTCGCGATAATTCAACGGATCGACCTGTCTTTGCTTCTGTATGTTTACCTTCGAATAGTACTGGCTGCGCAAGTCGAGTGGGTACTACGCTTCGAGGCTCTGCCTCTTCATGTACTGTTTTCAAGACCTGTCATACATCCCATCTCAGAAATCACGGCACCCAAAAGCATGACGCAGGCACGTAGCCAAAATCTCACGTTTGTGAGACTTTTCACATTGCAATTAGATGTTCAAGTTGCTTGAATCCGTCCATTACAATTACCATTATTATGGCTAACTTATCCTACATCTCCTGCCCACATCTCCGCTTTCAACCCCATTCATTGGCCGCGCTTGGCAGCCATATAGCCGGCACAGAACGCGCTTGAACCATAGACTCGTTGTGGCGCAGCTTGCTGCTGCACGATGACGACCGTCGGCTTGGAAGTCGCTGGGCGTTCCTCAACCTTCATCTTCTGCATCCCCTCTTCGATCTTCTCGAGCCGAGTCTCAAGGCCCATGGGGCGAGCGGTGTGGGACTGGCTTCGGGTGCGGGTCTGCATTGTACCACTCGTCCGAGATCCGTGGTCGCGGGTGGAAGAATGGCGAGATGACCCGTGAGTCGAGTCACGAGTCAGTTCCATGGGCCGCATGGTACTAGTTGTCCGAGATCCGTGGTCGCGGGTGGAAGAGTGGCGGGACGACTCGTAGGTAGAGTCACGAGTTGGTTCGCGTGTGTCGCGGCGTGAGGCTGCGGTGGTTGCACGCTTGAGGAGTGTATTGCCTGTGCTCTTATCTCGCGTTAGGAACATGGAGCTCTTGCTGCTGCTGCCTTGGGTCTGAGAGTCGCGGTGGCTCGAGCTCGGGTGATGGCTCGAGATTGGGTAGCGGCCGGATACACCTGGGTAGCGGCCGGATACACCGTGAGATTTAGATACATCGTGACGGCTTGAAGCACGTGAAGAGACTTGCATACTCTCCGGAGCTGCTGGTCGGGTACTGGGACGACTGGAGTGGTGAGAGCTGGGGCGTGTTGCACGCGTCTCGTCCCACATGCTCGAGCGAACGGCCAATTGAGTGGCTGCACCGGCAGGCATGTTGGCAGAATTAGCTGTTCGTGAAGGGTTGGGTAAGTAGAGCTGGGTTGGCAATTGTAGGTGGATGGTTCTTTTTTCTTTTGCTTTGATTGTTTTTGATGTTCAAGCACTTACCAGTAGTGTTTGATGATGATCGATAAATTAAGACCTTGGTGGCTCTTAAGTATTCTAGCATTCTGGAGTGTCTCCTTTGTGCATCTTACAAGGAGATTATTGCAACAAAGTTGAGGCTCGAGACATCCTCTACCGTTCTTTGTTTTTGTTGTCCCCACAAGATCGCAGCAACAAAGGGTGCTTCACAATGGCCTTTTGTATCGCAGTCTCCATACCACCCTAACGACTTGACTGTCGTGGCCGAGGACAGAAGCGGCACAAAAATGGCAGTTCAAAAAATCAAGAAGGCGTCGTACCGAAATGTTTGACTGCCGTTGTTCCAGCTCTGAAGATACCCGAAGGTCTTCAATGGCAATTATATCTCAAGATATATTATTGTAATCACGCTCGATTGAGCAGACTCGTTACAGGCACGAGCGCACCAATTTCGGACAATCTTTCAGAATGAAGTCACTTATTCATGGAGGCTTATCGAAGCCTTTCCTCTCTTGATCAACGTTTTGCCGCTTTGCCCGTAGGACATTACTGATCAATTAGAGAGTTAAAGCAACAAGCGCTGCGAGCGGCCAATGTAGAATTTTACTACTTACTCCCTACTGGAATCATTCTCCTATCGTTTCCTCTGGTTCCTACCACAATGTTACTGGAATCAATCAACGCTTTGCCGCTTTGCCAATTGGGTATCACTGGTCAACCACTGGGAGTCGAGCAATAAGAATGCAAGTTGCCAGCGCAAAAGTTTACTAGCCACTCCCAATGGGAACTCTTCCCCTGTCGCTTCGTCTGGGTCCTTTGATGAAGTTACCGATAACCTTTAACGTTTTGCCGCTTTGGTATTGGGCTGTCGCTGGTTGTTCAGAGATAAGCTGACATATTAACTTAGATAGACCTACTCGTTTTTCGATAATCTTGAAGTACTTTTTAGCTTTCTAACACTCTACGTTCTTATTTAATCTCAACTGTGGCCCGGCCTTACCGTGGCGTTGGGGCTCCGCCCTGATGGCGACCCAACGGGCCACTCCACGACGTTCTCGATCAGCGAAGAGAACGAGAACGAAGAAACGGATTCCAAGCCGTCCGTACTATCGACTCTTAGACTTTATAACGGCTAAGCGACATTGCCTGCCAGCTTCATCTTTCTATAAAAGCGTCCTTCTGCACTTTTGAAGCGTTAGTAGCAATCCCCATCTCAAGAAAACCCTCTCGAATATGTCGTCTCCTGGCACTAGTTCCCCTGTCATGCAGGGCTCTTCACTGTCTTTTGACGTTTTGTCGCTTTGGCAGTGGGAGATCATTGGTAATTCTAGCTCTTTATTCATATTTATAGAGAGTTTTATCTGGGTTCTCCGACTGTGCTACTGAGATCTTTCAACGGTTTGCCGCTTTGACGTTGGGAGATCACTGGTCAATTAAGCCTTTTTTGAGTGGAAAGGGAAGAGCGTAGGTAGAGTCGTGCCTTCCTTGCCCCGATGGTGGCGCTGGGATGTTGTGTTTCTTTCCGTGCTCTGATGGATTCTCTCTTCTGCATACCACGCTTCGATCAACTCTTTACTGCTTGATCAATTAAATTGATCACAAAAATGTCTTTTGTTGGTGCTTTCGCTTCTGCTTCCCTCCTCCTCCCCTCCTCCTCCTCCCTTCCCTCCGTGGGTCCCCAGGCCGACGACACCCCAGGTGGCCTCCACATTAATATGTGGTACCTGTAGTCCGGCCTGGGGACACTGATAACAGCCAGTAAGTGTAAAATAGAAAGCTCGCTCCCTGATATGCCTCAAGCCCTTAGCAGGAAGGCTGACCAACAATTTACAGTATTGGCTGTGATCCTCGTGTGCCCGCCGGGGCGGAAATTCCTCCGGTGGCTCGGGTGGCTCAGGGAGTCACCGGGACAGCTCCGTCGTCGCGCGGAGGGTATCGCTGGCTGGGCCCATGCGGCCAGTCAGCGAGAGCCCCCGCCGGCGGAGTCCCACGGGCCGCCGGAGGAAACGTTATCGGGTCAGCTGTGGGGGCAGGCGGCGGCGATGTTTGAGGAGGCGGAGAGGAGGGAGAGGGAGGGGTGGGGGG
>JAABUQ010001799.1_pt1 | contig 44480 bp, 48 predicted proteins | sample 5560001 | NCBI WGS metagenome assembly JAABUQ01 (sample SAMN10711888, study PRJNA513371) | rock metagenome | isolation source: Antarctica rocks | place: Antarctica: Victoria Land, Finger Mt nord | collected 2015-12-18 | reverse complement strand
CTGACTCGGGACGCCGTGCCTCGGTGCTGCCCGGCAGTGACGATTATTGCCAGCGTGTGGCCGCCCAGACTCAGCCCCCGACGTCACATGGAACGGAGTGGCGAATTCCGGCGAGCTGTACTAGTCGGTTGTAAGAAACCTGCCGTCAGTGCAGTTCGGACAATCACTTTGCTTGTAACACCGTGATGACCCAGACAGGCCCCATGGAGCGGAACCGCCCCGTGGTCACACCTAGATCCTTGTCCCTAGACCTTGACGCTGCCCAAGAAGGCTCCGCAGAGCGCGCGTGAGCGGTCCAACAGTCGTCAAGTCGTCCAACTCCCGCCGAAAATCTTACTGGATTCGTGCGGTGTGTTGGATTCTTGCGGTCCTCCCCATTTCCGATGTGTTCCGACGTTTCAACAAGGAGCACCTGCTTCCATAATTGTCGGTTCTGCGGATTGGGGTGTAGAAGCAATATACAGACGTCATCCCTGTGCCAGGTAGAGATGGCACCTTCCCCGGCAGTTTTGCCATGGGAGGCTGGTTGTGGCGATCATTTCTATGAGCAAGCGCGAGTTCGACCATCTTGAGGTGCTGCTGGGAGTTCAGTCCTGCTGGTTGTTGCGCTGGGGTGCGATAAGCGTTCGCTAAATCCCCGCGCCCCGGCTTATGCCGATGCCGTCCACCATGTTGCGGCGGCGATAGGTGACGCTGAATGGGGCGCCAATCACGCCCGTCCCTGCGTCAGCACGGCGATCAGCCCCGCAACCTCCCACTCTGGGATCGGGCGGCTGACCAGGAATCCCTGCATGTTCGTGCAGCCCTCTGCACGGACCAGGCGTTGCTGCTCGGGCGTTTCCACCCCCTCCGCCGTCGTTGTCAGGCCCAGGCTGGCGCCCAGCGCGGCGATGGCGCGCACGACGGCTACCGCCCCGGCCGCGCCGGCCCCGGCCGACGCCTGGTCCGCAACCAGGTCCCGCACGAAGGAGCGGTCAATCTTGATCTTGTCGAACGGGAAGCGGCGCAACTGGCTGAGGGAGGAGTAGCCGATGCCGAAATCGTCCATGGACACGCTGACGCCCTGGGCGCGCACCGCCTGCAGCACCTGCAGCGCCAGGTCGGCGTGCCGGGCCAGGGCGCTTTCGGTCAGCTCCAGCTCCAGCCGGTCCGGCGCCAGGCCGCTGTCCTGCAAGGCGGACGCGACGGCGCGGGGCAGGCGGTCGCGGTCCATAAGCTGCACCGCGGACACGTTGACCGCGACGGTCAGGCGGCCTGGCCATGTCGTTGCGGTTCGGCAGGCGGTCTGCAGCACCCACTCGCCCACCTGCACGATCAGGCCCAACGACTCCAGCGTGGGGATGAAGGCGTCCGGCGGCACCAGACCGCGTTGCGGATGGCGCCAGCGCAGCAGCGCCTCGAACCCGATCAGCGCGCCGGTGTCGAGCGCGGTTTGCGGCTGGTAGTGCAGCTCGAACTGCTGCAGCGCCAGGCCGGCGCGCAGGTCCGCCTCCAGCCGGCGGCGGGCGAGGGCTTGGGCCTGCATGGCGGGGTTGTAAAGCCGGACGGTGCGCTGGCCCTCCTGCTTGGCTTGCTGCAGTGCCAAGCTGGCGCCGTGCAGCAGCGCCTCCGCCCGTCCACGGGGCAGGGTGGTGCCGTCGTCCTCCTCGGTCGAGGTCGCGACGCCGACGCTGGCGCTGAGGCTGACCGGCTGTCCCTCGATCAGATAAGGTTGCCCTAGCAGGTCGAGCAGGCGGGACGCCATCGTTTCCGGGTGCGGAACGCCGGGGGTGGCGACCGCGAACTGGTCGCCGCCGACCCGGCCGATCAGGTCTCCGGTGCGCAGCGCCGCACGCAGCCGCTGCGCCACCACCTGCAGCAGCCCGTCGGCGACCATCGCGCCAACCGTCTCGTTGATCGTGCGGAAGTCGTTCAGGTCCACCAGCAGGACCGTCACCCCGTCCGTCCCCGGCGGGGCGGCCAGCATGGCGCCGAACGCATCCAGGAAGCCGCCGCGTTCGGCCACGCCCGTCAGCGCGTCCAGCGGCGCCGCGCCGGGGCCGGTCTGCATAGAGGCCAGGCTGATGAGCCAGAACGCGCCATCGCCTGCGCCTGCGGGGGACGCGGCGCCGGCCTCCTGCGACAAGGGGCGGATCGAAACCTGCAAGCCGCCGATACGCTGCACATCCACCGGACAGTCGCCGCGGCGGGCCGCCCGGGCCGCCTGCGACAGCGCCAACTGCGTGCTGGCGCACAGGGTGCCGGAGTCCTGCAGCAGCCGGGGCAGGGAACCACGGCCAGCGTGATGGGGCAGGCCAAGCAGGTGCGCGGCCTGCGGATTGCACAGCACGACCCGCATCCGGCCGTCGAACACCAGGTAACCCTGGGACGTCGTATCCAGCACGGCGGCGGCGCTGACCCGGCCGCGGCGCGGGGACGTGTCGTCCTGGCGAGGGGCAGGCGCGGGTTCAGGGCGTTCAACGCCGTCATACATCAGGCCACACTCCATGCTCTGCCATCCGATCGAGGCACGGGCTGGGACGTGCCGGCCATGCCCGGGCCGAACGCCCGCCTGGAGGCAGATTGGCTAGGTCGTGCTGAAGATGGAGTTAATATGTATGGCCAGCCGCTCTGACCGTTTTTCCCGTCATTGCGAGACGCCCTTGCGGCGTGGCAATCCAGCGGCTGGGAGCACCGTGCTGGCGGCCCTGGATTGCCGCGGCGCTGCGCACCTCGCGAGGACGGGAAAAACGGTCAGAGCGGATGACTGTCGGCATCATGCGGCTGGGTTGGCGCAGGCATCCTTGGCCCGCTATGCCCCGGTCGCTCCCGAATCCAGCCGCACCCGCGGACAATCCTGGCCAGGGACGGGCGGCGGAGCGGGCCAGGGCCTCTCAAGGCCAGCTTTCGCGGCCGGCGCACAGACAAGAAGCCGAGCAGGCCTGGCACGGCCGCCGTCCAGTTGCGGGACGGGCTGCGCACGCCCGCTTGGCCTGCAGCGCCGCAGCGGTTACGGCTGGCGGGCGGGCCTATGCTGTTCAGGCGGCATGGTGGGTTTCCATAAGGCCATAGACCGGCGTCGGGATGCCCTCCATGCGCGCCTTCAACTGCAGGCCGAGATATAGCGAGTAGTGGCGGGACTGGTGCAGGTTGCCGCCGTGGAACCACAGCGCCTCCTGCTGGGTCGGTTTCCACATGTTGCGCAACTCGCCCTCCCAGGGGCCGGGGTCCTTGGTGGTGTCGGAGCCTAGGCCCCAGCACTTGCCGACCTTGTCGGCCACCTCCTGGCTGATCAGCCGGGCGGCCCAGCCGTTCATCGAGCCGTATCCCGTGGCATAGATGATCACGTCGGCCGGCAGCTCCGTGCCGTCCTCCAGCCGGACCGCGGTTTCGGTGACCTCGTTTACCTGGCCGTGGCGCAGATGGATCTTGCCGTCGGCGATCAGCTCGGACGCGCCGACGTCTATGTAGTAGCCGGAGCCGCGGCGGAGATACTTCATGAACAGCCCGGACCCGTCGTCGCCGAAGTCTAGCTTGAAGCCGGCTGCCTCGAGCCGCGCGTAGAAGTCGGCATCGCGCTGCTTCATCTCGGCGTAAACCGGGATCTGGAACTCGTGCATGATCCGGTATGGCACCGAGGCGAAGGTGAGGTCGGCCTTGTCGGTGGTGATGCCGTTGGCCACGGCCTGCTCGGAGTAGAGGCCGCCGAGCGCCAGGTCCATCAATGACTCCGACCGGGCGATGTGGGTCGAGGTCCGCTGTATCATGGTGACGTCGGCGCCGTGCTCCCACAGGTCGGCGCAGATGTCGTGCGCGGAGTTGTTGGAGCCGATCACCACTGCGCGCTTGCCGCGGTAGCGGTCGCCGCCGGGGTGCTGGCTGGAGTGGTGGCTCTCGCCCTGGAACCGGTCCATGCCGGGGAGGTCCGGGAGATTGGGAATGCCGGACATGCCGGTCGCGAGCACGAGCTGCTTCGGATGCAGGGTCAGGGGCTGGCCGTCGCGTATGACCTCGACGGTCCACTCGTCCTTGTCCGCGTCGTAGCGGGCCGACTTGCACTCGGTCCGGGTCCAGTAGTTCAGCTCCATGATGCTGACGTAGTGCTCCAGCCAGTCGCCGATCTTGTCCTTGGCGGCGAAGACCGGCCAGTGGTCGGGGAAGGGCAGGTAGGGCAGGTGGTCGTACCAGACGGGGTCGTGCAGGTGCAGCGACTTGTAGCGGCTGCGCCACTGGTCGCCGGGGCGCCCGTGCTTGTCTATGATCAGGGCCGGCACGCCGAGCCGCTTCAGCCGGGCGCCGAGGCCGATGCCGCCCTGGCCACCGCCGATCACCAGGCAGTAGGGCTGGCGGGTGGTGCCTAGCTCGGCCTCCTCGGCTGCGCGGCGGTCCCGCAGGGATAGGCGGTTCTGCTGGACGCTGTGCTCGACGCCCTTTTCGCGCCGTGGGCCGGCCGGCTCCTCGAAGCCTTTCAGCTCGCGTGCGGTGGTGAGTAGCGTCCAGGCCTGGTCGCCCTTGAGACGGAGGTGGCCGTAGCCGCGGGCGTGCGCGGTTTCGAAGGAGATCCAGGCCTCGGTGACGTCGCCGGCCTCGGTTGCAGGCTCCTCCAGGGACCAGCTGCGGGGCTGGGCCGCGCCGAGCTGGGCGTCCAGCATGGCGCGTATGGCGCCGTGGCCCTCCAGGGTGGTGATGTTCCAGGTGAAGGCGACCAGGTCGCGCCAGAAGCAGGTTTCGGCGAACAGCCCGGCGGCGGCGGCGCTATCGCGAAGCTCCAGGGCGGCGCCGAAGCGGTGCAGCCATGCGGTCACGCGCTGGTCAGCGGCGGACAGGCGGTCGGGCGCCAGTGTGGCGACGTCCATGGTTTCTCTCCCGGTTATTCTGCCTTGTTGGGGTAAACCTTGGCATCACTAGGACGGGTGCTGCAAGGCTAATGAGCAGCGCCGGCTGGGCGTCGCCGACATGCATCGGCGCGTTCATGAAAGGGCCGGAGGGGCGGTCAAGTCTCCGTCCCTGCCGCATCTATCCGTGCCGTGTTGGCCCGGGAGCAGGCGGCTGCGGCTGGCTGCATCCCATAGGCGCCAACCTATGCTGGCAGGCACATGTTCCCGCTGCTTTGCGCTGTCATTGCAAGGCGCGCAATGACGCGGCAAAGGGGAGCCACAAGGGCAAGACGTTGTTCTGGCAGCCACTGGATTGCCGCGCCGCAAGCGGCTCGCAATGACGGGAATGGGCAGCGCAGGCGTCCGCCGGTTTGAGTTTGCGCCTATGAGGCTGCATCCCGCCCGCGTCCGCCAGCGCGTGCCAAACCTGCTCCAGCCGGGTCCAGCGGCGCCTAGAACGATCCCGGCGGGATCACGTTCTGCGGATGGTTGGTCAGCAGCGCCGCGCGCATCGTCTCGGCGGACTTGATGCGTATGTCCCGGTGCGCCTCCGGCGTCAGGTAGGCGGAGTGGGGGGTGATGACGAGGCGGCCCTCCACCCAGGGTTCCCGGGCACGGTAGGCGCGCAGCAGCTCGGGGAGCGGCTCGACCGGGAGCTCCACCGGGAGCACGTCCAGCCCGGCGCCGGCGATGCGGTCCTCACGCAGGGCGTCCGCCAGGGCATCCACGTCCAGGACCGGGCCGCGGGCGGTGTTGACGACGACGGCGCCGGGCGGCAGCAGCGCCAGGGCGGCGCGGTCAATCAAGTCCGTGGTGTCCGGGGTCAGCGGGGTGTGGATGGACAGGACGTCCGATCCGCGCATGAGGTCGTGCAAGGTGGGGGCACGGGCGACGCCGACGGCAAGCTCCGCCCCGTTGGGCAGATGCGGGTCGTAGATCGTGACGCGGAAGCCGAACGCCTTGGCCCGCAGCGCCACGGCGGTGCCGATACGGCCCATGCCGACGATGCCGAAGCCTTGGGTGCTGGCCCGGCGCAGCAGCGGGTGGTCGGCGCCGCGCCAAGGTTCCGGCGGGTCGTGCCGCTGCCATTCGTGGTGCAGGATGATGCCGCGGCGCAGGGCCAGCACCAGGGCCATCGCATGGTCGGCCACCTCCGTCGTGCCGTAGTCGGGGACGTTGCAGACGGTCACGCCGTGGGCGGCGGCGGCGGCGCGGTCCACCCGGTCATAGCCGACACCCATGCGGACGATGGCGCGCAGCCGGGGGAAGCGGGCCAGGTCGGCGGCGGTGCAGAACTGGCGGAAGATCATCAGGCCGTCCACCTCGGCGCAGTCGGCGTCGGTCAGGTCGGCCAGCGCCCTGGTGTCCCGGCGCAGGATGGTCACGTCGGGGCCGAAGATGCGGCGCTCCTCGGCGTCGTCGGGATACATGGCCTCGGGATACAGGATGGTGGTCATGTCGGCGGCGCGTCCCCTCTCGTTGGGCCGATGGGTAGGCCGGGCGGCGGTGATGGGCAAGGCGGGGGGCGAGCCGTTGCCAGGCGGCGGGGCAGGGGGCATCGTCGCTGCACTGGACGGAGGGGATACAGGATGAACGGTGCGGAAAGCCTGGTGCACACGCTGCTGGCCTGCGGGGTGGACACCTGCTTCAGCAACCCCGGGACGTCGGAGATGCACTTCGTTGCCGCGCTTGACCGGATTCCTGGGATGCGCTGCGTGCTGGGGTTGTTCGAGGGGGTGGTGACCGGCGCCGCGGATGGGTATGCCCGGATGCAGGACCGGCCGGCGGCGACGCTGCTGCATTGCGGGCCGGGGTTGGCGAACGGGTTGGCCAACCTGCACAATGCGCGCCGGGCACGCTCGCCGATCGTGAACCTGGTGGGCGACCAGGCGACCTATCACCGCCCGCTGGATGCGCCGTTGACGGCGGATACCGAAGGGTTTGCCCGGGGCGTTTCGGCCTGGGTGCGGACGGCGTCGCGGTCGGCGGAGGTGGGCGGGGACTGCGCCAGCGCGGTGCAGGCGGCACGCTCCGCGCCGGGCGGCATCGCTACGCTGATCTTGCCGTCTGACACTTGCTGGGACGATGGTGGCGTGGTGGGCGTCCCGCTGCCTGTGCCGGCCGCGCCCGTTGCGTCTCCGGATGCGGTGGAAGGTGCGGTCCGCGCCCTGCGCTCCGGCGAGCCGGCCATGCTGATCCTGTCTGGCCCGGCGTTGCGGGCGGGGCCGTTGGCTGCCGCCGCCGGCATCCTGGCCGCGACGGGCGCGCGCATGATGGCGCAGACCAGCAACGGCCGGATCGAGCGCGGGGCCGGGCGCACGCCGATTGCCCGGGTGCCCTATCCGGTGGACCAGGCCGTCGAGTCGCTGGCCGGGGTGCGCCACCTGATCCTGGTGGGGGCGGTGGCGCCGGTCGGGTTCTTTGCCTATCCCGGCAAGCCCGGCCGGATGTATCCTGGGGATTGCCAGGTCCATGTGCTGGCACGGCCGGAGCAGGATGGGCCTGATGCGCTGCGCCGGGTCGCCGACGCGCTGGGCGCGCCCCCGGCCGAGCCGCCTGCCACGCCGCCCCGCCCGGACCTGCCGCGCGGCGCCGTGACGCCGGAGGCGGTGGCGCAGGCCCTGGCGGCGCTGCTGCCGGAGGGGGCCGTGGTGGTGGACGAGAGCGTCACCGTTGGGCGTTGCATGTATCCGGATACTCACGGCGCGGCGCCGCATGACTGGCTGCAATTGACGGGCGGCGCTATCGGCGGCGGCATCCCGATGGCGACCGGGGCGGCGGTGGGGGCGCCGGGGCGCCGGGTGGTGACGCTGCAGGCGGACGGGTCGGCGATGTACACGCTGCAGGGGCTGTGGACCCAGGCGCGGGAGCGGCTGGATGTGACGACCATCATCCTGTCGAACCGCAAGTATGCGATCCTGCTGGGGGAGTATCGTGGGGTCGGCGCCAATCCGGGGCGAGTGGCGATGGACATGATGGATTTGGGCAACCCGGATTTGGATTGGGTGGCGCTGGCGCGGGGCATGGGGGTGGACGGGGCGCGGGTCACGACGATGGAGGGATTCTCGGACGTGTTCGCGCAGGCGAATGCGCAGCCGGGGCCGTTCGTGGTGGAGCTGGTGGTTTAGGTGGCCAGCCGACGGGGAGGTGCTCGGACGACGCCCGGCCATTAAGCCGTTCAGCCGCTGTGCGTGGAAATCTCGCCCTCTGGATAAGAGATGCCTGGAATGCAGTTGCCCGGGACGGCAGACGGCAGGTTTTCAGCTACCCCGCTTCAATCGGCAGGCTCGCAAAAGGGTCATATGCCGCGATGCCGAGCACGTTGAAGTGGCGCAGGTTGCGGGTCAGGACCGTGCAGCCACGGACCGCAGCCGTGGCGGCTATTCCCAGATCGGCGAACCCCGGGTTGTGTCCGAGGCCCCGGGCGCGGTCGGACAAGCCACCCAACAGCCGGGCGGCGGTGATGTCCAACGGCAGGACCCTGGCGCTGTAAAGGTGCAGCAGCGTGGCTAACCACTCGGCCAGTGCATCGCTTCTCCGGTGCGCGCCCTCGCGCCGGGCTTTGGCGATCCCGTCCTCCACTTCGGCAACGGTGATGACCGACAGATAGAGATAATCGCTGTTCCGGTCCATCCAGCGGATTAGGTCGTCCGCTGGCTTGGCCTTGGTGGGCGCGCTGACGGATAGGACATTGGTGTCAACCAGGTACACCGGGTCAGAGGTCCGGCTCCCGCAACGGACCCGCGCTCCGGGCCGGCAAGTCCTCTGCTTCAAGCGGGGCGGCCATCAGCAGGCGTCCGAACGATGGGACGCAGGATAGGCGCTCCCACTCCTCATAGCTGAGCACTACGGCCTCGCGCTTGCCATGCCGCGTGATGATGGAGGGTTCTCCGCGCTGGGCATGGTCAATCACCGCCGAGAGCGTTGCCTTGGCGTTGCGGAGCTGAATTTCGTGCATGACGGTGCCAGTGACTATTGTGGTCACATGTTGCCCTGCATCGGCTACGCCAGCAAGACCGAACGGTCCTGGAGCCGCTATATGCAGCGGACAAGGCGGGATCGTCGCATTGCTCATTCATGGGCGTTCCGTGTGGAGGCGGGCTTCTGGTCTAGGTCCCGCAGGCGGTGCCCGATGGTGCTGGATGCCGTCCCCGTCACATGAAACATAGCTGCAGTCCCGCCATAGCCGCCCGCCCGCGCCTCAATTGGCGCAAACAGCCGTCGCCCCTGCTCGTCCAAACGCCTGCGCAGGATCGCGAAGCGCGAACGGATCAGGGCAAGGCCTATTATCCCGGCACTGACGACACTTCATCGCAGACGGATGTCCCAACCAACACACCCAACCCCCTTTGTATTTCTATGGGCCTTCACGGTTTTGCAGAGGTTCAGCAATGTCGGTAATGCAAGCCCAATATCTGATATTAAAAGGCAACTGACATGGAAGCCCTTACGTTCTACCCATTTGGCGATGAGCCAATGTTGTCTTTCTACAACGGCGCATATGACAAGGCGTTCATCGCGTTCCACCCATTCTACGCCATACCGGGGCAGCATTCCCGGAGCTATCACTCAAAGACAGTGCATGTAGAACGGTCTGAGCTTGATGCAGACTTGTCCGGATCGCAGCTGCTGGCTGCCGTGGACGGAATTGCGAAGAAACACCGTTCTGGTAAGCTTGGTCCGGAGTTGGTTGACACACTTGCCAAGCGGGAAGGCCTTAAAATTGGCTGGGAGCAGGTCGGTCGCGGAGCTGGACTGAGTACGTTTGGGGCCGTGAACAGCGCCTTGATGACTGGCATCGGTGCATTGCGGACAGAATGGACCGACCCTGTCGGCGCTTCGCGGCTGGAACGCTACTGTGACGAGAACGCGCTCTTCATGCCGGCCGAAGGCTGCTTCCAAGCTGTGATGGAGCGTTCCATCGCACGACTATTCCGGGATGCCGAAGTAGATGATGTCGAAGCGGCCACTGAATTCGATGAGGCTCCGCAGCGCCTACGGCCAGGGGCGCTTGACGGGGACACGCCATGGGATGTTGCTGGCGCATTGTCAAAATGCGTCAAGCGGCTTTTTGCCGCCGACCGATCCCTGCTCGTCGTTGTCGAGTGGGACAGCTTCGTCACGCTGATTTGCGGGCGTGCTGAGAAGCTTCAACAAGTGCGGATGTCCGAATTGTTTGACGGATTTTGGTGCGACGCGTCCACGTCGCACGTTTGGTGGCACGAGCAGCCCAGGGCGTTTGAGCTGAATGGTGGATAGAGGGTGAGCGAGAGTGACAGTCCCGACTGGCCTTAAGCCGGCTTGGGCGGTCAGGCCCCAGCTCTCCGGGCAATTAATATAAAGCCTGCTCAGCGTTCATGTGAGGTGCGACGACCCAGGACTGGAAGAGGCGCCTTGAATGCCCTGGATCGCCGAGTCGTCACTTCTCTTCACTCCAGATTGGCAAGCCTCGCCGCAGTCACCACCAAGGGTCTAGCCTACTTCTTCTCCTCAGCCTGTCCCTGCGTCTCCGGCGCTCGTGTCGGCGACCCCTTGGCCGCGCCGCCTGCCGGCGTGTGGCTGTAGTCCAGGTAGGCCAGCCGCGTCGCGCGGAACGGGTTGCCGGCCACGAGGGTGGCGCCAATGATGCCGATCAGCAGCGACACACCGATGGCGACGGCGGTCGGGTTGAACTGGACTTTCTTGGGATTCGGCAACGCGCCGGGCTTCACGGCCATAGGGGAGCACTCCTGACAGGGGAACACGGCACGCATAGCGCATCCCGTAGCACACGTAAAACCGCTGGACGCGCCGGGTTCCGTCCGCTATACGCCCGCCTTCATTCACCGGAACGCGGAAGGCCGAGGGCTGCCCATTGGGCGGCCCGGCCGCTATTACCGCGGTCCCCGCACCTTAGGGGCATGGCCTTGGCCAAGAAGATCGTCGGTTACATCAAGCTGCAGATACCGGCAGGGAAGGCGAACCCGTCGCCGCCCGTCGGCCCGGCGCTGGGACAGCGTGGCCTGAACATCATGGCGTTCGTCAAGGAGTTCAACGCCGCCACGCAGGGCATGGAGCCGGGCACGCCGACGCCCGTCGTCATCACCGCCTTCGGCGATCGCACCTTCACTTTTATCACCAAGACGCCGCCCAACACCTATTTCCTGAAGAAGGCGGCCGGGATCACCAAGGGCACGACAACGCCGGGCAAGGGCGCTGCGGTCGGCCGGGTCACGACGGCGCAGTTGCGTGAGATTGCTGAGACCAAGATGAAGGACATGAACGCCAACGACGCCGAGGCTGCGATGCGGATGCTGGCCGGCAGCGCCCGCTCGATGGGCCTCACCGTGGTGGAGGGCTGATACGATGGCACACGATAAGCGCCTGAAGGCTGGCTACGCCGCGTTTGACCGCACCAAGGCCTATACGCTGGACGAGGCGGTGAAGCTCGCCAAGAGCAACGCCAACGCCAAGTTCGACGAGACCATCGAGCTCAGCATGAACCTGGGCATTGACCCGCGCCACGCCGACCAGATGGTGCGCGGCCTGCTCAGCCTGCCCAACGGCACCGGCAAGACCCTGCGCGTGGCCGTGTTCGCCCGCGGCGCCAAGGCGGAGGAGGCCGCCACCGCCGGCGCCGACATCGTGGGCGCCGAGGACTTGGCGGAGAAGGTGCAGGGCGGCGAGTTCGCGTTTGACCGCTGCATCGCTACCCCCGACATGATGGCGCTGGTGGGCAGGCTCGGCAAAATCCTCGGCCCGCGTGGGCTGATGCCCAACCCGAAGCTCGGCACCGTTACCATGGACGTGCGCGGCGCGGTGTCGGCGGCGAAGTCCGGCCAGGTGGAGTTCCGGGCGGAGAAGGCGGGCATCGTCCATGCTGGCATTGGCAAGGCGTCATTCGACGAGGACAAGCTGCTCGGCAACATCCGCGCCTTCGTGGACGCGATCCAGAAGGCCAAGCCGACTGGCGCCAAAGGCACCTACCTGCAGAAGGCCAGCCTCAGCAGCACGATGGGGCCGGGCATCAGGGTGGACATCGCCACCCTGGCTGGCTGATGCGGGCTGGCTGAACGAATTCGCCAGCGCCTTTGGGCGCTGGTGGCTAGGGGCGGCGCAAGCCGCTCCGAACCTGTCCGAAACCGCACGTCGTCTTTCCGGAGACAGTAAAGGGCTATGGCCCGCGCGCGATAGACGGGGAAGCCAAGATGATCCGGACCCGGCGCAAGCCCGGTTCCGGCGCCCTGGCGGTTCCGGCTACAGGTCCCACGGCGCCTCGGCGCATTGGGTTCCGGACAGGCGCGGCATGGCCAGGTGGCCATGCCGGGGCAACCCGGCGGCGGCGCGGTCCAAACGCGCCGGCGCCACGAGGAGAGTGAACGTGGACCGTACGGAGAAGCGAGAGTTCGTCTCCACGCTCGGTCAGGTGTTCGCAGAAACGACCATGGTCGTCGTCACCCAGAACAAGGGTATGACGGTTGCCGAGGTATCGAATCTGCGCCGCCAGATGCGCGCGTCGGGATCAACTTACAAAGTCGCGAAGAACCGGCTGGCCGTACTCGCCCTGGATGGGACCCGGTTCGAGGGTATCAAGCCGATGCTGAAGGGACCGACCGCGCTTGCGTGGTCAATGGACCCGGTGGCAGTGGCAAAGGCCGCCCTCGACTACGCCAAGACCAACGAGAAGTTTGTCGTGATCGGCGGCGCCCTTGGCACCCAGATGCTCAATGCAGATGGGGTCAAGGCGCTGGCCGACCTGCCGTCGCTCGACACGCTGCGCGCCCGCATCGTGGGGATGATACAAACCCCCGCGACACGGATCGCAGGCGTGCTGCAAGCGCCGGCCGGACAACTCGCTCGGGTCTTCGGGGCCTACGCCAATAAGGACAGTGCGGACACCGGTGACAGCACCCCGGCGGAGGCGGCCTGAGCCGCTTTGCCGAACCGAGCCGCAGGCCCGGCCCAGAACACGGCACTGGGCTTGCATGGAACCAACCAAGGGTTAAGTAAGGACTGAGATTATGGCTGATATGACGAGACTGGTTGAAGAGCTATCGGCTCTGACGGTGCTTGAGGCGGCTGAGCTGTCCAAGATGCTGGAAGAGAAGTGGGGTGTTTCTGCTGCGGCCCCGGCCGCGGCTGCTGCGCCCGCAGGCGGCGCTGTCGCCCCGGCCGCTCCGGTCGAGGAGCAGACGGAGTTCACGGTGATCCTGGCGAAGGTCGGCGATAAGAAGATCAACGTGATTAAGGAAGTGCGTACGATCACGGGCCTCGGGCTGAAGGAAGCCAAGGATCTGGTCGAAGCCGCGCCGAAGACCGTCAAGGAAGGCGTGAACAAGGACGAGGCTGCGAAGCTGAAGAAGCAGCTTGAAGAGCAGGGCGCCGCTGTCGAAATCAAGTAGCGCATATGGCCCGGCAGTGATGCCGGGCCGCTGAGATGGGAGCGGGCGGGACCCATGCCAGGGTGCCGTCCGCTTTCTCGTTGCCAGACGGCGCGGGGCGCATAGGCGCTGCTCCGGCGCTGGGGGTGGAGTAGCCTTGGCGGCCGGAGATGCCGGTGCCGGGGACGGGACGTGCCAAAGCTGTTGGCGGCCACTATCGCGCCGCCAAAACATCAGGGTCAAGGACGTGCGATGAACGCGATCACCAAGTCGTTCACGGGACAGAAGCGCATCCGCAAGAGCTTCGGGCGCATCCCCGAGGTTGCGCCGATGCCTAACCTCATTGACGTGCAGCGCGCCAGCTACGAGGCGTTCCTGCAGATGAACGTCGCGCCGGATAGCCGGACGCCGACCGGCCTGCAGGAAGTGTTCAAGTCGGTGTTCCCGATTGACGACTTCGCCGGGCGGGGACGCCTGGAGTTCGTCTATTATGAGCTGGAGGAGCCGAAGTACGACGTCGAAGAGTGCATCCAGCGCGGCATGACCTTCGCCGCGCCCTTGAAGGTGATCCTGCGCCTGATCGTCTGGGACCTAGACGAGGATACCGGCGCCCGCTCGATCCGCGACATTAAGGAGCAACCGGTTTACATGGGCGACATGCCGCTCATGACCGAGAATGGCACCTTCGTCATCAATGGCACCGAGCGCGTCATCGTTAGCCAGATGCACCGTAGCCCCGGCGTGTTCTTCGACCACGACAAGGGCAAGACGCATAGCAGCGGCAAGTATCTGTTCACCGCCCGCGTCATTCCCTACCGCGGTTCCTGGCTGGACTTCGAGTTCGACAGCAAGGACCTGGTTTACGTCCGCATTGACCGTAAGCGTAAGCTGCCGGTGACGACCCTGCTCTATGCGCTGGAGGGCAAGGCGACTGAGGCCATGCGCTGGGAGCGCGAGGGCCAGGGTGAGACCGTGGACATCGGCGAAATCCGCGGCATGGATCCAGAGGAGATCCTCAATTACTTCTACACCCAGGTCGTGTTCACCCGCACGCCCAAGGGATGGGCGCGCCCGTTTGAGGCCGACGCCTATCGCGGCATCACCCTGGCCGAGGCCCTGGTGGATGCCGACACTGGCGAGGTCGTGGCCGAGGCTACCACCAAGCTGACCGCCCGCGCTGCTCGGAAGATTGGCGAGGCCACCAAAACCGTGCTGGTCGGACGTGCGGACCTGCTGGGCCGCTACGTTGCCGTGGACCTGGTGAACGAGGACACCGGCGAGATCTATGCCGAGGCTGGCGAGGAGTTGGCCGAGGCCCGGCTGACCGCGTTGGAAGACGCTGGGGTTACCGCCCTGCCGACGCTCGCTGTGGATCAGAGCAACGGTCCCTGGCTGCGTAACACGCTGGCCGTGGACAAGAACAGCAACCGTGACGACGCCCTGGTGGACATCTACCGGGTGATGCGCCCCGGCGAGCCACCGACTCCAGAAACGGCAGAGGCCCTGTTCCGCGGCTTGTTCTTCGATGGCGACCGCTACGACTTGTCCGCTGTCGGCCGCGTGAAGATGAACATGCGCCTGGGCGTGGACGCCGAGGATACGGTGCGCGTTCTCCGCAAAGAGGACGTGCTCAAGGCCGTCAAGATCATGTGCGAGCTGAAGGACGGCCGTGGCACGATTGACGACATTGACAACCTGGGCAACCGCCGGGTCCGTTCGGTCGGCGAGTTGATGGAGAACCAATATCGCGTTGGCCTGCTGCGTATGGAGCGGGCGATCCGCGAGCGTATGGGCAGCGTGGACATTGATACCGTCATGCCGCACGACCTGATCAATGCGAAGCCGGCGGCGGCGGCGGTGAGGGAGTTCTTCGGATCGTCCCAGCTCAGCCAGTTCATGGACCAGACTAACCCGCTGTCGGAGGTGACGCATAAGCGCCGCTTGTCTGCGCTTGGCCCGGGCGGTTTGACGCGGGAGCGCGCTGGATTCGAAGTGCGCGATGTGCATCCGACGCATTACGGCCGCATCTGCCCGATTGAGACGCCGGAGGGGCCAAACATCGGCCTCATCAACTCGCTGGCGACTTACGCCAAGGTAAACAAGTACGGTTTCATCGAGACGCCGTATCGCCTGGTGAAGGAAGGCCAGGTGCAGGATGGGTGGAAGTATCTGTCGGCGATGGAGGAGGAGAAACTCGTTGTCGCCCAGGCCGATGCGCCGACCGACGCCGAAGGCAACTTCACCAATGAGCTGGTGTCGGTCCGCCGCCAGGGGGATTTCCGCCTGGTGAAGCCCACGGATGTTACGGCGGTGGACGTGTCCCCGCGCCAGTTGGTGTCGGTCGCCGCGGCGTTGATCCCGTTCCTGGAGAACGACGACGCCAACCGGGCGCTGATGGGCTCCAACATGCAGCGCCAGGCGGTGCCGCTGATCCGTGCCGATGCCCCCCTGGTCGGCACCGGGATGGAGGCTGCGGTCGCACGAGACAGTGGCGCGACCATCGTCGCCAAGCGTGCGGGGATCGTGGACCAGATTGACGGCGCCCGCATCGTGGTGCGTGCGACCGCCGAGGACGGCACCACCCACGGCGTGGATATCTACCGTTTGCGCAAGTACATGCGCAGCAACCAGAGCACCTGCATCAACCAGCGCCCGCTGGTGAAGGTCGGTGACCGCGTCATGCCCGGCGGCATCATCGCCGACGGGCCGAGCACGGAATTGGGCGAGTTGGCACTGGGCCGCAACGTGCTGGTCGCGTTCATGCCCTGGAACGGTTACAACTTTGAGGACTCCATCCTCATCAGTGAGCGCATCGCGCGCGACGACGTGTTCACCTCGATCCATATCGAGGAGTTCGAGGTCATGGCCCGCGACACCAAGCTGGGTCAGGAGGAGATCACCCGCGACATCCCGAACGTCGGCGAGGAGGCGTTGAAGAACCTCGACGAGGCCGGAATCGTCTATATCGGCGCCGAGGTGAACCCGGGCGATATCCTGGTCGGCAAGGTGACGCCGAAGGGTGAAAGCCCGATGACGCCGGAGGAGAAGCTGCTCCGCGCCATCTTCGGCGAGAAGGCTTCGGACGTTCGCGATACCTCGCTCAAGCTGCCGCCTGGCGTCACTGGGACCATCGTGGACGTCCGCGTGTTCAGCCGCCGTGGTGTGGACAAGGACGAGCGCGCGATGGCAATCGAGCGCTCGGAGATCGAGCGTTTGGCTAAGGACCGCGACGACGAGAAGGCGATCCAGGAGCGGTCGTTCCTGGCCCGGATGCGCGAGAAGTTGATCGGCCGTAAGGCGTCGGGCGGCTTCAAGGGCATCAAGGCTGGAACGGTCATCACCGAGGAGGTGCTGTCCGAGCATCCCCGCGGCGCCATGCGGAACATCGGCGTTTCCGATGACGCCGTCATGGCGGAGATCGAGACACTGAAGCGCGAGTTCGACGATGCGGTGAAGCGGCTGCAGGCGCGGTTTGACGGCAAGGTTGAGAAGCTGCAGCGCGGCGACGAGCTGCCGCCTGGCGTGATGAAGATGGTCAAGGTCTTCGTCGCGGTGAAGCGCAAGCTGCAGCCCGGTGACAAGATGGCCGGCCGGCACGGCAACAAGGGCGTGGTCAGCCGGGTCACCCCGGTTGAGGACATGCCATTCCTGGAGGACGGCACCCATGTGGACCTGGTGCTGAACCCCCTGGGCGTGCCAAGCCGCATGAACGTGGGCCAGATCTTGGAGACGCACCTGGGCTGGGCCTGCGCCACGCTGGGCAAGCAGGTTGGCGAGCTGGTGGATGAGTATCGCCGCACCGGCGCCCAGCGCGATGCCTTGCTGGAGATGCTGCGCGACATCTATGGCGATGAGGAGTTCAAGGCCGAGATCGAGCCGATGAGCACCGAGCAGTTGATGGAGCTGTCCGACAACCTGAAGAAGGGCATCCCCATCGCGACCCCGGTGTTCGACGGCGCGCGGATGTCGGACATCGAGGGGATGCTGACCAAGGCCGGGCTGAACACCTCCGGCCAGGTCGTGCTGACCGACGGACGGACCGGCGAGACGTTCGAGCGCAAGGTGACGGTGGGCTACATCTACATGCTCAAGCTGCACCATCTGGTGGACGACAAGATCCACGCTCGCTCCATCGGGCCGTATAGCTTGGTTACCCAGCAGCCGTTGGGCGGCAAGGCGCAGTTCGGCGGCCAGCGCTTCGGCGAGATGGAGGTTTGGGCACTGGAGGCTTACGGCGCCGCCTACACGCTGCAGGAGATGCTGACGGTGAAGTCGGACGACGTGTCCGGCCGCACCAAGGTCTATGAGGCCATCGTGCGCGAGCAGGACACGTTCGAGGCCGGCATCCCCGAGTCCTTCAACGTGCTGGTCAAGGAACTGAAGTCCCTGGGCCTGAACGTGGACCTCGAGACGCGCGCGACCTGACGATATTTCTCGCATCACCCGGCGGCCGGGCACCCTTCCGGCCGCCGCATAGGGGCATTGCATGAACGAGCTGATGAAGATCCTGGGTCAGGCCGGCGCGGTCGCGACCTTCGACCAGATCAAGATACAGATGGCCAGCCCGGAGCAAATCCGCTCCTGGTCCTACGGCGAAATCAAGAAGCCTGAGACCATCAACTACCGCACCTTCAAGCCGGAGCGGGACGGGCTTTTCTGTGCCCGCATCTTCGGGCCGATCAAGGACTACGAGTGCCTGTGCGGCAAGTATAAGCGGATGAAGTTCCGTGGCATCATCTGCGAGAAGTGCGGCGTCGAGGTGACCCTCGCCAAGGTGCGGCGCGAGCGTATGGGCCACATCGAGCTGGCCAGCCCGGTCGCACACATCTGGTTCCTGAAGTCGCTGCCCAGCCGCATCGGCCTGATGGTGGACCTGACGCTCAAGGAGCTGGAGAAGATTCTCTACTTCGAGAGTTACGTGGTGCTGGAGCCTGGCCTGACCGATCTCAAGCAGCACCAGCTGCTGACTGAAGACCAACTGCTGTCCAAGCAGGACGAGTTCGGCGAGGACGCCTTCAAGGCCGGCATCGGTGCCGAGGCGATCAAGGGCATCCTGCACGCCATAGACATTGACGCCGACAAGGTTGAGCTGCGCGCCGAGCTGAAGGCGACCACCAGCGAGGCTAAGCGCAAGAAGCTGGTCAAGCGCCTCAAGCTGATCGAGGCGTTCGGCGAGAGCGGCGCCAAGCCCGACTGGATGATCCTGGACGTCGTGCCGGTGATCCCGCCCGAGCTGCGGCCGCTGGTGCCGCTGGATGGCGGCCGTTTCGCCACGTCCGACCTGAACGACCTGTATCGCCGGGTGATCAACCGCAACAACCGTCTGAAGCGGCTGATTGAGCTGCGCGCGCCAGATATCATCGTCCGTAACGAGAAGCGGATGCTGCAGGAAAGCGTGGACGCGCTGTTCGACAACGGGCGGCGGGGCCGGGCCATCACGGGGGCGAACAAGCGTCCGTTGAAGAGCCTGTCGGACATGCTGAAGGGTAAGCAGGGCCGGTTCCGGCAGAACCTGCTGGGCAAGCGGGTGGACTACTCCGGGCGTTCGGTCATCGTTGTTGGGCCGGAGCTGAAGCTGCACCAGTGCGGGCTGCCGAAGAAGATGGCGTTGGAACTGTTCAAGCCGTTCATCTACTCCAAGCTGGAGAAGTACGGCCACGCCACCACTATCAAGGCCGCCAAGCGCATGGTGGAGAAGGAGCGTCCGGAGGTCTGGGACATCCTGGAAGAGGTGATCCGTGAGCATCCCGTGATGCTCAACCGGGCGCCGACCCTGCACCGCCTAGGCATCCAGGCGTTCGAGCCGGTGCTGATCGAGGGCAAGGCGATCCAGTTGCATCCGCTGGTTTGCACCGCGTTCAACGCCGACTTCGATGGCGACCAGATGGCGGTCCACGTGCCCCTCAGCCTTGAGGCGCAGTTGGAGGCGCGCGTGCTGATGATGTCCACCAACAACATCCTCAGCCCGGCGAATGGCAAGCCGATCATCGTCCCCAGCCAGGACATCGTGCTCGGGCTGTATTACCTGAGCCTGGAGACGCCTGAGTTCCGCGAGGCGCCGGATGCCGCTGTGTATGAGGGCGACACGCTGGTGAAGGCCGGCCCGACCGCCTTTGGCAACGTGGGCGAGATCGAGTTCGCGCTGAACGCGAAGGCGATCAAGCTGCACGACAAGATACGTGCGCGCTACGAGACGGTGGACGCTGCCGGCAAGAAGGTTCGGCAGATCGTCGTGACCACGCCGGGCCGCATGCTGATGGCGCAGATCCTGCCGCGCAATCCGAACGTGCCGTTCAGCCTGATCAACCGGACGCTGACCAAGAAGAACGTGTCCGACGTGATTGACGCGGTGTATCGCCACTGCGGCCAGAAGGAATGCGTGATCTTCGCCGACCGGATGATGGGCCTGGGCTTTGGTCAGGCAGCGAAGGCCGGGCTGTCGTTCGGCAAGGACGACCTGATTATTCCCGAGAGCAAGCCCGAGCTGATCCTGAAGACTCAGAACGAGGTCAAGGAGTTCGAGCAGCAGTATCAGGACGGCCTCATCACCGCCGGCGAGCGCTACAATAAGGTGGTGGACGCCTGGTCGCGCTGCACGGACGAGGTTGCCGGCGCGATGATGAAGGAGATCAGCAAGCAGGAGGTGGGCGTGCAGACCAACTCGGTCTGGATGATGAGCCACTCTGGCGCGCGTGGGTCGCCGGCGCAGATGCGGCAGTTGGCCGGCATGCGCGGGCTGATGGCCAAGCCGTCTGGCGAGATCATCGAGCAGCCAATCATCGCCAACTTCAAGGAGGGGCTGTCCGTCCTTGAATACTTCAACTCCACCCACGGCGCCCGGAAGGGGTTGGCGGACACGGCGTTGAAGACCGCGAACTCCGGCTACCTGACACGGCGTCTCGTGGACGTTGCGCAGGACTGCATCATCGTCGAGAACGACTGCGGCACCCAGCGCGGCCTGACTGTGCGGGCGGTGATGGATGGCGGCGAGGTCGTCGCTGGGCTGAGCGAACGCACTCTGGGCCGTACTACGGCGGAGGACCTGCTGGACCCGGTTTCGGGTGCGGTGATCCTGGCCGCCAACACCCTGATCGAGGAGCCTGAAGCGGACCTGATCGAGTCCTCCGGCGTGGAGTCGGTCAAGATACGCTCGGTGCTGACTTGCGAGAGCCGGGTGGGGGTCTGCGGCATGTGCTATGGCCGCGATCTGGCACGCGGCACGCCGGTTAACATCGGTGAGGCTGTCGGCGTTATCGCTGCGCAGTCCATCGGCGAGCCGGGCACGCAGTTGACGATGCGTACCTTCCACATCGGCGGCGCGGCGCAACGTGGCGCTGAGGTGAGCAGCGTTGAGGCAAGCCACGACGGCACGCTGACGGTGAACAACCGCAACGTGGTGCAGAACAGCGCCGGCGTTCCCGTGGTCATGTCCCGCAACTGCGAGATGGTGCTGCACGACGAGAAGGGCCGCGAGCGCGCCCGCTTCCGCGTCCCCTATGGCGCCCGCCTGCTGGTGGACGAGGGCGCGGCGGTCAAGCGGAACGACAAGCTGGCGGAGTGGGACCCCTACACCCTGCCGATCATCACCGAGCGCGCCGGGTCGGTGGAGTATCTCGACCTGCTGGACGGCGTGACCATCGTGGAGCGGGTGGACGAGGTTACCGGCCTCACGTCCAAGGTCGTGGTGGACTACAAGCAGTCCTCCAAGGCGGACCTGCGGCCCCGGCTGCAGCTTAAGGACGAGAAGGGTGAGGTCATCAAGCTGGCGACTGGTGCCGAGGCCCGCTACTTCCTGAACCCGGACAGCATCCTGTCGGTGGAGAACGGTGCGACCGTGGCCGCCGGCGACGTGCTGGCGCGCATCCCGCGCGAGGGCAGCAAGACCCGCGACATCACGGGCGGCCTGCCGCGGGTGGCGGAGCTGTTTGAGGCGCGGCGGCCCAAGGACCATGCGATCATCGCCGAGATGGACGGACGCGTGGAGTTCGGGAAGGACTACAAGGCGAAGCGCCGCATCGTGGTGAAGAACGACGAGACTGGCGAGGAGTCCGAGTACTTGGTTCCCAAGGGCAAGCACGTCAGCGTGCAGGAGGGTGACTTCGTGCGCCGGGGCGACCCCCTGGTGGACGGGCCGCGCGTCCCGCACGACATCCTCAAGGTGCTGGGGGTGGAGGCGCTGTCGGACTACCTGGTGAACGAGATTCAGGATGTTTACCGGCTGCAGGGCGTGAAGATCAACGACAAGCACATCGAGGTTATCGTGCGCCAGATGCTCCAGAAGATGGAGATCATGGAGCCGGGTGACACGACGTACTTGATCGGTGAGCAGGTGGACCGCCTGGAGTTCGAAGCGGAGAACGAGAAGCGCCTTAAGCTGGAGGAGAAGCCGGCGGTGGGGATGCCTGTGTTGCAGGGGATCACCAAAGCCAGCCTGCAGACGCACAGCTTCATCAGTGCGGCGTCGTTCCAGGAGACGACGCGGGTGCTGACGGAGGCTGCGACGGCGGGCAAGGTGGACAACCTGCTGGGGCTGAAGGAGAACGTCATCGTCGGGCGGTTGATCCCGGCGGGGACGGGAAGCGTGATGAACCGGCTGCGGGCGGTGGCGGCCGGGCGCGACCAGGCTCGGCTGCGTCCGGAAGTGCCGGCCCTGCCGGATCGGACGGCGGCCGAATAAGCTATAGGTGGCTTGGCCCTTCCCCCTCTCTTTCTGGAGAGGGGGAGGGGTTGGTCATATGGCAAGGAATAGGTCCTGGATGAGGTGGTGCTGCGAAGCAACGATACGTCCAGGGCTGAAGCTGGAAGCTTTCTTCATCCCAACCCTCTTCTGTGAGGGGACGGAACTCAGGCAACCTAGCCCAACACTTGTAGAACTACGCTTGACTAGCCTTCGTCCTGGACGTAGGTAACGGCCCCTAGACCAACCCCGGCCTTGCCGGGCTGGCCACTACCAAAGGCACGTGCATGGTGCCGCCCCTGTGGGGCCAAGGCCATGCACAGCACTTCCAGCGCGGATGGCTCGCTCCATTCCGCGCGGGGTCGTTTGGAGGATGGCAGCCTGGCGACATCGGGGCATACATCAAGGATCGGAAGACCGCGTATGCCGACCATCAACCAGTTGATCGCCAATGGGCGCGAACCCGCCGCGAAGCGCAACAAGGTGCCCGCCCTGCAGGGATGCCCGCAGAAGCGCGGCGTCTGCACGCGCGTTTATACGACTACTCCGAAGAAGCCGAACTCAGCACTGCGTAAGGTCGCCAAGGTGCGCCTGACCAACGGCTATGAGGTCGTGAGCTACATCCCCGGCGAAGGCCATAACCTGCAGGAGCATAGCGTCGTGCTGATCCGCGGCGGGCGCGTGAAGGACCTTCCCGGCGTGCGCTACCACATCCTGCGCGGCGTCCTAGACACCCAGGGCTTGCCGAAGCGCCGCCAGCGCCGGTCGCTGTATGGCGCGAAGCGTCCGAAGTAAGAGGAGCAGCTAGATGAGCCGCCGTCGCCGCGCCGATAAGCGCGAAATTCTGCCGGACGCTAAGTTCGGTGACACCGTCATCACCCGCTTCATGAATGCGCTGATGTATGACGGCAAGAAGTCCGCTGCTGAGGGCATCGTTTATGGCGCCCTGGATGTGATGAAGAAGCGTGGCGGTGCCGCGGCTGACCCCGTTCGCATGTTCCATGAGGCGTTGGACAACGTAAAGCCGGCCGTTGAAGTGCGTTCCCGCCGGGTTGGCGGCGCCACCTATCAGGTGCCGGTCGAGGTGCGGACCGAGCGTCGGCAGGCCCTGGCGATACGCTGGATCATTGACAGTGCCCGCAAGCGCGGCGAGCACACGATGGAGGACCGGCTGTCCAACGAGTTGCTGGACGCCGTGAACAACCGCGGCTCCGCGGTGAAGAAGCGTGAGGATACCCACCGGATGGCCGAGGCCAACAAGGCGTTCAGCCATTACCGCTGGTAACTGACCCAACCCAACCTGCCCCCCACGCCGACTTCTCGGGCGGGCGACGGAGACAAGACGATGGCCAAGGCGAAATTTCAGCGGAACAAGCCGCACTGCAACATCGGCACGATCGGTCACGTGGACCATGGCAAGACGTCCCTGACGGCCGCCATCACGAAGATCCTGGCCAAGTCCGGCGGCGCGACCTTCACCGCCTATGACCAGATTGACAAGGCGCCCGAAGAGCGTGCCCGCGGCATCACCATCTCCACCGCGCACGTCGAGTATGAGACGGCCAACCGCCATTATGCCCATGTGGATTGTCCTGGCCACGCCGACTATGTGAAGAACATGATCACCGGCGCGGCGCAGATGGACGGCGCGATCCTAGTGGTGTCCGCCGCCGACGGCCCGATGCCGCAGACCCGCGAGCACATCCTGCTTGCCCGCCAGGTCGGCGTGCCCGCCCTCGTCGTGTTCCTGAACAAGGTGGACATGGTGGACGACCCCGAGTTGCTCGAGCTGGTGGAGATGGAGGTGCGCGAGCTGCTGTCCTCCTATCAGTTCCCGGGTGACGACATTCCGATTATCCATGGCTCGGCGCTGATGGCCCTGGAAGATAAGAACCCCGAGTTGGGTGAGCAGGCGATCCTGAAGCTAATGGCGGCGGTGGACGAGTATATCCCGCAGCCGCTGCGCGCGACCGACCGGCCGTTCCTGATGCCGATCGAGGACGTGTTCAGCATCTCCGGCCGCGGCACGGTGGTGACGGGCCGCATCGAGCGCGGCATCGTCAACGTCGGCGACGAGGTGGAGATCGTCGGCATCAAGAACACGGTGAAGACCATCGTCACCGGCGTCGAGATGTTCCGCAAGCTGCTGGACCGCGGCGAGGCTGGCGACAACATCGGCGCCCTGCTGCGCGGCACCAAGCGTGAGGATGTCGAGCGCGGCCAGGTGCTTGCCAAGCCCGGCAGCATCACCCCGCACACCAACTTCAAGGCCGAAGCCTATATCCTGACGAAGGAAGAGGGTGGTCGTCACACGCCGTTCTTCACCAATTACCGCCCGCAGTTCTACTTCCGCACGACGGATGTGACCGGTGTGGTTCAGCTTCCCGAGGGCACGGAGATGGTGATGCCCGGCGATAACGTCTCAATGGACGTCGAGCTGATCGCCCCTATCGCCATGGATGACGGCCTGCGCTTTGCCATCCGCGAGGGTGGACGGACCGTCGGCGCCGGCGTCGTCGCCAGCATCACCAAGTAACGGCGGCCCGCAGCGAACCTGGATCGAGTATTATGGACAACCAAAACATACGCATTCGCCTGAAGGCGTACGACCACCGCGTGCTGGATAACAGCACGCGGGAAATCGTGAACACGGCGAAGCGTACGGGTGCGCGGGTTCGCGGGCCGATACCGTTGCCGACGCATATCGAGCGGTTCACGGTGAACCGCTCTCCCCACGTGGACAAGAAAAGCCGCGAGCAGTTCGAGATTCGGACCCATCGCCGGCTGCTCGACATCGTGGAGCCTACGCCGCAGACGGTGGACGCGCTGATGAAGCTCGACCTCGCCAGCGGCGTGGACGTCGAGATCAAGCTGTAGGACCCGGACGATGCGAACCGGACTAATCGCCAAGAAGCTGGGCATGACCCGGCTGTTCAAGGATGACGGCACCCACGTCCCTGTCACCGTCCTACATCTGGACGAGGTGCAGGTCGTGGACACCCGCACACAGGAGCGTGACGGTTACACTGCGGTCCAGTTGGGCTGGGGCACCGCGAAGGTGAAGAACGTCAGCCAGCCGAACAAGGGCCACTTCGCCCGCGTGAAGGTCGAGCCGAAGAAGAAGCTGCGGGAGTTTCGGGTGTCGCCGGACGCGCTGCTTGAAAGCGGACAAATGCTGACTGCGGCGCATTTCGTGCCGGGCCAGAAGGTGGACGTGTGCGGCGTGACCAAGGGCAAGGGTTTCGCCGGCGGCATGAAGCGCTGGAACTTCCGCGGCCTGGAGGCCAGCCACGGCGTGTCGGTTAGCCACCGCTCGCACGGTTCTACTGGCAACCGGCAAGATCCTGGCAAGACATTCAAGAATAAGAAGATGGCTGGCCACCTTGGCGTGGATCGGGTGACGACCTTGAACATTGAGGTCGCTGCCGTTGATGCGGAGCGCGGCCTGGTGATGGTGCGCGGTGCAGTGCCGGGCAGCAAGGGCGAATTCGTGACGATCCGCGATGCCGTGAAGAAGGCCCGTCCGGCTGATGCGCCGTATCCGGCTTCAATCCGTGCTGCCGCGGATGCGCCGGCCGAGCCGGCCGCGGTCTAGGGACAGAAAGATGCAAGTCGAGATCAAGACGCTGGACGGCGGGGACGCTGGTCAGACCGAGTTGCCGGATGCGCTGTTTGCCGCGGTGCCGCGTCGGGACATCATCGCCCGGGTGATCCACTGGCAGATGGCTAAGCGCCGCGCTGGCACGCATAAGACCAAGGGCATGGGCGAGGTGTCCGGCACCACCAGGAAGCCATATAAGCAGAAGGGCACCGGCAACGCCCGTCAGGGCAGCCTCCGAGCGCCGCAGTTCCGCACCGGCGGTGTGGTGCACGGTCCGGTGGTACGCAGCCATGAGTATGACTTGCCGAAGAAGGTTCGCCGGCTCGGCCTGATCAGCGTCCTGTCGCTGAAGCAGAAAGAGGGCAAGCTGATCGTGCTTGACACCGTTGGCGGCGGAAGCGGCAAGACTCGCGACCTCGTTGCCAAGCTGAAGGTGCTCGGATGGACCTCGGCCCTTGTTGTGGACCGGATTGTGGACGACTCGTTCCGCCAGGCCAGCAGCAACATCGTCGGTCTGAACGTGCTGCCGACTGTTGGTGCCAACGTGCACGACATCATCCGCCATGATGTGCTGGTGGTGACCACCGCCGGGGTCGAAGGACTAGTGGAGCGGCTGTCATGAGCGTGCGTCAGGTTCAGGTGGCGCGGAAACGCGCTGCCACGATGTCGCGGGAGGCGATGTACGAAATTGTCCGCAACCCGGTCATCACCGAGAAGGCGACGATGCTGAGCGAGAAGAACCAGTTCGTTTTCCGTGTCGCTATCGCCGCCACCAAGCCCGAAATCAAGGCGTCGGTGGAAGGGCTGTTCGGTGTCAACGTCGTTGCCGTGAACACCCTCGTGCAGAAGGGTAAAACCAAGCGCTTCAAGGGTCGGCCCGGCGTCCGGTCTGACGTGAAGAAGGCCTACGTGCAGCTTGCCGAGGGACAGTCCATTGACATGTCCACCGGCCTGAGCTGAGGGATCGGATAGATGGCACTCAGGCAATTCAATCCCGTCACGCCCAGCCTGCGCGGGACCGTGCTCATTGACCGCAGCGAGCTATGGAAGGGCAAGCCGGTCAAGACGTTGACCGAAGGCAAGAACAAGACCGGCGGGCGCAATAACCACGGCCGTACGACGTCGTTCTTCCGCGGTGGTGGGCACAAGCAGAGCTATCGCTACGTGGACTTCAAGCGCCGCAAGCATGACGTCGCGGCAACGGTCGAGCGGCTGGAGTATGACCCTAACCGCTCTGCCTTCATCGCACTGGTCAAGTATGATGACGGCGAGCTGTCCTACATTCTAGCGCCGCAGCGCATCCGCGCTGGCGACAAGGTCGTGTCTGGCACCCGGGTGGACATCAAGCCGGGCAATGCCATGCCGATGGCGGCCATCCCCGTTGGCACCATCATCCACAATGTGGAGATGAAGCTGGGCGCCGGCGGCAAGATGGCCCGCGCCGCTGGGACCTACGCGCAGTTGGTCGGCAAGGACGCCGGTTACGCCCAGGTCAAGCTACAGTCCGGTGAGCTTCGGGTCATTCGGGCCGAGTGCTTTGCGACTGTCGGCGCAGTGTCCAATCCAGATAACCAGAACCAGAGTCTCGGCAAGGCCGGACGCAACCGGTGGCTTGGCCGGCGCCCGCATAACCGCGGCGTCGTGATGAACCCGGTTGACCATCCGCATGGCGGCGGCGAGGGGCGGACTTCAGGCGGACGTCACCCTGTCACTCCCTGGGGCAAGCCGACCAAGGGTGCCAAAACCCGGCACAACAAGCGGACGGACGACCTCATCATCCGTCGCCGTCCGAAGGGGAAGCATTAGCCATGGCGCGTTCCGTATGGAAAGGTCCGTTCGTTGACGGATACCTCCTGGGCAAGGCTGAGGCGGCGCGCGGCTCCGGCCGCAACGAGATCATCAAGATCTGGTCCCGCCGCAGCACGATCCTGCCGCAGTTCGTCGGCCTGACGTTCGGTGTTTATAACGGGCACAAGTTCCTGCCCGTACAGGTTAACGAGAATATGGTGGGCCACAAGTTTGGCGAGTTCTCGCCGACGCGGACCTTCACCGGCCACTCGTCTGACAAGAAGGCGCGGAGGGGCTAACATGAGCAAGCCGAAGACACCGCGCGCCCTGTCCGAGACGGAGGCGCAGTGCGTGGTGCGGAACATTCGCATCAGCCCGCAGAAGCTGAACCTGGTTGCCGGGCTGATCCGTAACCAGCCGGCGAGCCAAGCCGTGGCAACGCTGACGTTCAGCAAGCGCCGCATTGCCCACCAGGTCCGCAAGGCCCTGGAGAGCGCGATCGCCAATGCCGAGAACAACCATCAGCTCGACGTGGACCGCCTGGTCGTGACGCGGGCCGAGGTGGGCAAGTCCATTGTGATGCGCCGCTTCATGGCCCGTGGCCGTGGCCGTGCGTCCCGTATCGAAAAGTGGTTCAGCCACCTGCGCATTGTGGTGGCCGAGCAGGCACAGTTGCCGGAGCCGGATCGCGGCACGGCGGAACGGAAGGCGGCCTAGCATGGGTCATAAGGTCAATCCGATAGGGTTGCGGCTCGGTATCAACCGCACCTGGGACAGCCGTTGGTTCGCTGGTGCCGACTATTCCAAGCTGTTGCTGGAGGACTTGAAGCTTCGCGCTCACCTGCGTGCCAAGCTCTCCGGCGCCGGCGTGTCGCGGGTGGTGATTGAGCGTCCGGCGAAGAAGCCCCGCGTTACTATCTATGCCGCACGGCCCGGTGTCGTCATCGGCAAGAAAGGCCAGGACATCGAGACGCTTCGCAAGGACTTGGCTAAGATGGCCAAGGCTGATGTGTCGCTGAACATCGTCGAGATCCGTAAGCCGGAGATTGATGCGACGCTGGTGGCCGAGAACATTGCCCAGCAGTTGGAGCGCCGGGTCGCGTTCCGCCGGGCAATGAAGCGTGCGGTGCAATCGGCAATGCGCTTGGGCGCCCAGGGCATCCGGATCAACTGCGGCGGCCGGCTGGGTGGCGCAGAGATCGCCCGGACCGAGTGGTATCGCGAAGGCCGGGTGCCGCTGCATACCCTACGCGCAGACATTGATTACGGGGTGGCAACTGCCAAGACCACCTATGGCACCTGCGGCGTGAAGGTCTGGGTTTTCAAGGGTGAGGTGCTGACGCACGACCCCTCCGCCCAGGACCGTCGCGCCGCCGAGCAGGCGCCGCAGCGCTAACGAGGACCCAAGACCATGATGTCTCCGAAGCGGACGAAATACCGCAAGGCTCACAAGGGCCGTATCCACGGGCTGGCCAAGGGCGGCACGTCACTGAACTTCGGTGCGTTCGGCCTTAAGGCGCTGGAACCTGAACGTATCACTGCCCGGCAGATCGAGGCGGCGCGTCGCGCCATTACCCGCTCGATGAAGCGTGCTGGACGTGTGTGGATACGCATGTTCCCCGATGTCCCGGTGTCGCAGAAGCCAGCCGAGGTCCGCATGGGTTCGGGCAAGGGCAGCCCAGAGTTCTGGGTATGCCGGATCAAGCCCGGCCGCATCATGTTCGAGATTGACGGCGTGTCGCCGGAATTGGCGCGCGAGGCCCTGACGCTGGGTGCGGCGAAGTTGCCGATCCGCACCAAGGTCGTGACGCGGATCGGGGAAGCCTAGAGATGACGAAGCCTGCCGACATACGCGCCAAGGGCGCCGACAACCTGCCCACGATGCTGCTGGATCTGCGCAAGGAGCAGTTTAACCTGCGTTTCCAGCGCGCGACTGGCCAGACCGAGGGCACGGGCCGCGTCCGTGAGGTCCGGCGTGACATCGCCCGGGTGAAGACAATCATGGCTGAGCAGAAGCGGACTGCCGCTGCTGCCGCGAAAACCCAGTAAGGAGCAAGGACGATGCCGAAGCGCGTCCTCACCGGACGGGTGACCAGCGACAAGATGGACAAGACCATAACGGTCCTCGTCGAGCGCCGGGTCATTCATCCGCTGTATAAGAAGTTCATCCGCCTGTCGAAGAAGTATGCGGCGCATGACGAGCAGAACCAGTGCAAGACCGGCGACCTCGTGCGGATCGAGGAGTGCCGCCCGATCAGCAAGCGCAAGACGTGGATGCTGGTCGAACGGAACGGTCAGTTCATTGATCCGCCGCGCGGGTTCGCCGTGGCGTATAAGGCCGGGTCGGCTGCCGTGCCATCGGGTGCGATGCCGGTTGACGCTGTCCCTGTGACGGCGCCGGCGGATGCGCCGCAGGCGCAGGCGTAGGAGCGGGTAGATGATCCAGGTCGAATCCAACCTCGAAGTGGCTGACAACTCCGGCGCACGGCGGGTGCAGTGCATCAAGGTGCTTGGCGGGTCCAAGCGGAAGACAGCGTCGGTTGGCGACGTGATCGTAGTGTCCATCAAGGAAGCGATCCCGCGCGGCAAGGTGAAGAAGGGCGACGTGCATCAGGCCGTCATCGTCCGTACTTCCTTTCCAGTGCGGCGGCCGGATGGCAGCATCATCCGATTCGACCGCAATGCAGCCGTGTTGATCAACAAGTCGCAGGAGCCAATCGGTACCCGCATCTTCGGACCTGTGGTGCGCGAATTGCGGGCGCGGAAGTTTGGCAAGATCATCTCGCTTGCCCCGGAGGTGCTGTGATGGCTGCGCGCATCCGTAAGGGCGACACCGTGATCGTCATCACTGGCTCGGACAAGGGCAAGCGCGGTGAGGTACTCACGGTCATGCCGAAGGACAATCGCGCTGTGGTGCAGGGCGTGAACGTCGCCAAGAAGCATACGAAGCCGAGCGCGACCAATCAGGCCGGCGGCATCGTCTCGCAGGAGGCGACCATCCACCTGTCCAACCTGGCGCTGATTGATCCAGGAACCAACAAGCCGACCCGCGTCGGGTTCCGGGTGCTGGACGATGGCCGCAAGGTCCGCGTCGCCCGTCCCAGCGGCGCCGTGATCGAGAGTTGACATGAGCGAGACGACCCAAGCCCGCGAGATGCCGCGGATGCAGCAGCGATATCTATCTGATGTGAAGTCGAAGCTGCAGGAGCAGTTCGGCTACAAGAACGTCATGGAAGTGCCGAAGCTGGAGAAGATCGTCATCAACATGGGTGTTGGTGAGGCGGCGGGTGATCAGAAGAAGCTTGATGCGGCGTTGGCCGAGCTGACGCTGATCGCTGGGCAGAAGCCGGTGAAGACGCTGGCGAAGAAGGCCATCGCGGGCTTCAAGATACGCGAGGGCTTGCCAATCGGCTGCAAGGTGACGCTGCGCAAGTCGCGGATGTTCGAGTTCCTTGACCGCTTGGTGACGATCGCCCTGCCGCGCGTGCGCGATTTCCGCGGCATTCCCGCCGGCAAGGGCTTTGACGGCCGTGGCAACTTTGCCATGGGCCTCAAGGAGCAGATCATCTTCCCGGAGATTGAATACGATAAGGTCACGGACGTCCGGGGCATGGACATCGTGTTCGTCACGACGGCCAAGACGGATGCGGAAGCGAAGGCGCTGCTGAAGGCGCTGGATATCCCGTTCGCAGCCTAGTGGTTCCGGTTCAACGCGTTTGGAAAACCGCTGCCGGCCGGCGTGCCGTGGCAGGTTCCGAGGAGAGTAGCAGATGGCCAAGACATCCGCGGTCAACCGCAACAAGAAGCGGGAACGCATGACGGCTCGCGACAAGACTAAGCGGGCCGAGCTGAAATCGCAGGTCATGGACCGCGAAACCCCGGTCGAGGAGCGGTTTGAGGCTTCGATCAAACTCGCGCAGTTGCCGCGCAATGGGGCTGCGGTGCGTGTGCGACTTCGCTGTGCGCTGACCGGCCGTTCTCGTGGCAACTACCGTAAGTTTAAGTTGTCCCGCAACATGCTGCGCGCCCTGGCCAGTTCCGGGCAGTTGCCCGGCATGGTCAAGGCAAGCTGGTAAGGAGCCGGGCGCATGTCGATGTCCGATCCGCTAGGTGACATGATCACCCGTATCCGTAACGCCCAGCGCAGCCGGCACACCCAGTGCGTCGCGCCCGCCTCTAAAATGCGTGCAAGCGTGCTGGAAACCTTGAAGCGCGAGGGATTTATCCGTGGTTACTCCGTCGAGGAGGTGCGCCCTGGTATCGCCCAGCTCCGTATCGAATTGAAGTATTCGGAGGGTGAGCCGGTCATCAAGGAGATTACTCGCGTGTCCAAGCCGGGCCGCCGGGTTTACTCCAAGATCAAGGAACTGCCCCGGGTCTATGCCGGCCTGGGCGTTTCCATCCTGAGCACGCCGCGTGGCGTGTTGAGCGACGGCGAGGCGCGCGCTGCCAATGTTGGCGGCGAAGTGCTCTTCCGCGTGTTCTAGAGGAGGCACGAAGATGTCTCGCGTAGGCAAATATCCCGTCGAACTGCCCGCTGGTGTGCAGGTTGCAATCGTGAACCGGGTGCTGGAGGCCAAGGGCAAGCTTGGCAGCCTGTCCCTGGCATTGACCGACCACGTGGATGCGGCGGTGGACGGCAATAAGGTGACCGTTACGCCGCGCGGCAATGCCGCCCAAGCGCGCATGATGTGGGGCACGACCCGTGCGCTGCTGCAGAACATGGTGCAGGGCGTCTCCGCTGGCTTCACCAGGACGCTGGAGATCAACGGCACCGGCTTCCGGGCTGCGGTGCAAGGCAAGAACCTGGTCATCAACCTGGGCTTCTCGCACGACGTGGTTTACCCGGTGCCGGAGGGCATCACGGTGACGACGCCTCGTCCGACGGCGATCACCCTGACCGGGGTGGACAAGCGTCAGGTTGGGCAGTGCGCCGCCGAAATTCGCCGCTTCCGTCCGCCGGAGCCATATAAGGGCAAAGGCGTGAAGTACGAGAACGAGCAGATCCGGCGCAAGGAAGGCAAGAAGAAGTAACATGAGCGCTCCCCAGGATCTCCGGGCGCGGCGGCGTGAGCGCCTCCGTTACCAGTTGAAGCAAAAGGGCGCGGGACGCCCACGCTTGTCGGTGTTCCGCTCGGGCCGGCATATCTACGCCCAGGTCATTGACGACAAGCAGGGCCGGACGCTCGCGGCTGCCAGCACGCTCGACCAGTCCATCCGCGAGGGTGGGAAGACGGGTGCCGACAAGGACGCGGCGGTTGCGGTTGGCAAGATGGTGGCCGAGCGTGCCGTGGCTGCCGGCGTCACCCAGGTGGTGTTCGACCGTGGCCCGTATCTGTATCACGGCCGCGTCAAGGCGCTGGCCGATGCCGCCCGTGAGGGCGGCTTGGCGTTCTAGGAAACTGACATATGGCACGTGAAGCACGGGACGGCGGCCGCGGCGGCCGGGATCGCGACCGGGATGGTGGCGACGACCTGATGGACAAGCTGGTCACCATCAACCGGGTGGCCAAGGTGGTGAAGGGTGGACGCCGCTTCGCCTTTGCAGCCCTGGTGGTCGTGGGCGACCAGAAGGGGCGCGTCGGCTATGGTGCCGGCAAGGCGCGCGAGGTGCCGGAGGCCATACGCAAGGCGACCGAGCGGGCGAAGAAGACCATGATCCGCGTGCCTCTGAAGGAAGGGCGGACGCTGCATCATGACGTCGAGGGCATCTATGGTGCCGGGCATGTGGTCCTGCGGTCGTCCACGGCGGGCACAGGCATTATCGCCGGTGGCCCCATGCGTGCGGTGTTCGAGACGCTGGGCGTCGGCGATGTGGTTGCAAAGTCGCTTGGCAGCCGCAACCCGCACAACATGGTCAAGGCCACGTTTGCGGCGCTGCAGCGTTGCGCCAGCCCGCGCAGCGTCGCGGCCCGGCGCGGCAAGAAGGTCGGCGAAATCTTCGGCAAGCGCGACGGGGCGCCGGACGCGGCGCAGGAGACGGCCGATGTCGGATAGCGTCAAGCAGACGGTCAAGGTGACACTGGTAAACAGCGGCCTGGGCCGGAAGAGAAATCAGAGGGAGACCTTGATTGGTCTCGGCCTGAACCGGATGCACCGCACGCGCGAACTGGAGGACACTCCCTCGGTCCGTGGCATGATCCGCACGGTCGCGCACTTGGTCCGGGTGGAGGAACGGTCATGAAGCTGAACGAGCTGCGGGACAACCCTGGCGCCCGCCCGAAGTTCAAGCGTTTGGGCCGCGGGATCGGCTCGGGCAAGGGCAAGACGTCCGGCAAGGGTGTTAAGGGTCAGAAGGCTCGTGAGGGTGTTTCGCTGAATGGGTTCGAGGGCGGCCAGCTTCCGATCTACCGGCGTCTGCCGAAGCGCGGTTTCCACAACATGTTCCGCAAGGAATATGCCCCAGTGAACGTTGGCGCGATTGAGAAGGCCATTGAGGCTGGCAAGCTGGATGCGGCAACACCGATCACCGAGCAGTCGCTGGAGGCCGCGGGTCTGGTGCGGCTGGCGAAGGTGGCCGGTGTGCGGCTGCTGGGTACGGGTGCGATTACCCGGGCAATCACCATTACGGTGTCCGGCGCGTCTGTGACTGCGGCTGCGGCGGTGCAGGCGGCGGGTGGCACGCTGACAACGACGGTGGCGGCTGCAGCGGCAGAAGCGCCAGCGGCCTAACGCCGATGCTTGCGGGCCGGCGCGTGTTGCCCGCAAGATAGGAATTGAAGGGCGGCGTCCCGTGTCCCAAGCGGGACGCGCGGGCGCCGCAACCTTGTGGGGGGATCTGGTATGGCGTCCGCAGCCGAACAACTGGCAGCAAACCTCAATCTTGGCACGCTCGGCAAAGCGACCGAGCTGAAGCAGCGCATCTGGTTCACCCTGGGCGCACTGTTGGTGTATCGCATCGGCACCTACATCCCGGTGCCCGGCGTGGACGCTGCCGTGATGGCGGAAATGCTGCAGCAGAATGGCGGCGGCATCCTGGGCATGTTCGACATGTTTAGCGGTGGCGCACTGGGCCGCATGACGGTCTTCGCCCTGAACATTATGCCCTACATCAGCGCCAGCATCATCGTGCAGTTGCTGTCGTCCGCGGTGCCGTCGTTGGAGACCCTCAAGAAGGAGGGCGAGAGCGGGCGGAAGAAGCTGAACCAATACACCCGCTACATCACGGTGCTGATTGCGCTGGTGCAGTCCTACGGCATGGCGGTTGGGCTGGAGAACATCGTCGGACGCGCGGGGTCGGCGGTGATTGACCCCGGCCTGTTCTTCCGCGTGTCCTGCGTCATCACCCTCGTCGGCGGCACGATGTTTCTGATGTGGATAGGCGAGCAGATCACGGCACGCGGGATCGGCAACGGTACCAGCCTGATCATTTTTGCGGGCATTGTCGCCAACCTGCCGCATGCCCTGGCGTCATTGCTGGAAAAGGGCAGGAATGGGGAGCTGTCTCCCTTGTTCGTGCTAGGCTTTCTGGTGATCGCGGTTGCGGTGATCGCCTTCGTGGTGTTCGTCGAACGCGCGCAACGCCGAGTGAACGTCCAGTATCCCAAGCGGCAGGTCGGGCAGCGCATGTTCGGCGGCGACAGCACGCACATGCCATTGAAGGTGAACACTGCGGGCGTGATCCCGCCGATCTTTGCAAGCTCCATCTTGCTGATTCCAGCGACGGTCGCCGGGTTCGCCGGCAACAAGCCGGACTCTTGGCTGGCCTGGATCGGAGCAAGGCTCGGACATGGCGAGCCGCTTTATATGCTGGCCTATGCCGGCATGATCATCTTCTTCGCCTACTTCTACACGGCCGTCGTGTTCAATCCGACGGAGACGGCGGACAATCTCAAGAAGTATGGCGGCTTCATTCCCGGCGTTCGGCCCGGCATCAACACCGCCAACTACTTCGATACGATCCTGGCCAAGCTGACGACTGTGGGCGCGCTATATTTGTGCGTGGTCTGCCTGCTGCCGGAAATCCTTATCAGCAAGTATCGGGTGCCGTTCTACTTCGGCGGCACCAGCCTGATGATCATCGTATCGGTTACGATGGATACCGTGACACAGATCCAGTCGCACCTGCTGGCACACCAGTATGAGGGCCTGATCCGCAAGAACCGCGTGAAGGGGCGTGGCCGATGAACCTGATCCTGCTTGGCCCCCCCGGCGCCGGCAAGGGAACCCAGGCCAAGCGGCTGGAGCAGGCATACGGCATGGTGCAGATCTCGACCGGCGACATGCTGCGCGCCGAGGTCAAGGCCGGCACGGAAACCGGGCAGCGCGCCAAGGCAATCATGGAGGCCGGAGGACTGGTGTCCGATGACCTGATTATCGCCATGCTGGACAGCCGGATCCACCAGCCCGACGCCAAGGAGGGTTTTATCCTTGACGGCTTCCCACGCACGGTGCCGCAAGCTGTCGCATTGGATGAGATGCTGGCGCGGTCCGGCATGAGGATAGACGCGGTCGTGCTGCTGCAGGTGGATGACGAGGCGCTGGTGGACCGGATCGCCGGACGCTTCACCTGCGGTAAGTGCGGCGCCGGGTATCACGACAGCTTCAAGCCGCCGCACGTCGCAAATACCTGCGATGTGTGCGGCAGCCACGAATTCATCCGCCGCGCGGATGACCGGCGGGAGACCGTGTCGGCTCGGCTGAATGCCTACTACAGCCAGACTGCGCCCATCCTGCCGCACTATCGGGATAGTGGGCGTCTGGTTACAGTGGATGGCATGGCGGATGTGGACGCCGTCTTTCATGACCTTGAAGCTGTTGTGTCCCATACCGCTCCAATGCACACGCAAAGTTGATCGTGGCACATTGACAAACCAGGTTTGGGCCGTATAGTCCGCGCCCTTCGCCATGCCTTGTTGGGGTATGGCGCACAGTCCATTTCCGGGTCTCCAGCGCCAACGCGAGCAGGGGCCTTGACCATCCAGCCGGTGCCGTGCGGCCAGCCGCCGCGCACCCGCACGACCAGGAGCACCAAGCGTGGCCCGTATTGCCGGCGTGAATATACCGACGAACAAGCGGGTGCTGATCAGCCTCCGCTACATTTATGGCATCGGCCCGTCCAACGCTGTGGACATCTGCACGAAGCTGGGCATTCCCGATGATCGCCGGGTCAACCAGCTTTCAGACGACGAAGTGCTGAAGCTGCGCGAGATGATCGACAAGGACTACCGCGTCGAGGGCGACCTACGGCGAGAGGTGGCGATGAACATTAAGCGGCTCATGGACCTGGGCTGCTACCGCGGCCTGCGCCATCGGCGCGGCTTGCCGGTGCACGGTCAGCGCACCCACACCAACGCCCGCACCCGCAAGGGCAAGGCCGTCGCTATCGCCGGTAAGAAGAAGGTTACGAAGTAGCCTTTCGGCTGCCCGCACGTTCCGCCGCATCAGCGGCCTAGTCAGACAGGATCACCCCATATGGCGAAGACCGCCACCGCGCGTCCCCGCAAGAAAGAGCGCAAGAACATCATCGCGGGCGTGGCGCATGTCGCCGCCACGTTCAACAACACGATGGTGACGATCACCGACGCCCAGGGCAACACCATCGCCTGGTCCAGCAGCGGCATGCAGGGCTTCAAGGGCAGCCGCAAGAGCACGCCCTATGCCGCTCAGGTCGCGGCGGAGGATGCAGGCCGCAAGGCGCGCGAACACGGGATGGAGACGCTGGAGATCGAAGTCAGTGGCCCTGGCTCCGGCCGTGAAAGCGCGTTGCGGGCGCTCCAGGCTGTGGGCTTCGCGATTACCGCGATCCGCGACATGACGCCGATCCCGCATAACGGTTGCCGTCCGCGCAAGCGCCGCCGGGTTTAGGCGACGCGGCCTGCTTTTCCGGCGCTACCCCAGGAAACGTAATCCGGGTGGCGTCGCCTGTATTGTATGAAGGTGAACGATGGTTCTCCAAAGAAATTGGCAGTCGCTGATCAAGCCTGAGAAGCTCGATGTCGAGCCGGGGTCCGATCCGCATCGCGTAGCGACTGTGGTTGCGGAGCCGCTGGAACGCGGCTTCGGCATGACGCTCGGCAACGCGGTGCGCCGGGTGCTGCTGTCGTCCTTGCAGGGCGCGGCCGTGACGGCGGTGCAGATTGATGGCGTGCTGCACGAGTTCAGCAGCATCCCCGGCGTCCGTGAGGACGTCACCGACATCGTGCTGAACGTGAAGCAGTTGGCGCTGCGCATGCACGGGGAGGGGCCGAAGCGCATGGTCCTGACCGCGACCGGCCCGGGCGAGGTAACGGCGGGCCAGATCCAGACCGGCCACGACATAGACGTGATGAACCCCGAGCTGGTGATCTGCACCCTGGATGACGGCGTGAAGCTTGGCATGGAGTTCACCGTCAACCTCGGCAAGGGCTATGTCCCAGCAGCGGCCAATCGTCCGGAAGATGCGCCGATCGGGCTGATTCCGATTGATGCGATCTACTCCCCGGTCAAGCGCGTGTCCTATAAGGTCGAGCCGACCCGCGTGGGTCAGGTGACGGATTACGACAAGCTGCTGCTGCAGGTGGAAACCAACGGCGCCGTGACCCCGGAGGATGCGGTGGCGCTTGCCGCCCGCATCCTGCAAGACCAGTTGCAGCTTTTCATCAACTTCGACGAGCCACAGCTTGCCCGTTCCGAGGAGATGCACGACGACCTGCCGTTCAACCGCAACCTGCTGCGCAAGGTGGACGAGTTGGAGCTTTCGGTCCGTAGCGCGAACTGCCTGAAGAACGACAACATCGTCTATATCGGCGACCTGGTGCAGAAGACCGAGCAGGAGATGCTACGCACGCCGAACTTCGGCCGCAAGTCGCTGAACGAGATCAAGGAAGTGCTGACCGCCATGGCCCTGGCCCTGGGCATGAGCGTGGCCGGCTGGCCCCCGGAGAACATCGAGGACCTGGCGAAGCGGCTCGACGAGCCGTTCTAAGCTTTAACTAGGGGTAATAAGCTATGCGCCACGGTGTATCCGGCCGCAAACTAAACGTCACGTCGAGCCACCGCCTGGCTATGTTCCGCAACATGGCCGTTGCATTGATTAAGCACGAGCAGATCACCACGACACTGCCCAAGGCCAAGGAGCTTCGCCCGGTGGCGGAGAAATTGATCACCCTAGGCAAGCGCGGCGACCTGCATGCGCGCCGGCAGGCCTACGCGCAACTGCGCGACGACCGTATTGTGGCCAAGCTGTTCTCGTCCCTGGCTGACCGCTACAAGGCCCGGGCCGGCGGTTATACCCGCGTGCTGAAGGCTGGCGTGCGGTATGGCGATGCGGCAGACATGGCCGTTATCGAACTGGTGGATCGCGACCCCGCGGCCAAGGGCCAGGATAGCGGCCCGCGCAATGAGGTCTCCGACGACGAGGACCAGCAGGCGGCGTAACACTGTTTGGGCCGGCTTCGGGCGTTGGCAAGGCGTTTCGGGTAGAGTTTGCTTTCTGCTCCTTCTCCCTCCGGGAGAGGGCCGGGGTGAGAGGGCTTTGGGGCACAATCACTTGCCCGGAAGAGCATAGTGCCTGGTGCCCCGGCGGTTCTTTGGTCCGCGGCCGAGACCTCCTCACCCCAACCCTCTCCCGGAGGGAGAGGGAGCAGGGGGTCTTTCCTGCTCTATCCGGTATAGGCACGCGATCCTCGACTTGTACGGCGTACTGCACCATCTACCGTTTCATGCCGTCCCGCCCTTTTCAGAAACCTGACCTGTTTCGTGGCTCGGCTCCGGATGACGTTGCCGGACCCCTGGCTGAACGGCTGCGCCCTGCAAGCCTGGCCGATGTCGTGGGCCAGCCGCACTTGGTTGGCCCCGATGGCACGCTGACCCGTATGCTGGACCGCGGCACCCTGGCGTCGCTGATCCTGTGGGGACCGCCCGGTGTCGGCAAAACCACCATTGCCCGCCTGATCGCCACCGCAGCCGGGCTGTACTTCGTGGCGCTCTCTGCGGTGTTCTCCGGGGTGGCCGACCTCAAGCGGGTGTTCGAGGACGCCGGGCGCCGCCGCCAGGCCGGGCAGCGGACCCTGCTGTTCGTGGACGAGGTCCACCGCTTCAACCGTGCGCAGCAGGACGGCTTCCTGCCCGTGGTCGAGGACGGGACGGTCCTGCTGGTGGGCGCCACGACTGAGAATCCCTCCTTCGCCCTGAATGGCGCCCTGCTGTCCCGCTGTCAGGTGCTGGTGCTGCGCCGGCTGGATGATGAAGCGCTGCAGGGCCTGCTGTCCCGTGCCGAAGAGGCTGCAGGCCGCCTGCTGCCGCTCACGCCGGACGCACGCGCGGCGATGCGGGCGATGGCGGATGGGGACGGGCGTTATCTGCTGAATATGGCGGAGCAGGTGCTTGGCCTGCCGGACGGCCCGCCGCTAGACGCGGCCGGGCTGGCGGAGACTGTGGGCCGCCGTCCCGCGCTGTATGACCGGGACCGGGACGAGCACTACAACCTCATCTCCGCCCTGCACAAGTCGCTGCGCGGGTCCGACCCGGATGCGGCGCTGTACTGGTTCGCCCGCATGGTCGCCGGCGGCGAGGACCCCAGCTACATCGCACGGCGGCTGGTCCGCTTCGCGTCGGAGGATGTCGGCCTAGCGGACCCCAACGCGCTGATCCAGGCGGTCGCGGCCTGGGAGGCCTGGGAGCGGCTCGGCAGCCCGGAGGGAGAGCTGGCCATCGTGCAGGCCATCCTCTATTTGGGCACCGCCCCCAAGTCGAACGCCCTGTATGCCGGCTGGAAGGCCGCGCTGGCCGCCGCCCGCGCCACCGGCAGCTTGCCGCCGCCCGCGCATATCCTGAACGCGCCGACCCGGCTGATGGCCAACCTTGGCTATGGGCGGGATTATACCTACGACCACGATGCGCCGGATGCATTCTCCGGCCAGGACTACTTCCCGCCGGGCCTGCCGCGGCAGGCCTTCTACCAACCTGCCGGACGCGGCTTCGAGCGCGAGGTCGGGCGACGCTTGGACCATTGGGCCGGGCTGCGCGCCGCCCGGCAGGACACCCCTTAGGTACCACAATGACCTCCGTTCAAACCCGTGCCGTGACCGATGACGAGGCCGAGCTGCGCCTGGACCGCTGGTTTCGCCGCCACTTCCCGGCCGTGACCCAGGGCGCCATCCAGAAACTATGCCGGACTGGCCAGATACGCGTAGACGGCAAGCGTGCCGACACCGGAACCCGGCTGGAGTCAGGCCAGGCCATACGTGTGCCGCCGCTCCCCGACGCGCCGGCGCCCAAGCCCGCCGAGACCCACCAGTTCAACCCTGTCATCGCCCGGGAGCTGGAGGCCATGGTGCTGCACCGGGATGATTGGGTCCTGGTGCTGAACAAGCCGCATGGCCTGGCCGTCCAGGGCGGCCCCGGCATCACCCGGCATCTCGACGGCCTGCTGGACGGCCTGCGCATGGGCAGCGAGCACCGTCCGCGCCTGGTGCATCGCCTGGACCGCGACACCTCTGGTTGCCTGGTGCTGGCGCGCACGCCGGGCACCGCGGCGAAGCTGGCGGCGGCGTTCCGCGGACGGGACGTGAGCAAGACTTACTGGGCCGTCGTTGCCGGCCGCCCGGTTCCGGTCGAGGGCCGGATAGACCTGCCGCTGCTGCGCTATACCGGCCCCCGCGGGGAACGCAGCATACCGGCCTCCCGGGACGACAAGGAAGCGGCGCAGGCCGTCACCGACTATGCGACGCTGGATCATGCCGGGCAGAAGCTGGCCTGGATGGAGCTGTCGCCCGTCACCGGACGCACCCACCAGTTGCGGGTGCATTGCGTGGCGCTCGGCGCCCCCATCGTCGGCGACACCAAGTATCACGAGCCCGACCAGAACGGCGCCGGTACGGCGCTGGTCGAGGGCCTATCGGACAAGCTGCACCTGCACGCCCGCGCGCTGGACATCCCGCACCCCGCCGGCGGGCGCCTGGTGGTGGAGGCAGAACTGCCCCCGCATATGCGGGACACCTTCGAAACGCTGGGCTTCGAAGCCGGGCCTGCGAAGCCGCCGCGCCGGGCATGACGCCGCGCCGGGTCGTGCTGGTGCTGGCGGTGATTGTCGTGCTGCTGGTGGCGGGGGCGGCGACGGCCGCTGCGCTGCTGTTCGACGGGGAGGCGCTGAAGCCGCGAGCCATTGAGGCGTTGCGCCGGGCCACCGGACGGGAGCTGACGATTGCCGGGCCGGTACGGCTAGGCTGGTCCCTGACGCCGACCGTGACCGCGGAGCGCGTGTCCCTCGCCAACCCGCCCGGCATGTCGCGCCCGGCTATAGCGACCCTGGATCGCCTGGACGTCCAGGTGGCGCTGTGGCCGCTGCTGCGGCGCCGCGTGGAGGTGCGTGGCCTGACCCTGATCGGCCCCGACGTGCTGCTGGAGCGGGATGCTGCCGGACAGCCAAACTGGGTGTTCATCCGCCCGGCCGCGCCTTCCGCCGAGACCGCCCCCACCGCGCCGGGTGCGCCTGCCGCCCGGCTGCAGGTCAGCGTGGACGGCATCCAGGTCCGCGACGGCCGGCTCGGCTGGCTGTCCGGCGTGCGGCGGGACACGCTGACCATTCCGGCGCTGCAGGCGCGGACGGAAACGCCTGGCACTGTCCGCCTTGCCGGGACCGCTGCCTTGGACGGGGTTCCGCTGGACGTGCAAGGGACGACGGGTACGCTGGCCGCCGCTGACGGCGCCTGGCCCCTGGACCTGACCCTGTCAGGCGGCGGCGTCAAGCTGCACGCCGCAGGCGCGCTGGGCACCGCTGTCGTGCTGACTGCCGATGTGCCGGACCTGGCCGCCCTGTCCCTGCTTGCCGGACGGCCGTTGCCGCCGCTGCGGGATATCAAGGCGTCGGCGCAGCTTGGCCCGGACGGGCTGTCGGCGCTGGCGATACAGGGCACGGGTGAGTTCGAGCCACTCCGCCTCAGCCGGATCACCCTGTCCGCTCCGGCGCTGGACCAGCCGCTCAGCCTGGCGGCGGACGGCATGGCAGGAGGTGAGTCCGTTACGATGACCGCCACCGCTGGCAGCCTGGCGGCACTGCTGCGGCCTGGGCCGGTGCCGGTCACTGCCCAGGCCCAGGTGATAGGCGCAACGATCACGGCGGACGGCACCGCTGACGCCCGGGCTGGCACGGCGGAGATGCAGGTGTCGGCCCGCGTGCCGGACCTACAGGCGCTGGGGGTCCTTGCTGGGGTGCGCCTGCCCGGCTGGCACGGGGTGTCGCTGGATGGGCAGGTATCCACCGGCGCGCCAGGCGTCATCGCGCTGCGCGGACTGCGACTGGCGATGCCCGGTTCGAATCTCGCAGGGGACCTGGCGGTCACTACGGCTCCGCGCCTAGCGGTTCGGGGCACGTTGATGTCCCAGTGTTTGGACCTCGATGCGCTGGCCGCGGGCACTGCTTCGGCTCTGCCCGCCAGCCCGGCCCCGCCTGAGGCCGGTCCTGCCGCAACTGGCCCTGCTGCCCCAGCCCCTGCAACGGCGCCCGCGCGTTTGCTGCCTGACACGCCGCTGCCGTTCGAGGCGCTGCGGCGCGTGGATGCCGACTTGCAACTGGCGATCAACGAGGCTGTTTGGCACGGCGTCCCGTTCCGCGCAGTATCGGCCCGGCTGCTGCTGCAGGACGGGCGGCTCCGCCTGGACCCGGTGACGGCCGCAGTTCCGGGCGGCGCGGCATCGGCCCAACTGCAGGCTGATGCCGGCGCACAGTCGGCCGGCATGGCCGTGCAGGCAAACGGCCTCGCCGCCGGGCCGCTGCTGGCGGCGCTGCTGCACCAGGAGGCCGGCGCGGGGACTCTGGACCTCGACATTGATCTGCGGGGTCAGGGGGCCAGTCCGCGCGCCTTGGCCTCGACCCTGAATGGCCATGCCGGGCTGGCGCTGGTGGATGGCGAGTTCGACCTTGGCGGCATCATGGCTGCCCTGGGCGAGACGCTGCCGAAGGGCTTGCCCATGCCGGCTGGCGGGCACAGCCAGGTGCGCTGCCTGGCGCTGCGGGCGGACGTCGCATCGGGCCAGGCGTCGCTCGGCACGCTGCTGCTGGACAGCGCACGCCTGCATCTGGCGGGCGGCGGCGGCGTCAACCTGGTGGACGAGACCCTCGACCTGCACCTTCGCCCGCAGGTCCGCCTGGGGCTGGGCGGGGTGTCCGTGCCGGTCCGGGTGTCCGGCCCGATCCGCTCGCCGCGCACCCAGGCCGAGATCACGGGAGGCGCCGGGCGCACCGGCCTGCTGATCGGCGCGCCGCCGCCGCCGGACGAGTGCGCGCAGCGGCTGACGGAGGCCCGCGGCGGCCGGGCTGGGCCGATGCCGGCCGCCGCCCCGGACGCGCCGCGCCCTAAGCCCGCCGATCTCCTCCGCAACCTGCTCCGATAGGACCCTCTGCGACGTGAAACGCTTCTGGACCACCGCGACCCTGCATTCCACTGACGCCGGGCACGCCGTGCTGCTGGACGGCAAGCCGCTTCGCATCCCGGGCCGGGCTGGCGGCGCACCGCTCAGCATTCCGACGCTGCCGCTGGCAGAGGCGATCACCGCGGAGTGGCAGGCCGCCGGCGGCGCGAAAGACGGGGAGCTGTCCATGGAGGACGTGCCGCTGACCCGCCTGGCCGGCACCGCCCAGGACCGCATCCTGCCCGACCCGGCGCCGGTCGCCGCCGCGCTGGCCGCCTACGGCGAGAGCGACCTGCTATGCTACCGCGCCGAGCATCCGGAGGAGCTGGTGCGGCGTCAGGTCCAGGCGTGGGACCCCTGGCTGGACTGGGCCGCCGAGGTCCGCGGCGCACGGCTGCGGGTGGCGCCTGGCGTGATGCACGTGAAGCAGGACTTGGCGGCGCTGCAGGCCATCCGGGACGCCTATGCCCATCAGCCGGTCCCGGTGCTGGCCGCACTTGGCATCGCCGTGCCGGCCCTAGGCAGCGCGGTGCTGGGCCTAGCGCTGGCCGATGGGGCGCTGGATGCGGTGGAGGCGCACCGTGTCGCCGGGCTAGACGAGGCGTTCCAGGTGGAGAAGTGGGGCGAGGACAGCGAATCGGCGATTAGGCGGCAGCGGACGGCGGACGACATCGCTTTGGCGAAGCAGTTCATCCGGCTGAGCCGGGTGCATTAAGACTGCGGCGGCTCCCTCTCCCTGCGGGCTACTGGATGCACACATCGTCATTGCGCCTGACCATGATGTCTGATTCCGTGCTGGGCGTTTGGCATGGAGTGTTGGATGGAGCTGTCCCTGGGTCGGTTTGGCGACCTGCGGCTGCAAAAAG
>JAABUQ010001798.1_pt1 | contig 44482 bp, 48 predicted proteins | sample 5560001 | NCBI WGS metagenome assembly JAABUQ01 (sample SAMN10711888, study PRJNA513371) | rock metagenome | isolation source: Antarctica rocks | place: Antarctica: Victoria Land, Finger Mt nord | collected 2015-12-18 | reverse complement strand
TCCATCTGCCGTAACATCCTTCCCCCCAGTCACTACGACTGGGTTGTACAACGGCAGCAGGTGGTGTACCAGTTTTATCCCGGCTTTCGCGTGCCCCGTGTCCATTTCTAAACCGGATTTTACAAGCACCCCCTACAAGGGTGCGAGCAGCCCTCTCCAGGGCCTCAGATCGTGGCGCTATTTTGGCGCTACGATAGCGCCATTGGCCCTCACAGCGTGGCGCTATTCGTGGCGCTAGTGCTAAAGGAGTGGCGCTACGATGGAGCCACGATTCACACAGGAAAACGGGGCCATGGCGCTATCGTGGCGCTACTCTTTACCCTGGGGTGGGCGCGACCCCTAGCGCTAGCGCCATGGGCGCTCTAGCACTATCGTAGCGCCATACTCCCGCGTGGGACGGGCGGGTGGCCGGCCCCACGCGCAGCGACGGGGCGGAGGGTGAGGACCAGAGCACACGCCGGCGCGACAAACGGCGAGGAACCAGGCAAGACACTCACGGCCCCGCTGCCCATCAGTCCAAAGGCACCGGCACCGGCCTGTGCCCCTCTCCCGCTCCGTTGATAGAACGTGTGAGCGCCAGCGCCAGTTACGTCGCCCTCGTGATGCGACTCATATTGTTGCGACGGTCTCTCAGGGCGACGCGCATCGGTGCAAGGTAGCGCCCCGGATGTAGCCTGAACGCGCTATGCTGGTGGTGAGAGGAAGGGGAGGGAGGAGGAGATTATGGGCTCGCACCGAGATGCCATCCCACGCGTGCTGCCACTGCGTGGCGTTGATTTGGATCGGCCGAACCCGGCGCGTATCTACGACTACGCGCTTGGCGGCAGTGCCAACTTCGTGGCCGACCGCGCTGCCTTCGACGCACTCGCTGCCGTCTACCCGGACAGCACGGTTGGCGCCCGCGCCAACCGTGCCTTCCTGCGCCGCGCCGTCACCTTCCTGGTGCGGCAGGGCATTGACCAGTTCCTCGACATCGGCTCGGGCCTGCCCACTGGCGGCAACGTCCACGAGATCGCGCGCGCGGTCAACCCGGGGGCGCGCGTCGTCTACGTGGACAACGATCCCGTGGCGGTGCGCTTCAGCCGGCAGCTTCTGGCGGAGGAAAAGATCCCCGGCGTGGCCGCGATCGAAGCCGATCTGCGCGACCCGGCGGCGATCCTGGCGCACCCCCGGACGCGCGCGCTGCTTGACCTCAGCCGCCCGGTCGCGCTGCTGCTGGTGACGGTGCTGCACTTCATCCCCGACGACGATGAGGCTCATCGTGCGCTCCACGGGCTCACGGCGGCCGTCCCCCCCAGCAGCTACCTCGCCATCGCGCACGGTACGTTGGAGGGAGCGTCGGAGGGGTTCGTGCGGTTGGCCCAACTGTACGAGGAAACGACGCACCCACTGAACTTCCGCCCGCGCGCCGCAGTGGAAAACTTCTTCGCGGGCTTCGATCTGGTTGAGCCGGGCCTCGTGTACGCGCCCGCGTGGCGGCCCGACGGCGCGGACGATCCGCTGCGCGACGAGCCGGAGCGCGCCGCGAACTGGGCGGGGGTGGGCTGCAAGCCATGAACCAGCGCGGCCGATCGCGCGTCGTAGGTCTGGCGCTGCTGACGGCGCTAGCGGTGGTGGCCGGCGTGGCGCTGGCACTGCGCGCGGGGCCTAGCTCGACCCTGACCACAGTTGCCGTCGGGACGGCTCCCTCTGCCGTGGCCATCGACGACCACGCGGGGCGCGCGGTCGTGATCGGCGTGGCGAATAAGAGCGTGGATGTGCTCAACACGGCGAGCGGCCGGCTGCTGCGGACGGTGACGATCGGCGCGGGGCCGCGCACGGTGGTCGTGGACGGAGCGACGGGGCGCGCGTTCGTCCTGAATGGCGACGGCACGGTGAGCGTGCTCAACATGGCGAGCGGGAACATCGTGCGCACCGTGCGGGCTCGACAGGCATGGACATCGGCCCGCTGGCCGTAGACGAGCGGGGCGAGCGCGCGTATATGGTCGTCAACGCCGGGGGCGGCGGCCCCAGCCGCGCCCCCGCGTCGCCGTGGGTGGTCTGGCTCCGGCGGCTGTACGAGTGGCTCCCCGTCGTGCCCGCGCCCACACTGCCCCCGCCTGGGCGCGGGACCGTCACCCTCTTCGACACGATGCGTTAGGGCGCGGGCGGCACCGGGGCCAGGCCGGCGACGATGTGCAGCATCTCGGCGTGGGTGACGCCATGCGCCTGAATCGCATAGAACTGCCCGTGCTCGCGCCAGTACACCCCGACGGGTGGCCAGAGCGAGCTGGTGACGAGCGTGCCCTGCACGCCGCGCACGCGGATAGGCGTCGCCGTGTCGGGCGGCCCGGCGTTCACCGCCCCGAGCGCGAACTGCGCCACATCGCCGTTCACGCTCCGATAGCCCACTGTGTAGCCCGTATGATGGCTCGCGTCGGATAGGCGCTCGACGTGAACGCCGATGACGAGGGGCGCGGCGCGGAAGCGCACGGGGAGCCATCCGGGCCGGAGCACGGCGACAGCGCGCGGCAGGCGGCTCCGCACGTACGTCCAGGCCGCCGGGATTGCCGAGCGCCGTGCGTCTACCTGTTGCCCCGCGCGGGGTCGCCTCCCGTCACCCGCGGGCTGGTGGGGCATTGCTGGTGCGGCGAGAGTCGTCACCGGGCCGGCGTATCCCATGCAGAGGCTGCCGAGGAGCGCGAGTGCTATCGTTGGTCGTTTCATGTGCTGCTATCCTCCCTCAAATCCCCTTGGGGGGAGGGGGCGGGCAGGACCTCTGCCCGCCCCCTCCCCCCATAGAGTCAACGTTTGGACGGCGCGGGTGGATACGAGCTAGTGGATACCAGCAAGCGCGTTCGTGGCACGCAGCAGGTCGGGGGCGATGGGGTGTGACCCGTGCGGAGAGAGGGCGTGGTTTAGCAGGAGACGGTGAGGTGGTTATGGGGGAGGGGTACCGTGCTTAGCCGTTTCGGCGTGCGTAGGCAGGCGTGGCTGTGCGTAGCGGAGGTACTCGCCTTCTCGATAGCCAGACGGATCAATGGGGCGGCCTGCGCAAACGAGGATGCGGGGCGACGGGCGCTGAGGTAGGCCAGGACGCGCACCATGGCTTGTACTTGGGCCTGCGTCGGAGGGCTCGCCCAGGCGACACCGAATTGGTTCGCGCAGGGCGTGTACCGTGGGTCGTTCGCCCGCACGGGTACGGTGGAGGGATGCGCCGCCGATGCAACCACCGAGAAGGAGCGACAGGGCGCGGCGTAGACCGTGAAGGCCGTGGAGGCCGTCCCGTGAGAGGACAGGGACACGCGCTGGAGTGCCCCGTGGGGGAGTGGAGGGGGCGCTCCCGCGCGCGCATCCAGCAGCCGCGCGGTCGCGCACACGGTGGTGCTACAGGGTCGAGGGGTGAGGATTTGGAGGCGATAGACCCCTGCTATGCCCCACTGCACCATGCGTGGTTCGGGCGCGAGCGAGCGTAACAGAGGGAATTGCCGGAGGAGCGCGCGCCACGGATCGGCCGGTGCAGTTGTGTCGAGCAACAAAGGGCGCGTCGTGCGGGACCCGCCCTCGACCAAGGCCGCATGGGGATACACACACCAGGAGGCGCAGAGGAGGAGATTCGCGGAGAGGGCGGCCGACACCGTACTGACAAGGGCGCCATGCGCGATCAAAGGGCGCACCGCCGCGCCTTGCGTCTGCACTAGTTGGACCGGTTCCCCGCGCACGGTGACGGTGCGTCCCTGCCACCCGGCCGGATTCGCTGTGAGCGCCGCTTGTAGCTCGGCCACGGTGTATACGTGTTCCGGCGGCACGACCGCCCGCGCAGCGGTCCATACCACCACGTTCGCGAGCACGAGAGCCCCGATCACACGACCAAAGCGCATGTATCCCCGCCTCTTTCCTTCGTCCCCTCGTCCCAAGCAACGACGAGAACGCCAATAAGGATTGTAGACCCTCCGTCCCTTCTCAGCAACACGGCTGCGGGCACGCCACGCCGTCCTTCTATGACATGAGCTGCGAGAAGGATGGCGTGGCGCGCCCCCGGGAAGTAGCCTGTGGCCCGTACGGTAGGCTATGCCGTCAGCGTATCATTGGGCCGCCGCGACCGCCGCGCGGATGAGCGGGTCGGCGTCGGCCAGCGCGATCGTGGGATGGTTGACCGCGAGATCTGTCATCACGCGTACGTAAGCCTCCATCTGCGCCCTCGTCGGCAGACTGGACCACTGGACGGCGAAGTGGCTAGCGGTCGGCGTGCAGGGATTGTAGCGCGGGTCGTCCTTCGTTACCGCTGCGGGGGCAGCCGCGGCCGCCCCGGTGATCGTGAAGGACTTGCAGCCATTCTCGCGGATAGCAATGATCGTTGCGGGAGTCGTGCCGGACGCATGCGAAACGGGTCCGGCCACGGCGACGAGGGGCGCATGTCGCACAACGGCCTGATGAGCCGGCGTCTGCGCATGCACGAAGCCACCGGCGAGCGACGCGCTCACGGGCAGCACACCACCCACGGCGAAACCCAGGACATAGGTAAGTAGGTGACGAGCGTTCATGTCGTTCTCTCCTCTACGCGACGGTCGACCGTGGACGGCAGTCGTCGAGTCCATCTGGTGAGCCCGCCGCGCGTGACTATCCCCTTGGCGCGTCGCTAGGGTTGGTTATTAGGGAAGTAGGTATAGGTGACCGGGCCGACGTTGCAGTTCCCCTGGTAGTAGAAACTGACGTCGGCGATCAGCGCAGACGACGCGGACACCTGGGAATAGCTGCCGGTCCCGCCGCCTTGGGAGCAGGTGATGAAGGCGGAGTCGAAGAAGTTGGCCTGCCCCGTCTCCCCCTGGTAGAGATCGGAGCCATTCATATAGAATGGTATCCCCCCTCCACCTCCCCCGGTGTTGTAGATCTCGTTATAGGCCTTCCAGGTGCAATCTCCGTTGACGCGGTAATGGAGCTGGTTCGGGACTTGCTCGGAGTTGGAGCCCTGGGATATGCTCGCCGTATAGTTGTCTCGATACTCATTGGCCGAGCAATAGCTGTAGGCGTGCGCGTTTTGTACCTGTCCGAAGGGATTCGCGGGACTGGTGGGGAGACCCACGAGGAGCCCCAATAGGATCGACGACGCAAACCTGCGGTGGAACGGTGTCATGGCACTAAAGCCCTTCCCCCGGCGCTGCCGGACTGCTGCTATCTATGCCCTACTCGCTGCTGCAGTCAGCTTCGGGACACCCCCATTATCGTACGCACCCGCCCGTCCTGTCAGCCATCCAAAGCCGCCATCCACACTCGCCTGTTTGCCATCCAGGCCTACCACAAGGGAGCGCGAGGCGGCGCGCCTCACCCTCGCCGATCGGTCGTCCAGCGGTAGGCGACCTTGAGTTGCTCGGTCGAGTCGGCGCCGATCTTGTCTTTGATGCGCGCGATGTCCTGTTTGACCGCGCCTTTGCTGCTGCCCACCTCCAGGGCGATCTTGGCGTGTGAGCGGCCCGCGGCGACCAACGCCCACACATGTCGCTGATGGTCCGTGAGCGGCCGCTGGCGCAGGCCCGAGAGGGCCTGCGCTTGGATCACCTGATCGCGCAGGTCGCGCAGGATCGTCAGGAACTCGACCAGGCCCACGGTGGCCGGCAACCACTTCACGTCGTCGTGCGCAAGGTGCGCAATGTCGCGACGGAACGTCGCATCGTCGGGCGCGGCGGGGTCATAGATGATGTGGACCCCCAGGGCAGTCTGGCCGACGACCGCGACGCAGCGCGTCCGGTCCTCGGTGTGGCCGAGGGAACAGTCGACGATGATAAAGTCGTCAAGATTGGCCTTCCGCGTGGCGCGGCGCACAGCCTCGACGGTGCCAACGACGTGGAGGGGGATGCCCAGGGCCGCGAAGACGCAGGGCAGCACGAGCGCGATGTCGGGGTTGCTCTCCAACAAGGTGGCGCGCACGAGGGCCTGCCCTGTGACCGATCCGTTGTCGCTGCGCTACGGCACTGTAGGGCAACACGCATTCCGCGCACGGCAGTCACCCCCGCACTCTAACGCACAGGGGAAATCCCCGCCGGCGCGCGGCCGCATGAATGCGCGTGACTGGCGCGCCGATGCCACGGGGCGCGCCAGTCACGCGTCGATCCGTGGGGCGTCAGAAAGGGGTGCCCTCGCCGTGGCGGTGCGGGTCTGTCGCTCGCACCTGCTACCATCTCTCTATGGTCAGGGCGTGACATGTGGCACAATAGTCAGAGGAGGAGTTGACCAATGGACACAGCGACGCCGCCCGACGACCACGCGGCCGACGTCTCGGCGGCTGCCGCGCGCTTCATTCAGTGCCGTATCCCGGCTGACCTGTACGAGTGGATGCGGTTGCAGGGGTTCCAGACGCGGCACAGCATGAACAGCATCGCCCTGGCGGCCGTTGCGGCGTCCCGCGCCGAGGTGGTTGCGCCGGAGCCCGGCGCGCCCGAGCGCGGGACGGTGGTGAAGTACAACGTGCGCGTCGGCGACGAGCTGCACGAGTGGCTGCGCACGACAGCGTTCTACGCGCGCACGTCGATCAACGCCCTGATCGTTGCCGCGCTCACCCGCGCTCACGCGGCACAAACCGCGCGGGAGGGCGCGCTGTGATCGAGCATCCACCGCCCTCCTGGCAGCCCCTCTCTCAACTCCCCCGTGTTGCCGCGCTGCTCGACGGCCTATGAGAGGTGGCGGAGCAGCAGCGCGCGCTGCTGGAGGAGGTTCGGCGGCAGCCCTACGCGCTCCCCGCTGACACGGTGGAGGGCGCGGTCGCGGGCGTCACGGCGTTGCACGATCGGGTGCGGATGGTCGCGGATCAACTGCGGCGGTGGGACGCGCAGGACCCGACGGCTGCGGATCGGCGGGAGATCGCACGCACCACGGCGCAGTTGGAGCGGTTGCGCCAGGTCGGCGACGCGATCCTGACGCTGGCCGCCGACCTTAGAGAGGGCTCCAGACCTCACGAACGGCAGCAGTAGAGGCCCTCGCGCGCCCTCGCGCGCCTGCGCACCGCCGCCCTGCGCCGCTGGCTCGCCGACGATCCCGCCTCTTGACGCCGCGCCCCCTGGCAGACCTGGGATACTGAGGCTGTCTCATGCGACGATAGGACAGGAGGCGACACATGACTGACCCCCAGGCCCGCGCCCGCGTCTGGACGCGCTGCCTCGCCGCGCTCGTGCTCGCGGCCCTCACCGGCCCGCTCGTTACCCTCCTCACCCCGCTGGCCCATACCTCCTCGACCGCCCTTCACGTCGTGGCCGCCGTCCTCGCCGCCGCCCTCGTCGGCGCGTACGTCGCCCTCGCCGTCCTGCTCGCTCTCGCCGTCCGGCGCGTCGTGCGACCCCGTCCCAACGGCCGCCCCTAGCCCTCCTGAACGCGCCGCTCGCACCCCACGAAGCACCCCCTACAAGGGTGCGAGCGGCCCTCTCACGCCCTCAAAACGTGGCGCTATTTTGGCGCTACCAGGGCTCCAACGGGCGTCAGATCATGGCGCTACTCGTGGCGCTAGTGCTAACGGCGTGGCGCGACGATGGAGCTACGATTCACACGGGAAAATGGGGCCTTGGCGCTACTGTGGTGCCACTCTTTACCCTGGGGTGGGCGCTACCCGTAGCTCTAGCGCCATCGTCTCTGTAGCGCCATGGTAGCGCCATACTCCCGCGTGAGACGGGCGTGAGGCTGGCCCCGCGCGCAGCGACGGGGCGCGGGGTACGAGCCAGGCGTTCGGGCTTAGGGGTGAGCGCGGCCGCTGACAGTGGGGCGGTCGCCCGTCGTCGCCGCCCCGTTCGACCGCGTGCTCCTGCTCCTGGACGCGCACGGCGGCCTGCGCGCCAGGGGGTGGGGCGTACCTCTGCTGCGCTCGCGCTCTCGGGCGCCGTCCCCCAAGGACGGCGCCCACACCGGTGCCCCGCGCCTAGCCGTGGTAGTGCTCGAAGGTGAGTTCCTCGGTGCGCTGGTCGAAGAGCGCGGCCTCGCTGTGCTGGAAGAGCCGGAGCACCGTGTTGATCTCGTCGTCGCCGGGGATGAGCACATATTCGTCCACCCCGTCGAGCGTCAGTTCGAGTTGGTAGGTCCCCGGCTGCCCGTCGCCCTGCTTCCCACGGATCACATCAAGGTTCGTCACCCGCCGGATCTGGCGTCCCTGTTTCTGCGCTTGTTGCTGTGCCATGGCCGTCCCTTTCCACTATCCCAACTGTCCGCGCGCGACGCGGTCGGCAAGCCCATGCCCGCTCCCGCCGCACGCATCTCCACTGTAGCGCGCGCTTGTTAAGGCGCTGTTAAGGCGCTGTTAAGGCGCGGTAAAATCGGCCGCTCGCGCACGCGATCGTGCTGCAAGGTCGTGTGATCTATCAGGGCGAGGATCGTAGCGCCCGAGCCCAAGGATTACCCCGGATGTGACGATTGCGCTGATACAATAAGTCGGCATCAACGATGGCCTCGCCTTGAGAGGACCGCTTATGGATAGTGGCGGCGCGGCCCAATGACAAGATTATCCTTGTGGGATCGGGGGCGGACGATGGCGAAAGGCAAGCCGCGCCGCGATGGCGGGCCTGAGGCGGACGAGCGGCTGCTCGACGAATACTGGCTTGACGATTTATTCCAGGCCGTCAAGACGGGCGAGGACTTCGCCGTGTTCGCGCTGGCCCTCCAGGACCATGCGCGTCGCCACGGCGCGACCTGGCTGAACGCCGACCTGGACGCCTACTTGGGGGCGATCGCGGCTTATGCGCACGAGCGCGGCCCGTTCATCGACGCGGCCGACGCCGCGCTGCCCCGGCAGAACCCGTGGAAACTCGCCGCGGAAGTGCTCTACAATGCGCGCCACACGCGGGCATCGTAGGGCGCATGTCTCCCCCGACAGGGGCGTGACGGGATCGAACGGCTGGGACAGTTGCCATGCCCGCTAAAGGACGGGTTGACGCTACCATCTACAATGCAATGAGGGGGACCGATGACCAGCCAAGAGATTGTGCCGGAGCTCTATTGCTCCGACTTCCCGCGCAGCCTGCGCTTCTACACAGAGGTCCTCGGTTTTGGCGTGCGCTATGTTCGTCAGGAGGATCGGTTCGCCTACCTTGACTTACATGGGGCCGCGCTGCCGCCGCCCTCGTCGGCGCGTCCGTGGCCCTCGCCGTCCTGCTCCTCGTCGCCGTCCTGCGCGTCGTGCGGCCTCGTCCCGACGGCCGCCCCTAGCCCTCCCGGACGCACCGCTCGCACCCCCCTACGCACCTCCTAAAAGCGTGCGAGCAGTCCTCTCCAGGGTCTCAGATCGTGGCGCTATTTTAGCGCCAAAATAGCGCCATTGGCCCCCGCATCGTAGCGCCAATCGTAGCTCTAGTGCTAAAGGCATGGCGCTACGATAGCGCTACGATTCACACAGGAAAATGGGGCATTGGCGCTACCGTAGCGCTACTCTTTACCCTGGGCGAGGAGCTACCCGTAGCTCTAGCGCCATCGTCGTCGTAGCTCCATGAGCGCGCTAAAGCTCGCGCAGACCGAGTGTGTGGCCGGCCCCGCGCGCAGCGACGGGGCGGAGGGTAGGGGCCAGGCAGGCCGCGCTCAGGGGCGATCGCTGGTGGTGACGAGGCCGCCCCCGCCCATCGTCGTCGCCCCGCTTGCTGAATCCTGGGAGGGGACTGTCGCCGGGTCCCGACTGGTGAGCCGCCGCGTCGCCCATAGGACGAGCGCCCAGGCGGCGGGCAGGACGAGCCACGTCTCCCAGGGCTGATCGGCCGGTTGCAGCGTCAGCAGCGGTAGCCCGTCGCCCAGGCCGGTCGCGACGAGCGCCGCCCAATGCGAGACGAGCAGCGCCACGACCCCCACGAGCAGGACGGCGCGACCGGCGCGGGACAGGGCCGGCCACACGGCGACGCCCACCACCACGTCGAGGTCCACCAGCGTCCAGCCCACCGGCCGGCCCAGGTAGAGCAGCACGAACGCCACGGCGAACGCCCGCGCGAACGACAGGCGGCGACCCCGCACGAGCCAGGCCGACGTGCCGAGCGCGGCCAACCACACCAGGGCCGCGACGACCTGCGCCGGCGCGGCCGGTAGCCCGAGCGTGATCAGCGCCTGGAGAGGGGTGCGGTTCCACGCGCTCATCGGCGTCTGCTGCGCGACGGGCAGCACGAACCACTGCGCGTCGAGGATGTGCGCCAGGTACCGCAGGGCCTCCCCCCGCAGCGCCGGCCCCCAGCGGATGACCTCCCCCACGAGCAGCACCAGGACCAGGCCCGCGACGGCGCCGAGGGAGCGCAGCGTCGCCCGGCGTGGCTCATTGGCGCCGAGCAGGAGCACGAGGCCGAAGGCGACGAAGAACAGGACGTAGAAGGGCTTGGCCAGCACGACGAACGCGACGAGCACTGCGGCGAGCGGCACGGCAGGCCGGCCGAGCGGGCGCGGCGGCCACAGCAGTCGGGCAGCGAGCAGCGTCACGGTGAGCAACATCCCCTCGACGTTGCCGCCGCTGTACGTGGCCCACACGTCCCACGACCCAGCGGTGAGCAGCAGCCACCACCAGGAGGCCCGCGCCCAGCGCAGCAGCAGCAGGGGGAACGCCACGATGCACGCCAGGTCCAGCAGCTCCCAGGGCACGGCTGTGAGGTGCAACTGCCATACGAGCAGCGCCAGCGTGGGCAGGTACAGATAGGGACCGGGCGGCGTCTGCGTGAGCGGGTCGCCCCCCGCCGCGCGCAGCGTATGGGCTGCCCGGATCGCCGTGTCGAGGCGATGGTAGGAGCGCCAGAGGGCCAGGCTCTGCGCCGGTGTCTGGTACGGGCTTGCCCCGCGCGCGAGGGCCGCCGCTGCGCGGTGGTACGTCCGGTAGTCCACCGGCTCGCTGCCCCCGCGCACCGTCGCGGCGAGCAGCCCCGCCCCGATGAGGGCCGCCCACACCAGGAAGGCGGCGATGGGCACGGCCTGACGGAGACGCCCCACGACGAACACCCCCCCTTCACCCCAAGGCAGCCGCGTTGGCGCCCCTGTGCTAGCCATGCATCGAGCGCCAGTTGGCGCCGATCACGCGCGTTGTTCGGCTGGGAGGCGATCCGGCTTACGGCGCGCGCGGATCGGCCGCGCGGCGCAATAGATGAACGCGCTGCCTCCGGCGACGATCAGCACATCCCCGACCGAGTAGACGTTGCCACGCAGGCCCGGAAGGCGCACCGGGATGATGTCGCTCAGGGGGGCCAGGTGCGTCGCGCCGTCGGCCGCGCGGGTGTTCATGAACGCGCCGCGGTCGGTGATCTCGCGCAGGCGCGCCGGGTCGGCGACGGCGCGCTGCGCGGCCACCGAGGTCGGCATCGCCCCGTTGTTGGCAACGATAACCAGCGTGTTCAGGGCCAGGCCGAGCGTCGCCACGCGCAACGCCCAGCCCAGCCGCCAGTTGGCCAGCGCGCCGATGAGTACCAGCAGCATCGTCGCCACGTAGGTCATCTCGCCCAGGTGGGCCGTTTCGACGACCTGACGCGGGCCGGGGATAAACAGCACGATCTGCACCCCCATCGCGATGAGGAAGAAGGCCAGGCCGCGTAGGCGCTCCAACTCCAACACGAGCGCGCGCGCCGACCCGCCGCGCGGCAGGGCCGCGAGCAGGGCGACCAGGACGGGAATGAGCATCTGCATGGCGCGTCAATGCCGACGGCCCGGCAGCGGGATGTGATCCCGCTGCCGGGCCGTCGGCGCGGCCCCCGCGACCGGTCGTTGCCGACTAAAAAATCTTGCTGTTGGCGCCGGCGGCGACGATGAACGAGGCGAAGCCAGCCACGGCGAGGGCGGCGCGGATGAGCGTGACCTTGCTAACCTGGAGCTTGCGCATGACGATCAATCCTCTCGACCAACACCACACGTGCGACACTCACGGTCGCTGACGAGGGGCGGGCTGTGGTCATGCTCATCATACGGGGTCGCCGTCCCATAGTCAAGATGGGCTACCGCCACTAGCCCATTCGGGTCATCCTCGCGGACACCATCACTCACACAGTGTAAGGATGCAGATAGGGTCTTAGGGTCTCGATGCCATCGAACGCGTCGCCCGTCCGACGTCGGCCGCGCTCAGGCCCGCCGGGCAGACGTGGCGTCCTCGTCGGTGTCGGCACGGGCTGTCGCTGCCGATCTGTGCGCGGCGGGACACCGGTCCGGCAGGAGTAGCGTGCCGTCCATCACCGCGCGCTCGAAGGCGTCCACCACGTGGGGGGCGAACTGCTGTCCCCGACCCTGCCGCAACACCTCCCGCGCCTGAGCGGAACTGCGCGCGACCCGGTACGTCCGCGTGCTGGTCATGGCGTCGAAGGCGTCGCACACGGCCAGCAGCGCCGCGTCGGGATGGATCGCGATCCCGGCCAGGCCATCGGGGTAGCCCGTCCCGTCCCACGACTCGTGGTGCCCGCGCACCGCCGGCAGGATGGCCTGGAGGCTGGGGATGTCGCCCAAAATCTCCTCGCCTTTCGCCGGGTGCTCCTGGATGATTGCCCGCTCGTCGGCGTCGAGCGGGCCGGCCTTGCCCAGGATGGCGTCGGGCACCGCGATCTTGCCCACATCGTGCAGTGTCCCGGCCAGGTGCAGCCGCTCCAGGTCGCCGGGCGCCAGGCCCAGGGCCGCCCCGACCGCAACCGCGTACGCGGCCACCCGGTCGGAGTGGCCCTTGGTGTAGCTGTCCTTGGCGTCCACGGCGCGGGCCATGGCGCGCACCGTGGCCAGGCTGGCGCGCGCGTACGCCTCCTTTTCCCGCTCGATCCGCGCGATGGTCTGATAGCTCAGCACGAGCGCGCCGGCGATGAGCACCGGGATGGCCACGTAGGAGTGGCCGAACTGCCAGGCCACCACGGTCAGCACCCCCGTGGCCTCCGCGCCCAGGTCGATCAAGGCCGACGCGCGGAAATCCTCCCGCCAGACCTGCCACGGCGTCCGCTGCTGATGGAGCACATGCACGCCCACGTTCAGGCCCGCGTCGACGGCGTAGTACACGCCCAGCACCAGCGCCAGAGGGGGCGCCGCGACGAACAGGCCCGCATCGCCGCGCGGGAGGAGGGTCCCGTCCGGCGACAGGAGGTGCGCCACGGTGGCGGTGCAGGCCAGGATGAGCACGTCGTGGGCGATGTTATACAGCCGCTTGTAGAGATCGCGCCGCTGCGGCAGGTTCGCGAGCGCGAACACGATCGCGCCGAGCAGCGGCGGCACTGGAGCGGGTAGGAGGATGCACGCGGCCACCCCGGCGACGGCCGCGGCATTGTGCCCATGGTCGGAGGTGAGCCGAATGGTCGCCTGGTCCCCAAAATATAGGAGGACCGCGAACAGCACGAGCATCGCGGGAGGGGGCGTGGGCGACAGCGTGGGCAGAGCGGCCAGCGCGCCTGCCACGGCCGCGCAGACGGCGACGATGTACGCGCGGGTGGGACGGGACAGCTGCGCCCAGGGGGACACGGCTAGGCTCCGGGACGGTGAAGGTCGCTGCCCCGCCTGCCTGCGCCGCCCGCGCCTGTCTCAGCCACCCACCCTGGTGGGACGCCGGGGCGCAGCGCGATGAGCGGCGCGGGCACACCAGGGACAGCGGTCCGCCCCACCGACGGCCGAGAGGGCCGAGAGGGCCGGCAATAGCCGCAGGAGGGGAGGGCCAGCACGGTCGGGTTATCCGGAGCGATCCGCCCGCCCCTGCACCCATCGGACGGGTGCGCCCGTGGTGCGCACCGCGGGCACAAGTAGCGTGGAGGAGGGCGGCGGCGCCACCGACGCGCTGGCGCCTCGCCGCAGTGGAACATGCGCAGTGGCCACCGCGCGATGTGCCAGCGGACGTGGACCGGCCGTGCCGCATCGCGCGGCGTCGGCGTCGAGCACCGCGCGCAGTAGGTATGATCGGGCGGCAATGACGGCTCTGCCAGCAACGACAGCGAACTCGCTGGGATGTTATCGGTCGTCAAATGGTACGTCATAGATCTAGGGTAGGGGCAACGAGGTGCGTCACCTATAGCCCAAATGGGGTGTCCGGGGAGTGACGCCTTCCTCGATCGGGCTGCCACGCTTACCTATCAGATCACACGTCGCCCCCGTTCTTGCACCGAATAATCAAATAGGCTATGGCAAAGGGCGGGAGAACCACGTATATGTAGCTGGGTTGTTCATCACGAACAGCGCGGTCGGCTCACCGATAAGGCGATGAGAGCTGTTAGCAAAATATAATTTTATGCGCTCGACTTGGATTTTACACGCCGACCGTCTATCTTTCAGGCTCTACGTCGCGGGCCTGACGTTGATCGGCGTCGCCTTATTCTTGTTCAGCTTCTTCGCCACGCGCGACACGGCGACCCTGACGACCTTCGTCGTCGTGTCCGTGGCCTTGGTGGGTGGCGAATATATCGGGTTCCCGATCGCCGATGTTTACCATACGCTGGCTGCCCCGGCGCAGATCGCGGCCTGCATGCTGCTACCGCCCCCAGGCGCGCTCGCCCTGTCAGTCCTATCGGTCCTCATCATCCAATTCCTGCGCCCGCCGAAGCGCGCATGGGACGCGCGCGCCTTCAACCTTGCCCACACCGCCATTAACGTGGGCGCCAGTAGCATCGCCTACGCGCACGTCGCGCACGTTGGGACGGCGGCGTCGGTGACCGGTACCCTGACCCATCCCCTGGCGACACTGCTGCTGATCGCCACCTTCCTCATCTGCGATGCCCCGTTGCTGCATATCGCGCTCTGGTGCCAGCGCCGAGGCGCCTATCGCGTTACCCCCCGCACCCTCTGGGAAGACAATCTTCCCGAGCTTGCGGCCCTCCCCATCGGACTCCTCGCCGCCATCCTGTATCAGGTCGCCCTCTCCGCCACGCTTTTCTTAGTCGTCCCCCTCATCCTCCTGACGATCGCGTTCAAGGCTTCGAACCGCTATGTCCAGGAGCAAGCGGCGCGCGCCGCCGCCGATGTGCGCGCGGAGGAGCAGGAGCGCCGAGCCCGGTTGCTTGAGGAGGTCGCCCGCTTCGGCCAGGCGGCGAACCTGACGGATACCGGCGCATTGCTCGCCGCCATCGCGAGGTCCGTCGCGACCGTATCGGGGGCCGCGAGCGTCGAGGTGCGTGTTGCGGCGCATGCCGGGGTGCCCGCGGCATCCGTGTCCAGCCACGCCGCAGACACTGCGGATGGGGCGCGCATGGCCCTGTCGGAGACGCACGAACTGACCGGCGGCGAGCAAGGCCCCGTCGGCGCTATCACGTTGCGGGGACGACCGCAAGAAAGCGACCTCACCCGCAACGCTGTCCTGGCCATCCTGCTAGGACAGGTCGCGCTCGCCCTCGCGAACGATGCCTTGCATCGCGACGCCTTGCATCGCGCGACAACCGACGCGCTGACGATGCTCCACAACCGTGCCGGGGGCCTCGCCCACATCCATCGCCTGATCGCCCAGGCGCGCTGGTCGGGCGCGGCGCTGTCGTTGCTGCAGCTAGACCTGGATGGGTTCAAGGCCATAAATGACACCTGGGGACACGAGGCGGGAGATGTGGCCCTCGTTGCCGTCGCGGGCGCGTTGCGCGCGACGTGTCGCACGAGCGACGTGCCAATTCGCCTCGGGGGCGATGAATTCCTCGTTGTCCTCGCCGATACAGACCTGACCGCTGGCCGCGAGGTAGCCGATCGATTGTGCACGGTCCTCAATCCATTGCGGTTCGACTACATGGGTCGCACGCTTACAGTAGGGGCTAGCCTCGGTATCGTCGCTTGGGAGGTCGGCATGGACGACGATGGCTTGCTGCGTGCAGCCGACGAGGCAGCTTACGCCGCTAAGAAGCAAGGCAAGGGTCGCGTTGCCACCAGCGCCGACGCCCACGCCCTCGTTGGCGTGAGCGTCTCCGTTCGCGACCGTCGCCCCATCGCCGGCGTGGCTACCTAGCACGCGTTGCGCGATGCCCGTTAAGAGATACTACTCTCCTCTCCCGCCGCGACCTTGACGCGTGCTTGCCAGGCCCCCTCGATTGCGGCGAGGTCGGCGGCATCAATCCGTGATCGGTACATGGATGCTAGGTGTCTGAGGACTGCTGGGGTGTGACCCGTGAGCAACGCGGCAATCTGTCTCCAGGACATGTGCAGCAAGGAGCGGAGCAGCAGTGATGCCGCAATACGCGCGGCGCGCGTTGCGGGCATGTCCTTCAGTTCAGCAGGCGTGTACGTCGTCTTCAGTTCATCGACGGGCACCTCATAGCGCGCTGCCGTCTCCTGGAGGAGTATCCAGGCCCGATCGTCTATCCCAACACGCGCCGTCAGCCCCTCCGCTAGCCCGCCTGTCTCCCGCGTCTCCCGTAGACGAGCTAGCCAGTCGGACCACACCAAGGAGAGTTCCAGCGGAGTCAACGTGGCTACACGCGTTGAGAAGTCTGCCGTTAGCCGGTCCTCGGCTACGCCCAAGAGCGACGCCATTTCGCCGTTGCTACACCCGAGGGCGCGCTGGAGGAGCACCGTGGCGGCGACACGAGCCCGAGCCTCGGGGAGCACATGGGCGAGCGCGACCTCGACGAGGGCATGGGCCGCCGCCGCGCGATCGATGCCGGGAGGAATGCTCTCCTTATCGTCGCCCGCAGCCGCGTCATACAGTTCGGTCACGAGGCGTGCGCGCAACGCCATGAGCCGCCGCCGCAAAACCTTGGCCTCCTCCTCGCAAGCAACGTAGTCCCGGTGGGCAACATCCCACGCACCAGCCGCGTCAGGCGCTGGCCGCGCCGGCGGCGTCACGTCTATAGGGCTGGCGAAGCCCCAGTTCGCCGGCGGAGTCGCCCGGTTCGCCGGCGCGGGCTCGGCGCGCACGAGATGGGACGCGAGCGCCGGGACAAGGGCGAGGAGATCGTCCGTCGTACATCCCACGAACTGCCCCAACTCCTGCTTTGGCCAACCCAACGCGACGAAGATATGCCGTCTGATATGATCGACCGTGCTCCGCGAAATGCCGAACAACTCGGCCAGGGCAGGCTGTCCGACGCGCCGGTGACGGTAGAGGAGGGCTAGCAAGACCTCGTCGTGGGCGGAGAGCGACCATAGGTGCGCACGGCCTGCCGTACGCCTGCGAGGTAGGCCGCCCACAAGGGCATCGATCTCATCGACGCCGCGGCCGGTAAGCTCGCATACCAACTCGGGATGGGGAGAGATCGCGTCATAGCGCAGCAACCCGCGCGCCTGCGGCCCCCCTATCGTGACCGGCGAAATTGCCCGCACGGCACCCTCGTCTTCCCCGGCGCCGCCGTCTTTCCCCGCAGGCGATACCTCCCGGTGCTCACGCCCGGCGGCGGACCACTCTTTCCGGCGATCCAAGGTCTCGCGCAGCTCCACCACCTGGCTCGCGGGGATGACGGCCTCCCGATGCCCGTAGCCCTCGGTATGGGCGGTCACAGCCAGGGCGCCTGTAGACAGGTGGTGGCGGACACCTTTCGGCGAGATATTCAGCATGCGCGCCGCCGCCGAGACCGTGACATGCGCGATGCCACCGATCGAGATGGTACCATCCCGCTTGGCCTCTCGAGCGGCGATATACCCCTCGAGGGAAGGCACGGACACGACCGTGCATCGCTGCCCCTTATCTGGATCGTACACAAGGCGGGTCGCCAGATGCCCGCGGCGTCCTAAGCGTCGCACATAGGCGTGGTCGTGCCCAAGGCGAGCAGCTGCCTCATCGAGGCTGAGCCAGCGCATCTCCCGCCCATCTCGCGACGTCGCATCCACGACTTGACTACTCATGCCCAACCTGACCAATCGTAGCCGCTCTGGCCGCGCTATCGCGCAACATCCGCAACATCGTAGTAAGGCTCGACAGTAGGGCTCGACGCGCGGTGTTCGCGCGCCTCCGCCACCATGGGGCGACCGCCGTCCGCGTTCGCGTCGCGCAGCACCTCGTCCGGGGTCATCATTGTGCCCTCAGTCCAGAGGGCGTCGAACGCGTCCCCCAACCGCTGCCGCGCCACCGCGACGCGAACGGCGTGCAGCGCGTCCTGACTGCGAGGCCGAGAGGCATTGAGTGTCGCCCGCATAGTCGCGGCGGCCCCCCATAGACGCGCCGCTCGCTCCGCGTTATCGTCCGCATCCACGATCCCTAGCCCGTCGAGGCACGCCACGATACCCGCCCGCACATCGATGGTCCTGTTGGAGGCAAGCGCGTCCCTATAGACGTGGCGGGCATGCTCGTAGGCCCCCTGCAGGCACAGCACGTGGGCCAAACTATCGAGCGCCTCGCTCAACAACTTGAGCTCACCGAGCGCCCGTGCAGTCGCGACGGCCTCTTCGCAGCGGCTCACCGCGGCGGCGGGGTCGCCGGTCATGGCGGCAAGGATCCCCAACCCATGGAGGCTCTGGATCGACAAGCGCCTGTAGTTGTGCGCCTCGGCCAGGGTTAAGCTCCGTTCCAATTCGTCCGCAGCCCGCTCGAACTCGCCAAGTTCGATGCTCACCAAGCCGAGGTCACTGAGCGATGTGCATACATCGCCCGTATCAGCCGACGCGCCGGCCATGGCGATGCTTTCCTCCAATTCCAGGCGCGCTCTCTCATAGGCGCCTTGATAACGCGAGATGTTCCCGAGATTGGCAAGCGTCATGGCATAGCTCCGCGGATCGTTGAGCTGACGTCCGATGTCCAGACTCCGCCGGTACAGGTCTCGCGCGCGACCGTAGGTGCCTTGATCGGCGGCGATAGCGCCCAGATTATTCAGTACGGCCGCGGTACCCGCCGGAACACCGAGGGCCTGATAGAGGGGCAGGGCTTGTTCGAGATATGTCGTCGCCTGAGCGTATGCGCCCGATGCGATCGCGAGCATCCCCGCCCCATTGAACGCCCGTGCATGGTAAATGTCGGCATCGGGCTGCTCGATACACGTCAGCAGCCGCTCCAAGGCACCCCGCCCCTCGGCCACGTGCCCGCGCCGCAACCAAAACAAGCTGAGCGTGGCCGCGAGGCCGAGTGCGCGATCGAAAGCGCCGACTCCCTCCAGCCACCGCAACGCGGCGCGCAAATTGTTGTGCTCGCGCTCTAACCGGTCGCCCCAGATTCGCTGGTCCCCACCCTTCAGGTAGGGGTAGGCCTCCTCGGCTAGCGCCGCATAGTACTCCGCGTGCCTATCCGCCACGGCCGTGCCCTCGTCGCTTATAGCTAGAAGGCCACACCCGTACTCGCGGATCGTCTCCAGGAGTACGAGGCGCTCACTGCCGTCGGCCTCCTCGATTCGCCGCACGAGGCTCTTGTCGACAAGAGCCTCTAACCCCTCCAGGATGTCGATAGAGCGCCCGCCCGCGCCCACGCACACCGCCTCGGCAGCCTCGACCGTGCACCCATCCACGAAGATCATCAATTGGCGAAACAGCGACTTCTGGAAGTCGTCGAGCAGGTCATAACTCCAGTCGATCGCCCCGCGCATGGTCTGGTGATGGGGGGGTGAACCAGCCGCGCCATCGCTCAGCAGCGGTAATCGCTCATCCAAGCGCGCCAACAGGGCCGCGGGCGCCAGCAGTTTAACTCGCTTCGCCGCCAGTTCGATAGCCAGGGGAAGCCCATCGAGGCGGCGACAGATCGCCGCGACAACATGAGCATTGTCGTCCGTCAACGCGAAGGCGGGCCTAACCGCTTGCGCGCGGTCCACAAAGAGTCGGATGGCGTCATAGCTCTCGAACGACGGCCGTTCCCCAGTCGCGCGCGCCGCTGGCAGCTCGAGGGGCAGCACGGGAAACTCTTGCTCCCCCTGCACGTGCAACGGCTCCCGGCTCGTCGCCAACACCTTCGCATCCGGGCATCCCGCGAGCAACGCGGCCACCAGGGGCGCCGCCGACAGGATCTGCTCGCAATTGTCGAGGACGAGCAGCACGTGCTTCTCGCGCAGATAATCCAGCAGGATGTCGCGCAGCGGCCGCTGGCCTTCTTCCTTGAGCCCGAACTGGCCCGCGATCGTCGATGCGACGAGCGATGCATCCCGGATCATTCCCAGGCCCACGAAAGCAACGCCGTCCGTGAAGTCGGGGGCTATATCCTCCGCGACGCGTATCCCCAAGCGCGTCTTGCCCACCCCACCAGGGCCGACGAGGGTCACCAATCGCTTGCTTGGCCGGCGCAGGAGCGCCGCGACGGCGGATACAGCGCAATCCCGTCCGATGAGCGAGCTTACCTCGGCCGGCAGTTGTTGTAAGCGTGTGCGCGCCTCGATCTGGCCAGGGGCGCTATCGCCCCTCCCGGATGCGGCAGCCTCGAACGCGGCGCTTTCCATCGCGTCGAGATGCAAAGCAGAGGCCAATGACCGGACCGTGTCCAAATACGGTTTGGCCGTTCCTCGCTCCAGATCGCGTATGGTGCGCACACCTAACTGCGCGGCATTGGCAAGGACCGCCTGCGACAGCAGCCTGGACTGCCGGTAATCTCTCAACAACTGCCCAAAACTGACCGGTTCGTTCATGCTCTTGTCCACCTAACTAGGAGGCGCTTCGAGGGCACTGCATGTAGCCGTGCGGTTGCCCTATCGCTCTATTTTAGCGAACTCGGACAATGGCGACGGAGCATCGTCCATCCCCTCGCTCAACGCTTGCAAACTCTGCCGGTAGTCTGCCGGTAGTCTGCCGGTTTTGGGGCGAACTCTGCCGGTAGGTCAAAAGTCTGCCGGTAGTCTGCCGGTTACTCTGCCGGTTTTGGCTTGCGCTCCGTCGTGCAGCACTTCACACTGCATCATAGGTCGAAGAGTTATGCAAGGAGGTGAACAGCGAAAGAAGCGATCTCCCAAATGGATGAGGAGAGCGCGCGCACCCTGGCGCGGCGCGTGGTGGACACACAGGGCTACCGCGTCCTGGAGGACCGCCGCACGGGCGAGCGCCTGCTGCTCCTCAACGAAGACCGGTTCGACGCCCGCCTCATGTCGGCGGGAGAGCCCACCACCGTCACCACCGCGGCCCGCTCATGCAAGGAGCCGGCCGCCGCTCAGGTCGCCCCCGGTCCTTGGCCGGGGCACGAACCGTTCCACTCGGAGGACAGTCCATCATGATCCACGAAACCGTCGCCCTCGCCACATCCGCCCATTTCGCCTTCACGCACCCCGCCGCTCTCGCGGCCCTTGTCCCCGTCATCGCCGCCGGCACCGACCCCTTCGCCGGCCTCGCCCAGGCCCTCCTCGACGTGGCCAACACCGTCAAAGTCCCCTTCGCCGCCATCGCCTTCATCATCGCCGGCGCGATGCAGGCGCTCCATAACCCGCGCGCCACCGGGGCGTGGATCACGGCCTCGCTCGCCAGCGTGTTCATGTTCGGCGCGACCGGCGCCGCCGCCTACCTCCAGGCCAACATCAAGTAGCTGGCCGACCGCACGGCGCGGGGGGAGCGGACATCCGGTCTCCGGGGTCTCGCTCCCCCTGCCCCCCTGCCCCCCTGCCCCCCTGTCTCATCGTGTCTATCCCTGGGAGCACCACCATGGCCCACGCCGACCGTCCCGCCCCGCTCGTCCCGGCCCCGTTGTCCGCCCGCGTCCGTGCCCGCGCCCTGGTCGGCGTGGCGGTCTCTGTGACCTACCCCTACCTGCTCGGCGGCCTCGTCGGCTACCTGGCGCTCACCGCCCTCAGCCGCGACATCGGCCTCATGTTCGCCGGCGCGCTCCTCGTGCTGTATGGCACGGCCCTGGGTAAAGCTGTCCAGGGAGGCGCCCCGTGAGCGTCGTGACACCGGCCGACGGCGCGCCGCTCTCTCTCGCCGACCTCCCCCCGCTGCGGGAGCGCCTCATCGCCCTCTGTGCCGTTGACGGCCAGGGCCGGGCCGCCCTCGCGCACCGACTCCTGCTCCTGCGCGCCTGGACCGCCGCCCTCGCCGCCCTCACGGCCGACCATCGCCCCGCGCACGACGTGCATCTTGTCGCGGGCGGGCACCCCCGCCGGATGCGCGGGCAGGCCCGCCCGCCCGCGCGCCCGCATGGGACGGAGAGGGGGACCGATGGCGCGGAATAGTCAGACCGCCCTCTTCATCAACGATCCCGTCAAGATCGTCGCCGGCGTCTTCACGGTCCGCCAGTTCATCTACGTCGCCGGGATCGTCGGCCTCACCTACGGCCTCATCACCGCCACGAGCCGCCTCCCCTACGGCCAGTCGGGGCTCGGCCAGCTCCACCTGCTGCTCGTGGTCGGCGTCCCGGCCGGGCTCGGCCTGCTCGTCCTGACCTTCGCTGGCAGCGGGACCGCCGAGCCCTACGCCCGCCAGATCGCCGGCTACCTCTGGCGCACCATCCTGGCCACTCCGCGCCGCCTGGCCTATCAGGGCCGCACGCTTGCCCGCCGCCTGCGCCCGCCGCGCCACGCCCCGGCCCTCGGGGACGGCCCGGCCCTCGTCGCCACGGGGAGCGCCACCGCGTCCGCCCTGGGGAGCGCCGCCGCGCCCGTCCTGGGGAGCGCCGCCGCGCCCGTCACTGGACCACGCAGCGCCGCCGTCCCGGTCCCCGGTGTCGTGGTCACGCCGCTGATGGCCACGCCCCTGGCGCAGGCCCAGCGCGCGCGCCTGCTCGCCTGGCTCGCCGCCCATCCCGGCGCCACCAACGAGGAAATCGCCGCCGGCGCGGACCTGCCCCCCTCCGCCGTGCGTCCCCGCCGCCGCGAACTGGAGGCCGCCGGCCTCGTCCGCAAGCGCGATGAGGAGGGCCGCACGCAGGCCGGCCGCCGCGCCGCCCGCTGGGAGGTCAGCGCCCATGGGTAGGGCCGCTCACGCGCATAGGGAGCGCCGCGCCCGCTGGGCCTTGCTCCGAAGGGACCGCGCGCCCCGTGAGGATGCACCGCTCGAGACGGAGACAGCGGGGCGTCCCGCGCGCGTCGCGCAGGAGCGCGTCACGATCACCGCCGACGGCACGCTGACCGAGAGGGGACGCGATCCGCGCGTCTTCCTGGAGATCGACGGCATGCAGTTCTTCAGCCTATCTGGTGAGCTGCTCGACGCGTTCACCGCCGACGCCGCCGGCCTGGCCACGCCGCCCGTCGGCTACACCCTCCAGTGCTGCGTGCTCTCCACCCCCACCGCGGCAGCGACCGCCGTGGCCCGCGCCTTCGCCGGCGCCCGCCCCCCCACCGCCGCCCTGCGCGACCTCTGCGGCCGCCTCCAGGCGTGGTGGGAGGAGTACCTCGCCGGCGAGTACGTCCCCACCCACCGCTTCCTCCTCGTCCTCTCCGGCCCCGCCCGCTCCCCCCAGGGCGCCACCCTGGCCCGCGTGGCGGGCGAGGCCGAGCGCACCCTGCACCGCCTCGGCGTCCCCTGCCGCCGCCTCGACGCGGCCGCCGTCCGCGCCCTGCGGGATGAGTTCCCCGACCCGCTCGCCGACCCCGCCGCGCGGGAGACGCTCGACGCGGTCTACACGCCGGGCCAGGGCGCGCGCTCCTGGGCGCGCACCTTCTACATCCGCGTGCCCGCCACGGTCACGCAGCCCGGCTGGGCCGCCCCGCTGCTGGCCTTTCCCGCCCCCCTGCGCGTGGCCCTCCACGTCACCGGCCTCGACCAGGACAAGGAGCGCGGCCGGGCCAAGAGCCGCGGCCGCCGCCTGGGCGACCTGGTGGTGGGGGCCGGCGCCCAGGGCCGCGAGGCCGACGTGGACACCGGCGACGCGCGCTCCGAGGCCCGCGCCCAGGCCAAGGCCATGCGCACTGGCGGCCTGGCCGTCGTCCAGGCGGGCCTCTACGTGACCGTGTTTGCCCCCGATCCGGCGTCCCTCGACGTGCGCGGCGACGCGCTGTGGGGCCTCCTGACCGGCGCGGGCGCGGGCGCGCTGGACACCGAGGCCGCCCGCGCCCGCGGCGCGCAGGGGCCGCTCCTCCAGGCCACGCGCCCCCTGGGCCTGGACCCCGCCCGCCACACCTACCGCCTCTACGCCGAGACCGTGGGCAACGCCTGGCTGGCCATCGCCCGCTCGCCCGGGACCCCCACCGGTCTGCTGATCGGCCGCGCCGCCGACGACGGCACCCTCGTTCACCTCGACATCGCCGACCGCTCCCTCAAGAACCGCCTGATCGACGTGTTCGGCGGCTCCGGGCAGGGCAAGAGCTTCTTCGTGCAGAAGCTGATGCTGTGGTTCCTCTTGTGGGACGCCTGGGCCACCGCCGTCGATACGGTGGGCGGCTACGCCACGCTGTGCGCCATCGCCGGCGGCCAGACCGTGCGCCTGGGGGGACCGGGCACTGCCAGCGTCAACATCTGGGACGGCCCCCGCACGACCGAGGAGGAGCGCGCCGCCCGCCTCTACTTCGTGGGCACGGCCCACGAGGTCTTGCTGGCCGAGAGCGGCAAGGCCATCACCGGCCGCGTGCGCTCCGTCATCGACGCCGGCGTGGCCGCCGTCTACGCCGGCCACCGCGACACGACCGAGGCCGGACGCAACCCGGACGACACGCGCCGCACGGCCGCCGATCCCCCGTTAGAGCGCGACCTGGTGGCCTGGCTGGAGGACCAGGCCACGCGGCAGGCCGACCACGAGGACAAGCGCCTGTACAAGGACGTGGCCGCCGACCTCGCGCCGTACGTGCGCGGCGGCCGCTACGCCCCCCTGGTGGACCGCCCCACCTCCTTCGCCGTCGCGACCCGCCTGCTGGCCTTCCACATCGACCCCAAGCAGTTGCGCGCGGACACCCCCATCTACGCCTTCGTGATGTTCGCCATGACCGACCTCGCCGACCGCCGCGACGCGCTGGCCCAGGACTGGGGCCGCCGCTCCGGGCGCGGCACGGTGCAGCACCTCCTCGCCATTGACGAGGGCTGGAGCATCTTGCGCCACCAGGCCGGGCAGGACTGGGTCAACAGCATCGGGCTGACCGGGCGGCACTCCGGCATGGTCCCCATGTTCGTCAGCCAGAAGCTCAGCCACCTCACCAGCAGCCCGGCCGCCTCCGGATACTTCGACCAGACCTCGCTCCATTTCATCTTCAACATGCACGACACCAACGACGAGTCGGGCGTCGATCCGCGGCAGTGGATCGCGGGCAAGCTGCGCCTGACCGAGGGCGAGGCCGCGCGCATCGGCGGCCTCGCCGGCAAGCAGGCCGCCGACAAGACGCGCCTGGAGTACGCGCAGCTCTTCATGATTCGCACCACCAAGGTGGCCAGCCGGCCGGCGCGCGGGGTGGTCAACGTGCCCTCGTCGCCCGAGGAAGCCTGGCTCTTTGCCAGCGACAAGGACGACAAAGAGGTGCGGGCGCGCATGGTGCGCGCGGTCGCCGCCGACCCGGAGGACCCCACCGGCGACGAGGTGTACCAGGCGGTCTGCCTGCTCGCCGAGGGCGCCACCCCCGAGGAGGTCCACGCCGCGCGCCTGGCACAGACACCGGTGCGCGACGACCGCACCAACCACGCCGACGGGGCGAACGGCGGCGCGATGTTGCCGGTGATGTTGCCGGCGACGCTGCCCCTGGTGCTGGCCGGAGCCTGCCCGCCTGCCCCACCCAACGGGCACGTCATCCCGACCGGGATGGTGACCGATGATCGCTAAAGGAGACCCTATGCGCCGCCTGCTTGCCTCCCTGACCGCCCTCGTCGTGGCCGTCCTGCTCGCCCTGGCCCTGGCGTCGACGAGCGCCCGCATCCCCCTGGCGCGTGCCCTGAGATCGCTCCTCGTCGGCGCCCTGGGCACGCCGCCCGACATCTCCCTGTGGGCGCTGCCGCATGACCAGGCCGCCGTGGCCCTGCTGATCCTGCTGACCCTGCTGACCCTGCTGACCTTGTTGACCCTGCTGACCCGTGTGAGCAGCGTGCTCGGGCTCACCCTGTTGTACTACTGTGCGCCGTTCGCCCCTTTCTTAGCGGGGCAAGCGGCGCACGAGGAGGAGGACCCATGCGCCGACTGATCGCCCTCCTGGTTGCCGCCGTCGTCCTCCTTGTCTTGCTCGCCCTGACCGTCGGCATGGGCGCGCGGGGAGGAGCCACCCCTGTCCACGCGGCGAGCAAGCCGAGTCCTACCACCACACCCGTGCCCACGCAGACGCCCTACCCGACGTACACGGCCGTGCCGACCTGGACCCCGCTGCCCACCGCGACGCCCGTGCATCGCCCCGCCCTGACCCTCTCCGCCTCCCAGGAGATGCCCGGCGAGGCCCTCATCGCCGCGGCAAGCGACTTCCCGCCCGGCGGCACGGTCACGCTCTCCTGGGACGGCGGCTACCTGGCGCGCGGCGACGCCGACGAGAGCGGCTACATCGCCTTCCGCGTCAGCGTGCCCGGCAACGCGACGCTGGGGCCGCACGAGGTCCGCGCCATCGGCCCCGCCCACACCTCGGCCTCGGCGCCCTTCGTCGTGGCCGTCCTCTACCACCCGGCGCTCGCCGTCAGCCAGGCCCAGGGACCGGCCGCCACCCACCTCGTCCTGGCCGCCACCGGCTTCGCGCCCCTGCGCGGCGTCGCGTTCTACTGGGACACTGTGGGCAGCGGCACGCACGTGGGCGACGCCACGACCGACGACACCGGCAACGCCAGCCTGGACACGACCGTGAGGCAGGCCCTGTCCGTCGGCGCGCACCGCCTGGTCGCGGCGCAGAGTAACCCCGCTTTGCACGCCTATGCTTTCTTCACCGCGCTGGCGGTCCCGCCCCATTGCGGCGGCCTGGAGGTCCCCCTGCCCTTCGTCAACCCGCTGTGCGTCGACCCCTTCGGCTGGCTCAACAACGCCCTCACCGACATGGTGCACAACGCCACCGCCGGCGTCGGCGCCCAGGTGGCCTCCGCCCTGGTCGAGCAGCAGGACTACACCCAGGTGGATCAGCTCAAGGCCGCCTTCGGCACCACCCAGCAGCTCGCCCGCGACCTGTTCGCCGTGCTGTTCCTGGCGGGTGCGCTGACCTGGTACGCCCGCCGTCTGGGGATGGGGCCGGCCGGCGAGGCCGCCACCCAGATGGTCGAGGGCGGGCTCGGGCTCGCCGTCACCTCCGCCCTGCCCTGGATGCTGGGCCTCTACATCGGCGCGGTCAACGGCGCCGCTAAGCTGATCCTCGCCGACCCGGCGAAGCAGGGCGGCGACGCCATCGCGAAGCTCACCGCGCACCTCATCACCGCCAGCCTGCTCGACGGGCTCAACCCGCTCTTCCTGGGCGTGATCGGTGGCTTCGTGGTCCTGTTCTTCGTGCTGCTGGTGCTCATCGTCATCACGCGCATCATCGGGTTGATCTACGCCGCGGCGGTCTACCTGGCCGCGCCGCTGTGCGTGGTCTGCATGGTCTCGCCGCTCACCAGGGGCGTGGCCAAGGCGTGGGCGCGCCTCTGGTTCAGCCTGACCCTGTGGGGCGTCAGCTACGCGGTGGCCATCGCCGCCGTCAGCGCCATGCTCGCCGACTTCGCCGACAAGGGCCTGTTCAACGGGGGCCTGCAATCGCTGGCCGAGGCCATCGCCGGCATCCTGGTGATCTACGGTGCGCCCAAGTTGGGCGACGCCCTGCTCGGCGGCGGGGCCTCCCGCGCCCTGGGCATTGGCCACGTCCCGCTGCTCTCCAACGCCATCAACTACGGGGTGGGCGCCGCCCTCGGGGGAATTGGCGGCGGGGCCGCAGCGGCGGGTGGAGAAGCAACCGCTGCGAGTGGAGGCACTCCTTCCATGCCCACGGTGACGGAGATGCCCAACGCCAGCGTGTCCGAGATCGCGTCCATCGCCCCGCCGATCAACGCCGACTGGGGGTTGATCGAATGAGCGTCACAAGCGGGATCAAACGAGTGGCGCGCGCGACGGGGCGGGGCCTGGTCGTCCTGGCCGTGCCCAGAACGGTGCGCCGCTCGACCGACGACTTGCGCTCCGTGGAGATGTCGCCCGCCCTGGGCCTTGTCTTACGGCTCGCCGCGGTCCTCGTGATCGCGGGGACGGTCCTGGCGGTCCACGCCGTCGGTCATCCCCTCCTGGGCCTCGCCCGAGAGGGCCTGCTGCTCGTCGGGGCCGTCATCATCTTAGCCCTCTCGGGCGCGCTCGCGCCGCAAGGCCGGCTCCTGGGGCGGCTCTTGCTGTCCTACGCCAGGCGGGAGGCCGGCCGCCGGGGATTGACGTGGCGCGGCCGCTTCTTCCGGGTCCTCGCCCGGCGCCTGGAACTCGCCACGTCGGAGAAAGCTAAAGACAAGGGGAAGACCGATGACCGCAAACGCTAACCAGACCGACCCGCAACGCCCGCGCATCTCGATGGTCGTGGATGCGCCCCAGAAGTGGGCGTATTGGCAGGAATTCAATTGCCAGCCCACGCGCCTGAACGAACTGGGTCAGGAGGGGTGGCGACTCGTCGGACCACCCGTCATCGCCAAGATGTCGCTCGGGTCGTCGGGACGGCTGCTGTACGTGTTCGAGCGTCCTGTGCAAACGCCGCAACGGTAACGAGAGAGGAACGCCGGCCGGGATAGAGGACCCCGGCCGGCACTCCCACACACAAGCAAGGAAAGGAAAGGAGAGACATGGCTATCACGGATCGCTACCACATCTTGCGGGCGCTCGCCGACGGGGAGGAGCGCCACGGCTACGCCCTCATGGAGGCGGTCGAGGCCGCCACGGATGGAAAGGTCATCCTGGCGCCCGGCACGCTCTACCGCGCCATCGACCGCCTGCTGGAGGACGGCCTGATCGTCGAGGAGGCCCCCCGGCCCGCGCCCGATCTGGAGGACGAGCGCCGGCGGTACTACCGCATCACCCCGCGCGGTCAGGCGCTGCTCGCCAACCCAGGAGTGCCGCTTGCTCCCCTTGCCCCCGTTACCCCGCCGTCTCAGAGCCCGCCCCATCGGCAGGCCGACGTGCTGCGCGTGCTTGCGGACGGCCAGGAGCGCCACGGTTACGCCATCCTGTGCGCCGTGGGACGGTTGCCCGGCGCGGCCCCCCTCGGCCCGACCTCGCTCTACCGCAGCATCCGCTCCCTGCTGCGGGACGGCCTGATCGTCGAGGAGGCCCCACGGCCCGCGCCCGACCTGGACGACGCGCCACGCGAGTACTACCGCATCACCCCCCAGGGGGAGGAGGCCCTGCGCACGCCGGGGCTGCTGCCCCTGCCCTGCCGCACCGCTGTCCAGGAGGGCCAGTACGACGTGCTGTGCGCCCTCGCCGACGGCCAGGAACGCCATGCGTACGGCCTCATCAGGGCCATGCGCGCGGCCCACGGCGACAGGGTGCGCTTCGGAACCGGGACGACCTACCGTACCCTCGACAGCCTGCTGGCGGACGGCCTGGTGGTCGAGACCGGGGAGCGCGTCGATCCCGCCGTCAACCCGCGCGCGCCCCGCCGGCACTTTCGCATCACGCCGCGCGGCCAGGACGCGCACCGGATGCTCGCCGCGCGGGAGCCGCACCGGGCGCGCGGCGCGGCCCCCTGGCGCGGCGCGCTGTCGTTCGGGGTGACGTGGGGCGCGGCCACGGGCGGCCTGCTGCTCCTGCTGGGCGCGGGCGGCGCGGGCTGGGTCACGGGCGCGGTGGCCACGGTCGTCACCACGGGCGCGGGCCTGCTGCGCCGCCCGGACGCGGCCTAGCGCGCCGCTCAGGAGAGGACACGGACAAGAGGATACGGAGGAAGGAGCGGACACATGGCAGACGAGAAGGGCGAGAAGGCGGGGACCGGGGCGGGAGCCGGGGCGGGCAAGAAGCGGCCGGGGTACTACTTCTCCGACGAGATGATCCAGGCAGTCAAGGACCACGCCGCGCGCGGGGGGCTCTCCGAGTCGGCGGCGGCCGAGGACCTGATCGCGCGCGGCGCGGCTGCCGTCTCGACACAGGCCGTCGGCGAGCAGGCGGTCCCGGCCATCGCGGCGGCCGTGGGCCGCACGGTGGAGGAGCTGCTGCGCGCCGTCGTGGTGCAACCGTTCGGCGCGGAGCTGGCGGCGATCCACCACGAGGCGACGCTGGCCCGCCTAGAAGGCTTCGCGCACCTGGGCAACGACTACGGCCCCGAGGTCGCCGAGCGCATCGAGGCGACAGCCGAGGAGCGGGCGCGGGCGGCGCGGGCGGTGGGCCAGGTCGCGCGCCTGCACATCCGCGTGGCCGAGGAGCAGGTGGCGTGATGACGACGCCGACGCGGACGGTCGTGGCGGGACGCTACGTGCCGGCCGGCCCGTGGGCCGCGCAGAAGATCGAGGACCAGGTGGACCACCTCAAGGGCAGCTTCCGCCCGGGCGAGGCGCGCGAGGAGCGGACGCTGTTCGACGCCCACGGCGATGTGGCCGACCGGGCGACCGCACGGGCCATCCTGACCGCCGCGATCGGCCCCAAGGTGGTGTTCCATCGGCTCGTCCTCTCGCCGGGGCGGCGTGCCGGCGTTGTCCGCCCCCTCGACCTGCGCACCTGGACACGGCTCCTCTTGATGGACCTGGGCCACGAGTTGGGGCAGCAGCTCGTGTGGGTGGCGGCCGCCCACCGCAACACCGACGATCCGCACATCCACGTGCTGCTCGCTGGCGCGGCCAGGCGGACCCACTGGCCGCACGAGGGGAAGGTCCTGGGCGTGGAACTGCACCGCATCCATTACGTCCCCGGCGGCTTCATCCGCCAGCGGGGAGATCTGCGCGCGGCCCAGATCCGCGCGCTCAACGGCGACGGCACGGCGGCCTGACCGAGAGAGAGGAGGGATGACCGACATGACGAACACAACGAACACAACGAACGTGCGCGACCTGCGCGACCTGCGCGACCCGGCGTGGCCGCGCCACAACGCAGCGGTGCTGGCCCAGCCGTGGGCCACCGAGAGCATTCATGAGAGCTTCGAGGACATCGAGCGGGCGCTGAGTGATGTGCGGGAGACGCTTCAGCACGTCGAGCTTGGCCCCTACGACACGTACCTGCGCCCGCGCATCGAGGAGGTGTACCGTCTGGCCGTCGTGTTGCTGCCCGACGTGACGACAGCTCACCTGGGCTACGAGATGACCCATCCGCGTCTGCCGTGGTGGTGGCGGCTGCTCCGTCGCCTGCACGACGGAGCGTGAGGAGAGGAGGGGGAAGGCGATGGGACAACCGGTAACGCAGCCCCGCTGGCGCTTGCCCGCCCTCACACGCGCGCGGGCCGAGCGGGAGCGGGAGACGGCCCACCTCACGGCCGAGCTGGGGACGCTGCGCGGGTGGGCCGACCAGGCGCAGACCTGGATCGCCTGGGCTGAAGGCGAGATCACCGGGCTCAGGGCCGCGCTGCGGGAGGCAGAGGACGACAGAGCCTGCGCGCACGACGAGCTGGAGCGCGTGGGCGGCACCTGGCTGGCGGCGCGCACCCGCGCGGGTGAGTTGATGCGCGCCCTGCTCGGACCGCGCTACGCCCACATCGCCGCCCACGCGCCGCGCCTGCTGACCGATGAGCGCGACGTCGCCCTGGGCTGGCAGCCCAGCGACCGCCACGCCCGCGTGGCCGCGCACGAGTGCGGCTTCGTCGCCGACGAGTGCCCCGCGCTGCTCGACCGCCTGGCCGCCGATCCCCACGGCCGCTACGCGCTGCTGTGGGCGGGCCTGTGGGCACCCTCGGAGCGGGCGTGGGACACGGACGATCACACGTGGGTCGCCGACCTGCTCGACCGACGCACCGGCGAGGTGGTCGAGTGCAACGACGCCACGGCGGTCCTGGCCGGCTGGCCAGACCTCGCTGCCCTGCATCGCCGGCCCGCCGCGCCGGACGGCCCGCCCCCGCCCGGCGAGATGACGCTAGCCGAGGTGCGGGAGGCCCTGCGCCTGGTCGCCGCGCACGCCGCCGTGTGGACCTGCCTCGCCGTCGATCCCGGCGCCGCCATCGGCCGCTACAGCCTCTACCTGGAGGGGCACGGCGGGCAGGGCACCGATGGCGCGCGCGGTTACGATTTCCCGTGCATGTCGCTCGACGAGTGCCGGGCGGTGCTCGGCGCTGGCCCCGACGCGTGGGAGAGCCAGGGGCGGCGCACGCGGGAGAGGCACGCGGACGGGGAGCACCGACGCGCCGCATGGCAACGAGGCGAGGGCGCGCGCACTAACGAGGGGCGCGCCCAGGGTCCGTGGCCGCGCTGTGCGCTCTGTCGGGTCGCCGACGAGCACGTCATCCTGTGCACGCCCTGCCCCGACCTGGGGCGTCTGCCGACGGAGGACCCGCCCTACGAACCGGAGTGGATACACCCCGGCCTGTGTCCCACGACGGGGACGGGCGTGGGGGAAGGTGAGGACCGATGAGCACACACGGCGTCAGGCGCGGGGAGTGGCCTGTGGGCACGCTCGCCTACACCGTCGATGGCCAGGGCCTCGTGCTCTCCGTGCGGGAGGCCACGCCGCCGCCCTCTGACTCACCCCCCGCGCGCGCGGACACCGTGCCGCCCGTTGCGCTGCGGACCCTGGTGGCCCCGCTGACGTGGGAGCCGGTGCAGCGCCTGCTCGCCTGGGGGGCGCGCGAGGGCATGACCGCGGCCGAACTGCTAGACACGTGCCGGGCGGCCACGCGCCCCCCGACGACACAACGACGAAGGAGCGCACGATGACGAACGCAGCCCGCGACAACAGGGAGATCGCCCCGTACGACATGACGCTCGCCGGCGGCCCCGAGGGGCTGGCCCTTGCTCCCGAGGGCGACCCGACGGACCTGACGTACTACACGCGCGACCAGGTCGGCCCCGGTCCCGAGGACGTGCAGTGGACCCCGCTCACCGACCCGGCCGAGATCGCCGCGATCCAGGGGGCCGTGGCCCAGGGGATCGACCCGCCCTACGAGGTGTGGGCGGACCAGGCGCCGGCCGCGTTCGGCCCCGGCGATCTGACCCCCACCGTGACCCCGACCTCAGCGGAGGAGGGGCCAGCCGTGTACGCCTGGGAGCAGACCGGCCCGGCCGTGGGCGAGGGCCAGCTCTACGAGGTGACCGACCCGGTCGTGATTGCCGCGTACGAGGAGGCGCATCCCCTCGCCCCCTCCCAGGGAGCCATCGAGATCGCCAACCCGGCCGACTACTATGAGGCGGCGGCGTCCCCCGAGCCCCTCCTGTACGGCGCGCAGATCGACGCGCTGGCCTACACGGGCGACACGTGGCTCGCGGTCGAGCAGACGGGGGCCGGCTTCGTGCTCGGGCGCTACGAGGCCGGCCCCTTCGAGGGCGACACCAACGCCTGGGAGCCGCGGCGCGTCGGCGACGGCCCCGACGACGGCCCCACCGGGAACGCCTACCCCGACGAGGCGGCGGCCTGGCGGGCCGCCATCGCCTACAACGGCGCGGACCTCGCGGGTCCGCCGCTGGACCTCGACCCGGGACCCGCCCCCGTCGTCCTCGACCGCGACCTGACGCCTGCCCTCGACCTGTAGGGGAAAGGAGAGACACGCCATGAGCACCCCGAGCACGCCCGCCAGCACGCCTGCCAGCACACCCCTGACCGTCCGCCCCTGGGTGCGCGTCGGCGGCGCCGCCCTCCGCTTGGCGCGGGGAGCGCGGACGCTCCTGCACGCCCTGGCGCTGACCGTGCGCCGGCTACTCAGCCGCCTGCTGTGGCTGCTGCGCGGCTGGGCGGGCCTTCTCGCCGGCCTGCTCGTCGCGCTGGCCCTCTGGCTCGGGCCACTCGCCGGCGCGCGGTGGATCGCCGCCCAGGCCACGACGCTCTCTCGCCACGGCGCCGCGGCGGCGACGACCTGGTATCAGACGGCCTACGACGCGGTGGCCTGGCCAGCGGCCAATGGGCTGACCGCCCTACGCGCGACGCAGGCGTGGGCGCACCACGGTCTCCACGGGCTCGCCCCGACGATCCACACAACGCCCTGGGCCTACTGGATGCGCTACGGCGCGGCCTGGCGCTACGCGGCCCTCCAGGGCCGCGGCGGGGCGGCCGTGCGCGCGGCGATCCCCGTGGAACTGGGCGGCGCCCTCGGGGTCTTGGCCCTGTTCGCCGTCTTTATCATGATCGGACGGCGCAAGCGCGCCCTCGACCCCACGCGGGCCAACACCTACGGCGGGGCACGCTGGCAGACGTGGGACGAACTGCGTCGGCGGCGGGCCAAACCGGGCGACATGGTGCTGGGCACGGCGCGGCGCGGCCTCAAGCGGATCACCGTCGGCGTGTCGTCGGCGCTGCTCCTCGAAGGGGTAGCTATCGACGCGCCGACCGGCCTGGGCAAGAGCAACGCCTTCTTCAAGACGCAGTTGTTGGAGCCCGACCCAGGGGTAGATTACGTCGCCACCGACAACAAGGGTGACGGCTGGAAGCAGACCGCCGCCGCCCTGTCCCGCACGCACGACGTGTACCGGCTGGACATGCAGACGCCGGCCCACAGCGTGACCTGGGCGCCGCTCGCCCTGGTGCGCACGCCAGCGAAAGCCGAGGACTGGGCGCGCGCCTGGCTGCACAACTCCAAGCCCGCCGACAGCGCCCCGCCCCAGCCCTACTTCGAGCAGGCCGTCCTCTTGCTCATGGCGGCGGGCGTGATGCACGTGCATGCCGTCGCCGCCGCAGCCGGCCGCCCCTCCGGCACGCTGGACGAACTGCTGGCCCTCCTCCTGCAACCGAACGTGGAAGCCATCGAGAAGGCGCTGAAGACGGGGCCATCGGGCGCGGAGACGGGGCCGGCGGCGCAGTTCCTTGGCTTGATTGCCGAGCACCGCGACCTGCGCTCCTCCATCCCCTCGGGCCTGGCCCCGCGCCTCTCGGCCCTCGCCGACCCCGCCATCAAGGCCGTCGTCGGCGGTCAGGGTGCGCTCGACCTCGACCGCCTCGGGCGCACGGGGCGGCGACCGGTGGCGCTCTACATCGTGATCCCCGCCGGCGACGACACGCTGCGCCCGCTCGTCGCCGCGCTGTTCACGACGATGTTCACCGTGCTGCTCGACCGCGCGCGCACGCTGCCCAACGGGGAACTGGCGCGCGAGGTACGGATGCTGCTGGACGAGTTCGGCACGATGGGGGCGATCCCCAACGCGCCCAAGTGGTTCAACATCTGCCGGCAGCCGCGCATCTCCCGCGCCATCAGCTTCCAATCGTTCAGCCAGTTGGTCGACGACTACGGGGAGCTGGGGGCGAAGGCCCTCATCGACTCGTGCAACGTGCTGGCCTGGCTCGGCGGCACGCGCGGGGACGACGCCCGCTGGGCGAGCGAGGCGCTGGGCAATCGCACGGTGCTGGCGCGCGGGGAAGGCGACTCGGCCGCGCCGGGGGGCCTGTTCGGGCGCCGACCGGAGCGCGACAGCCGCTCGGCGAGCGAGGCAGGCGTGCCCCTGCTGTTTCCCGACGACCTGGCGGCCAGTTCACGGCGGCGCGTGGTGGCCATCGCGCGCGAGGCGCGGCCGATGGACCTGCGCACGCGGCCGGTGTGGTCCGTCCGCTCCATGCGCCGGTTAATGAGGCGGCCTGCTCCTCTCGCCTGCGTCGAAGCACCCGTGGCCCCAACGCCGACCGGGGCGCCCGCCCGACAGGTACAGGGCGCCCCAACACAGGTACAGGGCACCCCAACACAGGCACAGGGCGCCCCAGTCGGGGCCGTGCCGGCCGTGACACCCCGCGCACCGGTGCGTGTCGGAGCAAAACTACCCCCGACAACACCCCCGACAACACCCCTGCCAACGCCGGCGACTCCCGTGGCGACAGCGGTGGGAGTGCCTGCCCCCGGCCCGGCACGGACGCCGACGGCGCCACTCAAGAACGGCCGCGCCTACGACTGGACGGGGCTCCCATGAGCGATCGCGCGGCCAATCCATCGTCCATCCAGCAAGCGCCCCACCAGCAGGCCACACCTCTCTTCAGCGGCGGGGCAGGGCGGGGCAAGGCGCGCCGCGCGCGGTGGCGCGCCCTTCTCAGCCGCAGCGTGCTCGTCGGGGTCCCCCTCCTTGCCGTGGGAGGGGCATACGGAGCCGCCGTCCACGCCGGCTGGCACGTCGATGAGGGTGCGGTCGTCGGATGGACCGGTTTCTACCTGCACGTCGGGCAAGACTGCTCTCCCCCCTTGTGTACCCCCGACAATCCGGGGGAGTTCGACCCATTGATCCTGACGTGCCGCCTGACGCGCGAACCGTTGGGCGCGGCGCACCCCCATCTGGATTGGCCCCGCTGCACGCTGCGGCGGCCGTAGCGGGAGCGAGAAGGAGAGTGCTATGACGCGGACGACACAGACACAGACACAGACACAGACACAGCGCGCAGGCGCCGCGGCGCCCCCCCAGCCGGCCACGGCCCTGCTCATCGGCGGGGCGGGCCGGGGCAAGACAACCTGCATCCGCGACGCCCTACGCGCTATCGCCGAGGGCAGCATCATCCGCGAGGCCCTGCGGAGCGTCGCCACAGCTGACGTCCCGAGCATCGTTGTCCTCGACCAGGGGGGCGAGCTGCACGACACGACCGCGACCGCCCTGGAGCGCACCCACGACGTGCGCCGCCTGGCCGTCCTCGCCATCGACGCCGACGGGGACGGGAACGGCTATGGCTGGAACCCGCTGGCCACCTGCCACGATCACGGCGCGGCATGGCTCCTGGCTGATACCTGGGTCCGCAACACGACTGATGTGCGGGCGCGGGCAGGAACGGCCACGTGGCGCTCCACGGATAGGGTCGAGGCGGCGCTCATCGCCGCCGCAGCCCTGCGCCTGACGAGCGAGGCTGCCGCGCGGGGGACAGCGGCCACGCTCCCCGCGCTCGCCGCCCTCGTCGCGCACACCCCACCGGCCGCCCCCCTCGGAGCGTCAGGCGCGGCTGCCCTCCAGGCCCGCTTCGCCGTGCTGGACGATCCGCGCGTGCGCGCCCTCGTCGCGCGCGACGACTACCGGCCGGACCACCTGACCGATCCAAGCCGCCGTCCCCTCGCCGTTTTCGTCACCTGGCCGCGCGCGGACGCGGCCCTACTCCGGCCCCTCCTCGCCCTCCTCGTGGGGCAGACCCTCACGGCGCACCGCAACACCAGCGCGCTGCTGGATGATCGCCGGGCGCGCCCCGTGCTGGTCTGCCTGGACGACCTGGCCAGCCTGGGGATCGTCCCCGGCCTGGCCCACGCCCTCGCCGTCGGTGCGCACCACGGGATTGCCACGATCGCTGCCCTCGCCGATGTGCGGCACCTCCACGCCCTCTATGGCCCCGAGGCGGACGCCGTGCTGGCCGCCTTCACCGACACCATCGTGCTCGACGACGCGCACGGAACCGCGGGGGCAATTCCGGCCGGGACCGCACGGCGGAGCGCCGGACGCCGCACGAGCACCCCTGCTGACCGGCGTCCGCCGTCCACGGGGCTGGTGCTCCAATGACCACGTTGACCGCGTTAACACGCTGCCTTGCCGGTGGCCTCGCCGTTGTGTCAATGGTCACGGTGCGCGTCCCTGCGCCTGCAGCGGTCAGTTCCCCCGCGACAGCCACCAGCACCAGCACCAGCACCGGTACCAGCACCGGTACCGCTGCGGCCACCACCACCAGCACGGCCACGACGACGGCAGCCATCAGCACCACCCCAGCCACCAGCACCAGCACCGCCACGGGCATCCCCAGCGGTGCTATCGTCATCGACCCGCCTACCTTCCCAGCCACGGTAGGGGACGGCCGGCACCCCGTGGTCGGGGTCGCGCGCGTCCATAACGACGCGGCCGGGGTGTATAGGATGGGGGAGGTCTACGTGACCGCAGACACGGACCTCGCCTTCGGGTTGGCGCGCGGCGCCGTCGCCGGCTGCCCGGACCTCACGATCGCGCCGGGCGGCTCGTGCGCCGTGGCGCTCATCTTCGTGCCGCCCGCGCCGGGACCGTACACGGCCCGCGTCGGTGTCTCCGGCATCCTCGACGGTCGCCACGAGATCGCGGACGCCCCCCTGCGCGGCCTGGCCACGGCGCCGACGCCCCCGACGGTGACGATCTCCTCCACGCCCGTACCCACCACCATCCCGACAAGCACGCCGACAAGCGCGCCGACGGCCACGACAATCGCAGTGCCTCCTACCGAGCCGCCGCATCCCACCCATCTCGCCCTGCCCACGCCGACCGCCACGGCGACCAACACGGCCACGGCCACGCCGACTAACACAGCCACGGCCATGCCCACCGCCGTGGCCACCGCCACGCCGACTATCATGGCCACGCCCACCGCCGTCCACGGGTCGGCGCCCGTTGCGCCCGTGGCCATCTGGCTTGTAGCAGGGGTCGGTCACACGCGCTGGCGCGACGCCCCGCTCTCGACAGGACCAGCAGGCCAAAGGATCACGGTTGTGATCGCCGCCGGAGCCGACGCGCGCGTGCGGGTGGACGTACGAACCTACAGCGCGGGGCGATCAGTACGCCACTCGCTCACCCTCTACCACCACGTCGAGGTCGCGCGTGCGGACGCCGCTGGTCACATCCGTGTCGTGCTCCCTCTGTCTGTCACGCGCAATGAGCGCGTTCGTGTGGGGGCGCTCGACCTCGACGCGCCGACGTGGCGCTGCGTACGGACGCCGCGCCTGGTCACCTGTGCGCCGGGCCGGCCGCGGGCGGGATCGGCGACGAGCGGTCCGGCGACCGACGGGGGGGACCTCCTGTGACCGCCTCTGCGCCGCACGGGATAGGGCCTGTGAGAGAGGGAGGGGCTGCGCGCACGCGCGCCGCCTTTACGGCAGGGGAGTCCGTGGGCTACAATGCCCATCATGAAGGAGTGCGCCATGTAGCACGATGCGCGGCCGCAGCGGCCGCAATGACAAGAGGCCCACCGACAACGAATCGGTGAGCCCCTTGCTTGCCAGGACTGTTTTAATAGTGACCGGCGCTGGTGTACATCCCAGGAAAGGACCCACCAGAGCCACCAAGACGGAGGCCGTAGCCCGAGGAGTAGCCAGCTCCGAACCGGGTTGCGGGCCTGCATAGGAGGCTTTTATGCTGCAAAGCACGTCCATGCTCTCTCGACAGGATAACGCGGATGCGCGCGCCTGTCAAAGTGATGCACACATTCCCCCTTTCCCAGGGGCCCAAAAGGTGATCGCGGCCGTCGTGCGCGCCTATCGCGACGCCTATCCCGCGTCCTCGGTCACGCCCGACGCCATCCTCGGCCCGAGTCGCGCGGTCGATATCGCCCGGGCGCGCCACCTGTGCGCCTACCTGCTGATGGAGGATGCGCGCCTGACGTGCGTGGCCACCGCCACGGCGCTGGGCAACCGCGACCACAGCACCATCCTGCACAGCCGCGCGCGCATCGCGGCCGCCCTGGGCCAGGATGAGGCCCTCGCCGACCTCCTCTCACGAGCGCGCGCCGCCCTCGCCGGCCGCGCCGACGCCACGCGTCGCAGCGCACCTGCAGACGCGTGGCGTCGGCGCGGCCGGGAGGAGACGTCCCCCCGCGAGTGGGACGAGTACCGCTACTGGCGGCTGCGGGCGCTGCGCTCCCCGCGCTCTGGCGCGACGGGAGGTGCGTGATGCCCTTCGCCCGTCCCACCACCACCGCCACCCCCGACGAGATCTTCGAGGAGTGGGTCCACGTCCTCTCGCACGCCGAGCTGCTCGCGCTGCTCTATGTGGTGCGGCGCACCCTGGGCTTCAAGAAGGACCAGGACAGCATCAGCTACACGCAGTTCCTGCACGGGATCGTGACGCGCGAGGGCAAGGTGCTCGACCGCGGCTGCGGCATCAAGAGCCGGAGCACGCTGGCGGCGGCCCTGCGCCGGCTGGAGAAGCGGGGCCTGATCCGCAGCGTGAAGACGCAGACCGCCGCCGGGGACCAGGCCACCACGCGCTATGCCCTGTGGTTCGTCGGCGACGACGCGCGCGACGCCCCCGCAAGCCCCCCCAGCGAGGCCGCGGGAGAGGGTGGTACGCCAACCGCACCGGGGTGGTGCGCCAATAGAACCACCGGTAGTGCGCAGATCGAACCACCGGTAGTGCGCAAATCGAACCGACAACAAACAGTCGAGACAACAAACACGAGACAACAAACAGTTCTCTCGAAACGAAAGGGAGCCACGCACCACACGGCTGCTCTCGACTCGACCGACTCGACCGCATCAACGGGAGAGAGCCCATCGCCCGTCGCCGCGGCGGTGGCCAACCTCTCGGCCGAGTTCGGCGACGACGCCCCGCAAGCCAGCCGCACACGCGTGGCGAACATGCAGCGTGTGGCGGGCCTGACCGACGCGGACGTGTTGCCGCTGCTAGACGAGGCGGCGGCGATCGCGCGCTCCCAGACGGCGGCGATCACCAAGCGAGGCCGGGACGGGGAGATCGTGCGCATGCCCTACCTGCTCGCCACGCTGCGGGATCTCGTCGACACGCCCCACGTGCCCAATGCCCCCTTAGCCAGCGACGTTGGGCGACCTGATCCACGGCTGTCCGGGGCCGGGCCGGGACTGGGTACGGCCAGCGCGCCCGCGCCGGTCCAGCCCGCGCTGTCGGGTCTCTGTGCGCCCGGCGTGGGTGCGACGGCCGCTGTCGCCGAGGACGATCCGCCGGCGGACAACGCGGCCACCGCGCTGTGGCGGGCGGTGCTGGGCGAGGTGCGGGAGGTGCTGACGCCCGAGAATTACGCCGTGTGGTTCGCCCCGGCGCGCGCCCTCGTGCTGGAGGGGGAGGTGCTGCGGGTGGCGGTACCGACGGCATTCCACGCGGACTGGCTGGCGCACAAGCTGGGCGGGCGGGTCCAGCAGGCGCTGGAGCGGACGGGCCACGGCGGCGTGCGCATCGTGTACGCGAGCGCGGAACGGGAGATGTCCCCGCCGAGGGGAACATCGGGGGTCCCGGTCTCCTCCCTCGTTGCTGCGGTTGCCGCGGCCCGTCCCCTGGGTTCTGCAGGACGAGCGTCAGACGGTGATCGGCCCCCTGCGGGGAACATGTCGCACCTGGTGGGGGGCTGTCCGTTGTGTCGTGCCGCACCGTGCCGCTGCCGACCGGTGGAGCACGCACGCCGGGCGGTCGCGGCGTGGGCAGGGTCCCCAGGCGTCACGGGGAGGGGCGCCCCATGACCGCCTCTCAGCAGCGCGCGACGCCGGCGATCGGCGTGCGCGACGGGGACAGCCGGGAGCACGGCGGCGCTGCGCTGCACCAGCCCCTGCGCAGCCCCATCACGTGGTTCGGGGGGAAGGGCCACCTGGCACGGCACATCGTGCCCTTGCTGCCGCCGCACGAGTGCTACGTGGAGCCCTGTTGCGGTGCCGGAGCGGTCTTCTGGTGGAAGCCGCGCGCACCGCTTGAAACGCTCAATGATCTCGCCGGCGACGTCGTGCAGTTCTACCGGGTGCTGCGCGACCCGGCCGCCTTCGAACGGTTCCGCCTGCTCGCGGAGCTGACGCCCTACGCGCGCGAGGAGTTCGAGGAGTGCCGGCGCGCGTGCCACGACGCCGAGGACCCGGTGGCGCGGGCCTGGGCCTGGTTCGTCAGCGTGCGGCAAGCGTTCGGAGGGGCGACGGGGGCCGCGGCGGGAGAGGCGACGCGCACCGGCTGGCGCTACAGCGTCGGCACGGGGACGGCCGCCGGGATCGCCGGGGCCGCGCGGGCTGTGGGAAGCTGGGGGTACAATGCCCGCAACGCCAACGGGACGCGCGTCTCCAGTGCCGTGCGTAAGTACCTCGGCGTCGTCGAGCGGCTGCCGGAGATTCATCAGCGGCTGCAAGGGGTGCAGATCGAATGCGGGGACTGGCGGCGCATCCTGGCCGCCTACGGGCACGCCGGGGCGTGCGTGTACCTCGACCCGCCGTACGTGCGGGAGACGCGGCGGGGTGACAAGCAGTACGCGCACGAGTTCACCCGGTCCGATCACGAGGACCTGACGGCGGCACTGCTGGCGTCGCCGGCGATGTGCGTGCTCAGCGGCTACCGGCACGCGGCGGTGCATGGTCCCTTGGAGGCGGCCGGCTGGGAGCGCACGGACTTTGACGTGCCGATCAGCGCGGCACGGCAGCGAGTGGGGCTACGCTGCATCGAGAGCGTGTGGCGCAACCCGGCCGCGCTGGAGGCCTGCGCCCGTGCGCGCCTGCAACCGCGGCTCTTCGCGGCCGACGACGACGACAAGGAGGGGGAGAGATGACCGGGAATGGTGCGATGGCAGGAACGATGGGACGGGTGGGCAAGCGCCGGTTGGAGCGCGTTGCGTGCGCCGTAGACGACTGCGAGCGCGTGGCCGTCTACACGATCCACAGCGAACTGAGCGCGCCGGGCGTGGCGGGCATCAGCGTGCCGATGTGCCGCGAGCACAGCGATTTTGCCTTGCCCGGACCACCACGCGACTGGGAAAGCGCAGGGGAGGTGCGATGACCACGCACACAACTCTCCCGCTGCCTGCGATCGGCGTGCTCGACGTGGACGGATTGCACCTGCCCGATGGGTCCCTTGCCCCCATCCGGGGGGCGATCCGACACGTCGGCGATCTCTATGCTGGCGCACGTCGGCACGGGTTGACCCAACTCTGGCTGACCGACGCCTGGGTGCGCGCGGCCGAGCTGCCCGCCACGCTCGAGGCCGGCGGGCGCTTCCGGGAGGTGCGCCATCCGTTCGTGAGCGACGGCCTGGCCGAGCTGCACGCCTTTCCCGAGGCGCTGGGCGCCTGGCTGGCCCTGCGCAAGAAGGGCGAGGCGGGCTCGGGCGTGTCCCTCGTCTTCCCGCTGTACGACGAGCACGCGGTGTGGGGGCTGGACACGGACGGGGCGACGCTGCGGGCGGCGCTGGTGGCCTACGCGGGGGCGGTGGGTGCGCCGTACTACAGCTCGCCGGGCCGGACGGGGACGGACCTGCTGCAGGAGCTGGGCAAGCGGGGGGCGGGCTCACAACGGGAGTATCCGGAGGGGCTGCCGGGGCCGGCGGGGCAGGCCGAGACGGTGACGGAGCTGAGCTGGCTGCGCACGCTCTCGCCGGAGGAGCGGCAGCGGGCCTACGTCCACTCGTACGACAAGAACGCGCAGTGGCTGTCGGCCGCCGGCGTGGTGGAGCTGGGCCTGTCGGGCATTGAGGAACGGCGCGATCCGGGCGGTAAGCTGCCCTTCGACAAGCGGCTGCCAGGGTACTGGCTCGCCCGCATCGCGGGAGGCGAGGAGCGGTGGTGCTGCACGCCGACGGTGGCGTGGGCCATCGAGCGCGGCCAGGCGGTGACGATCCGCGAGGCGCACGTGTGGACGCGGCACAGCCGGGCGATGGAGACGTGGTACGAGCGGCTGCGCGGGGCACGGACGGCGCTCCAGGGGGACACGACGGCGGCGGGGGCGCTGGCCCTGCGCGCGCTCAAGCTGACCTACAGCCTGACGATCAGCGGCTTCAACAGCCCGTGGCACCGGGAGAAGCGGAGTCCCTTGTACCGGCCGGACTGGCGGCACGCGCTCCTGGCGCAGGCCAACGCGAACCTGTCGCGCGCCCTGCACAAGATGGACCAGGCGGGGTACACGCCCGTGGCCGTGCACAAGGACGCGGTGTACCTGCTCTCCGACGAGCCGGACCCGGTGGCGGCATGCCCGCCGTCGGTGACGCTGGGGACGGGGCTGGGGCACTTCAAGGTGCAGGACGCGGCGATCCCGCTGGACCTGGTGTTGCCGGCGTTCGATGGGACGCGCGGGGGGCTGGGGACGCTGCTCAAGCTCCTGAAGCCGTTGCGCGAGCGGGCAGCCGTGGAAGGGGCGGCGTAGCGTGTCGGACCTGAGCGCGGACCTGGCGCGGGCCGACGAGGCGTGGGTGGCGGCGGCCGACGTCGAGTTGACGCCGACGGCGATCCGGGCGGTGGTGCGCGCGTTGGGGGGCGGAGAGGGGCGCGCCCAGGTCGCTGCGGGCAACAAGGAGCTGGCCGGCCAGCTGGGGATCAGCGTGCGGACGGTGCAGCGGTGGCAGAAGGAGGGCGGGCAGGGAGAGGCGCGGTCGGTGGCGCGCTCAACGCCAGGGCTGCGCATCAGTGTGCGGGGCATCGCCACGGAGCAGCAGCGGCAAGCGAACGCGCGGGCGTTCCGGGAGCGGGTGCAGGAGCAGGGGCTGGACGTGGCACTATGCCGGGTGCTGGTGAAGGTGTACAACGAGGACCGGCCACGGCCGCGGAACATCGGCCCGCAGCACATTGGGGGGGACGCGCTCACGGACGCGCTGGACGCGCTGGAGGCGGGGGACGGGGCGGGGGCGGCCGACGCGTTCGGGGCAGCGTGGCTGGAGGCCTACGGGATGGACGCCGTGGACGCCACCATCACCGATGTCGTGGGGACGTTCCAGATAGGCGCGTAAATCTTGATGGCGGCGGTCGTTGGCCAGTTCGTCTGTCCATCCCCGGCAGCACAGATGCTGATCGACTCTATCACGTCTTGGAAGACCGAGCGCGGTCGGTGTTCTCGCACGTCGGCTGGCCACGCGCACCTGTCATCGTTCCGACGATGGTCATCGTGGTCAGAATGACTGCGGTTGACAGCCATCCTGCGTCCAGACCCCGTATCATGAGGGAAACGGCCACGGCGTTGGCTCCTGGCAACGCCCAACCGTGGTCATTCTGACCACAGTTGCACTCTACATGATGGGAGCCTGGATGACGCAGGATGAGGAGACGCGGCCGCGCCGCCGGCGTCGGACGACAATGGACGAGCCAGAGACACGCGCCGTGCGCCCCGCGCGAGAACGCACCGTCGACTTCTACGGCGACCCCATCCCGGTGGCCCAGAGCGAGAACGGCACGCTCTACGTGGCGCTCCGGCCGCTCACCGACTTCCTCGGCCTGGACTTCAGCAGTCAGCGGCATCGCGTCCTGCGCGACGAGGTGCTGGCCGAGCGGATCACA